>ULOE01051697.1_pt1 | contig 47512 bp, 62 predicted proteins | sample 1952291 | NCBI WGS metagenome assembly ULOE01 (sample SAMEA4835595, study PRJEB28245) | human gut metagenome | biome: gut microbiome; material: fecal sample | place: Denmark | collected 2008 | reverse complement strand
TGCGGCTGCCACAAAGGGCGACGTTGTTATCGCAAATGTTATCCCTAAACACCTTGAGTCTATCACGGCAAAGCTCCGCAAGGTAGGCGTAAACGTTGAGGAAAGCGACGAGAGCGTTCATGTATGGGTGGACGGTCCGCTCGTGAAAACTTCTATAAAAACTATGCCGCACCCTGGCTTCCCTACTGATATGCAGCCGCAGTTCTCAACACTGCTGACGCTTGCAGAGGGTACGAGCATTGTTACAGACGATATTTTTGACAACAGATTCAGATATGTGGCTGAGCTTAGAAGAATGGGCGCTGACATTTCTGTTGACGGCAAGGTGGCTGTTATACAGGGCTTCGGCAAGCTCAAAGGTGCTCCTGTTGTGGCAACTGACCTGAGAGCAGGCGCGGCAATGGTCATTGCCGGTCTTGCGGCTGAGGGAACAACTGAGATAGACAATATTTTCTACATCGAAAGAGGATATGAAAAGATAGATGAGAAGCTCAGAGGGCTTGGAGCTGACATTCAGCGTGTTTACAAGCCTGACGCTAACGAAATGGAGCTTAGCGGCTGATAAATATTGATAACACTGCGGCGGCATATTATTTGCCGCCGTTTTTTACAGCATTTGAGAGGACATGATATGGAGCTTTTTATTTCCGACCTTGACGGTACGCTGCTTAACGGCAATGCAGAGGTGACGGAGTTCACAAGAGACACTTTGAACAGGCTCATGGCAAAGGGGCTTAACTTCACTGCCGCCACTGCAAGGACGCTTGCTTCCGCAGGAAAAATACTTTTGGGGCTTGACCTGAAGCTTCCCGTTATACTTATGAACGGCGTGCTTATTTATGATATGGCGGAGAAAAAATACGTCAAGATAAACAGCCTTTCCAGGGAGCTTTGCGGTCTTATCATAGGTCTTTCAAAAGGAATTGGTTTAGAGCCTTTTATGTACTCGGTTTCAGATAACCAGCTTTCCACAAGATATGAGAGGCTTATTTCACCTGCAATGAAGAGCTTTTACAACGAACGCAGAAAGAAATATTACAAGTCTTTCACGCAGGTCAGTGACCTTTCTCGGTACATCGACAATGTGATATACTTCACATTTATTGCAGAAAAAGAAAAACTTGTACCGCTGTATGACGCTCTTAAAGAAAATGAAAAGCTGAACATCACATACTATTATGATGTTTATGACCCCAAGCTTTGGTATCTTGAAGTGTTCTCTTCGATGGCTTCTAAGGAGCAAGGCGTGAGGTATCTTCGTGAGAATTACGGCTTTGACTTTGTCACGGCTTTTGGCGACAACACCAACGATCTGCCTATGTTCAAGGCGGCTGATAAAAGAGTGGCAGTAAAAAACGCCTGCAAAGAGGTGCTTGAAGGCTGCGACCAGGTGACAGGCACAAATGAGGAGAACGGCGTTGCAGAGTATCTTCTGAAAACTTTTGAAAGGAATTAGTTATGGCAAGGATATATCCACTTTTTTCATCAAGCAAGGGCAACAGCTCTTTTATCGGCAACAGTGACGGCGGGATACTTGTTGACGCAGGAGTATCCTGCAAACGTCTTTGTGAGGCTTTGAAAGCTAACGAGATCGACCCTGCTGTGATACAGGGAATTTTTATTACACACACACATTCAGACCATGTTTCGGGGCTTAAAGTTCTCACGAAGAAATATCACATCCCTGTATTTGCCCAAAAGACCAATCTTGAGATACTTGTATCTGACGGCAAAATAGACCCAGCCTGTGATGTCAACGAGGTGGACGGCAATGAAGTCTGCATAGGAGATTATGCCGTAAAAGGTTTTGCCACATTTCACGATACCCCTGCAAGCTGTGGATATCAGATAAAGACCCCTGACGGCAAGCAGGTATGCGTATGCACCGACCTTGGCACTGTTACAAATGAGGTGAATATGCACCTGAGCGGTTCTGACCTTGTTTTGCTGGAGTCAAATTATGATGAGACAATGTTGAAAAATGGACCTTATCCATACGAGCTGAAAAGGCGCATCGCTTCAGACCACGGCCACCTTTCAAACTCTGCCTGCGGAGAACAGCTAAAAAAGCTTATGACAGCAGGTACATATAAATTTATTCTAGGGCATTTAAGTCAGGAAAACAACACGCCTTTGCAGGCTGAAAACTCGGCTGTGGGAGCGCTTGGGGATTACGAGCGCAACAGCGACTATATTTTACATATAGCAAAGCCTGAGGGCAGCGGAATGGCGGTGGCATTTTGATAAGGATAAATCTTATTACAGTTGGAAAGCTGAAAGAAAAATACTGGCGTGACGCTGCGGCGGAATACTCAAAGCGGCTTGGGGCGTTCTGCAAGCTTGAAATAGTTGAACTGAACGAGTCGAGGTTATCTGACAACCCCTCCGAAAAGGAGATAGCGGCGGCGCTTGAAAACGAGGCGAAAGCCATGAAAAGCTACACTGACATCAAGGGTGCATACAATATTGCAATGTGCATTGAGGGCAAGCAGCTTTCAAGTGAAAAGCTGTCCAAAAAGCTCAGCGAATGCGGTCTGAACGGATTCAGCACAGTGAATTTCATAATAGGCTCTTCATTCGGCATTGCCCCTGAGATAAAGGCAAAAGCTGACCTGCGCTTATCAATGTCGGAGATGACGTTCCCACACCAGCTTGCAAGGATAATGCTTTTGGAGCAGGTTTACAGGGCGTTTCAGATAAATGCTAATACTAGGTATCATAAGTGAATTTCGGATATGACAAAATCGCCATTTGTGCCTGTCATGTAGTGATGAACATCAGGATCGAACAGCTTACTTTCGGTCTTGCTGGTCAAAAAATCATTGGCATTGATAATTTCAAGGACAAGCTTAAAACGGCTGATAAAAATATCGTTCAGCTTGTATGCACAGCTTTTGCTGTCCATAGAATCATCTGTAATTGAAATATGAGGATTTCTTGACTTAGTATAACAGTATTATAAGTCATTGCAATACCAACGTCAATGACTTAAACTAATAATATAATAATTCAGTATGTAGCGGAGGTATAACATGAAAAAAATATCAATGGTAATAAACGCAGACGACAGGCTCGGACATATCTCTCCCGAGATATACGGACATTTTTCCGAGCATCTCGGAAGATGTATCTACAATGGTATATATGTGGGTGAAAATTCACCTATTCCGAATACAGACGGAATAAGGAATGATATCATCGAGGCGCTCAGAAATATAAAAGCTCCCGTTTTCCGCTGGCTCGGTGGCTGCTTTGCAGAAGAATATCACTGGCAGGACGGTATCGGCGAAAAATCTCTGCGCCGAAAGATCGTGAACACGAACTGGGGCGGAGTTACGGAGGATAATTCTTTTGGCACGCACGAATTTATGCGCTTCTGTGAGCTTGTTGGCTGCAAGCCTTATATAAACGGCAATGTTGGCAGCGGCAGTGTTCGTGAATTATCCGAATGGATAGAATATATGACCTCAGATGCGGAATCACCTCTCACAGAGCAGAGAAAGAAGAACGGCAGAGCCGAGCCGTGGAAACTCGAATACCTCGGTATCGGCAATGAAAACTGGGGCTGCGGTGGAAATATGCGTCCCGAATATTACGCCGACGTTTATAAAAGGTATCAGACATTCTGCCGCAATTATTCGGGAAACAGACTTTACAGAATAGCCTGCGGTTCAAGCTCTGCCGACTATAACTGGACAGAAGTCATGATGAAAAATCTTGACAGCAATAATGTTGATGCTATCGACCTGCATTATTATACGATGCCAGTATGGCCCGAAATGGAGTCTGCCACCGATTTTGACGATGAGCTTTATTATAAAACTATAGCTGCAGCGAACTTTTCCGATGAGCTTATCACAAGACATTCGGAGATAATGAACCGCTATGATCCCGAAAAGAAAATAGGACTTGTAATAGGAGAGTGGGGCTGTTGGCATAAGGTAGAAGAGGGTACGAACCCGGGATTTTTATATCAGCAGAATACAATGCGTGATGCTATCGTTGCTGCAATAGAGCTGAATGTTTTTAACAGACACAGCGACCGTGTTGTAATGGCAAACCTTGCGCAGGCGGTGAATGTTCTCCAATCTGTCATTCTTACAGAGGGCGATAAGATGATAAAAACGCCTACATATCACGTTTTCGACCTTTTTAAAACACACCAAAACAACGAGGCAGTTTACTGCTATACGCAGAACGAAAATATGTCGGAAGGTAAAAATGCTCCGATGATCTCGGTTTCCGCATCGGTGAACGAAAAGAGTATGACCGTTACCGTCGCAAACTGTTCGCTTACGGAAGAGGCTGCTGTTGAATGCAGCATTTTCGGTTTTAAAGCATCATCAGTTTCTTGCAGGATACTTACAAATGAGGCACACAGCTATAACGACTTCGACTGTCCCGACAGAGTGAGCATTACCGAGCATACGGCAGTCATCAAGGACAATGTGTTAAAGCTGAATATTCCGCCTTGTGCTGTTGTGGAATGTGTTGTTGACTAAATATTGGGGCATATTCACAGTGCATTTCGTCTTTATAATAAAAATATAAGCATAATAGCTGCGTTTCATTAAAGAAGCGCAGCTCTTTGTTTTATAAAGCCATAATATGTTGGGCATTGTGCTCGCAAAAAAATAATGCACAAAAGGGGCTTCTGTTGATAAAATGTGAATGTGTTCACATTTGGGGATTTTCTCCTTATGTGCTACAATTGGGCAAGGAGAAAACCGAAGGATTTATCAACATGACAAAACCACCGCAACCAAACTCGGTTGCGGCGGTAATTTTATCTGCTATGAATTATTGTTCTTGCTGTAATACTCTGTCTGCTTATCGTAGACCACTTTCGGTGTGTAACGCTTTATCGCCTTATTGTTCACCTTGATGTCAAGCTTTTCTACCCAGCTTGTTAATTTCTTCTGAAATTCATCGCTCTTCATTTCTTTCAGAAGGTCTTCATGATTGTCCTTGGCATATTCTGTATCTCTGCCCTTTATATCGCCCTTGATAAGAATGTAATATGCGTTATCGTCCTCATAAGCTGTTGCAACGTCTGTGCTCATACCGCTTACTTCTTTGAGTATCTTGCCGTTTGTAGTGTCTTTCTGTGAATCGTCCATTGTGCCGTAATTCATCATCTTTTCATTTGCATACGGGTCAGGTGCAGAAGAAGAACTGTCTGTGGAAGAATCTGTGTCTGACGCTGCTGTGCTTGATTCTGCTGTGCTGTCAGATACAGAAGATGTATCGTCGGAAGCTGTAGAACTTGTGTCGATGTCTGATACGGAAGATGTGTCGTCTGACGCTGTTGAACTGTCTGCGGCTGATGAATCGCTGTCAGTGGCGGAGCTTGAATCTGCGGCCTTCTTTGAAGCAACATAGTCGTTGTACTCGTCTATAATGCTGTCGAAATCGTCAAACGAAACTCCCTGAGCCTTTTCAAGGAACTCATCTCTTTTTGCCTTGGCTTCCTCATTTGCAGCAGCTGCTGAGTCTGTAGAAGAATCGGTGGCTGACGATGAAGAATCAGTTGATGCTTTAGTTTTTGCAAAGGAAATGGATTTATATCTCAGGTAGTTATCATCAAGATACTTCACCATTTCATCGTCTGAAACGGCTTCCTCGCCGCCCTCTGCATAGTAGTGATCAAAAAGCTCTTCCCTCATTTTTGAGCCTTTGAGTGCAAGCTTTACAGATTCCTTTGAGATACCCTCTGACTCGTAAAACTCGCCCTGAGAATCCCATGTGCTGCTTATGCTGTCATTAATGGACTTTATATCCTCATCTGAAAGAGTAAGTCCAAGCTCGTTGAACTTGTCAACTACAGCAGCGTACTCCTTTGTGGCAGTAAGTGCATAATCTGAAAGATACTCGTCAAATGCCTTTCCGTCTACCTTCTGATCGAAATAGTCCTTTTTGATGCCCTTCTGATAATACATCATCGTCATTTGATATGACATTTCTGTAAGCTCATTATAAATGTAGATACCTGCGTTTATCTTGCTGTCACCTACTGTCATCACATAGCTTGTGTCCGAGCAAGAGGTAAGGCTCGCAGTACAAAGCAATGCGGCAGTAAGAGCAGCCGTTATTTTTTTAGCTTTAGCCATTTTATTATCCATTTCCTTTCCGAAAAAAATCGTCTTACTAACAGGCAGAAAACCGCCTTAACTTTTACATTATACTACATTTGAGCCTATAAGTCAAGTGGATATGTGTCTCTCACACGCAAAAACGGACGATCACTGACCGTCCGTTGTAATGCACTGATATTTTATCTATTGCTATTTCCTGTTTTTATGTCTTTCCAATTTACTTGCGTACATTATCTTATCCGCCTGTGTAAACATATCTTCAAGCTCGTGGACATCTGTTATATGTTTACAAATACCGCCTATACTAACGCTGACCTCAAACTCGTTACCTGCAAACTTGTTATATACTCTAAGACGGTCGTTGACCCTTGCAGAAAATCGTTCAGGATAGTTGTCGTTATAGTCGTTACAGCCTATCACCACAAACTCATCGCCGCCTACCCTTGCACATATCTCGTTATTTTTTGTCGATGCCAAAACTGCGTCTGCGATCGCTTTTATTGCAATATCACCGCAGTTATGGCCAAAATTATCATTTATCTTTTTAAGGCAGTCCAGATCGCAGACAGCGATAAAAGCCTTATTTTTCGGATCTGACATTCTGTCAATAACAAACTGGATATTTTTCTCAATACCTATTCTCGAATAAACACCTGTCATAGCGTCACGGACTGCAAGATTAGCTATGGAGTTTCGTATCCGCATTGATTCCAGAGCATTGCTTACATGATTTGTCCAATTACGATAAGTGATATCTATCGATTTTATTTCGTCACCGTAAGACAATACAGCATAGCCATAGCACCGATCTATAAAATGTACCGGAGTGATAAAGAATGCACAAGGGCTTTCTCGTTCTTCATCCAGATCAGGAAATATCTCTTTGAGTTCAAAAGGATCATGAAGAGTTCTGTTTTTGCCGTAAACGCTTCTTATATAAAGCACCATATTTTCTGTATATTCCTTTGGAACAGTGGAGATCTCACCTACTATCTCATGCTCTCCAAGGCAATCCTCATTAAGGCAGAGATAATACATCTTCTGACCAATGATAAGATAGAGAAAATATTGTATCCTAGCCATCAGATCATCGGGATCTTTAGAGCAAGCCATTATATCGGTCATACTGCTGTCCAAAAAGTCATGATAATTCATCTTGTTCTGAGACGATAAAAGATCACGCTTTGTATAGCTGTAATCCTCATGACAGCCGCAGGAAGCACCTATCTCCACCTTGCCGCCGTCCTCTATAAGGCCCTGAGGTTCAACGCCTTTGATCCTTGCCTCAATGGTCATTACTGCGTTCACGCCAGTTTCAAAGATCGGCGGTGAGCACGAGGTTATAGCTGGCACGCAATGGATAGCCTCGTCTATTGCGTCATAACCTGCAACTATCATATCCTCAGGCACGCTCAAACCGTTTTTCTGATATTCATGTACAACGCCTATAGCCATATAATCTCCACAGCAAACGATAGCGTCAGGCTTTTTACGTCTGCCATAGATGATATTATTTGCCACCTCTGCCGCTTTATCATACCAGAAGCCTCCGTCAAAGCAGACAAAGTCCGGATCATACTCTATGCCATGCTTTTCAAGGGCACGCTTATATCCCGCAAGCCGTTCACGAGTGGTGGCAGTCTCCAGCGGACCGCTCAAAAAAAGTATCTTCCTGCATCCATGGACCTCGATAAGATGTTCTGTCAATTGCATAAAGGGTATTTCGTCACGGGTATAAATACTTTCATAGTCCTTATAGCCTCCATCTATAAAAACCACAGGAACATGACATTTCTCATCTATATCCCTGCATATTTTGTCAAAAAGCCCAGGCATTTTTAATGTATCTGCCAAAACGATAACGCCATCGAGCTTATCATAATTTATAACGTCATATATCTGCATTTCTCCAACAGACACTGCTTTTAAGAATGACTCTTTGACAAAGCTTGTGAAGATAAGCACATCATAGTCAAGCTGAAAAGCCTTTGTCATTACGCCTCTCAGCAATCTTTCCTGATAATAGCTTTCTGCCTCAGACAATATCACTCCAATGCGTTTTCTTCCCAAAATGTCTCACCTTCTCTATAATGTTGCATTTAGACGCACTGCACCCTACAATCATTCAAACATTATACCACATTTGCCTCGAGTTGTCAAAGGCATTTTGTGAATTTTCGTAAACTTTTTAAAGACTTTTTTATTTTTGTGGTAAAATTATTAAGCTTTTTTCAATATTACCAATACATATATTTGATTAAATTTGTTATAAATCAACTAAATGATTTGCTTAATCGTTTTCGAGATTGCGAAAATTTTCGGTAACATGTTCATATAGAAAATAAAATGAAAACTTTTCAGAATATTCTTAATAAAGCATCGCAGAGAAAACTTTTTTTACACAGTAATTCTGAATAAGAAAAGAACAAAAAAGTTTCAAAAATGTCTTGACAAGTAAAAGATCATATGGTATAATATTAAAGTCGCTTAGATAGTGTGACACATATAAAAAATGATAAACTGGAGAAGTCGCCTAGCCCGGTTTATGGCGCACGACTGGAACTCGTGTATGGGTTAATAGCTCATCGAGGGTTCGAATCCCTCCTTCTCCGCCAAAAAGTCTCGTAAACACGTTGTTTGCGAGACTTTTTATTTTCTAAAGATATGACACGAAAAAACTTAATAAGAAAAAAAAAATCGGACAGCCAGAAGACTGTCCAATTGAATGTTTTGTGATTATTCTATGGTCGTGATGTCGCTTCCGAACCAAGTTGTTGATATCTCAGCGAGCTTGCCGTCCTGCTTCATTTCGTGAAGGATTTCCTCGATCTTGTCGCAAAGTGCCTGATCGCCAAGTCTGAATCCGATAGCGTACTCCTCTGGGTCAAGGCCGTCAGGAAGCACCTTGTAATCCTTGCCTGATGTGGATATCTCGTAGTTTGCAACTACTGAGTCAAGGAACGCTGCATCTACCATGTTAAGCTCCAACTGCTGGAGGGCTTCAACATTTGTTGCAAGCTCTGTTGTTGTCGCACCATTTGCTACAACGTCAGATGCAAGAAGTGTTTCCTGTGCTGTTGAGCCGTTCTGTACGGCAATGTTCTTGCCTGCAAGATCAGCCTGTGAAGCAACGTCGCTTGAGCCGTTTACAACGAACACCATTTCATTCTTCATGTAAGGCTCGCTCATGAGCATTACTTTCTTTCTCTCATCGCTGACAGAAAGGCCGTTCCAGATACAATCTATTGTGCCTGCATTAAGGTCCTGTTCCTTTGTATCCCAGTTTACAGAGTAAGTTTCAAGCTCTACACCAAGTCTTGAGCAAACTTCCTTTGCAACGTCGATATCAAAGCCTACGATGTTGTCGTTCTCGTCCGTGTAGCCCATTGGCTTGAATGTTGGGTCAAGACCAAGCACAAGCTTGCCTGAATCAAGAACTTTCTGAAGTGAGTTATCCTCGCCTGTTGCAGCGGCTGTGCTGTTTGTGCCTGCTGCTGATGAAGAATCAGATGTGCTTCCGCAGCCTACAGCCAAAAGCATCATGGCAGCAGCGGAAAGTGATGCGATAGTCTTAAAAATAGATCTTTTCATTATTAACTTCCTTTCGGGTATCGTCAAAATACCATTTCATACGTTTTAACACTTTAATATAATAACATATTATAACGTCACTGTCAATTATCATTATTGCCCAAACCTTTGCAGGCTGTGGGTGCTTTTTCATAGAAAATGACCGCAGATAGGCGAAAATCAGCACTTGCCAAGCTTTTTCGCTCTTTCCATAAATCTTGCATACTTGCCTATTACCGCTTCTCCCTGTGTGATGCCTGCATTTTCCAGTATTTCCAAAGGCTTTTCGGGATAGTCAGCTGTGTATTCAAGCTCCAACTCATAGTCTGTCACGCCGAGATATTCGCTTTTGTCAAGGCATATCTCAACATGGTCGAAATCGGTGCAGAGCTTGCGCTGAGTATACAAAGAGCCTGCAAGGTCAGCGGCAGGAAAATCTCTCCCCACAAGCTGTGAAAGCTCCTGTGCGGTGAGCGTTTCAGGCAGGCTGTCAAGCTGTTGTTCATACTCTTTTTTCACATGAAGTGCACCGTTTTCGGAGATAGGTGCTTTAAGCTGCAAAAAATACCTATCCCCTATTTGTCTTACCCTGATACTTGTCATGCCCGTATCCTGCTGTGGAATATAATAAAAATTGGTCTGCTCTATTATTTTGCCCCACTGAAAAAGCTTTTCAGCGGTGTTATATTGTTCTTTTGTGAGAGAAATTTTTATCTCACGTTCTATATTTTCGCTCATGATATCCTCCTGCTTTAATACTTTAGGCAACACCGCACAAAGCCCGCCTGACGGCTTTGCACGCCATCTGCTTGCAGATTTTCCGTCATATCACACAAAAATCCCTTGACATACGACAGTATGCCTGCGGAATTTTTATGCAATCTGACAAAAAATCTGACTACGCATCTGACGCACAATCTTTGTGCGGTATTGCCTTTATTTTATTATAACAATATCACAATATAATGTCAACATGAATATGGTTGACAAAATCCCATAAAAATAGTAGAATTTAATTAGTAATTTGATTATTTTAAGGAGAGTTTGAGATGTCAAGAATATTGACGCCACAGCAGAAGATAGAGCGGAGCATTGTGACGGATTTTCGCAGAGATATATGGAATAAATTCGTAATGGGATATGAGCGTTACGATATGATAAAGCCGGGGGACAAAATAGCGGTGTGCATATCAGGTGGCAAGGACTCAATGCTTCTTGCTAAGTGTATGCAGCATTTGCAGAAATATCAGGGAATGGACATATGGCTAGAATTTATTGTAATGAACCCCGGTTACAGCGACGCAAACAAGCAGAGGATAATCGACAATGCGGCGCTTATGGGAATACCCATAAAGATGTTTGAGACGAAAGTTTTTGACATTGCATACAACACAGAACGCAACCCATGCTATCTTTGTGCAAGAATGAGGCGTGGCTGGCTTTACAAATTTGCGCAGGATCTTGGGTGCAACAAGATAGCTTTGGGACATCATTTTGATGATGTTATAGAAACCATACTCATGAGCATGGTATACGGAGGACAGATTCAGACTATGATGCCGAAGCTACACTCGAGGAACTACGCAGGCATGGAGCTTATCAGACCACTGTACATGGTGAAAGAGGCGGACATTATCCGCTGGGTGGAGCAGAACGATCTGCATTTTATCCGCTGTGCCTGCCGTTTCACTGAGAGCTACGAGGGGTCAGAGAAAAAGGGTGAGGTATCAAAGCGTCAGGAAATGAAAGAGCTTATAGCAAAGTTTCGTGCCACCAATCCAAACATCGAAAACAATATTTTCAAGAGCGTTTACAATGTCAATCTGCGCACTGTGATACAATACGAATACAAGGGCAAGAAGTACAATTTTATGGACACATATGATGATTACGACCCAAGCGTTCAGGCAGATGACGATGATGATGAGGGAATAGAGTAAAAAAGTTGTGAAAAGGGCTTGACAAAGCGGCAGAGATAGTGTATAATATATTACTGTAATTGGTTTGCTGCTATGGCTCAGTAGGTAGAGCACGTCCTTGGTAAGGACGAGGTCACCGGTTCAAGCCCGGTTAGCAGCTCCAGCAAAACAGCTATTAAATTGCGTAAATGCGTGGTTTGATAGCTGTTTTTGTTTTGTGTGATGTTCTGTGATATGCTGTGAATTTTTGCGATAGGGTTGTGTTTAGGGTTGTGTTGAAACTTGCGGTCGCTTGGATTTCAGCAAGCAAAAAAAATCAGCCGCCTCAGACCCATAAAAAGTCCGAGACGGCTGTTTAAACTATTGCAGAAGTATGTTGTCAGCTCACATACTATCTATATTAATTTTTTACCATGTCGTCATCAATCCAGATACGGAACGCCTTCATGCCATACTGTTTAGCATAGAGTCTGCGTCCATCTTTCGACGTAATATACGCCGTGAAAATGTACATAGACATTCCCCCTTTGCAAAAAAGTTTATAAAACCCCTTGCAAACTCGAAAGAACTATGATATAATGTAATTGTTGAGAATACATTGCTGACAAACACAGTTTCGATAGCAAGTGGTATGAAAAGTCAAGTTGCGAGCTTGGCTTTTTTTGCTTTATATAGAGCAATTTCTGCTGCCTGATAAGACGTGCCAAATTCTTTTGAAATTTCTGACGGTGTCAGCGTGTATATCAGATGATCCGGCATAAGCAATTTGCTTGCAAATGTGTTAGCCTGCCATTCTGGATCACAATATGTAACAACACGTCCGCCGTCACTCCTACACAACTGCACACCTGAACTATGAAGAACATAATGCCCTAGCTCGTGTGCCAACGTAAACCTGTCACGTCCACTACCATTTAACGCTCTATCATAAACATCTTCACGGACGACAATACTGTTTGCCACGTTATCAAAATATGCGTATGTATCGGGCATCTCATTTTTAGCAACATATAAATACGAAAATTTTGGGTCTATTTCAGGCAACACAGTTTCTATGAACTCAACAATCGGAAAATATGTACGATCGTATAAGTTGAGTTTTCTGCGAAGTCTGTTGGTCAAATGTAAAATGTCATCTGTGCTCATCGGTTTTGCGATGAATTGACTCAATACTGATCACCTCTTACTATCAAGAATTTTAATTAAACTGTTAATCTCATCACTTGTAAGCGAGTCAATCTTCCGTGCAAAGATAAGTCCCAAATTTGTTTGCTCGGTCGAATACCCTGCTGTGCTAATTGAGATTTCGTTTACGCTCCGGAAATAAGCTTCCTTAAGCTCTATTGCCTTTTCCGAATCCAAATCATAAGCGTTTATGATCTTACCCACTAAATCTTCGGTTGGCCGTTTCTTGCCATTTTCAACAGCAGACAAGTAGGCTGATGTAACTCCAACTTTACCAGCCATATCCTTAAGTAGGAGACCATTGTCAATACGATATCTTCTGAGAAATTTGCCGATTTCTGTCAACATCTTTTACGCCCTCCCTTCGATGATACTATTATAACACATCAATTTAACTTTGTCAAGTGATTTTTCAAAAAAGTTTTCCTGAATTGTTGATGTTGTTTTAATCAGCAGTTATCAGAAATAGAACATAGTGCTTTGGTGCTTCATAACAAAATCAGCCGACAAGGAATAATCCCTGTCGGCTGTCTTACTGTCTACTTTATCTTCTTTGTAATCTCGTCGCTGAGCTTCTTGATGAAGTTCACGCCTGCAATGCCATTCTCGCTGTACCCCCACTTTTTCAGCAGAGTATTAACTGCCTTTGCAGTACCTTTTCCGTATGTACCGTTCTTATCCATACCTACGTTGTGGAGCTTGACCGCCTTTGCAAGAAGCAGCAGCTCCTTGAGTGCAAGCACACCGTTTGTTTTGTTGCCCTGCTTGTAGCCTGTCTTGTCAAGCACTTTCGCACTTATCTTGCTCTGTTTCTTTGGTCTCAGGAAGCCTGCAATATGGTCATAAGTATGCTTGACCTTAGTACAGGCTTTTCCGCTCCAGTTTTGGTCATACGAATAAAAATAACTCGTGTTGCCCTCACCGGTGCAGATTGCTATGTGACCCCAGCCGCCATTCAACGTGCCTGACCATATCGCTACATCGCCCTTTTTCGGCACAAAACTTGGTGTGTTCTTTACCTTTGTGAAATTCGATTTCAGCCAAGTATTTTTGTCAAACAAATCCCAAAAGTGATGTGCATCATACCAGAAATTCTTGATACCTGAGCCGAAGACCTCGTTGAAATATGCCGTTGCAAGGTCTACACATTGTTTGCCTGCTGCGCCGTCATAGTTAACAGCTACACCATTGTGCTTCTTGATAAACTCATCATATGTCATTTTCTATTCCTCGCTTTCGTTTGTATCCACTTTGCTTTCAACTGTGATTTTAAGCTTGTGTACTATCTTCACCAAGAATGACGGCAATGGTATACCTATTACCGCAAGATTTTCCAAGATAGAAATACACTCGTTGATAATAAACCATATCGTCACGATAAGGCCGAAGTAAAAGCTGACGTTTACTTCAATGCCTATCTGTGAAAGTCCTGAGATAAAGAGCCAATCAAGTACGCCTGACACCGCCACCACAAATATGTAGCCGACCTTTTTGAAAAGCCCTTTAAGACCGACACGGCTTGACAACTCACCCCTATTCCATGCTTTCCACATACCTGTAATGTAGTCAATGATCATCACAAGTACCAGAATGACTATAGGTATCGCCATAACACGGAAATACGCTGACAGCCCTGCGGCTATTGCTGATATTATTATTTTTGTTGTGTTTTCTTTCATTACTGCTCCTCACTTTCATATTTCTGTCCTGTGATTTTCTCATACTGCTCAGGGGTTATTTTTCCCCTGTCGGCAAAATCCTTGACCTGCTCAGCAGTGTACAAACCTAAATCATACAACCTCTTGACTTTTCTATACATCTTCCTCTTCCTCTCCAATTAGAGTATCAGTCATCAGTGCAGTATATAGCACCTGAGCTTCCAACTCATCAACCTTTGTAGCCTTCTTTGGTTGGAAGTCTTCTTGTGATAATCCTAACTTCTCAACCATCTTTTTCTGCAACTCTGTCATGTTGTACCTCCCACTTCACTCAGCTTCACGATATATTCTTCTTCATTTTGAACTGGTATCAGATAGCTGTCATTGCCGTTTTTGAACGTGATTGAACCGCCTGCTTCGACTTCGATATTTCGCAGGAAATCATCATCAATCAGGTTTGAAATATCGGTTACGATAGGGTTCGCTAGTTCGTAATACAGGATAACACCCTGCATTGCCTGTTTAAATGCGGCTGCGTCGGTGTAGGTGGTGTCTTTGACCTGAATTTGCGAAACTGTGGTACTACCTCCGTCTAGCGTGAGTGTTTTATCGACAAATACATTGGAACTTCTCGCAACTGTCACATATTTACTGCACAATACATTATAAACGGTTGTTCCAAATACACCTAGATATTTAAAATTGAGATGTTTCACGTACGCATAGAAATGATTTCCAACACTGGAAGTCGTATTAAATTCCCAATCCAGCGTTCCCAAATCCATATTCCCAACACACTGAACGTATCGTTTATTCTCATAATCAACGTAGTTTCGTGCCGTTCCTGCACTCCAGCCGTAGCCAGGCAGTGCCCTAATGGTTTCTGGGATTGGGTAAACGTTGCTGTGGTAGGGGGCGTAGGCTGGCATGGTATCTGATTTGTATATACCATCCACAAGCATTATATCAAATGCGTCAGCTATTGATTGCATGGTTTCTTTGTTACCTGGATAACATGCCACCATAATTTGTGTTGAATCGGTCATATCCCTAGAATTTGTTATAGTTTCTCTGACACCATTCGATGTAATCAGCCAGTTTGCCATTGTGTTGCCATGAACATACACAATTCCAAACGACACATTTGTCGGACACGTTTTTCCGTCTTTCAGGGCTATTTGTAGTGTTTTATTTGTGTCAATTTCAAAACCGTAATACAGACCTAATGCTGCACATTTTTCAACATCAAACAAATTTCGTCCCTGCTCCACAACCTCTGTCACCCCAGCACTAACAATTTCCCCGTCAATGACCTCAGAATGACCGCCCACAGACTTCACCGACATCAGCTTACCGCCTGTCGGCACTGTCTTAACGTATGCCGTTTCACTATCGGTTTCAAATTTATGCGTCACACCCTGACCAATGTCGTACAGTGCATTTACACGTCTTGTCAATTCTTTATCCGTCAGCTTTAGGTTAGCTATTTCAGCGATTTTTCCGACAGCTGTCACATAATCGTCTGGCAGACTATCAGCTATGGATTGTGCTGTCTGAGCAGCAGTTTCAGCGGCTGTTCTGTCCTCTGCGACCTTAGCGGCATGGTCTGCCACTGTAGTTTTGTCGGCTGTCACCTGTTCTGCCAATGTCTGCACCGCCTGTCTGTCTGCTGCGGTGCTGTCAGCGCAGGTCTTTGCGGTCTTTGCATAACCTGCCGTTATTGTTTTGTCAGCTTCGGTCTGCTGTGCCGACACTGACGCCTGCGCTGCGGATATCTTAGCGGCATTCTGTGCAGTGACAGCCTGCTGACGTGCGGTTTCTGCACCCTGCCTTGCAGTGTCTGCCTGTGTTGCGGACGTTTCAGCAGATGCCTTTGCTGTTTCCGCACGGCTTGCCGCTTGTTCTGCGGTGTCGGCTGATTTCTCTGCGGATGTGTCAGATTTAGCGGCGTTATTTGCCATTGTTGTCGCTGTGTCTGCGGCGGTGACGGCTGTCTGCATATCTGCGTGTGCCTGTCTGCCTATGGCGTCTATGCGGTCTAGTGCGTCCTTTGCCACGTCAGGTGACGGCACAGCTGTATCACCGATAGCTGCACCTATTCTCAGGCGGAATATGCGTGATTTCTTCACCAGCACATATTCATCACCTGACAGCTTCTTCGCCGCTATCTGACACGATACTGTCTGCGCTGAACGCAGTATATCAGCCGTTGGTGTCCACTGTCCGCCTGTGATATCGACCTCATACTGAACGCCATCGCCGTAGTCTATCGTCAATATATAGCGGTCTGCGCCGTCTATCTCCATGCCCTCAACAGACACGGGTCTAGCGTTTGTTTCGCCGACGTAGCCCAGCAGGGCTGTGCTTAGGGCTACATCGTAATCTGAATTTAATGTTATCGTCATTTAATCACCCCTCTTTACTCTATTGCAATATAATCAACATAGTATGTTCCTGTTGGAACGGTTTCCAATGTTGGCCCGTTATTAGCTCCCATGCAGACACTCAGATAGTATGACGTTCCTGACCCATAAACGTGGGTGCAGTAGTTCTGATATGGTGTTGGTGTGTCTGTCTGCCGTAGCGTTGCTATTACCTGTTTAGGTGCAAAGGTCAGTCCAAGCGGTATCTGCATCAGTGGATTCGCTTTCGTCATCTTGTATTCCACAGTGCCATAGTGTATCTTGCCGGCTCGGCTCAGTATCTCATCGATTTCCTCCCCGGCGTGTTGCATCGGATAATCGTTTTCGGTGATATCCTGCGCCAATGTCAAATTTTCATCAGCCATTATCTCGCCCCCCTTAAAGCTGTTCTTCTACCGACAAACCTACCGCCGAAATATCAGCACTCAGTCCGCCGTCAAAGTTAAAACCAAGATTTGTTATCGGTATATCATAATTGTCTGTGCCGTTGGTGTAGGTCACCACGTCACCTATGTCGAAACGTGGGTCACCAAGTCTGTGATACAATTCTGTTGTATACCACGAAAATCCACCTATCCTGCGCCACAGAGATTGCAAAAGTGACTCTGTCATGTACGGATTTTCAAACTCCAAAACTCTACCCTGTGTTGTGTCCGTCACGCCAAGCGACAACGTTTCATCATCACTCACTTTGCAGATAATGCCCACGATAACGTTTTGTCGTTCGCTAAGAGTAGGCAGATCTATTGTGTTGTTATCCAATGTTTTCACACTCTTGCCATACCACTTTCGGACGTACTTTCCGTACCTGTCAACATACCCAAACTCGCCCTGAGCAGAAGCCAGATAGGACAACATTTGGCGCATGGTCACGTCTTTCGGTACTGAGCTGACCTTGAAGTAAAAGTATTTTGAGTACAGCACCTTGCCGTTCTTATCTATCAACCTTCTGCCGTTCTTGTCACGCAGTAGTCGCACCTCTGTATAGTCATTGCCGTTTTGCAGACCAAGCTGTCTGCAAATGTCGTCTTCGACTGCTTTATTCCAGTTTGGCATAGGGATATGCGGCACATATGGTTTGTCCGAAAAGTACAGCCTGTCCGCCATTGTCAGCTGGACACTGCCGCCCGACTTTTTCGACTTCACGCAGGTGAAACGTCCCATTGGTATCTTTTCGTCTGAAAGTATGCCGCTAGTTTCGTAGTCTACGAGATACAGATATGTGTCATACTCTTTACCCAGAAACGCTGTTTCAGTGTCACTTATGGTCATGTTCCACGATTGCGAACACACGGCACCCAGCTCGATGTCGTCAGACAAGGACGTGCTTTGAGCTGTACTGCTTGCAGATACTATCTTGTCGCCTGTAAGTATGCTGTTTGTGTCTTCAAGCTCCATTCTCCACGTTCTGCAATAGCTCTCTATCTTTGATGATACAATGTCGCTTACTGTGTACATTTATGTCACCTCACCTGTACCGGAATAGGCATAAAGGTCAAGGGAAAGCACCTTGCAAAGCTGTCTTTTCTTATCCCAACCCCACTGCTCGTATGTTGTACCCTCTGCCCTAAAACGTACCGTGACCATGTTGAACGTTTCATCAAGGTAGGTAACAGGAAAATCAGCGTCCTGCACATTCAGAACATACTCGTTTATAATTGCTACTTCCTGCGGTTTAAGATTTGCCCACTCTATGTGAAGCGTGGTCTGTAGCCCCTTTACGTCACCCACATATTTGCAGGTCGAGGAAAGCCCTGCATTATCGGACATTATTTTTTTCTTATCTATTGTGAACGTTGTCGGCACAGCTATTTCAGTATCACCGAATTTCAGATATTCCATTGCATACCTCCTATACAAGCGGTGACTTGCCGTTAAGCTTTGTCAGCGAGTTTATATCTTCTACCACAGCCTTGCCAACAGCTCGCTTGTCTATCTCCACAGTTACATTGATAGGCTGTTTAGTGCTTTTGCCGTCAACAGAGGCATACTCTGCAAGGGCGTTGAGTATAGCCGACCGCATACCCATGTTTGACGTATCAGGCACAGTTTGTGTAGCTGTCTGCTCTCTCAGTGAAGATACATCTATCCTGCTGTCAACACTGCTGGCACTTTGTATTGCAGATCTGACCATGTTTTCAGAAGCCTGCACTGCAAGATACGTTTCATCAGCCACACCCAGTGCATAGCCCTCGCCCACATATCCGCCAAGTGTGCGGAAAACTCTTGAAGGCGAGTGTGAATCCTGTGCAAGTCTTGCGGCGTTTATGCCCCTTATGACCATTTCATTTACTGTGGCACTTACAAATGACATTCTGCTCTGTATGCCGTCTGCGTAGCCGTCTGCGGCGTACTGTCCTAGTACTTCATACGCCGTCCGCATACTGTAGTAGTTTTGTGACGGCAGGTCAACAAGGTCTGCAAGGAGCTTTGCAGAAGAATCTTTCATCTTGCTCATACTTCTGTCAACGTAGTCATTCATTTCGTCAAAAATGCCCTTGCTCTTTACAGAGTATTTCTTGAGTTCCTTATCTGACATATCAACAAAAGCCTTTGCGTAGCCTGCGCCCTTTGGACCCATTTCTTCAAGATTGTTGTAAAAGTCCTGTGAGATAATGCCGTCTGCGACCTTTTTTTTCAGCTTGGCGAGATTGTTCTCCCAATCGGTAAAGCCGTTTATGTTATCGTCAAGATTTGCGATAAGCTGTTCGGCGGTCACATCTGACTTTCCACAGAACTCGTCAAGAAGATCTATCTGTCCGAACACAAGATCGTGCTGGGTTTTGTATGCGTCTGCATACTTGTCGCAGATGTCATTTATCTGCGACAGCGTTTCTTCCGAGAGTTCTGCTATCGAGCCTGTTGTAAGAGCATAAGCGTCGGCAAATTCTTTCTGAGCGATGTTTGCTTCCTCTATGGACTGTCTTACAGAGGAAAGGTCATTGTTTGCTGTTGTAAGTGCACCGTGAGCGGTGTTGAGGGACAGTGCAAGTGCGTCAAAATCATCACCTGTCAAGCCGTCAGCCTTAGCCTGTTTGTACCTTTCCAAAGCCTCGTCATACTCGCTCTGAGCCGCCGCTTGGTTTCTCAGAGCCTCCGCAAGCTTATCCTGCAAGTCCTTTGTATCCTGCATATCCGCATAAGCGTCAAGCATATTGCTCACTGCTGCTACGTTGTTTTTAAGGCTGCCTGTCTGCTCGTCAAGGGTCAGATTAAGTCCGTCTATATCGCCGTTGAGCTGATCTATAATGGATTGCATTTCGGCTTTTTCATCAGCACTTTTATTTTCAGTTTCATTCAGCTCTTTGAGTCTGTCATTGAGTGCACGATAAGAGTCAGCCTGCTTTTTATTACTGTCTGTGCTGTCGGCAAGTTCTTCGTGAAGACTTTCAACGGCACTTTTGGTGGAAAGACATTTGTCCGAAAACTGTTTGACGCTCTCGGACAAATTCACTATACTGCTTTCTGTGACATCTATCTCATTGGCAAAATGATTTATGATCGCACTGCCTATAAGTGCAACTCCTGCAGCGATACCTGCCGCAAGATTTTGAGTTATAGCCATTTCGGCATTCATGGCCGTTGCCATAGCCTTGCCTTGTATCATTTGCAGAGTAAGCCCCTCAAAGGACTTTGTGACCGCAGACACCTTTGACACCGCAATGAATGTCACAATTGCCGCTGTTATGGATTTAAGGGCGTTGTGAACACCCTCTATAACACCCTCTATATTTTCTGCGTCAACGCCCATTTTCTCAAAAAGCTGACCAACTGCTGAATCAAATACCTTTGCCGTTTGAGATACAAAGCTCTTTGCAAGTCGCTTTACGTTACCGAAAAATGTTTCTGTCGAACCTATCAGGTCATTGAAAGCCTTATCAGCATCACCACCTGATGTAAGCACACCAAGAAAGTTCTTGGCGGCAGCTTTCATGCTTGCGAATGAACCTGAAAAGGTGGTGCTTGCCTCTTTGGCTGTTGTGCCTGTGATATCAAGGTTTTGCTGAATTGTGTGGATAGCGTTGTATACGTCACTCAGATTATCAATGTTGTATTCAACTCCGCTGAGCTTCTGAGCGTCCTGCAAGAGCCGTTCCATTTCAGACTTTGTTCCACCGTAGCCAAGCTTGAGGTTGTCAAGCATTGTGTAGTTCTGCTTTGCGAAACCTTGATAAGCGTTTTGTATAGACTGCATATCCGAGCCGAATTTGTTGGCGTTGTCGGACATATCCACCATAGCAGTGTGGGCGACATTTGCAGCCTTTTGAGTGTCACCGCCAAGAGATGAAAGCAACGACGCAGAAAAGCTCGTGACGTTCTCCATATACTCGTTTGCACTTACTCCTGCGGTCTTGTAGGCATCTTGTGCGTTCTTCTTGACGATATCAGCGTGCTTTTTAAAGAGCGTTTCAACACCGCCAAGGGATTGCTCAAGTGCCGCACCCTCAGTGAATGCAGAGGTGACGACCTTGCTTATAGCCGCTCCCACACCTGCCGCCGCTATAGCCTTTTTGAGTTTCGTTGCAAAGCTTTCACCTGTTTTCTCGCCTGCGCTGTCACCCTCGTCGGGCAGATCCTTAAAGAGTTCCTTTATCTTGCTTGTTATTCCCTCAGAGATAGGTATTATCTGCACATATGCGTCTGCAAGCTTAGTTCCCTCCGCCATTACTTTTCACCTCCGATAATTCTTTGTCTTTCCATTTCAAATTCTTCGATACTTCCAAAGCCTCTCGCATTATTCTCTTTATCAGAGCCTATAAGCTTTGATACAACGGTTTCGGGCATATTTATCCCTCTTGCCCCGTCTTTGGTTTTCGCCCATTGAAGCCACGCAAGCTTATCGTATATCATTGCAGCAAGCAAAGTGTCAATGGTGTATTTATCTCCGGAGAGGGACATTTTGCAACGGCTGTCCGGACGCAGACCCACAAAAAGTGTCGCTGCCATTTGAGCTGACAGCGACCTGTAATCAAAAACGTGATAGACCTCTGCAAAATCACAGACAAGAGATATCTCATCACGGTATATCATATGGGCAAGTCCGCAGACAGCCCTCAGACGTTTTTTTGCTTTTCACTTTCAGAGCCTTTGCCACCGAGTATATCGGCAAGCTCTATGAACATTTTGTTCTTTGACACACAGCTTGTATCAGGATCCTTGCAATGATTTTTGAGTTTGTCAAGCTGTCGCTTGTCAAGAAGCTGTCTTGCCACCTTTACGATAGCGCCCACATTGCCTTCATCGACTTCCACGAGCGATTCAAGCAGTTCCCAACTGTCAAGAGCCTTATCTTCGACTTCATATTCAAAGCCGCTTTTTGTGATACCTTTAAGCATATGATCTTCCTCCTGTTACTCAGACTTCAAATGAATGTACTCATAGTGAGAATTGCCACTCTCGTCATTGACGGCAGTAAGCGTTATATTGTAACCCACAGCGTCTGTATCAACATACTTGACCTCGCCAAGTGATGTTACAGAAGCACACGGCACTACGATACGCTTTAAAGCTCCGCCTTTGAGTATAAGCTCGAATACATACACAGCTTCTTCGTCTGAGCCGCCGTTCACCGCCACTGTGATGTCATTACTCGCATTAGCAGTTACGTTATCAGAGCCGTAGACAGTTTTAAGGACCTCTTCACTTAGTCCTTCTATAAGGGTCAGCGTAAAGGTATCACTGCCTGCGTTCGTCATATTAAGCACTACATCTCCGCCCCATGCAGCTACCTTATTGCTTGAACGGTCATTGCCGTTTGACAGTCCGTCCTCTGAGCAGTAGCCAAGACACTTATACGCCTCTGTAAGAGCCGTTGTAGCATCTGTAGGCAGTGCAGTACCCTTTTTTGCACGATATACCGCACCGCCTATCTTAGGCTTGCCTGCGGTAACGTTGTTTGCATTATTGGTGTTTGCCATTGTTATCTCTCCTTTTAATCGTAAAATCGTATATCGAATACCGCCTGATAGCGGTATCGCTTTGTTTCCTCATCGGTGTAGTTGTAGTCGCTGTTCAGCTTGCAGGATATGACATCATCAAGTATCACAGTGTCACGCATAGCTGCCTTGACGGTGTGATTGAGCCTTGCCGCATCGTAAAGGCTGCCGCCGTATGACTGCACGGCGAGGGTCGCCGAAGATAGTCTGTTTTTCTCAGACGAGCCAAGCTTGTCGATGATGATATACTTCTGCGGCGGCTTTGCAGGCTCTTCCATAAACACAGGAACGTCAAGGCTCTTGCTCAGATAGTCCAGTATAACTTCTTCTATCATTTTCTCAGCACCGCCTTTAATATGGCATTGTCCTGCTTTGTTTCCTTTCTCGCCTTGTAGGTCACAGCCTTTATGCTTGCGTTCACACGCTTTTTACCTGAATAGGTGGACACCTCGTAGCCGTCACCCAGCCGCTGTGCCGCTTTGTCGGCAAACTCACGGCATATGTTCTCAGCCTCTTTTGAACGCAGCATTTGCCTTACTGCCTTGCGGTCAAGAACTATCTTCACTTTACCCATACAGTTCCACCTTGACTTTCTTGTTCCAGCTGAGGGGCAGGTTTTCTTCAATGCCCTCAGTAGGGAAACCTATGGTGCAAAATTTCCTGCCGAAAAATTCAACTTCGGTGTTCTCCCAAACGTGAGTGTCGCCTTTTGGTATGGCAAGGGTGTAGGCTAACCGCTTGCCCGAAAGGTTCAGCTCGTTCGTGATGTCCTCAGCTGAGGGTTCACCCACCAAAACGTTGTCAACAAGCTCCCAGCTATCCTCATAAGTTGGTCTGCCAAAGCCGTCAACGCCTGTCTGCGTCTGCACTTTAAGCTTCACCGAAATTCCCTTTATCATTGTTCTCATAGTCATATACCTCCATAGCTCCCCACCTCTGACGAATGATACCAAGCTCTTTCAACTCGTTTTTGAGAAAATATAAAGATTGTCCTGAATTGAGATAAGTCATTGACACCGAATAGCCCATAGCTGCCTGCGACGCCTGCACAGCAGGTGGTGCATTATCAGCCGAACAGTCAAGACTTCTCACAACAGCCTTTGAGATTATCGCCTTTACTGTCAACGCATAGTCTTCATCACTTGTCACAAGGGTATTGACATCAACGCCGTAACGCTTGCCTATAACACGGAGCTTTGCGCAGGCGGTCTCGATAAGACTATCCGCCGCCTGCTGCTCCTGTGATGTAAGCTTTCGTCCGTATACTGCTATGTCGTCGATAGTGGCATAAACGTTGCTCATTCTGTTGCCTGAACGGCCTGAACGGCTGCAAATGCCTTAGGGTCAAGGATAGCAAAGCCGATATAAGCCTCTGTTCTGAGATACACCTCATTGTGTCCTTTCAGATCTTTGCCTGAGTTATCAGGGTCGCCATAAGGAATGACCTCCAAAGGAAGTTCCTTAGCATAGCCCCACTTAAAGGCTCTCGCAAAGTCGCCGACGATAGCTCTGTCTGTACCCTTATTGAAGTTTACAGTGGAGTTGACGTCACAAGCTGTGCCGTTGAGATTGCCTGGATTTGCACCAAGGCCAAACTCAGGATACTGCTTTACACCGTTGACCTTGAGCTTTGCAAGTGCAGAGGCAAAGTCCTTTGAAAGTGCAAAGCCTGTTGCCTCGTATTCACCAAGCAGAGCAATAGCGTCTTCAAGATTGCCCTCAGGGTCGGTGCTGTCAAAATCGACCTTTGCACTATTGTCAGCTACCGCCTTGTCGATATAGTTATTATCGAGAGCAGCGACAACAGTTTTCTTTCTCGGATTGATTCCGTGAAAGCCGAGAATGTCGATAGCACGAGCAAACTTGATCGCTGCACCCTCTGCAAATGCTTTCATGACCTCAAGCTTTTTCTCGTCTGTTCCATAGATGAACTCGTCACTGAAGCGTGCGCCGTATTCGATCTTGAGCGGTCTCATCGTCACCTTGCCGAGCTTAGCACTACCTGCGGATTTAGCCTCGCTTTCACCGATAACGTCCGCCTCATCGTCCATAGAGAAAACGAAATAGTCGTTGCCGTTAAAAGATACAGGATCTCTGCCGCTGAGCTTTGCAAGGGAGGAATGACCCTTTACTGTTGAAAAAATGCTTGTTACTGTTTCAGGCTCAAGAAGTGTGCCTCTCTTAATTGTTTCTGCCATGATTATTCTCCTTTCAGCTTTTCAAGTGTTCTTCTAAGTGCGTTTTCCGCACTGTTTTTGCTTGGGTCGCCCTCTGCTCTGAAATCAGGGGCGTTGTGTGATGTTTTGAAATATTTTGACATCTTTTCTGCATCGGCTCTTATAGACTTTTCGTCCTCACCGCTGAGCCTGTCAGAAAGCTCCGCAGGAAGTCCGTACTCCTGTGCGGCTCTCACCCTAAAAAGGCTCTGTTCAGCCGCCTTACCCTTTGCCGTAAGGTCTGCTATAGTGGTTTCATAGCCCTTGACCTTTTCTGCCATATCAGCAGGGGAAACATATCCCTCGAACTGCTTTGTGACAGCATTTGTGTTTTCCTCCAGCTTGGCATTTACGATCTTGTCAAGCTGTTCCTGCGTTGTGACAGGCTCAAATTCTTCTGCCATAATATCATTCCTTTCAAATATCAGTAGCTTATCTTTTGCTTTTTCTTTTCTTTAGCGTTCGCACAGCTCCAATGTGCAAGCACCACCGACTCTAACAGCGAAATGTCAGCACCCTCCATAATAGAGCTGTAACCGAAACCTCCGCCTGAGCCTATGGCTCTGTGTTCACAGTTTGAAACAGCCTGCTCAAGTGCAGGTTGTTCTGCGTGGCATATCTTATCAGCAAACAGACTTTGCTCAAACTGAGCTGACGCCTGCACCACCTCTGACACCTTTGGCAGCACAGCCTTACACTTAACTCCTGCGTCTTTCATATCACTTTCAAGCACAGCCTGTCCGTTTGCACCGTCTATGGTCACTTGCCTTGCGTGAGGATTTCTGAGATATGAGATTATCCAGCCGTTCCCCTCTCGCACAGGGCGGCAGTCGATAGCTTCAACGAATATTTTGCCGTCAGAAGTTTTAACAGCAACTGCAAGAGAAACATTTGCCGTATATCTTGCATACTTAACACCGAAGAACAGTTCAGGCGTGCCTGAAAGTTTTGGTGCTGTATCAAGCTGATAGTTATGCCATTCCTCCCGGCTTATAGCGGACTTCTGATTGTATCTTAACCACAGACCTAAACGCTGAATATTATCGTCTGTCTGGTCTTTGCCAAGCTCTGAACGTATCTTACGCTCGGTCAGTATCGTACCGAGTGAGGGATTTGTTTCATACCAAAGTTCAGGGTCATGTGCGTCAGCCATTTCAGGTATGCTCCACTCTGCCCAGCCGCTGTCAACGTTAGTACCGCTAAGCGTATCACGGCGATACTGATAGAACACAGTTCCAGATGATACCGCAGTAGGAGGAGTGCCGCACATCAGTGTCTGAGGGTTTGCAGAATCGGTAACAACGTATTTCAATGCACTTTCTTGGTCAGCCGTGTACTCCTGAGCCTCATCTATAACGAGCAGGTCATAGCCCTCACCAAGTCCCCCTTTTGATGAACGTGTACGGAAGTTGATAAGACCTCCGTCATTATCTTTGAGCCACTCGATACGTTCAAGGCCAAACTGTTTTGTGGTCTTGAAGTCCTCTTTTTCGGTATATCCTGCCTTTGCAAGACGTTCAATGACCTTTTCCCATGCGTTGTGAGAGGTGGTCGTTCTGTGTGCCGTATAAAGAACACGCTCTCCGTGGATAAGTCCCCAGAGAGCACGCATTATAAGTATTTCAGATTTTCCGTTACGTCTTGGCACGCTGTAGCCGTATTTCATATGTGTCCACAAGCCTTCGTCATTAATAGCCATGATGTCGTAGAGCTGTATTTCCTGCCATTCCTGAGCAGTCCTGCCTATGCTGTTATATAACTCTACAGCCTCGTTGCCCTTAGTCTGCTCATAAGGCAGGACAAGGGCTGTGGTGGGGGTCTGCCTGCCGACTCTCTTATCCTCAATAGTGGATTACCTCCTTTTTCGGGTACTAAAAAAAAGCACCCGTTAAGGTGCTTGGTTTGATATTTACTTTGTCGATTTGACCTTTTCAGCATTGGATAAAACTATACTCAATGACCTTTCACAGCGTATCAGTGCCGCAACATAATCAGCATTATCCTTTATCTTCTGAATGTCAGTTCTGATGTTCTCAATATCACTCTTAGCTCTCCGCAGCTGCCATATTGTATCCCGGTCAAGTGCCATAATATCCGTCCTTTCTGATTTTGGGTATAAAAATACCGCCCGACCTTAGTCAAGCGGTAAAAGATACTGATAACCAGTACGCTATTTTTCAATGATCTCAAAGTTTTCAGGGGGGTACAGATAATCTTCGCCAGTGTCATCAAGTATCCTGTACCATTTCTTTTCAATAGATATCACTTCATATGTTTTATTATGTGTGAGCGCAAATGAAATTGTTTTGCCAATATACTTAATCGTCATTATCCAACCACCTCTTTACTTTAAACTTGTGTTTTCCAACACTTTCTTCTTGGAACCAATGGACTTCGGCTTTTACTTCTTCGCCGTAATAGTCAATAACCCCTATGCCTTTTAAATGCTGCCAGTTTTCAGGCTTACCACCAATTTGTTTAGAAAGTCCGTCTGCCACTTCTGGATTTAAGGGTTTAGTACCTCCTTTTCCTGCAAAAACCTTTGGATTTTGTATTTTCGTACCCTCAACAAAATTGAAATATTCTCCTGTTTGAGGATCTAAAATATCATAATTCTTAGCTTTTGCGCCAATAGATTTTCCTATTGGTATATCTTTCATCTTTATTATACCACTTCCACCCCGTTTGTCAAGCCTTTTCAGCACTTCTTTTTCCTTAGCTCTCGCCTGCTCAGGTGTGAGCCTTGTGACCTGCTTGCGTGTTTCGATCTCTTTGCCGTTTTGAACGTCTGAATAGCTTATTTGATCATATGTGCCTGCCTTTTCATTGACGTAGGTTATCTCACAGGTGCAGCGCTTATGCCGTCGCCATATGTCTTTTGGAACATCGGGATAGACGTACTTTCCTGCAAGCTTTGAACACCATGCACAGCATTTGCTGTGGTCTGAGCGGATAACGTAGACTTTAAGTCCTGCCTTACTGCGAAAGTCAGCATTTGTTTTGACATAATCGGTAAAAATCGAGCCGTTTATGTTCTCAACTGACGCAGTGAACTCGCTGAGCGACGTCTTGTCGGTAAGGTCCTTTTGAGCAGTTACTTTTGCAAGATTTTCTATCCTCTCAGAGGGGAAATCTGCTCTTTGTGGCTTTATGCCTATGCCTGCCGCCTTATCAAGCTGTTTTTGGATATTCTCAGCCACAGAGTTTATAAGCTCGTAATTATCACCGAATATATCACCGAGTATCTCAGCAATAAGCTGTTCATCTGTAAAAGCCTTTGGGCTTTCGGTTATGCTTTTCTCAAAGACTTTTTTCAGCACAGCTCCTGTTGCCTGTGCGAAGTCATCAACATCAGTGAGGTTTGCTTTACCGCTTTCAAGCCTTTTTATAATGCTCTGCAAATGTTTGTCGCTTTTTGAAAGCTTGACAAGGTCGCTTTTTATTTTGTCTGAAAGTGCGCTCATTTGCCGTCACTCTCCATACCTGTGAGAGCCTTTATGTTTCTTGCACCTAAGTAGTCAGGAACAGCCTGGTTTATCTTCAAGATAGCGTCGCCCACACCCGAGAGTGCCGCAGCGTCAGGCTCGAAGATAGGCAACCATGCGACTTTTGTATCTCTGAACGCATCTCTTTGATATGCGTATCTGTCACGGATACAAACGGCAAGATAGCCCACATTGAGCAGACCTGTTCCGAACGTCCTCTGCGCCTTGCGTGCCGTTAATCGTAGGTTTTCATGGCCTGCCTTGATAGCCTCTGCGCTGGAGGGGTTTTCGGTGGCAAAGCCCAAGTCATCAAGGGTCAGGCCTGTTTCTCCTGCGAACAGGCTTGCAAGTGTTCTCAGCTGTTCAGTATATGGCGTCATTGATTGCTGTTGAAACTGTCCTACAATGGGGTGATCGCCGTCGCCGTCTTTCGTGAAATTCAGAAAAGAGGATATCGTAGCAAGGCGGTTATTGAACTCTGCGTCCTCAGATAATCCAAGCACATATTTTTGAGGGAAGCTGTAAAATTCAGCCGACACCTCAGAGCGTTTTATAGTTCTGAGAGCTGTCTGTGTATAGGCAATGCAGGCTCTTGAAATACGGCTGTGACCGAACGGACGCTTTGCGTCAGGACGATATATTATCGGCACGAGCAGTGCATATGGTGCAGCGTTTGGTATACGCTGAACAAGCACGCCATGGGAGTATATTTCCGTCATGCCTGCCATGAAATAAGCCTCTGTCTTTACAACACCCATGCTGTCACGCTCAAGCACTGCATAGCCCTCGGTAAGCAGATTTGTCACAGGGTCAATGATACCGGTGGCATTTGAGCCGTCAATTACCTGCAGGCGAGGATAACCGTTATCTTCTCGGATATAGACGAAAGAACAGGCTGAGATAAGAGCCGAAAGCACCGCAGAATCAATGAGTATATCCTGATTGTTTGACAAGAATATTTCGCTCAGATTAAATTCATCATTTTGAAATTCATCGAACTGCAAGCGGTCAGCAAGGCTATCGACTGCTTTCGCACACCAACCGACAGTTTCCTTTAGCCCCTTGAATTTTTCGGGAGCAAGGCTCGAAAAATCCTGTGCGTTATTTTTCATTTCGTAGTACTTATATCTCAATAGCACTCGTTGTTGTTTATCGGCAAGTCTGCGTTGCAGATAGTCAATTCCGTATATTTCGTTTGTCATATTTTTGCTCCTGTTTAAAATTCTGCGAGATATTTACACAATGAAGGCGTGAACGTGAAATTGCCCCTCAAAGGGGGTGGTATGCCCCCATATGCTCAAAAAAATTGGAAATTTCGTGGAAATTCGTGTTTAAATCGACTTCCAATCAAAAGTTTGCGGTAAAACACGGTTGGATACGGCTTCTACCTTTTGGTCAAACACCTGTTTTTCTACCAATTTATCAGATTTCTGACGATTGCAACACCAATGAGCAAGCTGTAGGTTTTCAAGGGCTGAGGGGTGACCGCCTTTTGCAATGGGTATGATATGATCTATACAAGCCGACAAAGGGTGAGGATATTTCAGCGAAAAATCAACAGGTTTTCCACAGATACCGCAGACTGTTTGGGTAGCATATATCTTTTTCTTGTTGATACGGAACTGTGTTTGATGTGAGCCGTTTCGATCTGGTCTTGGTACTGGCATTGTATACCTCCGTGCAACGCAAAAGCGACCGCAAAATGCAGCCGCCCTTGTGAAAATATTATAAGGAGTTTTTGTAAATGGTGGAGCAGATCTGAGCGCTGGCACGCTCTCGACCTGCATAAGCCCCTTACGGGGCTCAGAAAATTGGAGGTGACTTCATGAAAGTACAAGTCTGAGGTACATCTACACTTTCCTCAGTTTAAATTATAACACAGTAAAAACCGACAAAACCGACAAATCAAGATTTTTTTGAAATATATCTTTTTATCTTCTTTTCAACTGCGTCCTCTGTGATTCTCCCACCGCTTACCTGCATAGCTATCTGCAAGTACGTCTTACCCTTGATGAATTTCAGCACGAACATTCGCCGTGTCTGATAGTCCTCTATCCCCTTGATAAACTCCTCCACAGCCCTCTGCTCACGCTCTAGCCGTGCCTGCTCGCACAGCAACGAAAGTGTATCACCACTTGGCAGAAAGCCGTCTATGCGTGTGCTGTGTGGCGTGTAGGACGGTGGAGTGCATACGCTGATACTGTCGGCAACGTACTTGCCAGAAAGCTCTGCCTTGATGTCCTCAATGGCTGAGACGTTCCTGCGGTAGGCTTTCAGGCGTGACATGGTCATTGGGTCAGTCATTAGCAACACCGCCCATTTTAATACCGATACCATTCACGTCAACAGCCGTATCAGCAACACCGAAAATAACCTTGCCTATTGCTGTAGATACGTCACCTTTGTGATAATTGTCTACGGTCATCTTGAATCCCATTCCTGATATCGTTACCTTTTCCTCCACCAGATTGACAGCCCTGAAAACCTTGCCGTGCATAGCGTTCTCATACACACCATGCAACTTTTCCAGCTTATCCTGACTTACGCCTGCCTCCAACAGAATAGACGAGAGCTTATGCTCGTCTATGGTCGGCGTCTCGGTCTCGTGAGCGTTCTGGTCAACGAACGTGGAAATCTTATCGTTCACTGCGGTGATAAGGTCATAGTCAAGCTCATCACCCACAACGCTTGTGAGGATATCCTTGAAAGTTTCCTTTTCGTTCTGACAGGTCATTGAGAACTCACAACCAAGAAGCTCCTCAACAACAGATGTGTTCGGCTTTTTTGCGTTTTTCGTGTAGTAAAGCACTCCGTTGATATCTGGTGCACGGTCATTGAAAAGAGGAAACAAAAAGCCATCGCTCGGCAGTTCCACAATTCTGTCGCAGGACTCTTTCTTTGCAATAGAGTTGTCCTGCTCGTTGTATATAAGCCCGTCGATACGCAGATTTACAGGGCAAAGTGCCGTGATGATGAAGTTGTAATCCGTGTCAGCCTCTTCCTCAAACTCGTCCATTTTGTTCTTCCTCAGCACGGAATATGTACAGTGTGCCGCAAAAATGGTATATGTTGACACATACTCAACCTTTTCAACTATAGCGTTCAGGAAGTTGTCAACCTTTTCCTCGTCAAGCAGCTTGCTTTGCAATGTTTCATACATGAAAGGCTGTGCGCCACCCTCAAGGTAAGCGTCCTTAGGGAACGAATATTCCAGCAGATTTTTACCGATAGAGCCGCTGAGCACCTTTTTCAGGTTTATCATTATAAGCTCCGCCTCGTCCTGCGGAATGGTGTTGTAAAGCTGATTGGTCTTGCACTTTATATTCTTTTCAGCGTCCACAAATGCGGTAACAACGTGGTTTACTGTGAAAAGTCCACAGTCGTCGCTGAATGTTCTCTTAATCTCGTTAATTTCTTTCTTGTTCATGTTAATCCTCCTCAGTTTGTCTATAGATCGTTGATCTGTAATTATCACAAACTACTCGACATCGCTTATCTCCCTAAGTAAAACAACGTGGGAACTGCGAAACATACAACTTATGCAAGACCCAACATCATCAGTTATAAAATAACGTTTTTGAGGTAAGTACAAGTTAAGGCTATCCTTGAACTGTTCTTCACCTGTCTTATGCAGAATGCCCTTTAAGATATCACCGTCAAAAAGTTTTATCTCAACTTTCTGACCTAAATATTTTTCTAACTCTGAACGTTTCATTCTTATTCCTCCTATAAACTCATCTGACTATCATCATAGTCAACTTTCTTCGTTGTCAGTCTGCCGTTATAATCAAGGTAGCTGTTCAACCTTTTGTACCTTTCGCTAGTCTTGTCAGCCATAAAGCGATTGTCCTGTTCAGGCGGCGTTGGCAGGTAATATTCCTGTGGGATTTCCAAATCGTTATCCGCACAGATATCTAGAATATATCGCTTATACGCTAGAACATGGTTTCTGCACAAGTTGGCATTACAGCCGTCAGGCCATGATGGATCACTACAGCCATGATCGATAATGGACTTGTACTGCTCTATTGACTTCACAAGGTCTGCCGAATACTGCTTTAACAGTTCTTCGGGTGTTTTGCCCTTTGCCATTTTACCCCTCCTCAAATCTCGGGCATTCTGTCACAGTGTATGAATGCAACATGCCGCCCTTTTGCGCCTCATACATTCTGTGCTGACACGTCCTCCAACCCTCAACCGGTTTGCGGTCTATGGACCATGCACAGCCTGTGAGGTATTCTCCTGTTATCTTATCCTTTGTCGGTACTGCGTGGCGGCAGTGCCAGCAGAGGGTGTGGTCAGTGTGTTTCATTGGCTTTGCCCCTCCCCATACCACATAGGATATCATTGAGCCTCTTGCAAACCTCACAGCCGTCATGATGTATCTCGTACTGACATTTCTGAAATACCTTAGCATATTCCCCATATGTCTGCCATAGGTCAAGTGCATATGCTCCATTGATGTATGCCCTGTATAGTTCCTGCTTTTCGTCAAGCGCCTGTTTCTTGTTTATCTGCCCCGCTCTGAACTCTCGATACACAATGCAAAGCGACTTATACAAAAGCTGTTCCACCTGTGTCAGTCCCTCTGGCATTGGAAGAAGCTTTGCCGCCATTCTGTTCAGCTCGTCTGCTTTCTTTATAACCTCAGTTTTGACCAGCATTATCATCACCGCCAAGATAGTGCATTAGCATATCAGCTGCCTGCTTCCAGCCGTAGCATATCGCCGCCAAATAGTCATGCTTGCCAAGCTCCGCAAACCACCACATCTGATTATCTGAGGGCTTGCCATTCTCTGCTTTGAGCTCTATGAACAGCCCTTTGTTTTTGCCCCGTGCCACAGGCAGGAACAGATCAGGAACGCCTGACTTCACACCCATAAGCTTTAATCTCTTGCCCTCTCGTGGGTCGCAATGACGTTCATTCGGTATGTGAAAGAGCAGTTTGAGTTCAGGATAAGCCTTGCGTATGCTTGCCTGCTGCGTCCACTTGATAAGGGCCATTTGCTCTCTGTCTTCATTTCTTGCCATATCCTCACCCCTTGATTATCCTGTTGAGTATCTGACTTGCTTCAAATTTCGTCAGATTTTCTATGTCGATATCCGAATTGTTGAGATACTTCCTGCCACGCTTGCGGATAAGATTTTTCTGACTGTCTGTAGCAGGTGCTTTGCCCCACTTGCGGCAAATATTCAAGTCCCATATGTATTTGCTGTCTGCCTCACGTTCGCAAAGAAGAGTGTACGCCTCATCAAGAGCCTGCTGCATAGGCATTTTCTGTCCCTGCCATATTGCCATGCCCAAAGCGTCGGGTGCAGATATCCTCAGCGTTTTTCCCTTGCCAAGACTGCATTTCATATCGCCATCCGGCAGCTTAAACCAGTTCACGTCATGGGTATTATATTTCTGCTCCTGCGCCCACAAGTCAACGATACGAACATTCTTTATCCAGCTTTCAGGACAATCCGACATCATAGCAGCCTTTTCAGGAAGCTCAAATAGCATTCCCTCCATTTTGTCCTGACTCTTCTTTGGTAATTCTGAAATGTCGATGCCGAGCAAACTTGGAGCTGTTCTCAGGCTTGCCTTGCCTGTTACTCCTACGCAGTCGATGAGTGTGAGCTTGTCTTTGTCGGGGTGCAGTCTTAGCCCTCTGCCTACCATTTGCGTATACAATGCGTCTGACTGTGTGGGTCTTGCTATGATAACAGTTTCCACAAGAGGAATGTCCGTCCCCTCTGTGAACACCATGCAATTCACAAGACAAGGTATCTCACGCTGAGTAAAACGGCGTATTATATCAGCCCTATCCTTAGTCTGACCTGTGACTACCTCAGCCCCCTCGATGCGTTTTGCTATCTCGTAGCACTGCTCTACAGATACCGCAAAAATAAGCGTTGCACCTTTGGCGTGTTCTCTATACGCTTGTGCTATAGCGTCCGCAGTGCCGTCCATTGCTTCTGCTAGCTCGCCTGGAGCGTAGTCGCCAAGCCGTGTATGTACCGCTGAAAGGTCATAGCCTATGTCGGCACGTTTGCAGAGGATATCACACAGATAACCATGTTCAATGCCCCAACGCAGGTCACGTTGAAATATGATATCATCAAACACATCATTCAGTCTGCATTTGTCAGCCCTGTTAGGTGTTGCCGTGAAGCCCAACAGAAGACGTGGTGCGAAGTGATCTATGACAGTTTTGTAACTGTTTGCTGCTGCATGGTGTGCTTCGTCTACTATGATGATATCAAAATCATCAGGTGAAAACCTGTCAAGCCTATGTGTCATGGTCTGGATACTTGCAGAAACCACCTCTTCACTGCCGTCGGTATGGTACTTTGACATTTCAACGCCCTTTGTGCAGTCAAAGTATTTCAGAGGCTGATTTACAAGTTCCTCTCTGTGCGACAGAATGAGCATACGTCCATGACGTGGTATATTTGCAAAGGTCACTGTCTTACCAAGACCTGTCGCCATTTGTACAAGATGTTTTCCCTGTTTTGCCTGCGTTATCTTATCTATACACTCCTGTTGATAGTCACGGAGTTTTATTCTTGCATTCATTTGATGTTTTTTACCTCCTTATGTGGGACGTGGGGGACAGTGTGGGACAAACGTCCCACACGAAAACTATGCGTATTTACGCACTTTTCGGGGTGTTGTGGGACTGTGGGACAAATTCGCACATTTTCCTATATAGGAAAACACACATATATTTTAACGATGTGTGAACAAAGCCGTGATTCTATATCACCTATTTAAAACAGGTATATATAGGGGGAAAATGTCCCACAGTCCCACACTATGCAGAAAACCACGCATTTACGCCGTTTTCCTCGTGGGACTTATGTCTCACAAAATGCCGAAATCCGATATATCCGTCCCACGCATTTCTTCTTCGGTGTAATAGTCCGGTGTTTCATCTGGCAATCTCAGCACAACGCACTCAACGTTCACGCCACCGATACGCTTGCCACGAGTGTTGTTGCGCCCTCTTACAAGTATCTTGCCGTTAGATTTCAGCCAACTAAGCAACGCCCTTGTGTCGAAACCCTGTTTTGAAGCCGCTTCATCGAATTTTGAGCGAATGATATACGCAAAATCGCCCTGGATAAGTCCAAACACTTCACCGTTATTGTCTTCGCCTGTCGCAAAGCGTTTACTGTTGGACGCCACCCAATCGCACATATACTGATAGCCTCGTTCACCTGCTGATACCGATTTTTTGGTCTGCAAATACTGTGAGATATCGTCAATTGTTAGTGGCTCGTTCGTTTTGAACACGGACGCTTCTGCAATCATATCAGCCGTGAGTATCATTGCCGCTGCCATTGCCTGCTTTTCCGTTGTATCCGACTTGCAGAGCTTGGTGAAATAATCGTTATAGACCTCTTGTGTCATTGTCAAGGCTTTTTGAGAGGACAGTTTTGCGACGAACTCTCGCCCTGCAAAACCATAGTTTTGTTTTATCACCGCCGATACTGCCATGCCGTCTGCTATCACGATATTGTTTGCTGTACATTCAATGTCGATAACCCTGTTTACCGCTCCTGCACCTGCTGAACCGCCCACTATAGGGCTTTCGCCTGTGGTAAGTATAGTGTTTCGCCATGTCGGTGTACGCTCTATTCCGCCTGTTTTCGTGCCCCTAGAACGTCCAACGCCCTGAGCGAGCTGATAAACGTCAAATCGGCTTCTGCCGTGACTATCTTTGCTCAGCTGGAGTTCGTCAATGAGAAACGGCAGGCTGTTGAGAAACGCTGCTGTTCGCTCATGGCCGACAACTGTGCTGTTGAACGTCTGAATGTATTCGCCCATTTCGGGGGTTCCCCAAACGGAAGCCGCAAGCATTAAAGCAACTGTTTTGCCTGTGCCTGAATCAACGCCCCACAAGTGAACGAAAAACGGCAGACCGCCTAGCGGCTGAATAAGCGCACTTGCGAAGCTTGCCGCAAGAAATATCTTTGCGATCACGCTTTTCCTGCGGCAATCTATAGCGACTTTTTTCCATTTCTCATAACTGCCATGACTTTTTATAGCACTAAAAATGGTGGAATAATTCTGCTCACCGTCAAATGTCAGTCCCTCAACGTATGGTGAAAAGCCTGCACCGTTTATGTAGCCAAGCCTGCCCACTGATCTTTTCAGTGGCAGAGAATTGCGGTTAAGGCTCTCTATCTCCTGAAAGTATGAAACAAGCTCTTTGGCAGTTTCAGAAGACACATCAACACCACATTTAACTAGCTGTGAAATGTTTCGGCTGTTATATAGTATCTCCTTTGAAACGACTTTTTCCTGCCACTCTCCACGAGTGCGGTAAGCTATGTTGAGCTTCTCTTCACCTGTGTCAATGTTCTGCAAGCACTCAAAGGGTATGATCGGGTGGTGGCAGATAACGTGATAGTTACCGCTTTCATCAATAAGATACACACCGCCGTCATCAACATTGTATTTGCCTGCGTCAAGCTGCATATACGGACCTGAAAACGCAGTGGGGTTATTGATGATAACGTTCGCCCCACGCTGCATTTCTCGCATTTTGACGTAGTTTTTATACAGCCCTTTGAACGTCTTTACGCCCACCTCCGCCGCCTGTTGAGCCATTTGCTCAATTTTCAGATTGTGCATGAAAGGGTCGTTTTTGTAATCGTATATCGCTTCGTATGGCTTCTCTGTGTAGAGGAAATCGTCTTTTGTATACTTTACAGCAACGGCGTTTTTCACCGCTTCTGCGTCGCTCATGTCGATATCAAAATGCTTTTCCTCGTTCGCATCAACGTCAATGATATCATCAGAATGGCGTTCCCTCATCATTCAACACCTCCTCAAAGTCGGAAAGGTCACCGCCTAGCTCTTGCGGGGGTGCTGCTTCTGCGGTAGGCTGTACAAAAACGGCTTCGCACACAAGATGTACGTCAACTTTTTCTTCGCCGTCTTTGCTGGTATATGGCTTCTTCTCCACCTTGCCCACGCAAAGCACTACGTCAAACTTTTTCAGCGCCTTTGTGGCTCTTGCTACAGAGTGCCAGCACTGACAGTTCACCCATACGGCTTCACCACGCTCACCTTGCACCTTTGGCTGACGTTCGCCCACTTTTACTGAAAACTTGGTGAGCGACGAGTTATTGCCGCCCACCTGTTTGTATTCTGCGTCCTTTGCGAGAAAACCACTGATGATAACAGAGCCGTCGGGTAATCTTGCCCGCATTAAAGCACCTGCTCTTTCTCGGTCTGGAGCTGGTCAATTTCTGCTGAGATATCTGTAGATATCTTCTCATACTCAAACCACTCAGAAACCTTTGTGTTCTTATCCTTGAGTGAATTGAAAATGCCGATATAGTCGGTGAGATCTTCGGCTGTCATAGTGTCAAGACCTCTGCCAAGACGTTTTTCTATCATATCCTGTGTAACACCCAGCTTTTCAAACTCGACCACCATTTTTCTTACACGGTCCGTAAGAGGGATATTATTCTTGCCTGCAAGAGTTTTTCTGCATTCGGCGACTGCCTCTTCCACAAAGTCCGCAGGAAGTACCGCAAGTATCCTTGCTCTGAGCCTGCGGCCTGCCATATTGGCGTTATTCTCATAGATATCACGCAAACTCGTGAGGGTCTTTATCTTGCCTCTGACTTCCTTTGCGTGTGGGTTCGTGAAATTCTGCACCGACATTGTGTTCGTCTCCAAGTCCCAAGCATACGCCTGCATTTCTGACTTGCCGTTGTCCTGAGAAAGCTCCTTGATACCGAAGTCGATATTGCCCCAGCACCTTGCAAGTTCTTCGGCAAGTCTGATAGTTGGTCCTGACACAGTTTCTCCGCCTCTTGGATAGCTGTAAAATGCCTTGTTTGCAAGCCCTGTACGCTGACAAGCCTTTTTCATATTGGCAAAAGCCTGTATCTCGTTGCGTGGGAATCTCTTTGCGATAACAAGCTTGCCCTGTGCTTCTGCAATGGCTCTGCTTGCTTCGATAGCGACTGTACCCTGATTGATGTTGTCAAGAGGCATAGTGCTGTTCTGCGGTACTTCTGGTGTTACTGTTATTTCGTCCATTGTTTTGTCCTCCTATTCGTATTCTCTTGCCAGCCAGCCTGGCAAACTTATGACGTTCAAGTCACCGGTTCTACCGTTGTAGCTGTACCAGTTATCTGTTTTAAGACACTCTTTGAGAGTGTAAAGATAGTCGTTAAGGTCTTTTGTGCCTTTCTGTATGATAAAATCGTCAGCTTCAAGGACATTGCAGGCATATGGTGGTGACTTTTCAACAGCGATAAAAACAAATCTATGAGGCTTGCCCTCAATTTCTGACACACCCTGCGTGTACATCGCCGCCTGCAAATCATAGCCGTACTTTATGCAACTGTGCATAAAACTGTCTGTATCGGCATTCTCAGTAGTCTTGAGGTCAACTATGACAGACGTTGACCTTAGATCCGTTCGGCAGTCGGGGCGGCATTTGAGTTTAAGCCCCGTGAGCTTGTCCGTCCAGAAGTATGATTTTTCATGTTCACCGCCGTTTAGCAAAGCGGCAGCATACTTGTTTGACATCACACTTTCAGCCATTGCCTGTATCTGTGCAAAAGCGTCCTCGCTTATGGGTATCTTACCGCTTGCTTCTATCTGAGCCGCAAGTGCCTTGCCCTCTTTGGTACGCCTGTCAAGCTTCGGAGCGACTATGTACTCGCTGTCGAACTTGTCCTTTTCAAGGACATAAGCATGAAAGGCTGTACCGAAAGCAAGCGCAGGGGTCTCTACTTCGGGATTTTCAAGAGCATACTTGAAGTGTGCAGGCGACTTTGACAGCTTGAAAAGTTGTGAACGGCTGAATGCCTCATTATTGCGATAATCTTCCGCAGACATTTGTTTTTTCATTCGTCATAGTCCTCCTCGTCATATTCAACCCCTGCCAGCGTGGCAAGTTCATAGATTGAAATATCGTCGTTTTGGTTGATTTCTTCAATCAAAATTTCACGGAAACAGTCCTTGCAGTAGTCCTTGCCCTCGTAGCAGAAAACATTTTCATTCGCAAGGTCTAACTGTTCTCTGCATTTGTCGCATTCGACCACTGTGTAATCACGGTCTCTGCCACAGCATCTGCACCCGTCAGGACAGCCGACGCAATCATTAGCCGTATAACGCATTTGGAACACCGCCTTTGTGCTTGAAAAATGCAATATTTTTGTACACGAAATACGATTCAGTTTTGGTTTCCAACACCTCAGCACCGACTTCTTTTGCTACGGCATGAATGTCAGGTGGAAATATCTGAACGCCCAATATCATTCTGCCAGGTGTCCACACGCCACCTGTCATTATGGGATAGACGCCGTCGGTAGCAGTATTGTATACCTGCGTCTCTTTCATTTTTTGTTCCATGTCCGCCATGTCAACCATAGCGTCAAGCCTTTCTTTTACTGTCATGTTTTCGACCTCTCCTTTCCAATATTGTTGGCTCTGCCAGCTTGAAATCTCTGCAAGGATAACGCCTACTACTTTCTAGGCAACTTTTCAGGTGCTTGCAGTCAAGGCAAGAGTAGTTAGTCACTATGCCCACCTCTCAGCCTCTCGATATTTTTCTTTAAAGCTACGATATATCCCGTCAGATACTCGTTCGGGTAATCATTAAGGGCTATTTCTGATATTGCCTCTAGCTCCTCTTGACAAATGTTAAGAAGTGTGCTATCGTTAAGGTGTATGTTATCGGTATCTTCTTTTACAGATACCTCCGAGCTTGTGCCTGTTGCCGCAGGTGCAGGCTCGGTTTTCATGTATTCGAGAATATGATTCATGAAACCAGTAATGCAATTATCCGTACCCATAAGTGGGCATGGTCCACAGTTGTCTACTATACAGCATTTAGCCACAGTAATTATCTCATTTTTCGTCATCTTTATCCTCCTTTCCAATAGGTCTTACGCTCATATACTGCCTACCGTCATAGTCCATCTTCTTCACAGGTTCAAGCCCCTTATCCCTCAGCGACCTTGCGGCATCGCCAAGCCCTCTGTCGAAGTCTTCACGGGTCTTGTAAAATGCACATCTGCGGCAGTAGTCCTTCGTTGGCGTTACTGTCAGCGCACCACACTCGTCAGACTTGACATTTGAATGGAACACGCAAAGGCTTACCGCTCCACTGCCGTTGTCAAGGGGCTTGTCCCTTTTAAAGACCTCTCTCATCACTATCATCGTTTTCGTCCTCCTCAATCTTTCCCCATTGTTCAGCCATTGCAAAAGCAATACCTTTAAACGTTTTGCTCCTTACCTTAGCACGATCTTTGCCAGAATGACGTGTTTCTTCCCATGTGCGTGATTTACCATTAGAATATCGTCCAAACAGCTTGCCATTATCAGGCTTGTCCCCTGTATATGTTGGTCGTAGGACAGGCAGCCCCTTTAGCCATAAACACGTCGCCTTTGTGACAAACTGTTCTGAGTCTTCCGGTCCGTTTGAAAACATATATGGGTGAATTATTTGATCTGCCTTTCTGAATACAGTATTCATACGCCCTATAGGATTTTCCACTGCAATTTTCGGTGCGTTCGCCGACACAATCTGCATAAAAAATACTATTGATTCTTCACGGTGTTTCATACGCTCGACCACCTTTTCAGCAGGTGTGCATTTCAAACTATAGTGGCGTGTAGCCACGTTGGTCAGGTATGTACACGGTGGGTGTGCGATAATCATATCCCATGTTTCAACAGTATGCTGCTTGCCGTCACAGGTGAAGAAATCGGTATTGCCATTGATAATATCCAAAACATCATTGCATATATGCCATTCAGGGTGACCGCCTGAACACATCTGAATATCGCAGCTGTATGCTTCGTGCCCTTTCGCACGGAATGCCTTGCAGACCTCTTGTGATTCTTCACAGGCTATCAGAACTTTCATTGTTCTTATCCTCCTCGTTTTCAAAACGTTTCTCCCAGTGCCTATCAGCCACGCTCAGCACAAGATACATCACTACATCTATCCCTGCAAGCACGGCTACTGTTATCAGCAGTATCAACGCCATTTTACCACTTTCCTTTCATTTCAACTTCGACCTTGACCACGGGTCTGCCTGCTTCTCTCACTGCACGCTTTATGCTCTCCTCTGCTTCCTCGTAGGCATTTTCTTTTACGCTTACATACCACCTGTACGCTACATACATTGCAAGCACCACCAAGAGCGCTACCGCTGCGGCACATCTGATTATCTCTAGTACGGCTATCATTTTCTCACGTCCTTTCAGATCTCTCTGCTATCCACTGGTCGAGCAGAGTTGAGTATATCTCGTACACATATTCGTTAAGCTTAATGGCGCACCCAAAAGGATACACGCCCTGTCTGAGCCCTGCGTTCAGCCTGTTCACATTTGTGTTGAAGCCTGCGGCTTTCAGCCGTTCCACCGCTTCTACCGATGATATTACTCTGAGCATTTAGTCCACCTCCTCGATAGTCAAAACATTCTCATGAGGACAAATAACACTTGCCTTTTTCAGAGCCTCGTACTGACTCTTTGCTGCTACTGTGAACACCCTTTTATAATGATACTGGTCTATCGTCGTTACCTTGTACAGTTTCATTGCTTTGTCCCTCCTCTTTGTGTTTTCTGTCATTTCTGCTTCCAGCGAACATATCCTGCAAACATTGCTAGTTATCATGAGAGACAACGGAATTGTGTTGTCAAGCCCTATTAGCATACATAAACCGAATGCAAGCGGACTTGCTAGGCACAACGCAATACCAAGATAGTACGCTATCTTTTTCAAATTCAACGTTTGCCCTCCTCATATTGTGACCTTGTTACAATCAGCTCTCCGTCAAGAGTCCAATACTGAATGACCTCTCTACAGGGGTCATCTTCTGTTCCTGCACCTTTCAAGGCTCTTGTTACGATCACCTGCTCAACCCTAGCACTGTCACACCCTCTTGGAATAGCAGTAATTTTCTGTTCCACTTTCTCACACCTCATTTTCTGTCCGTTCAATCGGACTGTTAGCTGTTGACATTTTCAGCGTTCTGAGTATAATTAATGTCAAGGACTTCATTGATAGCCGTTTCTATCTTGGTAGACTTTATCTCGCCTGTCATTATCTTATACAGATTAGATGTGTCGAGATAAGTTTCAGGAAGAAGCTTCTTGACTTCCTCAATGAGCCACTTCTGTGTCTTGTTGAGCTTAACAAGACGTACCTTGACTTCCACGCCGTACTCTGACAGTGGTCTTTTACGTTCACTAATAATTAACACCACCTTTGCACAATATTTAAAAATACAGTTGGTTATAGTATTGACTTTTACGGAAAAATGTAATACAATGTAGTTGTAAGATAATTTATTACGTTCTTCCGTACTGTCTATGTTTGTATTATATTACGTTTCTCCGTAAATGTCAATAGCTAAGTTGAAATTAATTACGGAATATCGTAAGATTGTACGGTTGCACAAAAATTGAGGTGTAACTATGTCAGAATTGTACATAAGGATTGAAAATCTGTGCAAGGAACATAAAATTTCAATAACTGCAATGTGTAAAGAAGCTATGGTGAGCAGAGGTTCTATTACAGACTTAAAGCAAGGTAGAAGCAAAACTCTTTCTTCTGAGGCTATTTCAAAGATAGCGAAGCTTTTTGATGTTTCAACAGACTATCTTATGACAGGCAATGAAGCTGAGCCGCAAAGCTCAGATATGGACGATAACATCAAGTTCGCCCTATGGGGAACAGCCGACGTTGACGACGATGTGCTTGAGGACGTGAAGCATTACGCTCAGATCGCACGTCAGATGAGAGAGGATAAGAAAAATAAAGAATAGAGGCGGTATATATGGATAGTGCTGAACTGCGCAGTTTTGCGGAGGACAGGGACATTATAGTGATTGACGGAAAATTAAGAAATGAACAAAAGTCCATATCCATTAGTGATAGAGGGCAATGTGCGATAGTGGTAGACCCTAAGAAGATCACCACAAGTGCAGAAGAAACTGTTATAATGGCTCACGAGCTGGGGCATTGTGAAACAGGTGCATTTTATAACGAAAGAACGCTTGAGCTTCGTTCACGAATGGAGTTTCGTGCGGATAAATGGGCAATAAAAAAGCTCGTCACAGAGGACGAGCTGATAGAAGCATTTGAAAATGGTATCCTTGAAATATGGGAGCTTGCCGAGTTCTTCGGTGTCACCGAAGATTTTATGGTCAAGGTTTGTGAATTGTATGGATATTATAACAGGGTGATATAAAAAAGTCCCCGTCAGTACCGCAAATACTGACAGGGACAGCACACAGAATTTTCTCCTGCATGGTTACAAATACATTATATCACCAATTTAAGACAATGTAAATGATTTCATAAATTGTTTACAAATGTCGGAAATTATTGAATTACAAGGAGGAAGTTTTTTATGAAGAAGTTTATAGCTGGAGTAATTGCATTATCGCTCGTTTGCGGAATGTCCGCTTGTGGAAGTGGTGACAGCTCATCTTCAAGTGAAAACACTACTGAAACAACTACCACTACTACAACATCAGAGGAAACCACAACGACGACAACCACAGCGGAGACTACGACTACGACGGAAGAAACGACAACAACGACGGAAAAGCCTACCACAACAACGACTACTACGACCACTAAAGCTACTACCACCACTACAACAACTACTGCTGAAGAACCCAAAGATCAAGTTTTGTTTGATAATAACGGAATTAAGATTACCTTTACTGGTATGGATTATACAAGCAGTATATTTGGTCCAGAAATCAAAGTACTGATTGAAAATAGCACGAGCACAAATTATACAGTTCAGGTTCGTGATTTTTCTGCGAACGGCTTTATGGTTGATACAACAATGTCTGCGGATGTCAATGCAGGTAAAAAAGCAAATGATTCAATAGGAATTAATAGTTGGTCATTAGAGGAAAATTCTATATCCGAAGACGATATGCAAACTTTTGAATTCAGTTTTCATATCTTTAATTCCGATGATTGGTCTGACGGCTTTGATACTGAAACTATAATTATACAGCTTTAAAATAAAAAAATCCCCTGAGTGCCGCAAACACTCAGAGGACGGTGAGCCGATATTGACAGTATCAGCTCAGAAAATTCACACCCAACAACCACGAAAGGGCGAATTTTGCCCTTTTATTGTAGCACACTTTCGAGGAAGTGTCAAGAATAGGAGGAATATATGCTATGTAAAAAATGCCGTAAGGAAATTCCTGACGGCTCTATTTATTGCAACTACTGCGGCAAGAAGCAGGAAACTACCAAAAGAAAAACACGCCGCAGAGCAAGAGGAACAGGCACGATAAGATTTGACCAAAGAAACGGACTGCGCCACTATCTTGCTTATGCCCCTAAAACCATATCGGGAGCAGGGGGAAGATATCTTGGCGCATACGAAACACGAACGCAGGCTCAGGGTGCTATCGACAAATATTTCAACAGCACACAAATTCCATATGGTACTCTGACAGTTGCTCAGGTTTACCAAAAATGGAGTGAAAAGCACTTTGAAAACCTCACCAAAAGCGGCGAGCAGGGCTACAAGACGGCTTGGAGATATCTTGACAGTATCGCAGGCAGAAAGATAGCAGACCTTAAAACAGCAGATTACCAGCGCTGTATAGATGACTGTGCAAAAGCTTTCAGCCGCTCACAGTGTGCGAAAATCAAGCAGCTATGTTCTCAGCTCTGCAAGTACGCAGAACAAAATGATATTATCGACAAGAACTATGCAAGCTTTATCGTCCTGCCAAAAGAAGTCAAGAAAGAACGCCGTATCTTCACGAGTGAAGAACGTGATAAACTATGGGCGCATTCCTCTGACAGATCCGTTCAGGTCATACTGTTCATGATATATACAGGATTTCGCATTGGTGAGGTTTTCAGTATACAGAAAGAGAACGTACATCTTGACGAGGGTTACATAATCGGCGGTATCAAGACTGAAGCTGGAAAGGACAGAATAGTTCCTCTGCCGCCGCAGATACCTGAAATAAAAAGCTTTGTCGAAAGCTGGTATAACGAAAGCCAGACGCAGTTCTTACTTAATGGCGACACAAATAATTTTCGCAAGCGCAATTTCTATCCTGCACTTGCTGAATGCGGCATAATTCCACCGCCTACTGTTACAAAACAGAAAAGCGGCAGGAACACTGAAAAGTATGACACAGAGATAACGCCACACTGCTGCCGTCACACTTTCGCCACCCTTTCAGCGGACTGCGGTATGCAGCCTGAGAAGCTTCAAAAAATCATTGGTCATGCCAAGTATGAAACGACCGCTGACATATATAATCACTCAGGTCAGAACTGGGCAGAGCTGTCCAACGAGATGAAAAAGCTGGTAAAATAGCACGAGCAATCACACAAAATAAGGGTTGTATTAGTGTTGTAATCAAGCGCAAAGCTAGGAAAATAGAGCTTTCTTGATTACTTGGTAAGGACGAGGTCACCGGTTCAAGCCCGGTTAGCAGCTCCATATTGGTGATACCAAATGGATATTCACCTGAAAAAGCCCGTATTTACGGGCTTTTTTGATGTTTAGAAAGCGGAAAATTTTAGTGTAAAACCGTGGATGCTTTTCACCGGTTTTCACGAAAAAAGGGAGTCGAACCCTACACAACAAAAAATATCGAACATAACGGCAGACTTTGAGCAGATTTCGCTCTGAGCCTGCCGATTTGTTATGAAAAAATAATCACAAAGTTTTAAAGGCTGTTTTGTCTATTGTCACGAATTTAAGTGACGATGATAAAACAGCCTTTTTTCATTTCTAAGGAAAGGTTGTGATACCAATGTGGCAGCTATACTATTAAAAAACAAAAAACTATACGAACGGAGGAATGACAATGAATGAAAAACTTGTGATCAATGCAAATCTGCTCCGCAAAGAGCCAGAGTTCGGTACAAGAGTTTGCGTGGTGGAAAAGGCAGAAGCAGTCACCCATGACAAATTTGAACGCCTGAAAAGGCATCCGATGCAGGACAATGATCTGATCGCAGAAAACACAGACCTTATGTTCTGCGACGTAAATAATCAGTATCATTGCCTGCTCATATACGATGACGATCAGGGCGACGGACTGCTGATCGAATCAGAGGGCGCACCTTATGCACGATATGCTCAGTATATTCCAAATGCAAAACTGCTTTACGAAAATCATATGCAAATGCATTTGCAGGAAATGAAATTTTACTGCCCTCTTGAGATCAGCAGATGGGACGATGATGAATACAATGAAATCTCACCCAATGAGGCTTCTGCTTACGAATCGGAGATAAATTATTTTATCAGCGATTTTAATCTGCCTGAGGAAAAAGAGCGAGGTCTGATGCATTGGTACAATAGAGGAAATTCTGTTGACCAAAAGGTGTTTTCGGCATTTATGTCTGTCGAAGAAAATGACGAAGAACTTGTGGGAGTTGTTACAGCAAGCGTTTACGGTCAGCTTACGAAAGATGAACTTGAAGATCTCCGTGAATATTTTATCGGTCAGCTCAGCGACGGTGCAGGAGAGAGTCTGGAACAAAGACCGATAAAAACTCCTGACGGCGAGATCTATGTCAGCTTTTGGAGTTTTGATGACAGCTGGTCATTGCAAACGACGGAGGAAATGGATCGCACTCAATCCAAAGAGCTGACCGAAGAACCTGAAATGACATTGTGAGGTGATTTATGATGTATTACGAAAAGAAAGTAGAATGGCTGAAAGAACGATATCCCGAAGGAACTCGCATCTGCCTTGACAGAATGAATGATGACCCGTTCCCTGTTGAGTCGGGGACTCTTGGCAGGGTCGATCACGTTGATGACATAGGCACTTTGCATTGTGTCTTTGACAATGGCAGAATGCTTGGCGTGCTCCCAGGCGTGGACGATTTTCACGTTATCAGAGAAGAATCGGAACAAACAGAGGGAGAAGAAATGAATATGTCAATGTAACAGTCAAGTTAAGGAAGCTTGGCCGTTTTTTATTGCGGAAAGGAACGTGGTAAATGATAAAATATTTCGATATCTTTGCAGGTATCGGC
>ULOE01019467.1_pt1 | contig 48082 bp, 27 predicted proteins | sample 1952291 | NCBI WGS metagenome assembly ULOE01 (sample SAMEA4835595, study PRJEB28245) | human gut metagenome | biome: gut microbiome; material: fecal sample | place: Denmark | collected 2008 | reverse complement strand
TCAGCGTCTGCATCTGAATGGCGATCGTCTCGACCTCTTCAAGACGCAGGATTTGCAGTTCTTCAAGCCTGACTATCAGAAGTTCAAGTGTCTGCAACTGGCTTTCGATGCCATCAGAAAGGGTGGTAATATGTCATGTATCGTGAATGCAGCCAACGAGATAGTGAATGCCGGCTTCCGCAAAGGTGAATGTGGCTTCCTTCAGATGGCTGATATCATCGAAGAGACGATGGCGAAGGCTACTTTCGACAGTAATCCCGACCTCGATGTCTATCTGCAGACCGATGCTGAGGCTCGCCGCATAGCTACAGAGCTGATGTTCAAGTAATAGTTAATAGTTTATAGTTAATAGTTAAAATGAACGTAGGATATAGGACTCATCATAAAGTTCAAAGTTCCAAGTTCAAAGTTCAAAGTAAATAAATGGAAGTATTTTTGATCAAAGCGTTGCAGCTGATGCTGTCGCTTTCCATCTTAGTGTTGCTCCATGAGGGCGGACACTTCTTCTTCTCCAAACTCTTTGGTGTAAGAGTGGAGAAGTTCTATCTGTTCTTCGACCCTTGGTTCCATCTCTTCGAGTTCAAGCCAAAGAATTCGGATACTACCTATGGTTTGGGATGGTTGCCGCTCGGAGGATATTGTAAGATTTCGGGTATGATAGATGAAAGTTTCGATACCGAACAGATGAAACAGCCGGAACAGCCATACGAGTTTCGCAGCAAACCGGCATGGCAGCGCCTGCTCATCATGATAGGTGGCGTGCTGGTTAACTTCGTGCTGGCTCTCTTCATCTATTCCATGATTCTGTTCCATTGGGGCGACAATTATGTGGCTACCCGCGATATGAGTTATGGTATGAAGTTCAATACCGAGGCAAAGGCATTGGGTTTCCAGGATAAGGATATTCTGGTAAGCACCGATCTGGGTGAGTTCAAGACCTTTGATGGTGATTTGTATCGTAATCTCTCTGAGGCTAAGCAGGTCAATATCATCCGTCAGGGCAAACCGATGACGCTTAATCTGCCTGGTGATCTCAACATGCTCGATATGATTAAGAGCAGTCCTTGCTTCGTAGATTTGTATGTGCCTCTGCAGATTGATAGTGTGATGAAGGATTCGCCTGCCAGCAAACTCGGTTTGGCAAAGGGTGATAAGATTCTTGCTATTAATAATAAAAAGGTAGTCTCTTTCAACGAATTTCAGATTGAATTGGGCAGAGTAGAGGATGTGCTTGCTTCGGCTGAGACGCCGCAGGATAGTGCCAGAGCACTTACAGCTCAGGTTACTTATCTCAAGGCTTCTGGCGATACCGTCAAGTCGAGTGTTCTCCTGAAGTCTACCGAAGAGGGTGTGAAGTTTGGTTTCTACAATCATCCTGTCTTGCTCGATTATAAGATTACTCATGTCAACTATGGCTTCTTCGAGAGTTTCCCTGCCGGCATCAAATACGGCTGGAATGTCTTGGCCGGTTATGTGGGCGATATGAAGTATGTCTTCTCTAAGGAAGGCGCCAAGAGTCTGGGTGGTTTCGGTGCGCTGGGCAGTCTCTTCCCATCTGTATGGGATTGGCATGCATTCTGGCTTATGACAGCGTTCCTGAGTATCATTCTTGCCTTCATGAACATTCTTCCTATCCCTGCTCTTGATGGTGGACATGTGTTCTTCCTTCTCTATGAGATTATCACAGGTCGCAAACCGGGCGATAAGTTCATGGAGCGTGCTGAGTATATTGGTTTCGGCATTTTGATTCTTCTGCTTGTCGTTGCCAACCTGAACGATGTATTGCGACTCTTCGGCATCTTGTAATGCCGGGGAATCGCGAAAATAAAGGTCAAAAAAAGAGGGTGGTCATTAATTTATGACACACCCTCTTTTTTTTGAGTTTATTCTTTTATACGTATTATACGTATCTGATAATCTGTCCTACACTAACCTTCTTGTCTTTGCGGTAGCCGTTGAGTCTGCAGATCTGCTCTACAGTTACGCCGCGCTTTTCTGCGATAGAACTAAGCGTTTCGCCTGGCTTCACCTTGTGGTAGAGCTTCTCGTGGCCAGCAGGCAGTTCGTAGTATCTTCCCACTTCGCCGCCGTTAACCTGTTCTCTGGTGTAACCACCGTTGCCAACCTTGCCGCGGGCAGCATTGGCATCAGCTGATTCGCTTTCGTAGGTATTACGGTTAAAGCTGTAGAAGTCGCCTGTAACGTCCTGGTTGCGGAAGTCGAAGAAGAGTGCCGGGTTCAGAGCCACACCACAGAGACGGGTCTCAAAGTGGAGATGCGAACCGGTACTTCTACCCGTGTTACCACCCAAGCCAATCACATCTCCGGCTCTTACCTCTTCGCCCTCAGTAACGAGCTGCTTAGAGAGGTGACCATAGATGGTCTCCAAACCATTGTTGTGACGAATCACGATGTACTTACCGTAACCACCACCTTCATATCTTACGATGCGAACTCTGCCTGAAAAGGCTGAGCGGATTGAGTCGCCAATATAAACCTTGATGTCCATACCTTTATGTTGGCGGCCAAAGCTAGCACGGTAACCGAAGTTACTTGTGACAACGCGACTAGGAGTTGGCATGCAGAAATGACGGAGATCGATACGGAAGTGCTCAGGCAAGGTTGTAGCCCTGTGAGCGTACTTGTTAGAGAAATCCTCATACAGCTCGGCTGCAGGGTTCTCTCTGTCTTCAATCATTCGATAATGCGACACAGCGAGTGTGTCGAGCGATTTCATTCTGTGGTCTACAGGTGCCTGTCTTGCCAACAGGTCTTGTCCGCAAACGGGAGAAGCTGTTAGCGCCAACAATGCAACGACCGAAATTTTCTTTATACTCTTTTTAAAACTCATACTACTTTTTCTATTTTCTTCTTTAGGTTCGTGTCAACAGCGCAGAATCATACAAGAAATTCTGTAAAAACCACTAAGGCAAATGCCTTCATGTAGCGGTTTTGTTATATAGACGTTGCAAATATAACAAAAAAACTTCAAAAAACCAAAGTTGTTAAAGCCAAAAGGGCGATATTTAACGCCCTAGCCTTTTTTTTAACTTACATTAGGAAAATGAGATGCAAGGAGTTGACTTTTAGTACGTTTCATGCTTTTGTAGCATTCTCAACAGAGCCACGGCAGGAGAATGCCCCATGAAAATATACTTTTTTACCTCCGGACTGGTGAATCGGAGGCATTCCTGATAAGCGCGGTAGAGGTCGTTGAGATTGATGGTAAATTCCTTACCCGATGACTCTCTGATACCGATAATCATCTTTGCCGTGACATGCAGTTTGACATATCTGATGCCTGTTGCACTTTCTATTTCCGTAATGTTTTCGAGAATGGCTCTCATTTCTTCCAGGGTTATTTCTGGTCGCGGCTCCCTGATAGCCGGCTTTCTTCTTTTATCCATAATTATACTTTTTACTTTTGGGACAGGCGATGGAATCGCCTGGAACGGGGATGAGGCTGCTTGATAGCTGAAGCCACCTTTTAGCCTTGCTTTCTGATAACAGGAACTGCTTTTGCTTGCTTTCTGATAGCAGGAACTGCTCTTGCTTGCTGCTTTAGCTGATGGCTGCCCAGTTGATATGGGTTTTCTTCAATTCCCTGAGGCGGTTCCAGAGCAGGGCGTTGTGAGGAGCATTGCATTCGGGATCGTTGTCGATGATTTCCTGTGCTTCTGTGCGTGCCAGTTGTACCAGCTGACCATCTCTGGCAATATTCGCTATCTTCAGGTCGAAAGCCATGCCGCTCTGCTGCGTTCCCTCCAGGTCGCCGGGACCACGGAGTTTCAAGTCGGCCTCGGCGATACGGAAACCGTCGTTCGTATCGCACATGATATCAATACGTTTGCGGGTTTCTTCTGAAAGTTTATAGTTGGTTACCAGAATGCAGTAGCTCTGGTCGCAGCCTCTTCCTACACGGCCTCGCAGCTGGTGCAACTGGGAGAGACCGAAGCGCTGTGCATCCAGGATAACCATGACAGAAGCATTGGGCACATTTACACCAACTTCTATCACGGTGGTGGCAACGAGAATCTGTGTTTCGTCCTTTACAAACTGCTCCATCTCTACTTCCTTCTCGGCAGATTTCATCTTTCCGTGTATCTTACTCAATTTGAATTCCGGGAATGCCTGTTTCAGCGTTTCGTAACCTTCTTCCAGGTTCTTCAGGTCGCTCTTCTCGCTTTCCTTGATCAGCGGAAAGACGATATATACCTGTCTGCCGAGATTAATCTGGCGGCGGATGCTCTGATAGAGACTGGTGAGTTGGGTATCAAACTTATGTAGCGTCTGTATCGGTTTTCTGCCCGGTGGCAGTTCATCAATCACGCTCACGTCCAGGTCACCATAAATGGTCATGGCGAGGGTGCGGGGGATAGGAGTGGCGGTCATCACGAGGATATGAGGCGGATTCTCGCTCTTGTTCCACAGCTTGGCTCTCTGTGCTACACCGAAGCGATGCTGCTCATCGATAACGGCTACGCCTAATCTTCTGAAAACTACCGGGTCTTCGAGGATGGCATGGGTGCCTACCAGAATCTGGATGTCGCCCGTAGCCAGGTCGGCAAGAATCTTTTCTCTCTTCTTTCCCTTTACGATGCCTGTGAGCAGTTCCACCCGGATGTCCATTCCCTGCAGAAAGTCGCAGATAGTTTGCAGATGCTGCTCGGCAAGAATTTCGGTAGGTGCCATCATACATGCCTGATAACCGTTATCCAGCGCAATGAGCATGGTCATGAGGGCCACGAGCGTCTTGCCCGAACCTACATCACCCTGCAGAAGACGGTTCATCTGTCTGCCGCTGCACATATCGGCTCTGATTTCATGCATCACCCGTTTCTGTGCTCCTGTCAGTTCAAAAGGCAGATGATGGGCATAGAACCCGTTGAAGATGTCGGCGATGCGGTTGAAGACATAGCCCCTGAACTTGCGGCGCTGGTCGGTGGCATACCTTATTATATTAAGCTGCACATAGAAGAGTTCCTCAAATTTAAGGCGTACCTGTGCTTTCTGCATCTCCTGATGGGAATGCGGATAATGAATCATGCGGATGGCTGCATCGCGCGAAACCAGATGCAGACGGTCTACGATATGGTTTGGCAGCGTTTCGGGAAGAGGAGGAAGGATGGTGACCAGCTGCTTGGTCATCTTCTCTATGGAACGTGAGGTGTAGCCGCGTTTTCTCAGGTTCTCGGTAAGCGAGTAGTAGGGCTGCATGCCCATCTCTGAAATCTGGAGATTGGTGGCATCGTCCATATCGGGATGGGTAAACTGGAATCTGCCGTTGAAGACGGTTGGCTTTCCGAAAACGAGATATTCGGTTCCCACCTTATAGGTCTTCATGATGTATTGGGCACCGCGATACCAGATGAGGTCAGCCACACCGTAGCCGTCTGAGAAATGGGCTACCAGCAGCTTGTTGCGCTTGCCGGTATCAATCTCATCGTAGCTGAGTATCTTGCCTTTGAGTTGTACAAAGGGCATGTCGGCATTGAGTTCGCTGATGTGGAAAACCTTGGAGCGGTCTACATATTTATATGGATAGTATTCCAGCAGGTCACTATAAGAGTTGATGCCGAGCTCCTTGCTCAGTATCTCTTTCTTCTTGGGTCCTACCCCCGGCAGGAACATGATGTCTTGGTCTAAAATACTATTCATAATGATGCAAAAGTACAACATTATGGCAAAACAGCCAAAATGTTTAACGCTTTTTTTCCGCAATTGTGGCTTTTTTATTTGTTTATATTGATTTTTCTTCGTACCTTCGCACCGAATAAGATTAAAACTTTCATGAATAGTAAGAAAAGATATATGGTGATAGCTTTGCTGGCGCTTCTGGTTGTGTCGGCAATGGCATATAATGACGAGGCTAAGCCTTGGACCTTCTGGAACTGGAAGTATGGCTCCGTTTCCAGACCGGGTATTCATGCCGATCTGACGGGTATGAAGAATGTAGGTATGGGCGGTATCTGGCTGATGCCGGTACGTGAAGCCGGCGAGTGTCTGGAATTTCAGGACGGGGTGGCACAGCTGTCGCCTGAGTTCTGGAAGATGATGGATTATTCCTTCCTGCTAGCCGACTCTCTCGATTTTGATATGGGCATCCATGTCCTGCCTGGCAATCCGCTTGTCCTCCCTGCTGAATCGATGCAGAAGGTTGTCTGGACCGATACTATCATGAAGGGCGGAAAGAAGATTGAAGGCTTGCAGATGTGGCAGCCCGAGAGTTATAAGGACGGAAAGATGCAGTCTGCCGGAAGCGAAGGTGGATATTATCAGGATATTGCTGCTTTTGCCATCCGCTTTAAAGGAAAAACGGGTCCTGCCTGGCGCAACGCAACCGATTCGGCTGCCCGGAGCGAGGCGGTGCCGATGACTGATGTGCTCCCCTTGAAGATGGAAGGGGGAATGGTGATGGGTGTCATGGTGAATGGTATCTTGCAGAATAAGTTGCCTAAGGGCTCCTGGTGCCTGTTGCGGATGGGACATACCTCAACGGGACAGACTCATGCAACGGATGGGAAAGGTATGGGACTTGAGGTGGACAGGTTCTCACCGGCAGCCGTAAAGAAACTATTCGATTCCTGGTATGCGCCGTTACTGAACCGTTCGCATGGCGATGTGGTATCGTATCTGTATATCGACCCGAGAGAGTGGGGCAGCCAGAACTGGGGCTGTCAGTTTGCCGAAGAATTCAAGGTGCGCCGCGGCTATGATCTCATCCCTTATCTTCCTGTCATGGCAGGTGTTCCGCTGGAGTCGGCTTCCCGATACGAACAGGTTCAGAATGATATCCGTCTCACCATCGAGGAACTGGTAAAGGAGAAGTTCTTCCAGACCTTCACCCGTCTGGCAGAAGAACAGTATGTTGAGGTTTCTTGTGAGCCTATTCCGCGTACCGATCATCCCGACGATATGTTCCGTGCCGTAAGCAGAGCTCATATCTATAATGAAAATCCGGTTCAGGCTGTGGTTTGTACAGGAAACTATGGCGCACGGAACGGAACGCCCGCCTTGCTCAAACCTTTGATAGACCGCCACCTGGCGCTTGGCATCAACAGGTTCATTTTCCAGCATGATATTGTCCGGCATCCAGAGGCTCGAGGTTTCATGGATTACATCACCATGTGTCATTATTATCTGCAGCAGGGCAGACCGGTGGTTGATATCGCTGTGTTTCATCCTTCGGAAAATCCCGAACAGAAGAACAGCTATCGTGCCCCTCGTGGTTACAAATACGATTTGATTAACAAGGATGCCTTGCTGAAATGGAATTTCGAATACAGTCCGAAAGGTAAACTACCTGGAAATCAGGATTATCGCATTCTCTTGGTTTCGCAGCCGGATAGTTCTCTCTCTGCTGAGATAAAAGCGAAACTGGAGGAATTGCGTGAGGAAGGTATCGTCATCATCGACAAGCCTTATCAGGCGAAGAACTTCTCGCAGTATGGCATCGATCCGGATGTCATACTGCCTGAGAATATGGATTATGCCCACCGTCTGGTTCTGGAGGCAACGGGCAGGAAGGATATCTATTTCCTGATTAATCAGGAGAATAAGGAGCGCCAGATTACGGCAACCTTCCGTACCGGTACTTCCAGAATCCGCCAGATAGTGAACTTGAACTTGCCAGCTTATGGCTCAGTCTTCGTCATCCTGTCTAACAGGGATGACATGCAGATTATCAGCCCAGCAAAGCTTCCGCTACCTTGATGTCGAATGGAGTGGTAATCTTGATGTTCTCACGGTTACCCTCTACCATCGCAACCTGGCAGCCAAGACTTTCTACCACCGAAGCATCATCGGTAAACTGCTCCTTGTATTCCTGGTTGAAAGCCTGCTTTGCCAGACCGATGTCGAAGGTCTGGGGAGTCTGCACCACGCGGTAATCGCTGCGCAGCACATTCTTTCCGCCTCCGTGCTGGTCGATATAGCGCAGGGTGTCGGTTACGGCATATACAGGGATGGCTGCATATTCTTCGCGAGCCGTCTCGAAACATTCCTCGATGACTTCTTTAGATACGAATGGGCGCACGCCGTCGTGAATACCCACTACGCCATCTTCATCATCAGGAATGAGTGCCAGTCCGTTCTTGGATGATTGGAAACGGGTGTCGCCACCATTAGCTATCTGGTGTTTGATGCTGAAATGATGCTCCTCGCAGAGCTGGTGCCAGTATTCCTGTTGACTCTCCGGCAGAACCAGGATGATGTTCAATGCAGGGTCGTATTCATGAAAACGCTCTATGGTGCGCATCAGGATAGGCTTGCCCGCTACCGGCAAGAACTGTTTGGGAATCTCACTTCCCATGCGGAGGCCCTTGCCTCCGGCTACTATGATTACGTAATCCACTTTGTTACTAATTAATAGTTTATAATTTATAGTTTATAGGGCTTACTTGCTTTTCATGAGATGATCATACATCATGCCATCCTGCAGGGCAGCTACGGTTTCCTTGCTTACGAAATAGCTCAATATCTTATAGGCGTATGGGAGGGTTGCTGCAGGACCTTCGCCTGTAATCACGTTGCCGTCTTCCTGGAAGAGGGTGGCGGTATATTCGGTGTTCTCGCCGAAATACTGCTCAAAGCCAGGATAACAGGTAGCCTTCTTTCCTTCGAGGATGCCTGTGCTTGCCAGAACCATTGGGGCTGCGCAGATGGCACCGATTCGCTTACCAGCCTTGTGCTGGGCGATGAGCGCCTGGCGTACACCTTCGTGCTCGTTCAGGTTTGTACTGCCTGGCATTCCGCCCGGAATCATCAGCATGTCAGCATCTTCAAAGCTGGCAATATCCTCAAACTTCAGGTCAGCCTTGATGGTAACACCATGCGATGTTTCTACCCATTCAGTACCCGTTACACTTACAGTCTTGATGTCTACACCACCTCTACGGAGGATGTCAACCGGAGCCAATCCTTCGATTTCCTCGAAGCCATTGGCAAGAAATTCATATACCTTAGCCATAATTTATTTGTTTTTTGTCTTGTTATTCAAATAATATGATTACCTTTGCAAAAGTAAGAATAATTATTGAAATAACAAAATAAATGGCACAGCAACATTTAAAATTCGCAATATTTGGTAATGAATACCAGGCTAAGAAGTCGGCTTCGATAGAGAAAATCCTTCTTTATCTCGAAAAGAAGGAGGCTGAAGTTTATGTGGAGAATGCTTATTACGAGTTTCTTACCCGCGACCAGCATCTCGATGTGAAGGCGGCTGGGGTGTTCGAGGATTACAACTTCGATGTGGATTACGTCATCTCTATGGGTGGTGATGGTACCTTCCTGAAGGCAGCGAGCCGTGTGGGAGCCAAGGGTACGCCTATTATCGGTGTGAATATGGGCCGGTTGGGCTTCCTTGCCGATGTGCTGCCAAGCGAGATAGAGTCGGCGCTGGACAGTCTTTATGCCGGTGAATGTCTGATAGAGGAGCATGCGGTGATTCAGGTGGAGGCAGAAGGTGGCATACTTGCCGGCAATCCGTTCGCCCTCAACGATATCGCCGTGCTGAAGCGTGATGATGCTTCGATGATTTCCATCCGTACGCAGGTTGATGGCGAATTTCTCGTTACTTATCAGGCGGATGGTCTGATTGTTACCACGCCAACAGGTTCTACGGCATACAATCTATCTAATGGCGGTCCTATCATCATTCCGCAGAGTGGCAGCATCTGTCTTACTCCGGTGGCTCCTCACAGTCTGAACATCCGGCCTATCGTAATCAACGATACGGCAGTCATCACGCTCGATATCGAGAGTCGCAGCCACAACTATCTGGTAGCCATCGATGGACGTAGTGAGCGTATGACGGAGGAAACCCGCCTCATCATCCGCAAGGCTCCTCATAGCATCAAGATTGTGAAGCAGCGCAACCAGCGTTACTTCTCTACCTTGAGAGAAAAACTGATGTGGGGTGCTGACCAGCGCGAAAGATAATTAGAATAAGAAAGATAATTAAAATAAGAAAAGAGGTATATCCCGAAGATGAATCTTGGATATACCTCTTTTTCCTAACCTAAAACAACTAACTAATAATTTTGTTCACACAAAACTAAACCTAAAAACATAAACCTTAATAAACCTAAAAGCCTAAAACTGAAAAACTTAAACTATTCTTTGAACTTATTTGTTATATTCTTATCTGATAATCACTTTCTTTCCCTGGTGGATGTAAACACCGCTCTTTGCAGGCTTCTTACCCAATTTCATACCGCTAAGTGTATACCATGCATTGTCTGTTGTGGTATTGCTTATGGTTGGAGTTCCTGTGATGCCTGTTGGTGGTGCCCAGGTGGCGGTAACATCCTTGCAGGTGTATTTGCCATTACTCTGTGCAGTGGTAATCTCGTAGAACTTGGTGCTGTTGCCAGCGTTCATGTCTACGGACTGCTTCTTGTCTTTTCCCTGATTGAAGATGATGTTTACGATAGCATCCTTGCTCTTGATCTTGAAGTCCATATAGTACCACTTCTTACCGTTCAGCGTCTTGGTTGCTGTGACAGCAGTACCTGGCCATTTTTCTGTGAGCTCTCCGCTTGTATTCCATGCGTAGAAATACATGACTGAACCCCAGTTGGTTACCTGGTCGGCATTGGCATATACGGTGATGGTATATGGCTCGAATGCCTTGACGGTATAATTGTAGGTACGGATACCTGTTACGGTTCCGTTGCTGAGCAAGCCAACCTTCAAGGTGCAGGTCTCATCTATGTTTATGTTGCTACCTGTAGCCACCTGCTTGCTCTTGGCTGTAGGGGCTGTGCCGTCAGTAGTGTATACCAGTTTGGCATTGCTGTTCTGGCTGACAGCCGTAAGCTTAGCCTTGAATCCTGCCTCGTATTCGCCCGATGGTATATTGCACCATGCGGTTTCTGCTGATTTAGAAAGATAATAACGGTAGTGGTATCCTTCGAGAATCTGTGCATAATCAGCACTTGGAGTATATGCCTTGGTGTTGTTTCCTACAACCACGATGAGTTTCGCTTTGTCGCCGGTAGTCTCATTGGCAAAGCATGCGGTCTGCGCCATCTTGTTGGTATAATTGCTCATGTTGGTGATGCCTGCAAGTTTGCGGGCTTCAATCATGCTCTTGATTTCCTGTTTGTAGGCTCTCCAGTGTGGCTGGAACACGCAAGGAGTTCCCGGCATGGCGAGCATATAGGCATTGGCTGCAAGCGTATCTCGCTTAAGAGGATCCAGCGGCTCATCTTTAGAACGGTATTGCATGTCGTGATTCTCTACGAATGTGATGGCATACTGACGGTAGGTTGCATCATGCATCAGGTTGTAATCGCTCTTCAGCTTCGACCAGTTTGGCGGTGAAACAATCTTATTGTCTTTTATGCCTATTGCGTCACGAACATTATAACGGAACTGGAAGTCGAAGGCAGCGCTCTTCTTGTTGGTCTTGTTGATCCAGTTGATGATAGAAGGGTTTCCATCCCAATATTCACCCACAGAGAATTTTACACCTGTTGCATCATTGTAGTCAGCCACGTGGGTACCGCTGAAACCCTTTACCATGTCGTAGCGGAAACCGGTATATCCTATATCCTCCTTCAGAAATTTCAGATATGCCTTGATAATCTTCTGTACGTTCTCGCTCTTATGGTCAATATCACGGCATCCTCCAAAGTCGGTTCCCTCATCATAGTTATTGCTGAGGCTAACCCCGTCTTTTTTTGCCTGTGTTGCCGTACTTCCACTATCATCATTCTTGCAGATATCGGTAGACAACATCTGGTAAGTCACTCCATTGTATGTCTCTGCAGGGAAGGTGAACCAGCCGTCTGTATTGCGGTGGTTGACCACAACATCTGCTATTGCGCCTATGCCGTTGGCTTTGAATTTGGCAATCAGACTTCTGAGTTCAGCCTCAGTTCCGAATGAGGAATTCTGGTTGAAATAATAATATGGCTTATAGCCCATCACCTTTGTGGTTTCGATGCATTTACCGCTTTGTGGGAGCCATACTAGGTCGATGAAACCTTTCATGTCATCGGCTTGCTTCTCTAAAACAGTCCATTGGGAGTAGTCGTAAGAATCCCATGAGAATCCTTGCAGCATGACGCCACTATAGTTAGCAGGCCAACCTTGTGCAAACATATTGATGCTTGCCAGTAAAGCGATAAGTGTAAAGTATATCTTCTTCATAATTATCATTGTATTTTGTGATTATTATTTTATGTTTAATTGCAAGTTGTATTGTTATACGTCGGCAAAGTTACGATTTATTTCATTAGCTTGTTCAAAAATTGATGCAAATCAAGCGAATAAATTGTGCAAACGTTTGCATTCCGGTGCGCTTTTCTTCTATATATAATTTAAGGTATATGTAGCTTTAGGAGATAATTATGATTAAAAAACTAGAAAACATTTGGCGGTCTCGTTTTTTATTGCGTAATTTGCGTTGCGTAAAAAGCGCAATGAACGTTTGTATAATGAATGATAACAAGATATGGCAAGATTGAACAATCCTTTTGTGGTATATGGCTATAAGGGCGCAGAGTATTTCTGCGACCGCTTCTTTACAAAATGGCTGGTGAGAGGAGGAATCATAGCCAACTGAGGAAATGAAAATTACGTCCCGATGCAGCATTTGCTACGTCCCGACGCAGTAAAAGATGCGTCCCGACGCAGTAACAGATACGTCGGGACGTAGTTTCAGAAGCATCCTGGTAATCATCAAGTGAGCCTCTTTCGCTTCATGTACGTCATTGCGCAAGTTCATACGTTTCATTGAGGCTACGGATACGACTGCGCTGGGTTAAGGATACGACTGCGCTGGGTTAAAGATACGACTGCGCTGGGTTAAAGATACGACTTCGCTGGGTGGAAGAGGCAATTTCGTTGGCTGAATAAAGCACTTGATGTTGCAGAATGAAGTGGTTGATGTTGCAGAATGAAGTACTTGAATGAGGCGGTTGATGTTGCTGAATTTTCAACTATAAGTTGACTGAACTTTAGCATGCGGTTCAAGAACGGGCTGAAGGCTCAAAAGCTCCTAGCCCAGGGCGTGTGGGGCAAAACTTGCTTTAATATTGTGGCAAGCATATAAAGTCCTTGCTCTGTAAATCCCTTTACAGTTGCATGAGAAAACTTCAATGTTTCGAGGTGGTCAAAATTTTTGATCAGTTCATTTTTTCTCGCTGTCATTCAACTCAATAACATAACCTGGAGGAAACTTTTTAGGGTTGTTCCTTAGTGCTTGGTTGATTTCTCTGGTTTCTACTCCATATAATTCAGCAACATCTCTGTCAAGGATAACTTGCGTATCCCTGATGACAATGATTTTTACTTTCTGTTTTTACAATATCTTCTTGATGTCCCATAATTTCTTTTTTTTAAGCTATTCGGGGACAAAGATACGACTTTTCCTCGTAACTTCCAAGGTTTTAGGGAAAAAATACTTGAAAGGGGGAGGAGAAAGAAAAAAATAGGCGGCTCCCGGAATTGAGAACCGCATATTGAATGTTATTCTTTAATCTTCTAATAATCTCCAAATGTTTAGGGGGATATTATTCTTCCTTGTTTTTTAGCAAGTCCATCATTTTCTTCATATCAGGCAAAGCCTTGCGTAACCTTTCAGGCATGTCATCCAACGTCTTGTAGGTAGCAACTCCCATCGGCTTGCTGTAGTCTCGAACAGCATATTCTGCATAAGAGTAGTTTGCTGATTGGCAAAGAATGATTCCAATAGACGGATTCTCGTGTGGCTTACGCACCTTGTCGTCGAGAATTTGGAGATAGCCAAAAAGTTGCCCAAGATAAGAGGTCTTAAACTCGCCAAGTTTTAGCTCTATGCAAACCATGGCGTTCAATTCTCGATTGAAAAACAGCAGGTCTGGGAATTGTTCAACACCATAGATTTCCAAATGGTATTGGTTGCCGATGAAAGCAAAGTCTCTGCCAAAGGTCATGATGAAATTCTTGATGTTCTGAACGATGCTTTGTTCTACAACTCGTTCGTCGACATCTATTTTTTCGCGTTCCCCAATCTCTTCTACATTGATAAAGTCAAGTAGATATTCATCCTTGAACATTTCTACTGCACGTCGAGCTTCCCTAGAATTGTTGATGGTCCTGGTAAAATTGTTAGGCATGCGTCCTTGGCTATGGTAAGCATCCTCCTTTATAAGTTGGCGGAGCTTCTTTACGGCAAGATGTTCCTCTACAGTGCGGTGGATATAATAATAGCGTGCTAATGTTTCTTTTGTTCCACTGATGATGGCAGAGTGGTGTGTGAATGGTACTTTAAAGAAGTCCTCAACAGGAAAATCTGGAATATTAGAAATAGATAAAGTATGGAATATATCTATCTGATTTTCACTATTTTGTAATTCAGCGGTTGCAACCGCTGAATTCTCAAAGCACAATTCGGCGGTTGCAACCGCCGAATTGCTGTCAAGCATATTCCATGCTTCATAAAAACGTCTCATATCCTTCATTTGAGTTTCCGAGAATCCTCGAAGACCTGGTAGTTCCTTGCGAAGTTGTTCGCTGATGGATGCTAATGCGCCCTCGCCCCATACTCCTTTGCGGGTATGTTGTGAAAGATATTTTCCGATGGCAAAATATAAAGCAAGTTGTATGCGGTTTACACCTTTGGCTGCTTCATATTGTCCTTGAAGTATAGCTGTCTTTATAGCGTTGACAGCATTGTTATATTGTATCAAACTATCCATAGAGTAATGTTTTAATTTGGTCTTCTAACAGAAGGCATACGGATTTTGGGACAAAGAAAATGCAAACGAGCGCAAAGAAAGCTTGCTTTCAATTTGCCGAGTGCAGCTTTTCTTCTGCAAAGATACGACTTTTCCTAGTAACTTCCAAGGTTTTAGGGAAAAAATACTTGAAAAGGGGGAGGAGAAAGAAAAAAATAGGCGACTCCCGGAATTGAGAGCCGCCTATTGGTTATACTATTTTTATTATGATGAAACAGATGCTTATTCTACTGTGCAGTAGATATTGTCATTTGTCTTTCTTGTTGGATACAACTTGACTGTGTTGCCTGCTACTGTAATGTTGTCGCCACCAGCAGTAAGGTTATTGAGACTTCCACCGAGGTTGATGTCCCAACCACCATTTACGCGGAACTTCCAACCATCGGCAGTAACACCTACATTTGTTGCCTCGAAGCAATACTCTTCAGCATTCCAAGTCATGACTGCGTCGCCATCCCAATTGTTGAAGTCACCAATCATACCCATGGTCTCAACCTTAGTGGCTGTGATAGTGCCTTCTGAAAGATTAACATCCATGTAGTAAACACCTTTGCCTGCATTTACGCCGATGTTGCCATTGTCGACACCGATAGCAGCTCCACCAAAGCTTACAAATGTATCTGCACCAATAGCGGTGTCCCAGTTTCCTTGCGCGCGCTGGAACTTGAACTCAAAGCCAGCAGCGTTAGGATCGGCCAAATAAACATAACCAGTGTATACGCCCTTTGCATCGTCTACGAGAGCAAGCTTCTGATCATTGGATTTCCAACCATCAGTACTACCGATGAAGTAGATGAATGGATCGTAATTAACCTCCTCTAAGGTATAAGAGTAGTCCATCATGTCGATGGTGAGCTTATACTTACCAGCCTTGGCAATCTTACCAGCCTTAGCGTCACCGTTGGTCAACAAACCTGTCATGTTGTCGTCGCCGTCAACCTTAGGACCTACTACGCCAGCAGCCCAGAAGTTACCGGCATCAACGTTCTTCTTAGGAATAATCTTCCAATACTGATTAGCCTTGGTTGTCTCGAATGTGATGGTGAAAACAGGATCATCATATACATCCTTATCGCTGTGCTTGAATGCCTGCTTAGCACTTACAGTATTCCAACCGTCAACGGCTGGGGCATCACCAACGGCTTCGACATTAAACATATCGCCTACGAGGTAATAGCCATCTTCAATAACTGGAGCCTCAGGAATAGCCTTAACCTGGAATGTTGCAGATGTAGTCATCTTCACGGCTGTTGAGCCATTGCTTACCCATGCATCAAGAGTAGCATCGATGTCGCGCTCTGTAGGACGCTTTCCCCACTTATCTACGATATAGCTTGTCAATTCAGCTGTTGCCATGTTGCCATCAGCATCAATGTCGAATGACTGACCGTCGAAGTTAATCTTATAATTAGGTGTATAAGCAGCGTTGGAAGAAGTGGGAGCAACAATGCTCGCCACTTTTACCTTCTCTGTCTTAACATCAGCCAAGTTGATGACATCAACTGGAGTTACGCTACCATTTCCGAATGATACGGCTTCCTCCTTAGGATTGCTCTGTGGGTTACCCCAATCTGTGTAGTCCTCGGTACAAGATACCATAGACATCAGCAGGGTCATTCCCAATAATATTTTCTTAATCATAATTGTCTATACTTTAAGTGATTTACAATTTAACGATGCTGAACGAACCTGTGATGTCGTTGAATGAGATGACATACTTACCTTCTGCCAAGCCAATGTTCTTGCCACCCGACTCACACTTACCGTACATGTTGATAGCGCCATCTTCTGCACCATATCCCCAGCTGGTTTCCCAAGAACCGGCAATCTTGAACTTGAACTGTGCTGTGTCACCAGCAGGAACATCCATTACATAGTACCATGCGTGGTTCACAACGCCCTCAGTGTTGTAAGGAAGCATTGCAGTGTCTGTCCAATCATTGAATGAACCACTAATCTGGATAGTACCATAGTTGTTTACTGCACCCTCGTACTTCTCCATCTTGGCTGTATTGTCAGCTGTGTTGAGAGTGATGGTGTAGTAACCGGCTTCCGGAGCTACGATGTGACCACCGTCGCTACCACCGTTACGGTAGATGATAGTACCCTTTGTAGCGCCATCAGCGTTCATACTATAATCCCAGTTGAAGTCTGCTGGCAGAATCTTGAAACCAGCTCCGTCGCACTCGGCCTTGTCGTTGTAATCGCCGGTAAGGAAGTAGTTGGTGTATTCAATCTCACCAGCACCTGTCTTCTTATCGTAAGAGAAGTTTGGCTTAAGGAACATAGGAAGTGCGTCTACTCCAATGTTCTTGTCGTTTGCCCACTTAGCGCCGAACATGTTACCTACAAGATACCACATTGTTGGAACAGCATCCTTCAGTTCTATATAGTAAGGCTTTACGTTGAGCCTTACTGAGTTTGAAGCGACAGGATTCAGACGGCTTGTGCCCTCAAGGATGTAAGCGTTAACACGAACGTACATCTCCTGCTCGGCAGGAACATTCTCTTCTGTCCATTTAAGTATCTTTACCAATGCCTTGTCCATTTCTTCTGCAGAGGCAGAAATATTACATTTCTGTGTGGTGTTGCTAAGAACAGCGTAGTCTGGCACCTTTTCTCCACTCTCGTCTGCAGCAGCTTCATCAGTAGAAACTGTGAAGCTGTTGGTTGGAGATACTTGCACCTCGTATGTTGCGTTGATTGGGGCATTGTCTGCTGTGTACTTAGGCTGTGACCATGTAAGCTCAAGACCAGTAGATTTTTCCAAATCAATAGTCGCATTGGCATATGCAGGAGTGTTCAACACAAACTCTTTAGGCTGAATCAGCGTTGGGTTAGAGTCGTTGTCATCCGAACATGATGCGAATAAGCTGATGATGCCGACAAGCAGAGCACCAATTATATATTTATTCTTCATATTGCGTTTTCTTTAATAATTCTTTTATACTTTAGTTTTGAACCTCGTTGTATCCATCAATCTGTGTCAAGTTCTTGTTAGAAAGAACCTCTGAAGATGGGAGAGGATATACATTATAGGTCTTGGCGAAGGTTGTACCATTAGTACTACCACCCTTAAGTTCCCAATTGTATGTAGCCTGACTGCCACCAAACTGATTGAAACGGATCAAATCGGTACGGCGGAGACCTTCGCAATACAACTCACGGGCACGCTCATCGAGCACGTCGTTAAGAGTATAAGAAGCACGTACGCCTGCGTGGGCACGGTTGCGAAGAGCATCGATATACTTCTTTGCCTTAGCCGAGCTTTCACCATTGAGGTGCATCTCAGCCTCAGCTGCATTGAGGTAAGCCTCAGCTACACGGAAGAGGAAGAAGTCTATATCTACGTTATAGCTGTCGTGAGGAGTACCACCATTAGAATAGTTGTTATTCCATTTTGGTGTTGCAATACCCTTGACGAACTTATCATTAGCACCAATCTCTAAAGTACGATCGCCGTCCTTGTTGCCTTTACCCCAAAGGATAGCACGGTCATCAACGTTCATAGCACGGATTTCGGAAGCTTTCTTGTTTACCACAACTTTTGGATCGGTAAAGAACTTCTCTACGAATTGTGGACGAACACGCATACCTGACCATGTGTTGGCAGTAGTGGCAGCATCCTTATCTGTAACAGTCTGCATTGTACCATCCCAAAGAGCTGCAACAAAGAACATCGAGCCACCGTATCCCTGAGTCTTGTCACCATCTTGCATCAAAGGCAGAAGAGCCTCGCAGCTTGCACCATTTGAACCATTGTCGCCCATGAAGAGCAGGTCGTATGGCTTGTAGCCATTAGCTTTAGCCTCATTAGACATCTTGCTGTCATCGAAGAGCTTATAGTCTGAATTGATAACCCTCTCGGCATATTCGAGAGCCTTATCCCAATATTGATTGTTCTGACCATCGTTGTTGAGGTATGTACCGGCATTGAGGTACAGACGGCTCAAGAGCAACCAGCATGTGCCTTTATCAATACGGCCATAGTCTGGGTCGCTGTCAGTCTCAGGCTTTGCCTCCAACAGGTCTGGCTCTGCAGCAAGCAATTCGCTTTCTACCCAGTTGAACAAGAACTCACGACCTAACTGAAGAAGCTCTGCGCGAGTATATGTTTTGCCTTCCTCAAACTTTGAATTGTAAGAGTGTGCTTGACGTGGTGTTTCTGGCGAAATCTTGTCAATGAATGTCGGATCTCCAAAGAAGTCGAGCATCAAGAAATAGCTATAGGCACGGAGTACACGTACCTCTGCATACTTAGTTTTATCAGCCTTTGCTGCATCGAGACTTAAGAAATGGTTCTCATAAGAGATGTTTGACATCAGACGATAGTAGAGATTCTTCAGAGTAGCATTACCCGGATCGAACTTATTGTAGGCAACATCTGCGATACCGCCATCCGACCACCAGCAGACAGCTTCGTCGGTAGGTACCTCGTTGAAGTTGAACAGGTTGCGTAGAAGGGTTGACTTACCAGCGTCGTCGATAGAGAAATCGGCATTACCGTCATTACCCTCCATGATAAGACCAGCATAGCACTTGCTGTATAAGCCCGTAATATTAGGATTGGCATCAACAGTAGGGTCAATGTTTCCCTTGTTCAAGTCATCCATGCAAGAGCTCAAGCTTGCTGAAAGCAGAAGAGCTGCTGCTGGGGCAATTATGTTGAATTTATTGAGTTTCATATCGAAATCTATTTTAAATTGTTAGAAGTTAAGGTTCAGACCGAGCAGGAATGTGCGGCAACGAGGATAGATGTTGTCGTCCTTACCTGATGTTACTTCAGGATCAATACCTTTATACTTGGTGATAGTAAACACGTTAGAGCATGAGGCGTAGATACGGCCAGAGATGCCCTTGTAGTTGCCACCCTTCAGCAGATTGTTGAAGTTATAGCCCAGTGTGATGTTGTCGCACTTCAAGAAGCTGCCATTCTGTACGAAGTAGTCGGTAAGAGGATAGTTGTACGAAGTCCAGCCAAGAGCTACTAACTCCTTTGTGGTATTTTTATAATATCCCTTTGCACTACATACCTCTTTTGTATTTATCGCACCTTCTGCGTATCCATTATAGAGATAGTTTCCGAAGCTTGCACGGAAATTACTGCCGAGATCCCAGTTCTTGTATGCAACCTTGAAGCTGAAACCGCCTGTCCAAGGAGCCACGATATTCTTATAGAAGTATCTGTCGTTCTCGTCTATTGTACCATCGCCATTACGATCTACGTAGCAACCCATGATTGGACGTCCGCTCTCATCGTAAACCTGCTGGTAAACCAAGAATGAGTTGGCTGGCTTTCCTACCTTATGATAGGTAATCGCCTGATTCTGACCTACCTGCATGCCTGCCTCCATCAAATCACGACCGCCTGCAAGTTCGGTAATCTCGTTCTTGTTGTAAGCAGCGTTGACGCTCAATTCTACAAACCAGTCCTTGGTTTGGATAGGACGACCTGTGATAGCTACCTCAAAACCCTTGTTTTTCAATGTACCTGCATTCATCAAGAGAGCATTGTCAAAGTTCTGACCTGCAGCGATGGTTGTTGTGCTGAGCAAGTCGGTTGTCTTGCGGATATAACCATCAAGGTTGATGGTGAGTCTCTGGTCGAACATACCATAGTCGAGACCTACGTTCCATGTAGTAGTCGTCTCCCAAGTCAATTCGTCATTGTATGCCAATGGACGGTAGAGTATTCCTGGGTTGTTGGCAATACCACCGATTGGATAGAGGTGGTGATTACTTGTACTCTTCTTATAGGTAGCGGTGTAGTACTCTTTACCTGTATCCTGCTGACCGGTCTTACCCCAACCAAGTCGGAGTTTCAAGTCGCTGATAGCATCAATATCTTTCAGGAATTTTTCGTCTTTGATACGCCATGCGAAGGCTGCTGATGGGAAGAAACCCCAACGGTGTCCGTCTGCAAAGCGGCTTGAGCCATCATAACGGGCAGTGAATGTAAGGAGATAACGGTCAAGCAAAGAATAGTTGGCACGTCCATACCAGCTCACGAGGTAAGTCTGTCCCTTCCAGTTGCTTGTATCGTAAGACTTCACGGTTCCTGCAAGAGCTTCGCCTGCATCATTCTTACCTTCGTAGGTAGATGGATACATAGACTTGCTCCACTGGTCTCCCCAATATTTCATGTGGCTATATTCGTAACCAGCCATGATGTCGAAGTGGTTAGCCTTGTTGAAATCCTTGGTGTACTGAGCATAGGCAGTAGCTACAACGTTATACTTCTTCTCCTTATTTTCGCTGTTGCCACCATAGTAGAATCCGTATGTAGATTGTGGATTGTTGGTGTTGTACTCTCCACCAGTGCTATATTCTCCAGCTATGTTGGCGTGAAGATGAAGGTCTTCGAAACCATGTATCTTATAGTCTGCCTCTACATTACCCAAGAGAATATGCGCACTCTTGTAGAAATCGTAGTTTTCAACTTTTTCTACAGGGTTTGTTGGAGCATCGTCGTTGCGGTTATATGGGAATGTAGGGTCATATGAGGTAGTAGGTAATGCCCACTGCCAATAGCCACCCCAGTTCTTGAATTTCTCATCACTACTCTTAACAGGACGAGTAGGATCCATAGAGACAGCTGCGCCTACTGCATCCTGTCCACCTGGATTTGTTTTTGAGTAAGAATACTTACCGTTGACATTAATGTTAAGGTGCTTGTCGAACAATGATGGATTGATGTTGAAACCGGCAGTAACTCGCTTATAGTCAGAACCCTTCAGAATACCTTCCTGACCGGTGTAACCAACGCTGACACGATAAGGCATTGACCATGATTTCTTGCTGATGCCACCTGTTAAACTTACATTATGCTCATGGCTGACAGCTGCACGGTAAATCTCGTCCTGCCAGTCGGTATCGTATGTGCCGGCAGAATAATCTGGAGTTCCATCTTCATTGAACTTCTTCCAGCCTAAACCTTTGTAGGCAGAAGAATCTTCACCATAATAGTTCTTGATGAAGTCTGTATATTCGGAAGCATTCATCACATCCATCTTCTTGGCAACAGTACTTACCGAAAGTGTACCATTGTAAGAAACCTGTGGCTTCTGGCCGCTGCGACCCTTCTTGGTTGTAATGATGATGACACCATTAGAACCACGGGAACCATAGATGGCTGTAGCTGAAGCATCCTTCAATACGGTGAAGCTCTCGATATCGTTAGGATTGACAAGAGAAAGAGGGTTGTTTACACCTTTTGTATTATTGTTATCCATAGGCATACCATCGATAACAATCAATGGGTTGTTGCTCGCAGTAAGAGAAGCACCACCACGGATACGAATCTGTGCACCATCACCAGGAGCACCCGTTGATGAGTTGACATTTACACCGGCAATCTTACCCTGGATCATATCCTGTGCAGAAGTAATGATACCATGGTTCTTCTCGTCTGGCTTGATAGCTGTAACGGAACCTGTCAAGTCGTTTTTCTTAGCTACACCATAACCGATGACAACGACTTCATTCAAAGCCTTTGAGTCATCTTCCAAGGTAATGTTCATGTTACTAGATGCCTTCACTGTCTGCGGTGTCATACCCAGATAGGTGAATGTAATCTTGGCACCTGGCGCTGCATCAACTGAGAAGTTACCATCCATGTCGGTAATACCTACTGCCTTACCGTTAACTGTAATGGTAGCACCCATGATAGGCTCACCAGAAGCATCCTTCACATGTCCCTTAACTGCATTTGTCTGCGCAAAGGAACTCACCGTCAGAAGCAGACCGCTTGCTAGGGTCAACGCTCTGAGAGGCAATTTAATTTTTACCTGCTTCATCATTTGCTTGATTTTTAAGTTAATGAATTATATTTATTTATCTACTTTTTCTTCTTTTCTTCTTGGCTTAAGTTGTTGTCGTTCCTACTCAAAATGCCGTTCTGGCTATTTTCGGGGTCTTTCTGGCATCTTACATTAAGGTAGGAATGGGGCGCTTGCCCATAAACTTGTCGTTTCTGTGTGCAAAATTAAGTTCTTTTCTCTAATGTTGTACTATTTTTGTGTTAATTCCGTTATTTATTTTGTGCAAACGTTTGCACAGAAATTACTTGATTTAAGTCAAGAACTTTGAACTGATATTGAGGATATTTCGTAATTTTGCAGCACAACTAATAGCAATGGGCGATAAAGAAACAATAACAATGAAAGATATTGCTCGCGATCTGGGCGTAAGTGTTGCCACAGTGAGCCGGGCATTGAAGGACAGTTCTCGTATCAGTACTGCCCAAAAGGAGCGTATTCAGAAATACGCGCGTGAACATAACTTCTTTCCTAATTTCCTGGGTGAAGCTTTAAGACATAATAAGGTGAAGCCGATGAAGGTGATTGGAGTTATTGTGCCTCAGGTGGTACACTATTACTTCATGTCGGTGCTTTCGGGTATAGAGGAAGAGGCTAGAGCCAGAGGTTACCGTGTGATGGTGGCGCAGAGTAACGAGCGTTACGATAAGGAGGTGGCCGTCTGTGAAGACTTCTATCAGAACAAGGTTTGTGGCATCATCGTTTCACAGGCGAAGGATACCAAGCAGTATGACCATTTCGAAAAACTGCTGCAGAATGGGGTGCCGCTCATCTTCTATGATAGAATATGTACGGGCGTGAACTGCTCGCGAGTGGTGGTAGATGACTATATGGGTGCCTTTACTGCCGTTACCCACATGATTGATACGGGCTGTAAGAAGATTGCCTTCTACGGCTCGCCGATGAATCTGGAAATCTCAAAGAACCGATATAACGGTTATCATGATGCGCTGGTAAAGCATGGCTTGACGGAGAACCCTGACTGGGTGAAGATCTGCGATGACCGTGCCAGTGCCGAAGCAATAACGCCGGATATTCTGATAGAGGAAGATTGTCCGGATGCTTTCTTTGCCATCAATGATGATACGGCAATCGGTATCCTCTATACCGCCAAGCGCATGGGATTCAAGGTGCCTGAAGAAATCAGCATCTGCGGATTCACCAATGGTGACCGTGCCAAGGCGTGCGACCCGATGCTTACTACGGTTGAGCAGCGAGGTGTAGCCGTAGGCGAGGAAGCTGCCAATATCCTGATTGGTCAGGTGGAAGGCTCCATCCCTAGAGATGAGGTGGAGAAGCGAGTGGTGAGAACACGACTTGTGGTGAGAGGAACAACAAGATAAAAATATAAAAACAATATAACGATGAAACAAAAACCTGATTTAAGTTTCTGGAAGCTCTGGAACTTGAGCTTCGGATTTTTCGGAGTACAGATTGCCTACGCCCTACAGAGCGCCAACATCTCCCGAATCTTTGCAACGTTGGGTGCTGACCCACACAACTTGAGTTATTTCTGGATTCTCCCTCCTCTGATGGGAATCCTGATTCAGCCTATCGTGGGCACGTTGAGTGATAAGACGTGGTGCCGCTTCGGTCGCCGCATCCCTTATCTCTTTGTGGGTGCTACGATTGCCGTCCTGGTAATGTGCCTGCTCCCGAATGCCGGTTCGCTCGGACTGACCGTGAGCGGTGCGATGCTCTTCGGACTGATAGCGCTGATGTTCCTCGATACGAGCATCAACATGGCGATGCAGCCGTTCAAGATGTTGGTAGGCGATATGGTAAATGAAAAACAGAAGGCAAAGGCTTACTCTATCCAGAGTTTCCTCTGCAATGCCGGTTCTGTAGCCGGATATATCTTCCCATTCCTCTTTACCTTCCTCGGTATCAAGAATTATGCTGAGAAGGGTGTGGTTCCTGATTCTGTCATCTGGTCGTTCTATATCGGTGCGGCTATCCTGATTCTCTGTGTTATCTACACCACGATGAAGGTGAAGGAGTGGAATCCACAGCAGTATGCGGAGTATAATGAAGCGAAGGGGGAAGAGGGAAGAGTGAAGAATCCTAATGCTGAGGCTTCTGAAGACAAGGCCGGTTGGATTACTTTGCTCCGCAAGGCGCCATCTACCTTCTGGAAGGTGGGACTGGTTCAGTTCTTCTGCTGGGCTGGTTTCCTTTATCTCTGGAATTATTCTACGGGAGCCATCGCTGAAACCGTATGGAATACGACCGATCCTGCTTCTGAAGCATTTCAGGAGGCAGGCAACTGGGTGGGCATTCTCTTTGCCGTACAGGCTGTAGGTAGTGTAGTCTGGGCTGTGATTCTCCCTCAGTTTAAGAATACGAAGGTGGCATACGCTGTCAGTCTGGTTATCGGTGGTGTGGGTTTTGCCCTGATACCTTTCCTGCATGACCAGTATCTGCAGTTTGTTCCGTTCCTGATGATTGGTGCCGGTTGGGCAGCCATGCTGGCGATGCCTTTCACCTTTGTTACCAATGCTTTGCAGGGATATGGTCACATGGGTGCTTATCTCGGTCTGTTTAACGGAACCATCTGTATCCCTCAGATTGTGGCTGCTATCTGCGGTGGAATTGTCTTGAGTCTGGTGGGTTCTCATCAGAGCGATATGATGATTGTGGCAGGTATCCTGCTGATTGCGGGTGCACTGTCTGTGAGTATCATCAAGGATAAGAAATCAGAATAAAATGTGATGAACGATTAATTATTGTTTCTACAGAGTAGGGGTCGTGCAAACGTTTGCACGATTTGTGAGAAAAAATATGCAAATTTCAGATACGTTTTTCGCTCGTTTTTCTTACCTTTGTAGCATCAAAAATAAATTATAACATTTTCAAGAGCCTTTAAGAGTCTTATGACAGTACAGTTTAATATTGAATATAAAGCAATGTTCGGCGAACAGATCGTCGTAAACATTCAGACGGAGGAAGGTGAACTGAAACTTCCTCTCGAGACAACAGATGGTGAAAGGTGGGTATGCGACTGGTGTGTTGAATCACCAGAAAAATCGTATACCTATTATTATAGTGTAGAACGTGAAGGTAGAGCAGTCAAGACCGAATGGCTTATAATCAAGCATCAGCTCGATGTAAATGCCAAGAAGGCTGTGGCTTATACCCTTTACGATCATTGGAAGGCTATGCCTGAGGATGCTTACCTCTACAGCAGTGCCTTTACCGATTGCATCAATCATCAGGCTCCACAGGAGATGAAGCTGGAAATGGGCAGCAAGATTGTGCGTCTGATAGTCCGTGTTCCTCAGCTTCGCGATGGTGAGCGCCTGGGTGTATTGGGTGCAGATAAAGCTTTGGGTGCCTGGGATGTGCAGAAGATTCTTCCGATGACTCAGCATGCTTATAATGAATGGGTGGCTGATATTGATGCGACTCATCTTGAGGGCAGCCATCTGGAGTTTAAGTTCGTTGCTTTCAGAAATGCAAAGAATAATCTTCTCTGGGAAACCAGCATGAACAGAACCGTGGATTTGCCGGAGATGAAGGCAGGTGAGTTGGTATCTTATGAACTCGACCAGGCTTTCTTCGCTCTGTATAACCGCAAACTTGCCGGAACGCAGGTGCCTGTATTCTCATTGCGTACCCGTAAGAGTGCCGGTATTGGTGACTTCGGTGACCTGAAGACCATGATTGATTTTGTGGCTTCTACCGGTCAGAAGGTGCTCCAGCTCCTTCCTATCAATGATACCACCATCACCCATACATGGACCGACAGTTATCCATACAGCTGCATCAGCGTCTTCGCTATTCATCCGCAGTATGCCGACCTCCATGCTCTCCCTGAGCTGAAGGATGCCAAGGCTCGTGCTGAGGCTGAGAAGACACGTGCTGAGTTGAACGCACTGGATAAGATAGATTACGAGAAAGTAAATGATTTCAAGATAAATTACTTGCGCCAAATCTTCAATCAGGAAGGTGAAAAGATGATGAAGACAGCCGAATACAAGGCTTTCTTCCAGGCTTCTGAACTGTGGCTGGTTCCTTACGCACAGTATTCATACCTGCGTGATAAGAATGGTACGGCTGATTTCAACCAGTGGCCAGATCATCAGGTATGGGATGAGGCTGAGCGCAAGGTGCTTGCCGACCCTAAGACTGCTGCTTACAAGAACGTGGCGTTCTTCTATTTCGTACAGTTCGTACTGGACCGCCAGATGCAGGAGGCTCACGAGCATGCCAAGGCTAAGGGCGTTATTTTGAAGGGTGATATTCCAATCGGCGTAAACCGCAATGGTTGCGATGTATGGACGGAACCTAAATACTTCAACCTCAATGGTCAGGCGGGTGCTCCACCTGATGACTTCTCTGCCAATGGTCAGAACTGGGGATTCCCTACCTATAACTGGTTTGAGATGCTGAAGGATGGCTGCCAGTGGTGGAACCGCCGTTTCAAGAACATGGCAAGATATTTTGATGCTTACCGCATCGACCACGTATTGGGCTTCTTCCGTATCTGGGAGATTCCGGTACATAGCGTACATGGATTGCTCGGACAGTTTGCACCGGCGCTTGCCATGAGCCGTGAAGAGATAGAAAGCTATGGTTTGCACTTCCAGGAAGACCGTTTTACCCGTCCGTTCATTACCGATTGGGTATTGGACCGTATGTTCCATGAGCGTGCCGGCGAGGTAAAGGAGAAGTATCTCGACCGTCTGGATGACGAGCGTTATCAGATGAAGCCTGAGGTAGATACCCAGCGCAAGGTAGAGGCTCTCTTTGCTGACGTAACAAATGAGAAGGAACTCTGGCTGCGTGATGGCTTGTATGCCCTGATCAGCGATGTACTCTTCGTACGCGATCATACCAACCCTGGCGTCTTCCATCCACGTATCTCAGCCCAGCTCGACTTTATCTACGAGTCGCTCTATGATAATGACAAGGCTGCGTTTAACCGCCTTTACAACGACTATTTCTATCGCCGCAACAACCAGTTCTGGTATCAGGAGGCGATGAAAAAGTTGCCTAAGCTGGTTCAGGCTACCCGCATGCTGGTTTGTGCCGAAGACCTCGGTATGGTTCCAGACTGTGTGCCTTGGGTAATGGACGAGTTGAAGATATTGAGTCTGGAACTCCAGAGCATGCCAAAGGATCCATCGGTTAAGTTCGGACATCTGAGCCGTAACCCATACCGCTCGGTATGTACCATTTCGAGCCACGATATGCCTACTCTGCGCATGTGGTGGGATGAGAATATCCAGCGTACCCAGGAGTATTACAATACGATGCTCTACCGTCAGGGATCAGCACCTCATCCACTCCCAGGTTGGTTGGCTAGCGACATCATCAGCCGCCATCTTACCTCTCCATCCATGCTCTGCATATTGAGCATCCAGGACTGGTTGGCTACCGATGAGGCTCTTCGTCTGCCTGATGCCGATGCTGAGCGTATCAATATCCCGGCTAACCCTAAGCATTACTGGCGTTACCGCATGCACCTCAACATAGAGGATCTGGCTGCAGATAAGCGTTTCGTGCAGAATATCACAGAAATGATTTCGCAGTCTGGAAGATGCTAACTAACATGATTATATATAGTGCAAACGTTTGCACACTCATTTGCAGAAAAATACCCTCCCAAAACGTGGAGGGTATTTTTGTTTTTTGTATCTTTGCACTATCTTAAGAATAAACAGATAATGATTGAGATAAACTAACGAAGATTCAAAAAAAGAATAAACAACAACTGAACAGTATGAAAAAACTGAATGTATTAGTGATGGGTCTCTTGCTTCCTATGTTGGCAGCAGCCCAGACCGTAAAGTCGCCTAACGGCAACGTCTCGGTAACATTCTCTTTGACCGAAAAGGGACAGCCTACCTATGAGATGAGCTATAAGGGAAAGACTGTATGCAAGCCATCCCACTTAGGATTGGAACTGGCTAAGGATAAACATGCCTCTAAGGGCATGGAGGAAACCAGCCTGATGGATGGTTTTACTGAAACCGGCAGCAAGACATCGACTTTCGATGAAACCTGGAAGCCGGTATGGGGCGAGACCGCTACCATCCGCAACCATTACAACGAGATGGAGGTAAACCTGAACCAGGCTGCTTCTAAGCGTAACATCACCATCCGTTTCCGTGTATATGATTATGGTATGGGCTTGCGCTATGAGTTCCCACAGCAGGAAAGTCTGAATTATTTCGTCATCCAGGAGGAGCATACCCAGTTTGCCATGGCAGGCGATCATACCGCTTACTGGATTCCTGGTGATTATGATACACAGGAGTATGATTACAACATTACTCCATTGACAGGCATTCGCCCAATTATTGCGAAAAACCGTGAAGCTTACAAGAGCAATTCATCTACCACCGTCTTCTCTGATACCGGTGTTCAGACCTCTCTCCAGATGAAGACCAAGGACGGACTCTACATCAACATCCATGAGGCTGCCTGTCTGGATTATCCTACCATGCACCTCAATCTGGACGAGAAAACATTGACCTTCGAGTCTTGGCTTACTCCTGATGCCGTGGGCAGAAAGGGATTTATCCAGACTCCATTCAATACCCCTTGGCGTACCGTGATGGTAAGTGATGATGCCCGTGATATGCTTTCATGCAAGTTGACATTGAATCTCAATGAGCCTTGCAAGATTAAGGATACATCCTGGATTCATCCTACCAAGTACTGCGGTGTATGGTGGAACATGATTGTGGGTACCAAGACCTGGAGCTATACCAACGATCTGCCATCTGTGCGTCTCGGTGTTACTGATTACAGCAAGTGCAAGCCTAACGGTACTCATGGTGCAACCAACGAGGAAGTGAAGCGCTACATCGACTTTGCAGCCAAGAACGGTTTGCAGGAAGTATTGGTAGAAGGCTGGAACGAAGGTTGGGAAGACTGGTTCGGTCACCAGAAACTCGATGTCTTCGACTTCGTGACTCCATATCCAGACTTCGATATCAAGATGCTCAACGACTATGCTCACTCTAAGGGCGTGAAGCTGATGATGCACCACGAGACATCTTCTGCAGCTCTCAACTACGAGCGCCACATGGAAGATGCCTTCAACCTGATGAACAAATATGGTTATGATGCCGTGAAGACCGGTTATGTGGGAGATATCATCCCAAGAGGTGAGTATCACTACAGCCAGTTGATGAACAATCACTACCAGCGTGTCATCGAGACCGCTGCCAAGCATCATATCATGGTAAATGCCCACGAGGCAACCCGTCCTACAGGTATCTGCCGCACCTGGCCTAACCTGGTTGGCAACGAGAGTGCACGTGGTACAGAGTATGAGGCATTTGGCGGTAACAAGTCTTATCATACCGTAATGTTGCCATTCACCCGTCTGCAGGGTGGTCCGATGGATTATACTCCTGGTATCTTTGAGACCAAGCTTTCTGAGTGGAGCAACAATAAGAGTTATGTTCATACCACTCTCTGTGGTCAGCTTTCTCTCTATCTCGTAATGTACAGTCCTTTACAGATGGCTGCCGATCTTCCAGAGCATTATGAGAAGTATGATGATGCCTTCCAGTTCATCCGCGACGTAGCTTGCGACTGGGACGACTCCAAGTATCTGGAGGCAGAGCCAGCCAAGTATATCACCGTAGCCCGCAAGGCAAAGGGAACCGACAACTGGTTTGTAGGCGGTAAGACTGATGCAGCCCGCACAGCCGTAGTAAAGCTCGACTTCCTGGATAAGGGCAAGAAGTATGCTTGCGCTATCTATCAGGACGGCAAGACTGCTGACTACGAGAAGAACCCTAAATCTTATCAGATCATCCACAAGACTGTGAAGAAGGGGGATGTTTTGAAGATTAACGAAGCACGTGGTGGTGGTTTCGCCATCTCTTTGCTCGCTAAATAAGCCTATAATTTCCGTATTTCCGTCCAACTGTCCGGTTGGTCGGAAATACGCTAAAAATGAGCGTAGATAATCTGTCACAGTTTTCTTCGCTCAGTTTGCTTTAATGTCCTGTATACCAATAACTTAACAATATGAATATCCAAAAACTAATAATTGCAGCATTGACAGCAACCGTTTTACCAACTTCATTGAATGCCCAGCAGACATTCAATGAGATGATGTATTCCAAGGAGAAAACCATGTTTATCCTGAATGCTCCAACAGCCCAAAAGTCTTCTGTAACCCTCCGACTTTATAAGCAAGGTCAGGGAGGAAAGGCTTATAAAACGCTGAAAATGAAGAAGTTGGACAATGAATGCTGGGAGGCTACCGTAAAGGGCGACCTCAAGGGAAAGTTCTATACCTTTGATATTGGCAAGGGTGAAACACCAGGTACATTTGCCAAAGCAGTAGGTGTGAACGGAAACCGTGGCGCCATCGTAGATTTGTATGATACCGATCCATCTGGATGGGATCAGGACGTGCGTCCTGCCCTGAAATCGCCAGCCGATCTCGTTGTCTACGAGCTTCACGTGCGTGATTTCTCCATTTCTCCTACATCCGGCTTGAAATATAAGGGCAAATATCTCGCTCTCACCGAGCCAAAGGCCATCGAATATCTCAAGAATCTGGGCATCAACGCCATCCACTTCCAGCCTGTATTCGATTTCGCTTCTATAGATGAGACCCGACTCGACAAACCGCAGTTCAACTGGGGTTATGATCCGAAAAACTATAATGTGCCGGAAGGCAGTTACGCTACCGACCCTTATTCTCCAGCAACCCGCATCAAGGAGTTCAAGGAGATGGTGATGGTGCTGCATAAGGCAGGCATCCGAGTGATTTTCGATGCCGTATATAACCATACTTTCGATATCAATGGCAGCAATTTCCAGCGTACCTATCCTGATTATTATTATCGCAAAACCAAGGATGGTAAGTATTCTGATGGTTCAGGCTGTGGCAACGAGACTGCTTCAGAGAAGCCTCTCATGCGCCAGTTTATGCTGGAGAGCGTGAAATACTGGATAGACGAATATCATATCGATGGTTTCCGTTTCGATCTGATGGGTGTTCATGACATCGAAACCATGCAGGCTATCCGTGAGATGGTAAACCGCATCGATCCCAGCATCTATATTTATGGTGAGGGATGGAGTGCAGGCAGCTGTGCTTATCCTACCGAGAAACTGGCGGTGAAGGCGAATACCCAGCAGCTCAAGGGCATCGGTGCTTTCAGCGATGATATGCGCGATGCGCTCCGTGGTCCTTTCTCTGATGACCATCAGGGTGCGCTCCTGGCTGGTCTTACAGGTCAGGAGGAGAGTCTGAAGTTTGGTATCGTGGGTGGCATTGCCCATCCGCAGGTGGATATGACAAAGGTGAACTATGACAAGAAGCCCTGGACCAACAATCCTACCGAGCAGATCAGTTATGTAAGCTGCCACGACGATATGTGTCTGGTAGACCGTCTGAAGGCAAGCATCGCATCTCTTACCGACAAGAATATCCCTGAAGCAATACGTACTGCCGAGTTGCTCCGCATCGACCAGCTTGCGCAGACCTGCGTCTTCACTTCACAGGGTGTTCCTTTCATCCTTGCCGGCGAAGAGATGCTCCGCGACAAGAAGGGAGTACACAATAGCTATAATTCTCCTGACAGCATCAACCAGTTTACCTGGACCAATCTGCAGAAGTATCCGCAGGCGTTTGCTTATTACAAGAGTCTGATCCAGCTCCGCAAGAATCATCCGGCATTCCGTCTTTCAACAGGCGATAAGGTACGTCAGCATCTGGAGTTCCTGCCTGCTCAGGAAACTTGTCTCGTAGGTTTCCAGCTCAAGAATCTGGAGGGCATTGATGCGTGGAAGAACATCATCGTGATCTATAACTTCAATAAGGAGGCAAAGAAGATGCAGATTCCTGAGGGTAATTATACCGTGGCTTGCTGCAATGGTGTGATTAACGAGGAAGGTTTAGGCTTTGTTTCGGGAAAGGAAGTTGAGGTTGCCCCTCAGTCAGCCCTGATACTTTATCAGAAATAGTTTATATATTTAATTAATAAGGTGTAATATGAAAAAGATAATAGCTTCTTTATTGCTTATGAGTAGCGCAATAAGTATGAATGCAGCGGTTAACGTGAACCGCATTGAACCTACCGACTGGTATGTGGGCATGAAAGATGCTTCACTCCAGCTGATGGTGTATGGCAAGGATATCAAGAATGCCGATGTAACGGTAGACTATCCGGGTGTGAAGGTAGACAGCATCGCCCGCCTTGATTCCCCTAATTATCTCCTGGTTTATCTTAACCTCGATGGGGCAAAGGCTGGTGAGATGACCCTCAACTTCAAGCAGGGCAAACAGTCGAAGAAGGTAAAGTATGTGTTGAAGAACCGTGAGATGGCGGGCGATAAGCGCATCGGTTTCTCTAATGAAGATGTGCTCTATATGCTGATGCCAGACCGTTTCGCCAACGGCAATCTGAAGAATGATGCCTTTAAGGCGATGCGTGATAAGACCTGCAACCGTGCAGAGCCTAGTTTGCGCCATGGTGGCGACCTGGAGGGAATCCGCCAGCACTTGGATTATTTTAACCAGTTGGGTGTAACCGCTCTGTGGTTTACCCCGGTTTTGGAGAACGACAGTCCAAGTAACGGCAAGAACAGCAGTTATCATGGATATGCTACCACCAATTATTATCGTGTAGACCCACGTTTCGGAACCAATGCCGATTATAAGCAGCTGATAGATGAGGCTCACAAGAAAGGTTTGAAGATTGTGATGGATATGATTTTCAACCATTGCGGTTTCGAACATCCTTGGGTTGCCGATATGCCATCAAAGGACTGGTTCAATACACCGGAATGGCTGGCTCCTGAAAATCAGACTGCCGAGCATCAGAAGAACATCGGTACGGTGGATGGCGCTGCTAAGGTGAACGATAAGTATCTGCAGACCAGTTATAAGCTGACTCCTGTACTCGATCCATACGCCAGCAAGGTTGATCTCACAGAAACCGTAGATGGCTGGTTTGTTCCAACCATGCCTGACCTCAACCAGCGTAACCCACACGTTATCAAGTATCTGATTCAGAACAGCGAGTGGTGGATAGAGAGTGCAGGTATCGACGGCATCCGTATGGATACCTATCCTTATGCCGACCGCGATGCGATGGCACACTGGATGAAGGTGCTGGGCGAGGAGTATCCTCACTTCAATACCGTAGGCGAGACTTGGGTAACCGAACCTGCCTATACTGCAGCCTGGCAGAAGGACAGCAAACTTTCTGAGAAGAACAGCTATCTGCCAACCGTTATGGATTTCGCTTTCTTCGACCGCATCAACAGTGCAAAGAAAGAGGAGACCGATGACTGGTGGAACGGCATGAACCGTCTCTACAATGTGTTCTGCTACGACTATCTCTATCCTAATCCAAAGAGCGTAATGGCATTCATCGAGAATCATGATACCGATCGCTTCCTGGGTGAAGGCAAGGATACCCTGGCTTTGAAGCAGGCGCTGTCATTGCTTCTTACTATCAACCGCACTCCTCAGCTCTATTATGGTACAGAGGTGCTGATGAACGGTACCAAGAGTGTGACCGATGGCAATGTACGCAAGGACTTCCCTGGCGGTTGGGCTGGTGACAAGCACAATGCCTTTACGGCAGAGGGCAGAACTCAGGCAGAGAACCAGATGTTCAACTGGCTCAGCAACCTGTTGCACTGGCGTCAGGGCAATGAAGTGATTACCAAGGGCAAGCAGACCCAGTTCTGTCCTCAGAAGGGTGTTTACGTAATTGCCCGCCAGTATAAGGGGAAGAATGTGATGACGGTTATCAACGGCAAGAACGAGGCAAACGAACTGAATGTTTCCCGTTATGCAGAGATTATCGGTTCTCATGACAAGGCTACGGATGTTACAAACGGTCGCACCGTTCTTATCAACAAGAACGTGAAGCTCCGTCCTCGTCAGAGCATGATTCTTGAATTCTAGAAAAAAACTCAAGAAAGTGCCTAACGGTGTTATTTTACACTGATAGGCACTTTTTTTCTTGTATTTATTCTTTTGTTTCGATTATTCTTCGTACTTTTGCAAGCATAACCTATATAGATAAATGATTAGATACATTTTTTCCATCATAGCAGCATTCTTCATAACCTTGAGCAGTTGGGCGCAAGGTGGACTGCCTAGTCGCTATAATGTAAGCTATCTCAATATGGCTGCAGGTATGCCGAATAATTTTGCTGATGATATCTTTCAGGACTCTTACGGCTTCGTATGGATCAGTACGCATGGTGGTGGTCTGGTACGCTACGATGGTTTCAATTTCATGAACTTCGGTTTGGGGGCTGTAGGAATCAGTCTGCGAAGCAACAGTTGCCGTAATGTCTGCGAAGATCCGTTCAAGCGCCTTTGGGTGGCTTTCGAAGAAGGTCCACAGGTGCTCGACCTCAATACCATGCAACCTGTTGTTCCACCTTGTGAGAACAGCCAGGTAGAGGCACAACTCAACAAAGTATTCAAGAACCTTTGCACCCGAACATATTGTGATGCAAAGGGCAATATATGGATGCTGTCTTTCAACCAGCTTACCCGTTTCGGCTTTAACGAAAAGGGCGAGGTGAACAGCGTCTTGTCCACATCCTATCCTTATAATGCTCCCGACCTCGGAATCTGTGATGTCTATCGCAGAGGAACGGTTGTATTATGCAACAATGGAGTAGTGAGCGAGTTTTCTGTGAAGAACAATCAGCTTGTAGCAAAGAATATCTCATCCCTGTTCCCTCCGCTCGAAGGTCGGTATGGGGGGGCGCTTATTTATTATCATGGTAAGATATGGATGGGTACGAATCGCGGATTGTTTAATAGTGCAAAGCAGGAATTCCATTGCTCTGCTACCGACCATTCGCTCCAGCACGAAGTAGTGACGAGCCTTGCCGTTTCTCCAGATGACAAACTTCTGGTAGGAACGCTCTGTGGCGTAGATATCTTCTATGATAAGACCGGAGAGATAGAACATTGGAACACTGCTACGGCTGTGAATCCGCTGAGCAGCAACTTTATCAACAGTCTTTTCTCTAAGAACGGACAGATATGGGTAGGTTCCGAGACAGGTGGTGTTATCAAGCTGGCTCCACGTCAGCTGAATTTGGAATTCTACCGTCACGACCCCGCCAACCCAGGCAGCATCTCTCCCAACGCAGTCAATGCCATGTATGCGGCAGCTGACGGAACCCTGTGGGTAGGAACTGTAGAGGGAGGTCTCAATGCCTTGACTCCAGGCAGCATGAACTTTGTTCATTATACGGTGGCAAATTCCGGTTTGCCGCATAATACCGTCTCGGTTCTTGCAGCTGATAACCGCAATCAGCTCTGGATTGGTACCTGGGGAAGGGGTATCGCTGTGATGAATCTCAGTCAGCCGGGCAAAATTATTCCTCTGATGGTTGATGCAAAGCATCAGCATTTTCTCAATTTTGCCGGTGCTTTGGCTTACGATCCTATCAATGATGGTATGTGGCTTGGAACCAATGATGGTCTCTTCTTCTATGATATGAAGCGCCGCCAACTCATCGAACCTTTCAGGGGATGCCTGAATGTGCGCGGCTGCATTGGTTCTCTGATAACCCGAAAGGGCAAACTCCTGATGGGTTGTGTGCAGGGAATGGTAGAGGTCGACCTCAAGTCGCGTGCTCATGGCAAGGGCGATTTCGCTGTAACGTATCATCAGTATAAACTCGACAATCCGAAGAGTGGAGTCTTCGATAAGATATTGTCTTTCTGCCAGGCTAAGGATGGAAAGATATGGATGGGCAGTAACGGCTACGGTCTGTATTGCTATACCAGCGATAAAAACGGAAAGACTCAAGTGAAGTCGTATACCACGAATAATGGATTAGCCAACAATACCGTGAAGGGTATTGTAGAGGACAACCAGGGTATGTTGTGGATAGCTACCGATAACGGACTCTCTATCTTCAATCCGAAGACCGAGGCATTCTGCAGTTTCTCCCGTGAAGACGGTCTGATCAGTTCGCAGTTCTATTTCAATGGTGCCATCCGCAATGCCAAGGGCGAGATATTCCTGGGCACCGATGCGGGTATGATGGCTGTAAAGGGCATAAACCGTTCTGTGCATCAGACGGGTAAGTTGTGCTTTACCGAACTTCTGGTAGATAACCAGCCTGTCTTTGCCGGCAGCGATTATCTGGAAGAAGACATTTCTATTGCCAGAAAGTTGCGTATCCATGAGAGTGATAAGTCGTTCACCCTCTTTTTCTCAGCGCTCAATTATGGATGCGAGACACAGGGCGTGTACCTTTATCGCATGAAGGGATACGAGAATGAATGGGTTCAGCTCAAGGCTGGTCAGCATAGTGTGCGTTATTCCACTCTGCCAGCTGGAGACTATAAGTTTGAGGCGAAATATATCCCATCTATCAATTCCGACAAGGAGCAGGTGATCTCTGTAGAAGTTCAGATTACTCCTTATTTCTGGAAGAGCTGGTGGTTTGTTGCTCTTATTATAATAGGTATCATTGCCTTGCTCCAATATGCTTATGTGCGCCGTCTCAACAAGATGCGCGAAGAGGAAGTTGAGGCTCTGTACCGTCCTATCGAGGCAGCGATGAAGGAAAGTGATGAACCAGAAAAGCTGCAGAGTCGCATCCAGATGATTCTGCAGAACCAGAAGCGTTATCAGGACAGTCAGAAAAAGAGCATTGAGGCTGACAGGAAGATGGTAGAGGAGACTATGCGTCCATTCATGGAAGAAGTGATGGATGTGATGGAGAAGAATTACGATAATTCGGAGTTTGGTGTACAGGAACTGGCAGATGCCTTAGGTATATCCCGCAGTGTACTGAGCAAGAATCTCTCCAAGGAGACAGGCTTACCAACAGCCCAGTTTATCCGCAACTACCGTCTCGACATCTCGCGCAAGATGATGGCTGATAAAACTTCCAACCGAAATATTACGGAGATAGCCTACCGTGTAGGCTTCAACGATCCGAAGTATTTCACCCGTTGCTTCACCAAGCAGTTTGGTATCTCGCCGACTGCATATAAGGATCAGTTGGATTCTCAGGGTTCAGATATGGCATAGTTCTCCTTGGATTCTTCGGAGAAATAATGTTCCAGGATGTGATAATTTGTTAAGTAAACAAAATAAAACCGTGGGGTTGCTTGATATAAGTCAAGTAACCCCTTATTTTGTATGTGTGGGTACACAACTGGTGGATAAGCACGTAATATCCTTAAAAATCCACTGTTTATGCGGTTTGTCCACCTATAAAACCCAATTGTCCACCCAATATAATCCGGTTAATTGTACTTTTGCCACTGAAAAATGATGGTTGATGTATAGTTTGGCCAGCATTAATCATTTCATCCGCAACCTAAAAAGAGAACGGACGAAGCAATAACAAACTGTAAAAATTGAATAAACAAAGTATAAACCTAAAAATTGATAAGCAATGAGGAAACAATTATTCTCTATGATGCTATGCCTAGGTGCTGTTGGTGGTGCTTCTTTTGTCACCCCAATGCCCGCAATGGCTGCAGTTGCACAAGATCAGGTGATCACGGTCAAGGGACATGTTGTAGATGATCAGGGTGAACCTCTGATTGGTGCAACAGTTAAGACTAAAGATGCCAAGACTGGTGCAGTTACCGACTTAGATGGTAATTTCGAAATTCGAGTAAAGGCTAATGCGACTCTTTTCGTGAGCTATCTTGGCTACAAGGAGCGTGAGATTGCAGTGCGCGGTCGTGCCATTATCGATTCTATCCAACTCTCTGCCGACAATCAGGTGCTTGACCAGGTTGTAGTAGTGGGTTATGGTACACAGAAAAAGGCAGACCTTACCGGTTCTGTATCTATCGTAAATGCTGAGGAGATGAAGAAGGTATCAAACTCTAACATCTCTACTATGCTTGAAGGTAAGGTTGCCGGTGTGCAGATTACATCAGACGGTCAGCCTGGTGCAGATCCAAGTGTGAGAATTCGTGGTATCGGTTCTTTCGGTAGCACAGCTCCTCTTTATGTCATCGATGGTGTGCCAATGGGTACCACTATCCGTGACTTCTCTCCTAATGATATCGAGACCATCCAGATTCTGAAGGATGCTTCTGCGGGTGCCATCTATGGTTCCCGTGCTGCGAATGGTGTCGTTATTATCACTACCAAGAATGGTAAGAAAGACCAGCCTCTGAAGGTGAACTACTCCGGTTACTTTGGTGTTGACCAGATTCCTGGCGATGTATATGATGTAATGAACGCCGACCAGTATAGCAACTATCTGGGTCAGGCTTGCAAGAATTCCAACACTCCTCTGCCTGGCGGTTACAAGATGGGCGAGGATGGAATGTATCATTTCCAGGACGAAACCAACACAGATTGGTTTGACGAGGTATTCAAGACCGGTATCCGACAGAACCACAACGTAGCCCTCAGCGGTGGTAGCTCTCACAGTACTTATAATGTATCTCTCGACTACTATAACCAGAAGGGTACCTTGGAAGGTGCAGGTCCTAACTACGAGCGTTACACAGCCCGTGTGAACAATACCATGGACACCAAGTTCGTGAAGTTCCGTACCAGCATGGTTTACTCTCACTCTAACCAGGACAACATGGGTCTTTCCAATGCCTCAGAGTATGTCCAGGGTCTGTATGGTGATGTAACCAACGTGCTCCGTGGTACACTTCTGATGCAGCCAACCATCAAGGCTTATGATAAATCAACATGGGTTCTCGATGACAAGGTAGGTGCAGCTAATGGTTATCGCTACGATGCCTATGGCTATGGTGTATATTATGATGGCGTACATGGAGATATCTCTGCATCCAACCCATTGTTGGTGAATAACCTCTTGCAGCGCAACACTTTGGTGGACCGCTTCGTAGGTACCGCTTCTGCCGACGTAGATTTGTTGGGCATGGTAGGTATCAAGAGCAAGAACCATGGTCTTCACTATAATGTAAACCTCTCTTACAGCAAGACAGAGGCAAAGGATAAGACCTGGATTCCTTCCTGGATTCAGAGCAACCGTGTATATCTTGCCAAGGAGAATGAGCGCCTTACCAAGGGCTCACGCAACTACAGCGACGCCTTGGTTGAGAATACCATCACATACGATGGCAAGATTGGCAAGCACAACATCAACCTGCTCGCCGGTATGACATACGAGGAGGAAAATACCAACCTCCTGACTGGTTGGGGTATCAACTTCACTGAGCCATACTTCCTCCAGCTTCAGAATGCCAAGAATACTTACTCTGAGTCATACGAGTATAAGCATAGTCTGGCATCATACGTAGGTCGTTTGAACTACAACTATGATGAGAAGTATCTGCTTTCTGCAGTAGTACGTCGTGACGGTAGCTCCCGTTTGAGCAAGAACATCCGTTGGGCAACCTTCCCATCTGTATCTTTAGGTTGGCGCTTCGATAAGGAGAAGTTCTTCCCTATCAGCCGCGACATCGTTAACATGTTCAAGATTCGTGCCAGCTATGGTGAGCTCGGTAACGAGAACATTGGTGAGTACCAGTATATGGCTAGCATGAACCGTAACAACATGACTTACAGCTTCGGCAACAGTCTTGTAACCGGTTCTGCCGTTTCTACCTTCGTGAACAACGATATCGCCTGGGAGAAGAAGAAGACCACCAACGTGGGTATCGACCTGGCAATGTTCAACAACCGTTTGGAGTTCACTGCCGAGTGGTATAAGAACAAGTCAGAAGACCTGCTTTACTCAGTTCCTGTGCCAGCACAGACCGGTGTATCCAACACCTTTGTAACCATGAACGCTGCCTCTATGGAGAACAGTGGCTTCGAGTTCAGCGCTACCTACCGCAACCGCGATCATGCCCTCAAGTATGATATCAGCGCCAACGTAAGTACCTTGAAGAATAAAGTAACTTCTCTGGGTATCGGTAAGAATTCATACATTACGGGTGCATACGCTACTTACGTAGGTCAGGAGATTGGTAAGTTCTATGGTTGGGTTTACGAGGGAATCGCCCGTACACAGGATGAACTTGATGGACATGCAACCCAGCAGGGAGCCAATGTTGGTGATTGTCTCTACAAGGATATCTCAGGTCCTAACGGAGAACCAGATGGCGTAATCGATGCTTACGACCAGACCGTATTGGGCAGTGGTCTTCCAAAGGTGAACTTCGGTTTGAGCACTCACATGGAGTATAAGGGTTTCGACCTCAACATCTCAACCTACGGAGTTTTGAATTATCATGTATCAGATGATATCTATAACAGTTTGAACTCTTGCTACGGCTATGGCAACAAGGAAGTAGGAATGCTGGATGCCAACCGCTGGTCAGAGGATGGTTCTACCTACCTCTCTAGTGTTCCACGCACCTATGCAGCCAACAATGCAACATTAGGCTGGAACGACCTCTTCAGCTCTCGCAAGATTCAGAATGCTGCTTACTGGAAGATAGCCAACGTAGAGTTGGGCTACAACTTCCCAGACAAGTGGTTTGGTGGATATGTAAGTGGTGTACGTCTCTATGTATCAGCACAGAACCTCTACACCTTCACAGGCTATCATGGATATAATGTAGACTACGCTGGCGGTACCTTTACCCCAGGTTATAACTTCTGCTCTTTCCCAAGTGCCAGAACGTTTATGTGCGGTCTCCATTTCACATTCTAATAATGAGAATAGACAAGAATAAGATTCATTATTATTTAAAAGAACATTTGATATGAAACTATATAAATTATCATTAGCTCTCTTCCTTGGCCTCGGTGCTATGGCTACCACATCTTGCGAGGACAAGTTGGATGTTACCAATCCTAACCAGCAGACCACCGGTACCTTCGGTTTCAATGCTGATGATCTGGAGGAGTGCGTTATTGCAGCATACAACCATATTCGTATGGAAGGTTCTTCGGCACGTGTGGGTTATACCCTCGATGTGACACGTGGCGATGAGGTATGGAACTCATCACAGGTATGGTACATGCCATTCGATGACATGAACGACCCTGTGACGGATGAAATCTCCATGTGGCCTTGGCGTGAGGCTTACTATACTATTAATGTATGTAACTTCATTCTTTCACGTACCACAGGCGATGATGCTTCGCTCAGCGAAAGCATGAAGCGAATCAAGGGACAGGCTCTCTTCCTCCGCGGTTATTCATACTATACATTGGCAGGATATTACCAGAATCCTGCGCTGATAACTGATTATGCCAACTATTCTTCTCTGGATGGTCTCTATGGCAAGAACAGTACCTACGACGATGTGCTCGATCAGGTAGAGAAGGACTTCTCAGAGGCAATGACTCTCCTCCCATCACGTGATGAGGGTGGCGAGTGGGCAAAGGGTCGTGCTACCTGCGGTGCTGCTGCCGGCTACTATGCCCGCACTCTGATGCAGCGCCATAAGTATAGCGATGCACTCGTTGTACTCAAGGACATCATGAACAAGAAGTATGGCTCTTACAAGCTGATGGCCAACTATGGCGACAACTTCCGTGAGGGTTCTGCTTATGAGAACAATGCCGAGAGCCTCTTCGAAATCCAGTATCTCGACTACGGTTCACAGGGTGTAGATGATGAGTGGACTCCTGGTAATACCAGTCCTAATGCTACACAGGGTCATGCCGTAGAGTCTAACTTCGCTCCAGGTAGATTCGGTGGATGGGCAGACCTCTCAGCTTCTCCATGGTTGTACAACCTCTTCAAGCAGGAGCGTACCACAGCTGGTAAGTTGGATCCACGTCTCTACTGGACCATCGGTACATACGAGACAGACTGGGTTGGTTTTGAGAATGGTAACGTAGCTTACAAGAGCGAGATGACAGCTTCTGATACCATCATAACCAACAACAACTATGGTGGTCTTCCTATCGCTAAGTGGACCAATTTCCGTACCAACCTTTATGATAAGGTGACAACCGGTCTTCATTGCGGTATCAACCTCCGTATGATGCGTTATTCAGACGTTTTGCTTCGTGCTGCAGAGTGCGAGAACGAGGTGAACGGTCCTACACAGCAGGCTATCGACTGGATTAACCAGGTTCGTGAGCGTGCCAACCTGAAGGATTTGAGTCTCTCAGACTTCGATACCAAGGATAAGCTCTTCGAGCAGATTGCCAATGTAGAGCGTCCAAAGGAGTTCGGTTGCGAGTATGGTCGTGGTTTCGATTTGATTCGTTGGGGATTCTTCTATGATCAGGGTCGTTTGGCTCAGTTGAAGGAGCACGGAACCTTCCGTCGTTCTCCATACAAGGCAAAGGAGTCAGTAAGCTACTCTTTGGTAGGTGTTGATTCAGAGGTGAAGAGCTCTTACGATACATACGTACCAGGTCATGAGTTCCTGCCTATCTATCAGGGCTTGTTGAATGATAACCCTAACCTGACAGGTAACTCAGCTAATACGAATACGGATAACTCATCTGATTTCTTCGGAAGAGGTTGGACTGTTCATCCTGTAGTTAACTTGGGCAACTAATAATATCTATTCCTATGGGGGGGGCTTAAGGATAGCCCCATAGGAAAACCAAAATAACAATTTATATATTTATAATAGGATATAATATGAAACGTCTAAATAAATTAGCATCCGTCTTCTGTGTGGCAGCCATGGCATTGACAGCGATGACAGGATGTGAGGGTAGTGACATGTTTAGCGTCAACTCTCCTGATTGGCTCTCTGAAAAGATTGATTCAATCGAAAAAGCTAACCAATCTACAGAGGAAGTGCTCGTAGGTATGAATGAGGATGTTTATACTGTAGGTAATACTGATTTCTCTTCAGCCTTTTTTACTTCATTCTCAAAGTATTATGTGGTTCAAGACAACCAGAAGTGGAATGCCGTGTTCAATCTGAACATCAATCCTTCTGCGACTAACACCTATAAGAACTTTGCCCTCGTCATCACCAATGATGTGGATCGTGGCGGAACAGGTTATACCGAGTATGGTGCTATCCGTTTTGATAACCAGCCAAGCGGTAACTCTGAGTGGGGTGACCATATCGACAGAAGCTGCGTGCAGAGTAATCTCACCTTTGAAACTGATACAGACAAGGGTGTAGATAAGTTGGGTGGTAAGGTAACATTGACGGTTGACCGTTCCCGTGTAGATACTTTCATGGTGAAGATTACCAATGGTACTGTTACCAAGACCTACATTCAGCCATCTAAGATTGCTAATCTGAATGCAGACGAGAGCAATACCAACATCCGTTGCTTCCTGGTACCTGAGGGCTCTTACATCGATTTCATGCAGAGCAACGTAGAACCTATCGGCGGTTATACATCTGCCCAGGATAAGGCTCCGGTTTCTATGGTGTTGAACAATGTTCCTGCCGAAGTAGACGAGAATACACCCCTAGAGAAGGCAATGGAGAATGTATCTGCTACCGTAACCTTCGAGGAAGGTATAACCAAGGTAATTCCTGCCAAGGAACTTTATTTCTCTCCCATCAACGATATGGATGTTTCTGGCACCAAGAACCTCATCGTCATCTATAACAAGACATTCAAGGGCGAGAATGCTTCTACTCCTATCGTTGCACAGAAGACATTCGAAGTTGTGCCAGCTATCACAGCTCTCCATATAGTAAGTGCGCCTAAACGTCTTGACTATACATATTATGAAGCTTCTGGTATAACATTGCCAGAAAATGCAACTTTGGCTTTAGATGTAAAAGGCTTGGCAGTACAAGCTACATATTTGGATGGCAAGACTCGTGACATTGCTCTTGATAAGTTAACTTTTTCTAACGTACCTATGAAGGTTGGTAAGCAAGCTATTACGGTAACTGCAAAAAATGGTGTTAAGACAACTTTCGATGTTAATGTAACGAAGAGTGCTGCTACATTCGTAACCCCTAGCCCTGCAGTCTTGGGTGCAGAGGATTGCACTAGTCCATTTTGGAGTGCTCACCTTGATGCAGATGTTCATGTCCCTTCTGGTGAAGCTCGTGCATTCTCTCTGACTAATTATGGCGCAGCTGCTAATTTTAACAATTATGTAATAGTCCTCCGCAAGGCTGATTTGAGTGAGTATGGTGTGTTCCGTTCTGACAACTGGGGATGGGGCGCCGCTGTAGGTGGTGATGGTGCTCCTAGTATCTCTCATGCAGGAACTCAGGGTGAATGGGCAACTTGGCTTGCTGGTATGAATGGTGCCAAAGTACAAGTTTATGTAGCCAATCAAAATGGTAAGGTTAATATTTTGGCAGTGATGGTTGGTACTACAGGACAGGTTTCTACACAGTATTATCTGGATATTCCTGTAGAGGCTGATGATGTCAATGTTGACTTTACTGTAGATAGCAGCTGCTTGAAGTTCGATTCTACATCTTCTGCTCGCAAGCACTATACTCGTGCTCACCGCAGATAATCCTCGAAGAGAAATCTTTGGCAAAACTATAATAATAAAGGTAGGTCTTGATGCTAACAGGCTTCCGTAGACCTGCCTTTATTAGAAAGAAAATATAAAGGATATAAAAACTAACTAAACGTAAGGAAACAATGAAGAAACTTCATACTTTAGTACTATTGCTCGCTTGTACTTTGGCGGTAGGCTGTAGCAGTGGAGGCGATGACCCAATTGACGATCCAAAGCCTACACCAACTCCTACGCCTACTCCAACACCTAGTGATCCAACGGATGCCGACTTAGCAAACTACAAGTGCCCAACCTATGTTGATAACTATGTATCCATAGCCGACTGGAGTAAGCGTAGCCAGTGGAATCTTGCCAATGTGCACGACCCATCGGTGATGAAGGCAGCCGACGGCTATTATTATATGTATCAGACTGATGCCAGCTATGGCAATGCCCACGATGGTCATGGACACTTCCATGCTCGTCGAAGCAAAGACCTCGTAAACTGGGAATATCTCGGTGGTACGATGAAGGTGGCTCCTGCTTGGGTGAAGGCTAAGTTGAACGAGATTCGTGCTGAGCAAGGTTTGGCTCCTATCGCCAACCCAAAATATGGCTATTGGGCTCCTTGCGTAAGAAAAGTGAAGGATAATCTTTATCGTATGTACTATGCCATCGTGGTGGACAACTACATCAAGACAGGTGGCATTACCTATGATGGCTCTTGGACGGAGCGTGCCTTCATCGGTATGGCAGAGACTACGGACCCAGCCAGCAACAAGTGGACAGACAAGGGTTTCGTGATTTGCTCTTCTTCTGATAAGGGTAAGAACTGGACTCGCAAATCGAACAGCGACTGGGACGGCTACTTCAAGTTCAATGCCATCGACCCTTCGTTCATCATCACACCTAATGGCGAGCACTGGCTTATCTATGGCTCTTGGCACAGCGGTATCGCTGCCGTGCAGTTGAACCCAGAGACAGGCAAGACCTTGAAAGAACTTCCTAAGTCATACGGTACAGCAGATGAGATTGCTCCTTACGGAAAGCTTATCTTCACTCGTACCAACGGTAGTCGTTGGCAGGGAGCTGAGGCTCCTGAGGTTGTATACCATGATGGATATTATTATCTCTTCTTGGCTTACGATGGCTTGGATGTTCCTTACAACACCCGTGTGCTTCGTTCCAAGAATGTGGACGGTCCTTACGAGACGATGAACAACAGAGTGACTAATGCAGCCAATGGCGCAGGTGACAATCCTACCGTCTTGACTCATCCTTATAAGTTCAGCCAGGGATATGGTTGGGTAGGCATCAGCCACTGTGCCGTCTTCGACGATGGCGCGGGCAACTGGTATTATGTATCCCAGCAGCGTTTCCCACAGAATGTAGGTGGAAATGCTTATAGCAACGCCCTGATGATGGGTGGCGTGCGCAGTATCAAGTGGAATGAGAACGGATGGCCTGTTGTCATGCCTGAGCGTTATGGCGCTGTGCCACAAGTGGCTATCAAGGCTAGCGAACTGGCTGGCACTTGGGAAGGTATCGACCTCGCTTATGAGTATGGCAAACAGCGCGTCAGCACCGAATTTACACTCAATGCCGACGGCTCAATGACGGGTGGTACGGCTTGGCCTAATGTGAAGGTATGGAACTTTGATACTTCTTCTAATACACTCACCATCGGTACTACCAAGCTCAAGGTACAGCGTGAGGTAGACTGGGAGGCTAGTCCTCGCAAGTTGACTATCGTATACTCTGGCGTCAGTGGTAGCAAGAGCTTCTGGGGCAAGAAAAAATAAATGTTAGTTAGTTTTTAAGGTATAAAAGAATCTAAGTAGAATCTTTGGGGGAGTTAAGTAGTGAAGCTATGACTCCCCTTTTTTGTTAAAAAAATAGAGAAGATATACAGATGAAACAAACTGCAATGAAATATTTTGGCATTGTGGCGATAGCCATGATGCTAGCGCCAGCTGAGTCTCTTGCACAACAGCCTTTGGTTGTAGATACTCCTTTTGTCCACGACCCCGTGATGGCGTATGAGAATGGCAAGTACTATCTCTACTGCACAGGTCATGGCATCACGCAGATGACTTCCACCGACCGCAAGCATTGGACCATCGTTCCTCAGGGCGTGCTCAAGAACAGCGAGATTCCGGCATGGACGCATGATAGTGTGCCAGGTTTTACCACGCATATCTGGGCTCCGGATGTTATCCGCTTCAAGAACAAGTGGTATCTGGCTTATTCCTGTTCTACTTTTGGCAAAAATACTTCTGCCATCGGCTTGCTGAGCAATACTTCCTTATCTGATAAGGATGGATGGAAGGATGAGGGCTGCCTCGTCGCCTCTAAGGGCGATAGAGACAACTGGAATGCCATCGATCCGAATTTCATCGTTGATGAGAAGGGGAACCCTTGGCTTACCTGGGGCTCTTTCTGGGATGGCATCCAGATGATCAAGTTGGATAAGAAGACGATGCATGTCAAGAAAGGCGCCAAGCCTCAGACCATCGCCCGCCGTCATGCCGTAGGCGATGCATCAGCAGAACCGAATCCTACTTCTAAGTTTGCCGGTACCAATGCCATCGAGGCTCCTTTCATCATGAAACATGGTGGTTATTACTATCTCTTCGTGAGCTGGGATTACTGCTGCCGTGGCATCAAGAGCAACTATCGTGTTGCCGTGGGCAGGAGCAAGAAGGTGGCTGGTCCTTATCTGGATAAGGAGGGTAGGGACATGCGCAATGGCGGTGGTACGCTGATTCTGGAAGGCGATAAGAAAGAATATGAGGCAATGGGCCATTGCTCTGCCTACTCTTTCCCTGATGGCGATTTCTTCTTCTGTCATGGTTACAGCGTGCCAAAAAATGGCGCCAGCATCCTGGTTCAGAAGAAAGTCAACTGGACGGAAGATGGGTGGCTGACGCTGGAATAGCCTCGATTTTTAAAACACGGACAAATTGAATTTGTCCGGCTCTTTGTCCGGTGGCTTGTAAGTTCTTGAAAATAAGAATCTTGTGAGGATGCGGGCAATTTGTCCGGACAAATTCAATTTGTCCGTTTGTTTTTTTTAGTCCTTTTGGGCTTGAAAACCTTGGGATATGATGCCGAAACCTATGAGATGCTGGGAAGAAACCTATGAGTTATGATGAAAGAAACTATGAGTTGTGGGGGAGAAAACTATGACTTATTTTTTTTAACAATTCAAGATGAGAAAGTAACTACTCAGCACCCCTATAGAAAACTTCT
>ULOE01013727.1_pt1 | contig 50273 bp, 57 predicted proteins | sample 1952291 | NCBI WGS metagenome assembly ULOE01 (sample SAMEA4835595, study PRJEB28245) | human gut metagenome | biome: gut microbiome; material: fecal sample | place: Denmark | collected 2008 | reverse complement strand
GAAAACCGCCCCGGCGCGTTCGGTGAAGTCTCCCGCGGCAGGACCAGGCATCTTTCCGCCCACTCCACCACGCCCGGCTTCTCATGAATCTTCAACTTGCTAAACATGATTCAACAATCCGTTTATTTCCGCGTTCAGGTCATCAATCTTCCTGTTCCACTCCCGCGCCCATTCGTCCCAGGCTTCATAAAAACGCGGCCGCCCGGCCGCCTCCAGCCGGGAACCGATAAAGTCCCTCTGCTGCGCCATCAGCTCCGCCAGCGGCGCAACGCCCCGCGTTCGCATCTCGTGAAACACATGGACCGGCACCAGACTTCCGGCCGCCTCCTGAAGCCTCTGCTCATGCAGGCCGGCCCGCTCCCAATTCGCGCGCGCTTCGCGCACGGCACGGGTGAACGACGCAATCAGCCCCACGTCACCGGACCGGGCGGCCGTTTCCAGTTGCTCTTCCATCCTCTTCAAAATCTGCCATGCGCTTTCCTTCGCCTCCCCGGCCCGCGCCAAATCGGACGCTCCGCCCATGGGCGCGCCCTCTCCGCCGCCTCCGGCCGCTTCCGCGGAGGACGGCGGAAACTGCGCCGCCAGAAAAGCCCTCCATGCCGGGGAATCCTTGGCCGCTTCTATCTGCGCCCAACGCAAAGACTTTCCATTCTTCTCCGCGAAAGCCTTCTTCAACGCGCCGTTTACTCTGTCTCTCTTCTGTCCCATATCACGAATACATGAGAAAGCGAACGCCCGGAAAGCCGGACAAGCCCCAGCTGGAGCCTGCATGCTCCCGGAGCCCCAGCGACCCGGCAAATGCTCGTCTCATTCACCGGGGGAAGCCTCCCGCGCCGCGCTACTCTTCTCCGCCGTGCACCTATTCACGACGGCGGGCGTTCGCTCTCTCTACTATTAAGCGAAATTTTCAAAAACGAAAAAATGCCCTCCAAATCAGCCGCTTTCCCCCGTCCGCCGCCCGGAAGACGAAAAAAACGCCGCCATCCGTCCGCTTTTGCGAAAAAACCGCAGACCCACGCGAACAAAAACACGGCCATCCCCCTTCATGGTGCGCTAAAAAAATCCCTTCATGAACACTCCCGCTTTTCCCTGTGTCCGCCGAACTCCGCGATCAGGGCCCCTCAATTAAAAGATTCCTTGCCGCCCACCCGGCACCTGCCATCATGCGCCCGCATGGCGGCCCTGCCTTCCCCATGCCGGCCTTGCCTGCGTGCCGTTCGCGCCCTTGCCCCGTGTTTTCTTTTCGGAATCTTTTTTATATATCATTCTTCTATCCGTTATTATCCGGTAATAAGTACGCAAGTACGCTATAAGATACATATTCATCTTATCATCAAACGCTTATTCCCTGCGCCGTCATCCTGCGCCACGTTTCAAAAACGCGCCGTTATCTGCCCACGCTCCGGCATGTTCCTCCTTGCGAAGCACTCTTCAAAACCCCACGCCCCCTTTCAATCCGCACAAAAGCGCGCCGTTCTCGGACAGGAACGACGCTTCCCAAATCTAAAATGAAAGTGTGAAAACGCCTTAAAAACGGACAAGGAGAAGAAGGCGGGAGAAAGGGAAGAACGGCACGCGGCAACGACGCGGAAGAACACAAAAAAAGGCGTCATGAACTGCTCATGACGCCGGAAAGAATAGAGAAACTGGCATCGCGTACGGGACTCGAACCCGTGTTGCCCGCGTGAAAGGCGGGAGTCCTGGACCGCTAGACGAACGCGACATTAGGTTTGCAGGGACTGCGCAAGGGAGTAAACACCGTCGGAAGCCAAAAGGCAAGAACTATTTGAGCAGAAAGAGAAAAAAGGCCAGCTTCAGAGAGTCATCCAAACTCATTCATCCGTAACAAACTCCTATCTGGAATCTTCATATTTCTAAATTGAGAAATATTTTCCTTGCTTGATTTTCTAAAAAAGGTAATATCGAAACATGAGCAGCAAGAAAAAGCTTCTGGAAAAAATCATGAACCCTGACAAAACAGGGAACGTCACTTTTGAAGAAGCAACCAAATTGCTCTCCCATCTCCATTTTCAATTCAGGCAAACTGGAGGTTCCCATATGGTCGCCTGGCATGAAAAGATCCCAGAGATTATTAACATCCAACCCGGCCCCAATGGAAAAGCCAAACCCTACCAGCTCAAACAGATAAGAACCATTATCAACCAATACAACCTCCATAAAACGCTATGACCCCGCACTACACGATCAACATCGAATGGAGCGATGAAGATGCCTCTTTCATCGCCACCGTCCCCCAGCTTCCCGGCTGCATGGCGGACGGCCCTACGGAAGAAGCTGCCCTGGCGGAAGCCAAGCGCGCTATTCAGGACTGGCTGGAAACGGCCCGCGCCATCAACCGCCCCATTCCCCTTCCTCCCCCTACTATTGAAAGCCTGGCCCGCGCCTCCGCCCTGCTCAATAAATCGGCCATAGCCCGGCTCATTGGCTTGGAACAACGTACCCTGAATGCCCGTATCAAAAACCGGACGCCCCTCACTCCAAAGGAAGCGGAACGTCTTCAGAGTGCGTTGCAGGATAACAATCTTGCCCTCATCTGACTTGTCACACCAGCTTTTTCCCGCAAGCCCATGGCTCCAGCCATGGGCTTTTTATGTTTTCCCCTTCACTCTGCTTGGCCAGCATCAATTCTAACATTATAAAAAAAACTTGTCCGCACCTTCAAAATTAAGCTAAATATAGGATATTTCACCAATGAACACTACTTGTCCAAACTGTAACAATAATATCACCTGCCCGGATCACTATGTCGGCAAGCCCTGCATTTGCCCGCACTGCCAGCACAGTTTCACGGCTATTCCTACCGTCATCAGCCAGACAGCCCCCAATTCCAAAAAGGGAAAGGATAAAGCCTCTGAACAGGAATCCGCCCTTTCCCTTGCCACCGGAACGGCCAATGTCTGCATCTTTTTTGCGGTATTAACCTTCATCGGAACTCTTATCACCGGCATCCGCACTTATCCAGTACCGGAAATATCCCGCATACCTCTGGCCGGATTTGGCCTTATTATCCTGCTTGCCCTTCTTCTTTCCATGGGGTGGCTTGTTGCTGCCAGCATCATCAAGCTTCTTGTCTGTATCGTCAAAAAATAACCATCCTGCAATCATGGTAACCATTTCATATACGCTATCTGACAGCGAAGATAACCCCCTATTCATTCACAACTGCGGTTCTCGCAAAACAGATATTTGCCTGTTTGAATTTACAGGATATATGCTTGCTTGCGATTTGTTAAATCTCTCTCCAAATCTAGATGATATTCCAGAAGTGCTTCCAACTCTTCAAAGATTAAAAAAACAGCCAGGTGCTTCAGAAGTTTTATGGGCTATAAAAGAACAAAACCTCTCTCCTTATGATTTCTGGAATTTATCTCTTAAAATGATACAAGACAGAAATCCCATTAGCCGAGATAAAGAAAAACTCCTTTATTACAATCATTTATGGAATCACCTTGCTAAACACTTGTTTTCCCTCAGCTATTCATCTTCAATCACCGCAGAACTTATCTCCCGTCTTATTTCTTTTTTGCCTCCTGAATCAGAAAAAATATCTACTTGGCAACCCTATAAAACCGCGCGGGAAATCATGACCAGTTATTTAGAAACAGGAAAAGGAAAAATCCGCATGTTACTTTTTCTTAAACCTTTTGGTTCTGATACTCTTCTTGCAAAATCAGAATCATGGATATCTCGCCAACGCACCGCCTCCCATGAATCAAAAAACTGGCCGGCTTTCAAAAGGACTTGGTGCCTATTCACCGGGAAATCACCTTATGCGCAACGGAAACATTTAGAAAAAATTGTGGAAAATTTAGGCGGCGGAATATCAAGTAAAAGCTCCAGAGCAGACCTCCTGATATGGTGCGCTGAAGGGTCAACAGCTTACAAACACGGAAATATCGGCGGAAAACTGGCCCATGCTATGGAACCGGGTTCTCCTACTGTTATCATCACAGAACAGGAATTTTGGGAAGAAGCGGAAATAGAATCGGGGAAAAAACGTGAAGAGCTACTAAGAGAAGTTCTATAATATATCTGCATTTCCTTCCGCCGTGCCTCTCACCAGGCACGGCTTTTTTATCCTCCCTTCCCGCCTAACCGGTGATAATCATTCAGGGCTACGGACACAGCAGTTAAGGCCTTAATCGCCCGCTCACACCATTCTCCGGGAGTTTCCCCCCTCAACGCCGCAGCCTGACGGATCATTTCCAGTTGTTCCGGCGTAAAATCCATACTGATCTCAACCTGCTTCGGTTGTTGCTCTTTCTCCATCAATTCCCGGAGCAACTTTTGCTTTTTTTCTGGAATCTGCTTATAGGAAAACCAAGAATCTACTGTTCTTTTACCAACACCCAATTTTTCAGCCACCCAGTCACGGCTTTTTCCTGATTCTTTCATCCAACTTTTCAGCTCATCTCTAAATTTTTCCATGCCCGGACACTACAACAAAATTGCACGGCAGGTCAAACAATTTTCCCGAATGACAACTTTTGAGTAAAAATATTTTGACTGACGAGCAACTTTGTTGTAATCAAAAACCATGGCTACGACATCATTACAAACCAACCTCATCATCCGGCTGAAGGAAGAAGACTTCCAGGCATTGGAAGGCATTGCTGAACACATCCATATCCCGGTGAAAGACCTGGTCCACGGAATCATCTCATACGCCCTGGACCAATATTCAAAATCAAAAACCACCACCCTCAACCGCCCCGCCGCCTGACCTCAACCACAACCAACCATCAAAAAAAATATGAGTACAGAACACAAAAAAGGAACCACCATGAACACCCCCACGCAAAATACTCCCCTTCATCCCTTGTTGGATCTCGCAGAGTTCACAGACCGGGCAATAATCCGGACTATTCCTTTCCCTGTAGGAACACCGCACCATCAACACCTGCTAGAAACCAATTCCTGCCGGCTCTACTACACCGAACACGGAATCCTTACATTCCACGCCATCACCCCCTCCATATTGGAAGAGCACAAAGGGGGCTGCTATTCCGAGCGTCTTATCATAGCCACCGCCTGCAAAGGCTTCACGACTTACCTTGCCTATGATCCCCTATGGACCGCGACGGAAGAAAAAAATACGGACGCACCTGAAGACAACTACACCCGCGCGGCCCTCTGGCTCAAAAAAACAACTTACGAACCTGGCCACGCGGCCCGCTACCGCATAGAACACATTTTGCGCTCCGCCTATCACCTCACCCCGGAACAAACCTCTTCCCTTCTGACGAACTGGGATTCCCGCTTTACTCCAAATATCCCTTATCAATCCTCAACATCAGCAAATCCCATTGGTCAGACTTCAACTCAAACACCAAACCATTCATCAGAGAAATCCGTACAGGCTCTCCCTTCACTCCCCCATACTCAACGGAAACAATAGAATTCCACCCTACTATGATATGCCTGCCAGACACTAAAACTAAGTCAATATAATCATCAAAGTTATCCATAAAAACACCCTACCACCAACAACCACCTCCCACCAAGAAAAAACATGAATAAACAACGCCGCAAAGAGATAAAAAAACTGCATAAAGCACTCCAGAACCTTCATTCCCGACTGGAAACTATCATGGAGAAAGAAGAAGAGTATCATGCTAACCTTCCGGAACAGAAGATCAGCCGCATAAAGAAATCTGTAGATGCCATTTGTTCCATGACGGAGGCCGCGGAATGCATAGCAGGAGCTTTAGACTACCTTGAAGAAATTAAATAATCCCATGAAAAGGACAAGACAATTTGACGACGTCAAAGACGGCGAACTGATACGCTTCCTTGTTGAGCCTTCATCATCGCCTTACGAAAAGAAAGGGAAAGCACATTGGGATTTTGGCATTGTCGTTTGCGCCTATATGAAAAATTTTTTCGCTGTTACCACTACAGGGAAATGGAGTGCTTTTTACACTTTCAATATCCGCAAGGACGGCATGGACAAATCAGGAAAAAGGGCCAAACAGATTGCCTTCCGCATCTCGCCGCAAGAAGCGGAAAATAATGTTGCTATTCAGCGGTTTTTAAGAATCCGTGAACAAATAAAAGCACTCGAAAAGGAAGCAAGTTGCCTAAATAAACAAATAGATGAAGGGGAAATAATCATGTTTCCGGAATATCCGTTGCCTGAGGATTAAACGCTTAATCAAATATCACTATGAAAGCTCCGGCCAAAAGAAGGAAATACGGCCTTAACGTATGGAAAGCCCACTTAAAAATTGACGCCATGCACATTGAAGCAATGTATGACGGCTCCATAGTCAAGGATATATGCACCGGCTCCATCGGCAACAACTGGAAGGAAATTAAAAGAAAAATACTCAACCGGAAAAGAAGAAAAAAATGACCACCAAATACGACTATACCTATTCAAAAAAACAGGATGCTCTAAGAGTCAAAGGAACTAAAATTTTCATCACAAAAGAAGGTTCGCGGAAGTGGCGCGCCTACCGTCTTAATGGAATATGGATAACCCAAAAAGCTTACGGCGACACTCCGAACGACGCCACATCAAAACTTATCTATCTATCACAGACATCTTACAAATAAAAGAATATGAATACAGAACATAATAAAGAAACCGACAACTACTACCGGCTTATCTCCAAACCCATACATGACTATGACTACAACTATAACCTCTGGCTAGACAAAGACGGGTTTCATATCGTTCTATATCTCACTAATGGAAAAGAAAACAAAATCATAAAAAAACTTCTCAGTACCCGAGATCTATACGTGGCCCGCAAAAGAAGGGATAAGATATTAAAACAACTGGAAGGAAAAGAAATTTTCTTATGAAGAACTCCATCACGCTAGAAATCAACATAAATATCCTTTTATTAGAAAATTATGTATGTTTACAAAATAGAAACAAGTTACATTGAAGACAACTTCAACGGCACCTCTTGCCAATGCTGCGGAAACTGCCAGCTATGGGCACCGGAACAGAAAATTGACTACAAAATCAATGCCGCCGATCCGGACATTACCGACACTACAGTAACGGCCACCCCCCTCAATTTAGGAGCCTGCGTCATCAGCCGCCGATCCGGAACGGACGGGGAAACCTGCTACCTACAAACCCACCGGACTTCCGGAACCTTTTGCCGCCACCACATCCCAACATCACCCTACGCCGCCCACATCAAACGCCACGGCCTCCCCTGCACGGCCATCACCCCTTATATCATCCACCTCTAACCCCCCCACACACACCAATGACCCAAAAAGAAAAAGAAGAACTCCGCAACTTGCCGAGCAACTCCCCGCGGCTGCTTAACCAGACCCAGCTTGCCGCCGCGCTTGGAGTTACCATGGCTTTCACCTCCGCAATGAAAAAATGGGGCTGCCCGTTCCCAGGCGGCCGCATCCTGATTAAAGACGCCCTGGCATGGCTCAAAGCAAACCCGGAATTCCGCCCGTACAAAGAACGCAAAAGCCCTACCGGCCCCCACGGCATTCCGCAACGCAACCTTGACGCCTACAAAACATCACCTAATTGAGCCACATCACGCGCTTTCAGTTTGCGGTAAATCGCATGTACCAGCTCCGACGCATGCCCTACATATTGCATACATTGCCCTTCAGAAAAGCCCGCGCGCGCCAGCCGGGTCACTACCGTTACCCGCGTACAATGGAAACTCAAATCAGGCATCCCCAAATCGTCAAAAAACTGGCACCATTGCTTGCTTGCGTTCCCCGGCAACTTAACCAGGGAGGAACGCCCCTCCCGCATGGCCTTTTCCGCAATCGGCCTAATGTCCCGATGCAAAGGGGCCTCGTGCATCCGGCCCCCCTTGCCAAGAAAACGGATAGTATCATGTTCCAGATCCACCCGTTCCACGGGCACCTGAACTTCCTTCAGCCGGCATCCCTGCTTCATGGCAATCATGAAAGAATCCCGCATCCATTCCGGAGCCTCTTTCAAGGCTTCCACAATGCGCCGTTCTTCTTCTTTCGTGATTTCCCTTTTCTCCCGCGCCGGGTCTTTTCTCAAGCCCATGTGATAACACGGGTTTGCGAAAATATAGCCCTTCCTTACCGCCTCCGTCATGATGCGCCCCAGCACCTTCAGCTCCAGAATGGCACTATTGCGGGTACACGCGCGCCAACCGTACTCCTTAGCCATGGCCGCATCCGTCCGGAAAGCCACATAATCTTTCAACAGGTTATAATCCACTTCCCCCGGATGCTGAACATCCCGGAGCCTGAAAAACAAATCCAAATGCCTCCACGCCACCTGATAACGGCGGCGCGTGCCTTCACGTTGAAACTCTTCCAGGAACGCCGGCACCCACGCCTTGAACAACTGGCGGCCATCTTCATTCCGGGCCATCTGTTCCTCTTTCTCCAGTCCGCGCACATATTCCAGAATACGCCGCAGGGCCCCAGGCTGGTCATGCCTGATTTTTGTCGCACGGTATTTCCGCCGCCCATCCGGACGCATCACGCCAACCCAATAATAGGGACTATCCTTGCGCTTGTAGTAGGATGCCATAGGAGCAACGTAGTACAGCGTAGTAAATCCATCAACAACAAACATAAAAAAACCTAGTAAAACCATGACAAAATACCCCCTGAATATATGCCGGAATAACTCGCGGGTTCGATTCCCGCTCCCGCCTCCAAGATGTTGTCAAAGCCGGTTCAAGTCGCGTTCGTCTAGCGGTCCAGGACTCCCGCCTTTCACGCGGGCAACACGGGTTCGAGTCCCGTACGCGATGCCAGCTTTTCTTTTTTCCGACTTGCACCGGAATCTTTTTTATGCCATCCCCGCGGGATGATTCTGGATTTTTTCTCCTGTTGTGGTACAGTAGCTTCCGTCATGGCAGCCCAGAACGATATTATGCTGAACGGATCCCCGTACGAACTGGCGGAACCCTGTTCCGTCTCCCGGCTTCTGGAACTTTTGAACATGAAAGGCAAACCCGTCGTCGTGGAACACAACGGGGCCGCGCTCCTGCCGCAGGATTTTTCCCGGGTGACGGTTTCTCCCGGCGACCGGGTGGAAATCGTCTCCATCGTCGCCGGCGGTTAGGGTTCCGCTTTCTGGAACAGTCTTTTTCAATCCGTCATCGCCATGCCATCCATCCACGTCATGTCTCCCACTCTTGCCAGCCAAGTGGCGGCAGGAGAAGTAGTGGAGCGCCCCGCCTCCGTTGTGAAGGAACTGGTGGAAAACAGCCTGGATGCAGGCGCCAAATTCGTGCGGGTAGAGATACGCCGCGGAGGCGTGGGCATGATCAAGGTGACGGACGACGGCAGCGGCATGTCACGGGCAGACGCCGAGCTGTGCACCAAACGGCACGCCACCAGCAAACTTTCTTCCCTGAAGGAGCTTTTTGAAATCACACACCTGGGATTCCGCGGAGAGGCTCTGCCCAGCATTGCCAGCGTTTCCCGCTTCAAACTCTGTACCAGGCAGCAGCAGGAGCTGGAAGGCTGGGAAATATGCATTGACGGAGGCCAAGAGCACGAACCGAGAAGCTCAGGCGTCTCTCCCGGCACCGCTATTGAGGTGGCCGACTTGTTTTACAATACTCCAGCGCGCCGCAAATTCCTCAAATCCGCAGAAACGGAAGCCTCCCATGTGGAGCACCAGATACGCCTGCATGCCCTGGCTTATCCCCAAGTACGGTTTGCCTATAAGCGGGACGACCAGCTTGTTTTCGACCTTTCCGCCACAACGGATCTGCGCGTCCGCATTTCCGCACTGACGGACGCCTCTACAGCAGCGGCCCTGATTCCGATAGAAACGACCATCGGTCCCGGTATTTCCATCACGGGATTCCTGCTTCCTCTTTCCGAAGCCAGACGCACCAGAAAAGGGCAGTACGTCTTTATGAACACGCGCCCCGTGGAGGACCAGCTCATTAACAGGGCCATTCGGGACGGCTATGGAGGCTTCCCCACCGGACTGCATCCGGCGCTTTTTTTGTATATGGAGGTGGAGCCCGCTCTGGTGGACGTCAATGTGCACCCCGCCAAGAAGGAAGTGAGATTCCGCCGTTCCGCAGACGTGGTAAATACCATTGTGGAAGCCATAGCCAACACTCTTCAAAAGCACGCCCGGCAGGAAATCCACGCTGCCGCCGCGCCGGAGCCGGAGAGAACTCTTCCTCCTGCCCATTCTACCACCGCGCCGCATGGGGAAATACCCGCCCGTTCCACCAACCCCGGTTCTGCTTTCCCGGCGGCCGCCAGACCGGCCCCTGCTTCTTCCGCCGCCCAACCGCCGCTTTCCTCCTCTGCCAGACAATCCCATGGGCCTGTCCCTCCCCCTACCCTCCGGGCCATTCCCTTGAAACAGGTTCCCGCCACCCAGGGGAAACTGGATTTTCACCGTCAGGAGGATGAAGAAACGGCACGAAACGCCCATGAAAACGCAGCTTCAGAAAGGGATGCCTCCGCCGGATTTTCCTATCTGGGAACACTCCGCCAGCAATTCGCCCTGTTTGAAACGCCGGAAGGCCTGGTTCTGATGCATCCCAAGGCGGCCCGGGAACGCATCATATTTGAACGGCTGCGCGCACGCCGGGAAGCCCCCATGCCGTCCCAGCAGCTTCTGGATCCGGTGGTGCTGGATCTGGACCCGCGGGATTTTGCCGTCATCCGGCAGTTCGCCCCGCATTTTGACCAGGCCGGCATGATCGTTACGCCCTTTGGACAGAATACCATCAGAATAGAATCCATCCCCGCACTGCTGGAACTGGAAAACGCACGCGCTTTTCTCCTGGAGCTGGTGGACCGTCTCACCCAGTCCGAATTCAGCCGAAATGCCAAACGCGTGGCTTATGAGACCTTCATTGGGGAATTTGCCAGAAAATCCGCCTGGAGGGAGCGCATTTCCCCTCACCGGGCCCCTGCCATCCTAAAGGATTTGCTTGCCTGTGAAGTGCCGTACTGCACCCCGGGGGGCAAACCCACGCTGGTGAATTATTCCGTTCCGGAAATTAAACGTAAATTCGGCCTACAGGCATAAGGGAACCTTGTTTTCCAGAAAACAGGCTGAAACGCTGCAAGATTTTACGGCGAACGGAAAATATGCAGCCAAAGACGGATTGATGCCCGCTTCTGCGGTATATTATTTTCCCTTACCGATACTCAGTTTTATTTCAGCCACAGTAAGGGGCAGAAACTCTCCCTGGCAACAGGGATCATTTTATCCTGTCCGGCTTACGGACACCTTTTCCGTCTTGTCCGCCAGAACTCTGGCATTCGGACGCATCCTCCCGCATACAACAGGGAGCTTGCTCTTGGCAAGGAAGTTTCCCGCGTTTATACTGCAGCCTTCCAGATAAATTCCCAACCATGCCAGACTCTCCCCCCAGCACCTCCCCCGCTCCGCGCATTGCTGAAACTGCCGCCGGGAAAATTCTGGCGGGCCTGCTGGCCCTTTTTTACATCTTCCTGGCAACGACGGCGGCAGGCGGGGAATGGCACACCCTTTTCCTTCCCGCCTGCTTTCTGGCGGCAGCCCTCCTGCTGTTCTGCTTCTGTATTCTCCGGGGATACAAGATTCCCAGCCCCGGACTGCCGGGCTGGCTGGCCCTGGGTCTGGGAGGCGGCTATTTCCTTGTCCGGGCATGGTTTTCCCCCTGGTTTTATTATGAGAGCGTAGCGGATCTGGGCCTTATCGCCACGGCCATCGTCATGTTCGCGGCGGGAACGTATGCCGGAGCCGGAAACGGGGAAAAGAGTATTCTTCCCGTACTGGCTGCGGCATTGGGGCTGCTGAATGCCCTGCTGTGGGGGTATCAGAACATAACGGGAACGGAAGCCTCCTGGTTCAGACCGGATTATTCCCTGTTCGGCACGGAAATCCGCAACATCGGATTGTTCGGATACAAAAATTTTTCCGCCCATTTCCTGTCCGTCACCGGTTTTTTCCTTTGCGCATACAGCATGGCTTCCGCCAGAAAATGGGGCATCCGCCTGTTCACAGGATTGGCGCTCATCCTCGTTTCCTTCACGTGCGGCTCGCGGTCCGCCTTCCCAAACGCCCTGGCTGGCGTAACCCTGTGCTTCTTTATTTATACCTCCAGCGTTTTCCGCAATAACAGAAAATTTTACACGGCGTCCATCCTCTTTATTATCCTGCTTTTCCTAGGCACGTCCTATGCCGTGCTGGATTTGTCCCGGGGGGCGTGCAGGCTTGCCGCCCTTCTGGATACATTTTCCTTCGGCAACCGGCTGGACCTGTCCAAACTGGCCTGGGCGCTGGCGGACCAGGCTCCGCTGTTCGGTCACGGCAGCCGGATGTACACCAATCTTTCCACGGAGTTTTTCTCCGGAGCCAACCTCCCCAATTTTGCCCACCACGAATACGCACAAGCCGCCTGCGACTACGGCTATGCCGGGCTGGGGCTGATGCTGGCTCTGCTGGCCCTGTTTCTTATTTCCGGACTCCGGAGCGTTCTGAAATTGTCAGGAGAACATCAACGGCCCAATCCCCTGGGACCGGCGGCGTTCTGCGTATTGTGCATCGCCGCTTTCCACGCCTATGGGGAATTCATCTGGCATAACCCTGCCTTGCTTGGAGCCAGCGCCCTATGCGGCGGCATTACCTGCACGGCCCCTCTTTCCAGGGTGAAGGCTTCGCGCCGAGTCGGCCGCTGGCTTCAAGCGACCGCCGCACTGCTGATGGCCATATTGGCTCTGTGTTATGCGTTTCTGGCTTTTCCGGTCTGGAAAAACTCCCTTCAAGCCGTCCCGGCTTCCTCCAGCAACCGGCTGCCCATGCTGGAAGAGGCCGCCTCCTGCAGCCTGGACCCGGATTTGGTGCGGCGCAACATTCTGCATGCCGCAGGCAGTTCTCCCCCCCCAAGCCCAGCCCGGCTCAAAGCATTGGAGCATCAGGAAGAAAAAGCGGAACTCCTGAGCCCCGGGAACCACGGCCTGACGGCGGCTAAAAGCCTCCTTTACATCCTCCTGGGACGCCTCACGGAAGCGGAACAGCTGCTCCGCCCGTACGTAGAGAGTCCCGGCAGGTTTGACGACCGCATGTTCGCCTGGACTACCATTTACAATAATATGCTGTATTCCTGGAGTACGGCCATTGCTGCCCAGTCCCCAGGACGCGCCCTGTCCATGGCCATGACGGCCCAGCGCCTGATGTCCGCCCAAACGGACCGGTGGCTGTATTATGGGGCCCTGGACCCCGAAGTCAGGAAAAAACACTACTCGCGCCTCAATGAGCTCAAGATTCTCATCATGATGCTCCAGGCCCGCGGAGCGACGCCCGACCCCTCCTGGCGGAAATAGTATTTTTTTGGCGGCCAGCTATCAAAGATTGCAGCGTTTAATGATTGAACAGGATGTATCCCATGCTGAACAGAGGCGCCGGCAATCATCTCTGCAAACATTATTGCCAAGACAAAAAATGAACAGTACATAGCGCTTGAACAAGCGGAACGCATTTGCTATGCCATGAACTGCACACCAAACGATATATTAGAATTTATGCCGGGGGAGGCAACATAAAATGACCGATAAAGAATTGAAGAAGCTGAAGGATGATCTCTGGCATTCCGCGGATATACTTCGTGCGGGCGCACACCTGGTTGCCAATAAATACGGACAGCCTATCCTTGGTTTGATTTTCCTGCGTTATGCCGACATCCTTTACAAGCAGTACAAGGAGGAAATTGAGACTCGTTATCACAAACTCAAAGGCACCCGTATGGAAAAATCCATGAAGGAGATTTCCATCGAGGTTTGTGGTTTCTATCTGCCGCCGGAGGCATATTACGATTCCATCAACGACGCTCCTGATGATGCCAACAAGGCCACCCTTGTGAAAAAGGCCAGGGCCGCCATTGAAGAGGACAACGATAAAATGGACGGTGTTCTGCCCAAGGAAGTATACGGACAGCTTGTGCCGGAGGAAGAGCCGGATCTGCTCTCCAAAATTGTAAAGGTGTTTAAGGATATCCCCGAAAATATCAGCGTTGACCTTTTCGGTGAAATTTACGAATACTTCCTGGGCAACTTTGCTCTCCAGGAAGGCAAGGACGGCGGCACCTTCTATACCCCCGCCACGGTTGTTCGATATATGGTGGAGGTCTTAGCCAACTTCCGGCGACAAGATGTTCCTCGACCCCACCTGCGGTTCTGGAGGTATGTTTGTCCAGGCAACTCGATATATGCACAACCATAATGCCAGCGCTACGGATATGATGAAATTTCATTGCTACGGCGTGGAAAAAGAGCCGGACACCGTTAAGCTGGCAAAAATGAATTTACTGCTGAACAATGTGCGTGGTGAAATCACTGAGGCCAACTCCTTCTATGCCGCCCTCCTATGATGCCGTTGGCAGATTTGAAATCTTCCCACGGACTTTGATACAATGCCCTGCATACAGAAGTGCAGAAAATGGCTTAAAACAAAGGCTTTCAGCGGATTTTAATGTTCAGCCGAAAGCCTTCTTTTTTGTATGCTCTGATTTTGCTGATGAAACGGTCTGCGGATTTGAACCCGACTGTTGTTCTGTTTTTGATGGGTTCAAAATCAAAGTGAACCCGCAAGGAAAAATAAAAAGGTTACAGTCCATCAAAAGCAATCAAACGCAAACGTCCTTGCTGTTGGAAACACGACATCATCTGATATCGCATTTGTTATTTCTGTGCTCACAGAAATATGAATAAAAAATGTCGCTGCTTTTAAGCAGCGACATTTTAAAAAAGCACTTGACAAATCGCAGCTTATGTGTTATACTAATAAAGTGAGGTGATACTATGCTGGATTTAGGTCAGTTTCTTAAAGCCAAGAGGGAATCCGCAGGACTTTCTCAAAAGACGTTAGGCAACATTAGTGGTGTCAGCGATACTACAATTCATAATATTGAAATCGGAAAAACGAAAAATCCTGGATGGGATCTCCTCTGCCAGATAGCAAAAGCACTTGAATTCCATCCGTTTGAAATTATGAAAGCCGCAGGTTATATTACGGAAGACGATATCAATCCTGCGTTTCTGATGAAAGGCTTAGATAAGCTGAACAAGAACGAGCGAGAGAGTGTTCAGCTGTTCATAGATTTTATTTTATCAAGAAGAGGCACTGATGAGATGCGAAAGGAGGACTGTAATCATGCAATATCGGTTAGGTGAATTATTCTGCGGTCCCGGAGGCATCGCATGGGGGGCAACACACGCAGATATAGGCAATCCGGAATATACTATCATACATCAATGGGCAAATGATTATGATGCAGACACCTGTGAAACTTACCGTTATAATATTTGTCCTGAAGCAACGCAAACAGTGTATCATGAAGACATCCGCAAATTTGATATGTCAAAGTTGGCGGAAATTGACGCATTAGCCTTCGGCTTTCCGTGCAATGATTATAGCGTTGTAGGTGAACAGAAGGGAATGAATGGCGTTTATGGACCGCTCTACTCATACGGTGTCAAAGCATTAAAGAGGTTTAGACCGTTATGGTTTCTTGCGGAAAACGTCGGAGGCTTGCGTAACGCCAACGAAGGGAAGGCATTCACGAAAATTTTATCTGAATTAAGAGATGCTGGCTATGTCATTACGCCTCACCTTTATAAATTTGAAGAATATGGCATTCCGCAGGCTCGGCACAGAATTATCATTATCGGTATCCGAAACGACCTCGACTTTACTTATCGAGTACCATCGACTGCTCCATATGCCGGTATTGACAACTCTTGCCGAACAGCGATTGAAGTGCCGCCTATTGCTGGGGATGCGCTTAACAATGAGCGAACTAAGCAGTCACCGATGGTGGTGAAAAGATTAAATCACATTCTCCCTGGACAGAATGCGTTTACAGCAGATTTGCCGGAAGAACTCCAGCTGAACATAAAAGGCGCGCGCATCAGTCAAATTTACAAGAGGCTTGATCCTGATAAACCGTCTTATACAGTCACAGGAAGCGGCGGCGGCGGAACACATATTTACCATTGGGAAGAACCCAGAGCGCTAACAAACCGCGAGAGAGCACGACTTCAAACGTTCCCTGATGATTATGAGTTCATAGGAAGCAAAGAAAGTGTGCGCAAACAGATAGGAATGGCAGTTCCGTGTCGAGGAGCTAAGATTATTTTTGAGGCTGTCTTGAAAACCTTTGCCGGAATACCATACGAATTTACCGAACCAAATATTAACGAGTAAAATAAAAAGCCAGACACATCCTTTGTGAATATAGTCCGGCTTTTTATTTATGTCTCGATAATTTTGTTGTACAGAGCATCAAGTTCTGTATCTCTCATGTTCTTCTTTAATTGACATTCCCAGATGATCAGAACCTTCCAGCCTTGTTCGGCAAGAAGCGCATAATTCTCCTTATCTCTTTTTACATTATTCTCTATTTTACTTCGCCAGTACGAGATGTTTGTTGATGGCCATACGAATCTGCCGCAGTCATGGTGATGCCAGAAGCAACCATTCACAAATACAACGGTTTTATATTTTTTGAAAACGAGATCTGGTGTACCCAGCAATTGGCGGACATTTTTACGATATCTCAATCCACGCGAAAACAAATATTTACCCACCATGATTTCAGGCTTTGTGTTCTGGCTGCGGATATGAGACATATTCATGCTCCGCATTTCTTTAGAATGTTTGTCAGCCATAATTATGTTCCTTTATGAACAGAGAAATCAAGGAAAAACATCTCATCGTCTATCTTATAAAAGGTCACATCTGTTCGGCCATAATTTATCAAATCCTGCTTTGTAACATATGCGCCGTTTGCAAGACCGAGACGATTTCTAAAATACTCTCCGAGCAGAGCATTGCTTAAAGGAGTCGTTATAGCTTTGTTGCCCTGTTGTTCAACACGCAGAACCAGCGTGTGTCCATCATCAGTTCTTGCCGTAAAATGCTGCTTGTTGAGTGGGAAAAACCCGTTCTTTGCGATAGAACTTGGCAACGGTATATATGCCTGGTTCTTATTTCGTTTGTTCCTCTGCCCCCAATTCAGACCAGATTTTTCACCCGTCTCTCCATTCCTTGAAAGCAACGGAAGTGTTGCTTTGACTATTCCTTCTCCTGAAAGTGTTAATTTTCCTTCCTCATCAAGGATATCGTGCTTCCCATGCAGTACAATATGCTCTTCAACTTCGCTGTGATTGCAAAAAATGGATTTTTTTCTATCTCGTTGAAATAATCAAGCGCATCAGAGGGATCACAGTTTTCTGCAAGTTCCATCCGGCCCGAAAGAAATGCACTTTGCATAAAATCAGCAGAACCCGTGAATGCAAGGATTGGAGTATCCTGTTTCGTCCATATATACAAATTTGCGTGGACTGGAAACTCGGAATCATATACATAACTGCATTGAAAGCGAGACATACTGTTCCCATAATTTTTGCCGTGCAATGCCTTAAAGCCTTCATGAACGGAAAGGCTTATTCCATCATAGGATGTCATTCCTACCACAAGCCTGATGTCAATAGGACGAAGATGGCGGTCATGCTGACTTTTTATAAGCCAAGAAGCCATATTTGGTGAAGCGTAGCCAGAAAGAATCAATAACGCATCTGCACCATCATCAATGGGAGAAAACAACAATCGCTGTGTCAAGTTGTGACTTATCATCAGAATTCTTCCTGTCAATCAGATTCATCTCTGTTTTCCAAGACATCATAATACATGATACCTGATGGCAGTTTAATGTTTGGAATCCATAAGGGCTTTCCTCCCCATCCTTTATTTCCAGTTACCTGGTACATGGTCAAGACTGTTATATCGGCAAACCTTCCTCCGAGATTCCAATCGTTAGGCGACAGTAACGCACCGGTTCCTTGGGCAACATTTCTATTACGCCTGACAATGAGAATTCCCTGTGCAGTCGGATACTCTGCAAGTATGGTATTCATCACCGACTGAAAAGCATCAATCTTGAAATCCGGACTTGAAATGATATGCGAAAGAATATTTTTTATCAATCTCAAGCTGACTTGATAGAAAGGCTCCTCATCTGTAAATGGCGCAAGCATCCTGGAGATATCCTCGATTGAGTCGTTATCGGGATAAAACGGATAATAGTTAGTTCCTCCGGATAGAATTTCTATATGGTCGTTGTCCAGAACATTTTTTCTTGTAGGATTCAGACCTTCTGGATAATAGAGCTTCACATCCTCTATTCCACGTTCAACCTGTGAAATAATAGAATTGTTTGTAGCATTGATATCAGAAAACAGTTTATACAGGCGTCCATCGATGTAAACCATCATCATTCCCGAATCTCTGTCATAGCCAAACATTCGGCTATGCTGCCACATAGTATCAGCCTGCGGCTTCTTGCTTGTTCGTGTGTAATAAATAGTTTGAAGGCTTGGGAAGGTAACTCCTCTGCCCAGCGTATTTCCGCCAATCACAAAATTGCAACCTTCGGAGTATTCCGTACTATCAATGTCTGATTTGCCGTTCATCACGAGGACTTTTATCGCATCGCTAAGCAATAAATCCTTTGCTTTAGCAAACAGTTCATTAAAAGAAATCTTTCTACTTTTTACAGGTTCAAAAGAGTCATACTGTATTTTTAGCTCCGACTGAAATCCACCATCTATATTAGCAATACACCAGGCGAGTTCCTTTGACACATCTTCGGCAAATCGTTTGTGTACAGATACTCGGACACTTGGGTGAAAAAGGCAATTTGAAACTTTGCCTCCCGCACATAGAATCTGTGAAGAGACAGCAAGATGTCTTACAACGACTGACCTTGTCGGATGCTCCATTGTATCTAAATATGATACGCACTGCGGCTTTCCTGTGGCGGGGAAGAAGAAGTCTCCACCAAGATATGCATCTCCTGGCTGAAAATAATAAGTAAAATAGGGACGCCATCCAGAGACTATTGTTTGCAGAAAAATAGCCTGTGGAGTACCCGTAACCTGCAAATACAGACTGCTGGAGGCACCGTTTTTGATAATATCAAGGTATCGATTAATTGATGATTGACGATCTTTATTAACTAATGTGTTAAGTGAAGCGGCATCAGCCTCGTCATCAATTACAAAAAGCGGATTTCCTTTCATAAAACCCGTAGAGTTTAGAATATTTGCCCAAAGTTTCAGAACGCGCACATTTTTCTTGAGCACAATTATTGCAGGCTGAATCAAACTATTGTTGGTAAAAAGACCAGCATCATTTTCACCGCATATACAAAAACCATCGAGATCAGACCTCACACGATCCAAGGTTTGCTGTTGAAGAACCACATTATCCGTGGTTAAAAGCACAAAAGCCGGGAAGCCTAAATCAGCCGCTTTGCACATTATCCCAAACATCTGACCAGTTTTTCCAGACTGCACGTTACCGAACAAAAGACCAATCTCGTGATCAGAAAAGGAAAATGTTTTGATATAGCGATTCCCAACATCTTCCGAAGTTTTAAGAATGGATTCTGCGAGCTTTTCGTTTCCGCGGCTTGCAATTTTATTCAGATAAGTCTTTAAATACTCCATATCTGTCACCTTTGCTCTTCGTCATTATTTCCGATAAACGACAGCATCCACACATCAAGAGGAGTGCCGTCCTTATCCAGAGCGGTTTGTCCAGTTTTCTCAAACAAAAGCCTGTCGCATCCATATTCGTCCAGCATCTCTTCTGTAATCATTCCGACTCGGTTAACATCCTCAGCGGTGTTATTTATAGGTTTGACGATGCCAGCAGCAACAAGACGGCCCTTGAGCCATCTGCCCATTATCAATTCGTCACCAACAGCACTAAACTGCTTATTATTATCACTCGTAGTGTGTGCTTTGAACCAGTAACCATCGTCTGTTACCACAAAGAACGGTTTATTCTTTTCGGGATAACCTTCCATGTGGTACACTTCTGCACCTACTGTTAGCTGTGTTTCAAACCAATCACGAGCCTTGCGCTTGCTCCTTGGCGCGGCGTAGCAGACATTGATGTTTGATTTAGTGAAATGCTTTCCGTCATCCATATGCCGTTCTTCAGCTTTCGGCACTTTCAGCCGAAGGAAAAACGATACATTGGCCTGGCACTGCTTGTAAAAATCGACATTTGACTGAGGGACAGAGGTCACAAGCTCAATACCGTTAAGAGCCGTGTTCTTTTCACGAATAAGCGGCATATCATGTACTTCCGCAATATTCGAAGAAATAATCGGCTGATTTAGTTTTTCTATGTGGGCGGCAATTTCCGACACCTCATTTGTGTCTGTTGTAATAGCGGAAAGTTCATATTGCCTTCGGTTTGTTGCTTCGAGTTTGATTGCACCAAGGTTAGCTGATCCGATGATTGCTGAGATGGGCTTACCGTCCTTGTAAAAACAGTAAACTTTTCCATGGTATTTAAATGTTTTTACTATGCGAATTTCACCGATTCCAGCATCGCGCCACTTCTGATTTAATTTGAGGGCAATGTGATATGCACTTTCCGGCATTCCCTCAATGTAATACATTCCGATTATCAGACGAATATTCTTGATGTCCGCCTTAATCACCATGCGTTCCAGTTCGGTAATAGATGCTGCAGATGTATAACCAACCGCAATGTCAACACGGTCAGCCAGCGACATTTGCTGATTAAAGCTGTCTATGATAGTGTTCTGACCGTTTTTTGTAGCAAGAGGCAAGATATTTGAATATAGAAAATTCATGTGAATTATCCTTTCAGTCTTTCACCGTTTCCATGATATCCTCCAATGTACAGTCCAGAGACTCACATATTTTTAAGAGAACATCGGTCGTGATATTATCTCCTTTTCCCAACTTGACGATTGAAGCGGAACTGACACCGCTGACCTCTTTTAGGTCGTGGTTGTTCATTCCTTTGTCAATCAACATTTTCCACAGCTTGTTGTAACTGATGCGCATTTTAAACCTCCTCCATAATTTCTCTTTTTTATATGGTTCACACATCTTTATGTAGTGCTGTTCCTGTTTCATGAGCTTGAATATCATGGCAAAAATCTCACGGCATTCCCGGATGTCCATGCAGTCGTCCACATGGTACATACCGTCATTGATTTCTACCGAACCCGCACTGATGTACGAGAGCATCGAAGAGGCAAGCTGGATTATATCATGGCAAACCCGCCTTTCAATGTGGATGAAGTGGTGTATGAGCGAGTGAAGGACGATGCCCGTTTCAACACCTACGACATTCCGAAGAATAAATCCAAGTCCACCAAAAAGGCAAGTGATAAAAAGGAAACGGTGCCGAATACCAACTACCTGTGGATTTCCTATTTTGCCTCCGCCTTGAAGGACAACGGCAAGGCTACCCTCGTTATGGCGAACTCCGCCTCCGATGTCGGGAACAGCGAATATGACATCCGCAAAAAAAATGATTGAGGAAGGCATCATCAGCCAAATGGTGACGCTACCCTCCAATATGTTCTTCTCGGTGACGCTCCCTGTCACCCTGTAGTTCTTTTACAAAGCAAAGGCACACACCGCCAAAAAAGATGAAATTCTGTTTGTGGATGCCAGAAATGCGTTCACGCAGATCGACAGAGCATACCGCAAATTCAGCGATGAGCAAATTAAGAATCTGGGCATCATCTCCCGTCTGTATGAAGGCGATGCACAGGCTTTTGCCGATTTATTGCAGGAGTATAAATCTGCCCTTGCCGCGGCCCCGGAAACCTCTGAGGACAAAGAAGAAAAGACCAAGGCGTACTGGCACAGCTCGACTGGCTTAACGAACGCTTCCTTGAGGGCATGTACCGCGATATCATCAGCCTTTGCAAAATTGCAAAATTGGGAGCCATTTTGGATGCCAATGGCAATGTAAAGAGTTATGAAGAGGACAGTATTGATGATCAGGACTTTTCGCTCAATGCCGGACGCTATGTTGATGTGGTTATCGAGGACGACGGCTTGAGCGCAGAGGAATTTAAGACAGAAATGCTGTCCCAGAATGATGCACTTACTACCCTCAACACAGAGGCTCGTGAACTGGAAATCGCCATTTCCAATAATTTGAAGAAGTTGTTGGAGGGAATAGTATGAATGAGTGGTTTGAATGCTGGATTGATGATTTAGGCAATATAAATAGAGGAAAATCAAAGCTCAGCCCCCCGAAATGATGCAATATTGTTTGGAAGGGATTATCCGTTCATCCAAACTGCTGATGTGAAAAAGGCAAATCTCTATATCACCGAATACATTGATACTTATTCGGATATTGGCCTTGCTCAAAGCAAGCTGTGGTCAAAAGGTACACTTTGTATTACTATTGTAGCTAATGTTGCAGAAAGTGCAATCTTGGGTATTGATGCTTGTTTTCCCGATAGCATGGCAGGTTTTATCCCATTTGAAAATAAAGCTGATTTGAATTTACAAAATACCTATTGGATGAATTTAAGGTATATATACAACAGATTTCCAAAGGTACTACGCAAGATAACTTAAGTTTGGAAAAACTCCGTAGGGTGAAATTTAGGGTTCCCGATTATGATACCCAAGTAAAAATTGCTTCTATCCTTTCTGCCTATGATGAATTGATAGAAAACAACAACAAACGCATCAAGCTGTTGGAGCAGATGGCTGAAAATCTGATAAAGAATGGTTTATGCGTTTCCGTTTTTCAGGGTATGAGAATTATTCCTTGAAAGAGCAATTCCCCCGTGGATGGGTGGTTGCCTCAAAGGACACAGAAATGGTATATCCTGAAGGATTGCATTATGGGAAATTTTCCAAAATAGGCATTTTCGTGCGTGGTAAGAATATCACGGCTACGGAAATGGACGAGGGAGATATTCCTGTGATTTCTGCTGGCTTAGAGCCTTCCGGTTATCACAATGCTAATAATGTTACAGGAAAATCTCTCACAATCAACGCCTCCAGTGCGAATGCCGGATACTTGAAATACCATCTGTCCAATATTTGGGCGGCGGATTGCTCATACTGTCAGGATGATAAAAAGCTGTGGTTTATTTATAACGCAATGAAATTCTTGCAACCGGTAATCAGCAATATCCGGTTTCTTTTTTACCGGATTCCGCGTCAGCTTATTCGTCCACGTAACACAGAGCGTACTGCAGCCAGAAAGATGAAAAGCCGATAGTTGGCGTAGCAAGTCCGCACAGGCGTTACGCCGGAATTTTAAGCGGATTCAGCTATCTTCCGCCGGAAGCGGCAGCCTCTCCGGAACAGAATCGTTTGTTTCTTTTTCCCCCAATCGCGGACTGCCTCGGTTGGCGGTCCCGTAAAACGCATGTCCCGACGCAGCTCAACAGAAAAAAACTTTCCCGGCTCTATTCCTTTATCGAATCTTTTTGTATGAACATAACCATCAAACGAATTTATGACCCCAAGGAACCCGGGGACGGATACCGCGTCCTGGTGGACCGGCTCTGGCCCCGCGGCATTTCCAAGGAAAAAGCTTCCTGGGACGAGTGGCTGAAGAACATAGCTCCATCCACGGCGCTCCGCCAGTGGTTTGCTCATGATCCAGTCAGATGGGACGCATTCCGCAAAAAGTACGACGAGGAACTGGATGGAAACGGAGAAGCCGTTTCCCATCTGCTCCGGCTGGCGCGGAAAGGGAAGGTTACGCTGCTGTACTCCGCCAGAAATACGGAGCACAACGAAGCTGCGGCTCTGAGGGATTACCTTTTGCAACGGTTTGCTTCATAAATAGAAGCATATTCCTGCACAAACTCCATCCGCAAGCCCCAAATGCTGTCACGGGAACCTATGATACGGCAGGATTTCTTCTCTCGTTCATGAACAAGCGAAGAAAATGGAAAGGAGGTGAATACAATATGGCCAGCAGTTCCCACATGGGTGGAAGTCATAAGGGCAGTTCCAAAAAACGCTCCGAGACTACCACAAGCAAAACCGGGCGGCGCATCAAACGCGATGCTTCAACCGGGCAGTTTATGAGCGATAAAAGCTCAGGCTCCAAGGAAAAACATTAATGCCCGCGAGTTTTTCGCCTGATTCAGGCTCCGGATCCGGTCCGGAGCCTTTTTATTTTTCTCCGCATCCGGAACACGAGGAAGTCTTCCGCCATCCACTCAGGCCCAATTCTTCAAAAGCCCGAAGGCCCAGCGCTTCAGGGGCTTTCCGGTCTCCGCGAATCAAAACGGCAAAAGGCTCTTCCCTGCCCGGAACGTAATACGCAGCCCGCAGAACCAGTTCCTCTCCATCCGGATGGGCGTAAACACCCACGGGCGTGGAACAGTTCGCACCCAGACGTACCAGGAAAGCCCGTTCCGCCAGCGCACAGGCAAAAGATTCCGGATCATTGATGCCTTCCAGCATTTCCGCCGTCTCCCTGTCCGAGGAACGGCATTCCATTCCAACGATGCCCTGCCCCACAGCAGGAATAAAAACTTCCACCGGCAAGGGACGCATGTAAAGTTTTCTTCCTTCCACAAGGGTTTCCGGCGCGTACAGCCCCAGGCGTTCCAAACCGGCCCTGGCCAGAATCACGGCATCCCAGCCGGGATGTTCCACCAGCTTTCCCAAACGCGTAGGCACATTCCCCCGCAGGTTTTCAAACCGCAGGCCGGACCCCCAGTACGTGCGCGCCATCAGGCGTCGGCGCACGCTTCCGGTAGCCAGCGTTCCGGAACCGTTCCAGTCCGGTTCTTTCGTGATAAGCACATCCTCCACGGCAGCACGGGGCAAGACGGCGGCCAGCGTGAAGCCGGCGGCAAGCTCGCTCGGCACATCTTTGAGGCTGTGCACCGCTACGTCAATGCGGCCATCCCGGAGGGCGGTCTCCAGTTCCTTAATGAAGATCCCCTTGTCCACCATGCCGGAAACGCGGGCCACATCCGCCAGAGGAACATCCGTGCGGCGGTCCCCAATAGTATGGATGATTTCACAGCGCACGTCCAGTTCCGGATAACGGAGGGAAAGGGCAGCACGGACCATATCCGCCTGGGCCAGGGCCAGGGCGCTCCCGCGGGTGCCGATGATGAGGGTATTTTTACTGGTCATAAAGAGCGGAATCCGGAAAATATCTGGAGATGCTGTCCCGGATGATGGCCTCGCACCGGGAAACCTCCTGCTCTCGGCTGCGCTTGGCTTCATCCGCCAGCTGGGTGAGGGTATCAATATCGTAGAGATACACTTCGTCAATATCCGCCACGTCCGGAGAAATGTTGCGCGGCACGGAAATATCAATCAAAAAGAGGGAGCGGTATTTACGGGAGGCACGCAAAGGCAGAAGCGTTTCCCGGGTGATGATGCAGTGGGGAGCAGCGGTGGCGGCCACCACCACGTCAATATCCCTGAGATAGTTCCCCCACACGTCATACCGGATGGCCTGGCCGCCGATCATGCCCGCCAGCTCTACCGCACGGTCAAAGGAGCGGTTGGCCACATAAATGCCCTCAGCACCCCGGGCATGAAGGGCGCGCCCCGTAACGCGGCTCATCTCGCCCGCCCCCAGAATAAGGACGCGGGTGCCGGAAAGATCCCCGAAAATTTGTTCCGCCAGCTCTACTGCCACGGATCCCACGGAGGTTGCCCCGGCATGAATCTGGCTTTCCGTCCGCACTTTTTTACCGATAGTAAAGGCTTTCTGAAAGGTTTTGTTGGCGCAGGCCGCAGTTACTCCGGCATCCAGGGCCGTCTGGTAAGCCGTTTTTACCTGGCCGAAGATTTCCGTTTCCCCCAGCACCATGGAATCCAGGCCGCTCAGCACGCGGCATAGATGGCCTAGAGCATCTTCTCCCTGATGGCTGTAAAAATAAGAAGCCATATCCAGTTCCCCGCGCCCATCACCCAGAAAATGGGATAAAATGTGCTCCTGCGCATTTTCCGGAGCGTTGGACCAATAATAAATTTCCATGCGGTTGCAGGTGGAAAGCACAACGCACTGGTCCACTCCAGGAAGGGAACGGATGCGCTGTCCTTCCTCCCGGAGCTTATGGGACGGCACGGCAAACCGCTCCCGTATTTCCACGGGAGCGGTCCGGTGATTCAAGCCTAAACAAACCATTCTCATCAGCTTACCAGGAAAATGCTCATGGATGCAATAAAGAGGGCCACGCAGCAGCAGGCCAACATCCTTCCCGGAATGCCGCGGCGGTAAATGAACCACAGCAGGACGCTGTAGCCTGCCGTGAGAAGAATGACAATGGATGCCTTGGCCGCATTAATGGGGAGATGCCCCCGCCATCCGAGCCATTCCCCAAGCAGAAGAAGGAGGAATGCCACAAGAACCAGGCGCTTCATGCTGGCTTCCAGTGTACGGATGGGAGGAAGCACACGGCAGGTGCCGGGAATCCGGTGTCTTTTAAGACATTCATTCTGCATGCAGAACGCCGCCCCCGCGGCAGCGGCCAGGCCGCCGGCTCCGTAGGACATCATGGCTATGCCCACATGCGCCGTCACCCAGAAGTCATGCGTGCCCTGCACGTCCGCTCCGGAACGGCCTATCAGCAGAGAAAAAACCGTCAGCACGGCAATAGCCGGAGCCGTAAAGATGCCAAGCACGGACATTCGGTAAGCACGTCCCAGCATCAGATAAAAGAGATTGATGCTCCAGGAAAGGAAGAAGAGCACCTCTGAAGCGCCGCGGATGGGACACATTCCCGTCTGGTACGCTTTGACGCATAGCGCCCCTGTCTGGAGAACAAAGAGGCACGCCATCCAAAGATGGGCATATAAAAACCGCCGGCCGGAAGCCAGCAGGCGCCATCCCAGCCCTGTGAAAGCCAGAGAAAGGATGAGAGAGGCAACGGCCCACCAGTTATCGTTCATAAATCCGGCGCGGAAATGGTTCAGGAACGCAAATCGCGCTCAATGACGGCATATGCCTGGTGGTTATGGATGGATTCAAAATTTTCCGCTTCCACCCGGTACCAGCTGAAGGCGGAATGACTCTGCGTTTTCAACGCCACGTTGCGCACCAGATCTTCCACAAAGACAGGGTTTTCATAAGCTTTTTCCGTCACCCATTTTTCATCCGGCCTTTTCAGGACGCTGAACAGGGAGCAGCTCGCGCAGGATTCCACCAGGTCAATCAGGTCTTCAATCCAGACGGGCCTGGAGGCGAAACGCACGGAATAAGTAACCAGCCCGCGCTGGTTGTGGGCTCCGTAGGCACTCATGGCCTTGGAGCAGGGGCAAAGTGTCGTCACGGGAACGATAACTGTCAGCTTGAAATCAGCCAGTTTGTTGTTCGCTTCCGCCTCCATCTCAAACCGGACAACGTAATCCATGAGCCCTTCAATTCCAGTCACAGGAGCGTTTTTGGAGCGGAAAAACGGGAATTCCATTTCCACATGGGAACGGCGGGCGGACAGACGGCGGAGCAGTTCCCGCGGAATGGCCAGGGCCGTATGCACATCCAGCAAGGGGCCATGCTGGTGCAACGCTTCCACAAAACGGCTCATATGGGTGCCCTTGAATTCTTCCGGCAGATCCACCGCCAGAGAAACCGTCGCCACGGTGGACTGGATGCGGTTGAGCTTGTCCTGTATCTGGATGGGGAAGCGCAGCCCTTTTACGCCCACCCGGTCAATGGAAATATTGCGCGTATCCGCCTCGGACTGGGTATCTTTCAGTTCCTGCATGGAAAAAGAGGATGATGGGTGGAAATAAAACGGGAGTCTGCCCTGTTACCGGACAAACTCCCGCCTGCAAAGACAATTCTACCGAAAGAGATTTTCCTTGGGGCTTGTTACGGCAGAAGGTTGATGGAACGGGCCCGCTTGATTTCACGGGTTATCTTGCGGTGCATCTTGGCGGACAGCCCGGTCACACGGCGGGGAAGAATCTTGCCGGTTTCAGAGGTGAACTTGGACAGAAAATCAGGGTTGAGCAGATTGACCTGATCCATCGGGATGTCGAGACGGCGGCGCGGCATCTGACGATTGCACGTGCGGAAACGAATACGGCGTTCTACAGTCTTGGGTTCAGTGGACATAATAATAAAGATAATCGATAAGCCGAACCAGTTAACGCATTTCACGATGAAGCGTGCGGCGCTTCAGGAAAGGATTGTACTTAATCTTTTCCAGGCGGCCGGGAGTACGCAGGCTTTTTTTATTGCGCGTGGTGACGTAGCGGGACGTAGGCTTTCCTTCGGCTTTGGCCTCGGTGCATTCGAGGATGATGATGTCTCTTGGCATGATGAAAATGTGTTACGGGGGAGGATTTATACACTATTCTTCATCATCGTCAAGAGAAACAGATAAATCTACATCATTTTGTCCTCCGGCAAAGCCCAGGGCCACTCTGGGACGGAACCTGGCATTCTGGCCTTTTTCCTTTTCCCACTGGGCCTGGCATTCCACGGTAAGCCGCGCAAAGGGGATGGCCTCCAGACGCAGGATGGGAATGACCTTGTATGACATTTCGCAGATGCCATATGTTCCGTTGTCAATGCGGGCGAGCGCCTGTTCGATTTCATACAGGCCGTCCTGCTCTTTGGAAAGCAGGCTGAGCGCAAAATCACGGTCATAGGCGTCACTGCCGGCATCCGCCTGGTGCTCCCCGGAGCCGGAAGCCTCACTGCCTTCCGGATGATTCCGGAGAGTATCGCGGGCCACGCCGCTCATGTTGTCCAGAGCCCTGTCGCGCAAGTCCAGCAGATGCTGGCGCTGCATCTGCACAAAAGGCTCCCATTCGGGGTTGGCGGCCAGTTCGGCCCTGGCGGCGGCAATGGCTTCCGCCTGTTCATCCGTCAATTCATTTTTCGCGGGAGCGGGAACCGGGGCAACAGGAGCGGGAGCGGTTTTCTTAACCGGAGCCTTTCTGGCCGTTTTCGGCGCAGGCTTCTTTTCCATTTCAGCCGCGGCGGCGGCAGCCTCTTTGGCGGGCTTGGCGGCTTTTTCCGGTTCAGACGCCTTTTTCCTGCAGCATTTCTTCTTGGCGGGAGCCTCCAGGTCTACAGCGGTCTTGCAATCGGACTTCCCGCAGGTCTTTTTCTTGGAAGCCGGAACTTCCTTGGCGACGGTCTTGCTATTGGTTTTCTTGGGAGTAGGCATAGGAGGTGTCTCTATGGGCTGAGGTTGACAATATTTCACGAACAGAGGGCAGAACCCGCCCCGCTGACTAGACTATGAGACATTACAAACGCCCAAATGTTCATTCAAGAAAATTCAGTGATGAAACAAGTCATTTTTCCCCCTTTTGCACCCTCTATTTTCCTGTCGGGATTTTACCGGGAACATACTTCTTTTAACCTTTTCAACGCCCGATAAAATTCTATATTGGCGTTATATGACAGCTTCAACCATTCCCTCCATCGGCATTGACTTCGGAGGCACCTCCATCAAGATGGGGGTCGTCAAGGGCGCGGAAGTAATCGCCCACGCTCCTTCGATAGCCACCCAGGAATACGGCAATCCCGATCAACTGATTGAAGCCATAGCCCAGTTCGTGAATATGCTGCGGCTGAATCACCCGGAAGTGCAGGCCATCGGCATGGGAATGCCGGGGTTCGTCAATTTTTACCAGGGGACCGTTTATACGCTTACCAACGTGCCCGGCTGGAACAACGTTCCGGTACGGGACATGCTCCAGGCCGCCTGCGGACTGCCCGTATACGTGGAAAACGACGCCAACTGCATGGCTTATGCGGAATGGAAGCTGGGCGCCGGAAAAGGAAAAAGACATCTGGTCTGCCTGACCCTCGGCACCGGCGTTGGCAGCGGCCTGATCGTGAACGGAGAACTTCTGCGCGGGTCTACCTGCTCCGCCGGGGAGCTGGGGCAGACGAGCATCGACTACCGGGGGCGCCTGGGCCATTACGGCAACCGCGGCTCCCTGGAGGATTATGTAGGCAACCGGGAAATAGCTGCGGATGCACGCACGCTTTACGCCAGCCACGGCATTGACAAGGCCATTGTGGACTGCAACCCCATCGCTTTGGAACGGGCCGCATTGGCGGGTGATGAAGTGGCTGAACAAGTATGGCGGGACCTGGCCGTAAAACTCTCCTGCGCCCTGATGAATTGCTGCTATCTCCTGAACCCGGAAGCCATCATCATCGGCGGGGGCGTGGCCAAGGCCAAAACCCTGCTTTTCCAGCCCCTGCAGGAAATCATGAAAGCCCAGCTCGCCGCCCCTCTGGTGGAATACCTTGAAATCCTTCCCGCCCAGTTCGGTACGGAGGCGGGTATCCTGGGGGCCGCCCATCTGGCCCTCAACACCCACTTCGGAGAAACATTCCGGGCCTGATCTCGTGTCTTCATCCCAAATACTCAGACTCGCCCGCAAACTGGAATTGACGGCGGAACAGGAACGGGATTTTCTGGACGCCATGCAGGCCGGGAACCGTTCCAGAAGCGCGCTGGTCATTACACCGAAGGCTCCGGAAGGCTACCAGCCGCCCCTGCCGGCAAAAAACACGCCGCAGGAATGGGGACATTCCTCCATTCTGGAGCTCCCGCCGGGAGAGACAGAAACCAAACCCGGCTCCCTGCCGGATTACGAATGCGGCTATTACTATCCGCTGGATCTCTCGTCCGTCTGGGAAACGGCCCCTCTGGCGCATCTTCCGTTTCGTCCGGGACGCTGCCTGGACATGTGCGCGGCGCCGGGAGGAAAAAGCATTCTGGCGCAAACGCGGGTATCTCCGCAGGAACATGTTTCCAATGAGGTGCATCCGAAGCGCCTGGGCATTCTGCGCCACAACCTGCTTCGCTGCGGCTTCACCAATCTGTACACCCAGCGCCTGCGCCCGGACCAGTGGGCGGAACTGGCCCCCGGGTGTTTTGACCTCATTCTGGCGGATGCCCCGTGCAGCGGGCAGTCCCTGCTGGCTAAAGGCATTCCCAACCCCGGCTGTTTCAATTCCTCCGTCACCGGAGGCAACGCCAAGCGGCAGCGGGGCATTTTGCTGGCCGCCCTCCGGTGTCTGGCTCCCGGCGGCTTCCTGCTGTACACTACATGCACCTACGCTCCGGAGGAAAATGAACGCAATGTCCTGTACCTGCTGAAGCGCCATCCGGACCTGCACACCGTAACCGTGCCGGAGCTGGAGCATTTCCGTTCCTCCCTGACGCAGGAAGCCTGCTACCGGCTCATGCCCTTCCACGGAGCAGGAGCGGGCGGTTTCACCTGTCTGCTGCGCAAGGAGGGAGGCCATCCGCTCCCACTTTCCCTGCCGGATGAATTAAAGGCATGGCCCATTCATGCCATGAATTGCTGAAAAAAGATGAAGATAGGCATTTTTTCCGACTTGCACAACCGCACAGACCATCTGGAGCCAGCCATGCACCGGATGCGCCTGCTGGGTTGCGGACATTTCATCTTCCTGGGCGACTGCACCACGCCGGAGAGTTTCCGGCGCCTGATTGAACTGACGGAGGACTTTCCTCTGGATGCCGTTCCGGGCAACAATGACTATGATGTGGAAACCATGCGGCGGATGGCCGACAGTTCCCCGGAGGCGCGCCTGCATCCGGAACATGTCCTTATCACCCGGTACGGCATGAAACTTTCCCTCTCCCATTACCCAAAATACGCCTTGCGGGAAGCGCGCAGCGGAAACGCAGACGCCGCCCTGTACGGCCATACCCACCAGGCCGTGAGCGAAAGATGCGGCGGCTGCCTGCTGGCCAATCCCGGAGAACTCCAGGGCAGGACCGGACGCATCGGCTTCGGCGTCCTGGATACGGAAACCCGCATCATCAACCTGCATACCCTGGATTTTCACGCATCATGAACACGCTGGACGTCTGCTGTGCCCTGATTGAACTGCCCGCCGCACGAGGCCCTCTTCTTCTGGGCGCTAAAAAGAAAACGGGGCAGTCCAACGGGCTTCTTTACGAATTCCCCGGCGGAAAAGTGGAACCAGGGGAGAATGCCCGGCACGCCGTCATACGGGAAATACGGGAAGAACTGGGATGCCCCGTCTTCCCCGTCCGCATGCTCACCCCCGTACGGCACCGGGAGCCTGAACGCATTATCCGCCTTATCCCTTTTCTGTGCCGTCTGGAACTTTGCGCCCTGCCCCGGCCCCTGGAACATGAAAACCTGGGGTTCTTCTCCCGCCGTACGCTGGAAGAACTGCCCTGGGCGCCTGCGGACCGCCTTGTGTTAAAGGAATGGCTGGAAGAACACCGCTGAAAGCAGCATCCCTTTCAAACTCAATCGCTCCACGGGAAAGTTCCCGTCCATGTCTGAAAAGATTGCAAAAACACCTTGGAACATTCCCTCCCATGAGGTATACAAGGTGGTGGCTGCTGCACTCGTCATCACCTGGCAAAGTGGCCCGGACCGATATTACAACCTAATGGGGGCAGCCCCGACGCAGGGCTGACTACGTCCTATACCGGAAAAGTCAAAACAGCGGCGGAAGTCCCCGCTCTATTGAGGCACGGGAACGTGGCTCACAGCCAGAGACGGTGCAGCGGTGTCTTTTTTCCATCACCTGAATCCAGAAAGCTCGTTCTTTCAACGTTTTTCTCCTCCTTGAATCCGCAGGTAAGCCGGGATTCCCCTCTTGGGCAACATTACTCCTGTCGGGATTCACCGCCTTTCCCTGTTCTTCCCACCCCCGCATCACTTACAAACACGGAGAAGCCAATTCCCCAAAAGATCGAATGGGAGCATTTTCAGATATTTCGTGGCCCTCCATTCCCGCTCCTTCCGTCACTGGGCGAAAAGGAAGAAAGGAAATATTATTAGTTAATAAACAGCAACTGTTAATAAACATAATAATCCCTTAGACATTTCCGGAAATCATGATAGGATCACGCTCCGTTGCGGAAAAGTTTTTAACATCCGTGCAACTTTTTCATTATTGCGAAGTATAATATAGTCGTGAAGGGATTCATCAAACTCATCATCGTCATTGCCGTTCTCGGAGGCATCTGGTTTGCCTGGGAACAGTGGAAAGGAAATGAAGCCATCCAGGTGGACTACCAGACAGAACCTCTTGAAAAAGGAGACCTGATGATCACCATCGAAGCAACCGGCGTCACGGAGCCTGATGAACTGGTAGATGTAGGCGCCCAGGTCAGCGGAATCATCATGGAGTTCGGCAAGGACCTGAACGGCAAGGTGGTGGATTATTCCAGCCCTGTAAAAGCCGGTCAGATGCTCGCGGAAATCGACAAGCTTCCCGTGCAGCTGGACGTTCAGAGGGAGGAAGCCTCCAAGGCACAGGCCATTGCCGGAATCGCCCGCGCCAAGGCGGACATCCAGCAGGCCAAAGCCAAGCATCAGCAGGCCAGACTGGACCGGGAACGCGCGGAAAAGCTGGGGCCGGGGGATGCCCTGTCCAAATCCAGCTACGACCAGTATATTGCGGATGAAGAAACCGCCCGCGCCAACGTAGCCGTGGCGGAAGCCTCCCTGCAGGAAGCGGAAGCCTCCCTGAAACAGGCGGAAGCCGCGCTGAAAAAGGAAATGCGCAACCTGGAATACACCACCATCAAGTCCCCCGTGGACGGCGTCGTGGTCAAACGCCTGGTCAACATAGGCCAAACAGTGGTTTCCAGCATGAGCGCCTCCAGCCTGTTTTACATCGCCACAGACCTTTCCAAGCTGAAAATTTGGGCCGCTGTGAACGAGGCGGACATCGGCAGCATCCGCAAGGGGCAGGAGGTACTGTTCACCGTGGACGCTTTCGCCGGCCGCAAATTCAAGGGAACGGTGGACAAGATACGGCTGGACGCAACCATGACGTCCAATGTGGTCACTTACATCGTGGACATTGATGTACCCAATCCGGACAAGCTTCTTATCCCCTATCTGACGGCAAATGTCCAATTCGTGGTGGAAGACATACGAAACGCTTTCCTCGTTTCCAATGCGGCCCTCCGCTTCCGCCCGGAAACAGAACTGGTCAGCGCTGAACAAAAAGCGGCCTTTGACCGGATGCAGCCGGAGCTGGCCGCCCCCGTCCGGGACGGACAAAAGAAAAAAGCCGTGGTTTGGGAATTGCGGAACAATCTTCTTTATCCCCATCTGGTCACCAAAGGGGAAAGCAACGGCATGCTGACGGCCATTGCGGGAGAAACGCTCCGGGAAGGAATGGAAATCGTCTCTACGGCTCAGATACTGAACCGCTCCGACAGTTCGGGGGACGGTTCTTCCGCCTCCGCCGGCGGGGAAAACCCGTTCGCGCCCAAAATGCCCCCGCGCCGCAAGCCTAGCACAGGCAATACAAAAACGCCAACCTCGGCCGGAAACGATGGCCCTCCCCCGCCTCCCTGACCCGGGGAACCGCCATCATTCGACCTCTTAATTACTCTTTTTCACCGTATCAAGCATTCCAACAACGTGATTCGCTTACGTGACATAACCAAGGTATACCACTTGGGAGAAATAGACCTTCAAGTGCTCAAGGGCATCACCCTGGATATCAACGAGGGGGAATTCGTCTCCCTCACAGGAGCTTCCGGTTCAGGAAAATCCACCCTGATGAATATCCTGGGCTGTCTGGACCGCCCTACCTCAGGCCATTACTATATTGCCGGGGAAGATGTTGCCAAATTCAACGCCGCAGAACGAGCCACTCTCCGGAACAAGCGCATCGGATTCGTCTTCCAGAACTTTAACCTGCTCTCCCGTACCACAGCCCTGGAAAACGTGATGATGCCTGCCGTATATGCCCACCCTGCCCTCAGCATGAAAGCCATGCGCGAACGTTCCGTGGAATTGCTGAATTTGGTAGGCCTTTCCGACCGCATGGACCACACCCCGGCCCAGCTTTCCGGCGGACAGCAGCAGCGCGTAGCCATTGCCCGTTCCCTCATCAACAACCCCAGCATCCTGCTGGCGGACGAACCAACGGGAAACCTGGACTCCACTACCTCCAAGGAAGTGCTGCACATGTTCAAGGACCTGAACCGCCAACAGGGAATCACAGTCATCCTGGTGACGCACGACCCCAAAATAGCCGCCTTCACGGACAGGGCCATCAACATGGCGGACGGTCTTATCTGCGAAGGGATTTCCGATATGCTTAGCAAGGACGACGTATGAAATTCCTTCCTCTCCTTAAAACCTGCATCAGGGCCCTGGTGCGTAATCCCATGCGCGCAGCCCTCACCATCCTGGGCATCATCATCGGCATTGCCGCAGTAATCGCCATGGTGGAAATCGGCCAGGGATCTACGCTCCAGATTAAAAATACCATCGCTTCCATGGGGGCGGACACGCTGAATATCCGCCCTGGAGCCATCTCCAAAAGCGGCGTCAATACCGGCGCGGGCGGACGGGCCTCCCTGACCAACGCGGACTGCGAAGCCATTGCGAAAGACTGCCCCATGGTCCTGCGGGCTACCCCCGTGGTGCGCGCCAGCGGCCAGGTCATTTACGGCAACAAGAACTGGAGCCCGGAAACTGTAGAGGGAGGTTCCGTGGAATACCTGAAAATCAAAAGCTGGTATGACATGGCGCGAGGCCAGCCCTTCTCCGAGGAAGATGTGGAACAGGCCAGGCGCGTGTGCGTCATCGGCCAGACGGTGGCCAAGGAACTTTTCGGGGACGAAGACCCGCTGGGCAAGGATATTCGCATCAAGAATGTCATGTTCAAAGTCATCGGCATCCTTCAGAAAAAAGGGGCCAACATGATGGGACGCGACCAGGACGACTCCATCATCCTCCCATGGACAAGCATCCGCTACCGCCTCCAGGGCCTGGGCGGCGGTTCCACCACCACTTCCACCGGCAACAGCACCACCACCTTCAACCGGGCAGATAAATACACTGCCAGTTCCGTGGATTACTACACGGAAACTACGGACCAGCCCTATACGGACGCTCCCCATCCGCGGCGCTTCAACAATATTGATTCCATCATGGCTCAGATTTCAGACCCGGAACGTTCCTCCGAGGCCATTGACCAGATTACGGAAGTGATCCGCGCCAAACACAACCTCAAGGACGGCCAGCTGGACGATTTCCGGGTATGGGACATGGCGGAAATGTCCCGCGCCATGAGCAGCACCACGGAAGTGATGACCAATCTGCTGATGATCGTGGCCATGATCTCTCTAGTCGTCGGCGGCGTCGGCATCATGAATATCATGCTCGTTTCCGTCACGGAACGAACCAAGGAAATTGGCCTGCGCATGGCGGTGGGCGCCCGTCCGCAGGATATTATGCGCCAGTTCCTGCTGGAAGCGGTGCTGCTCTGCGTGGTGGGCGGCGCGCTGGGCATCATGCTCGGCAAGGCGATCTCCATCATCGTCAGCCGCACCATGAACTGGGCCACAGCCTCCTCCCCGGAAGCCATGGCTCTGGCTGTAGGCGTCTCCGTATTCATCGGCCTGGCCTTCGGATGGTACCCCTCCTGGAAGGCGTCCAAGATGGACCCCATTGATGCCCTTCGCCACGAATAACACCTTACTTTTTATTTTTCCATGTCATCCACGTTCAAACATCTCCCCCTTCTGGCCGCCTGTTTCCTTGGCTCCTGCATGGTAGGCCCGGATTTCCGGACGCCGACCAATGACCTCCCCGCCACGTGGGAGGCGAACAGGCCCCCCCACAGTTCGGACAAAGATTTGCGTTCCTGGTGGAATATCTTTGGAGACCCCCAACTCAACCGCCTGGTCTCCACCTCCCTCAACAACAATCCGGACATGAAGGTGGCTTTGCTCCGCATCCGGGAGGCCAGGGAAAAACTCCGCGTCTCCCAGGCATCCCTGCTTCCCTCCGCAGACGCCAGCGCCGGGTGGAGCCTGTCCCCAGACAGAGGTTTTCGCAGCTCCACTTCCCAGAACTTCTCCCTGGGAGCGTCCACCTCCTGGGAGCTGGACCTCTTTGGCGGCAACCGGCGTTCCATCGAGGCCTCCCGCGCCTCCCTCATGTCCACGGAAGCTTCCGCAGGAGCCGTGCGCACAGCCCTGCTGGCGGACGTCGCTACGGCCTACTTTGACTGGATTACCGCCTGCGAACAGCTCCGCATCGCCAGGGAACAACTGGAAATCCAACGCAGCACCCTCACCATTGCGGAAAAACGCTACAAAACGGAATTCGCCCCCCGTCTGGATGTGGAGCAAGCCACCTCCACCGTCGCCTCCACGGAAAGCCGCATCCCGCAACTGGAAGCACAGGTGGCCTCCTCTAAAAACCAGCTCGCCGTGCTGCTGGGCACCTATAATTCCCGTGTAGAACTGACGCTGCCCAAAGCTTCCGTTTTTGAGAAAACGCCCGTCGTTCCGGTAGGCCTCCCCTCCGAACTCCTGCGGCGCAGGCCCGACGTTATCGCCGCTGAGGCGGACCTGCACGCGGCCGTGGCCAACGTGGGCGTAGCCGTAGCGGATCTGTACCCGCGCTTCAGTCTGACGGGCTCCCTTTCCAGCCGCGGCGGAGATTTCGGCCAGCTCTTCAGGGAAAACAACAATGCGTGGTCCCTGGGAGGGAATCTGCTCCAGCCCCTGTTCCAGGGCGGAGCCCTGAGAGCCACGGTACGCGCCCAGAAAGCCGCAGCGGAACAAGCTGCGGAAACTTACCGCAAAACGCTCATTACCGCCGTCTCCGAGGTGGAGGACGCCCTGATCGCCTATGGCAGCTATACATCCCAGATGCAATACCTGCACAAGGAAAACAACGCCAACAGAGAAGCGTTCCAGCTCTCCCGCACCCTGTACATCAACGGCGAGACGGACTTCCTGAACGTGATCACCGCCCAGCGTTCCTGGCTCAGTTCGGAGGAATCTCTGGTCACCATGAAACAGAACATCCGCAAGGCCGTGGTGCAGCTCGCCCGCGCCCTGGGCGGAGGGTGGTAACCGGCAGCTCCCTCCAAAAGGCCGGGGTCGCCATCCCCGGTAAACGGAACCCTGATTTTTCAACAGGGGACAGGGCAGCAAGGAAATGACTGAAGAATCATTCTTTCGCGCCCTTCACATTCAGATTAAAAAAGACCGTAAGAATAGGAACGAATAAACTATCCGGAAACTTCCGAGGGGATTGAACAGATAGTCAAGGTCCAGGTTAAAAACACTCTTCAGCCACTTCTTTCATGACTGCGCTGATAAGGTTCCGGGTTTTCACGCCGGGCAGCACGTTCAGGTCCATGCGGTTCATCGCGTAGCCGAAGGAAAGGCCGTGGGCCGGATCCGCAAAGGCATGGGACCCGCCCGCCCCTGCATGGCCGAAGCCGCCGGAGCCGAACAGATGGCGCAGCTTGCGGCCCGTGGCGGGGTCTGCGGGATCATGCATGAAGCCGCAGGAAAAGGCGGTGGGCGTTTTCAGCGTCAGGTCCGGCCCGTCAATGACGACGTTCCGCATCCAGCCGCGCACGGCGGACGGGAACACCCGGAGTTCATCCAGTCCCAGGCAGGCCTGGTAGAACTGCGCCATGCCGCGGGCGGAAGCCACGCCGCCGAAGGCCGGAACTCCGGATGACCACGCTTCCGGCGTGTTCATCTGCCGCACACTGTTCAGCCCTATCAGAGTATTGAACGCACGGTGTACGGGCGTGCCCTTGTTCATGTATTCCAGATAAAACGGCGTCCCCATGTTGGACATGTCCATCTTGCCGGGATACAGCGTCGCCACGCGGTTCCATTCGGATTCCGGCAACCTGATGTAAAAGTCCAGATTCAACGGTTTGCGGATGTATTCCTCCCAGTAACGCCACAGGCGTTCCCCGGTCAGCCGCAGCATGAGTTCATCAAGCATCACCCCGTAAGTATGCGGATGGTAGCCGTGTTCCGGCGGCTGCCACGCCGGAACGGTTTCCTCCAGGGCGCGCACGCAATCCTCATGGTCAAATACGCTTGCCGTCCGGGAAAAAGCCGCCAAACCGCATTGATGGGACATCATCTGCGCGATGGATGCATAGGGCAGCGGGAATTCAGGCCACAGTTCCCCCATGCTCATCTGCGGCGAGGCTCCCTGCTGGTGCAGGGCCAGCAGAAGGACGGCGGATGCGGCTCCCTTGGTGGCGGAGTAAACGGGCACCAGCGAATGTTCCGTCCATGGACGCGTTTTATCCGCTGCGGCAAACCCGGAATGCAGGGAAACGATTTCCCTTCCTTCCTTCCAGACAGAAACGGAGGCGCCCAATTCTCCGTAGTTACGGAAGTTTTCCTGAAAAGCTTCAGTTATCTGCCGGTACTCATTCATTCCCTTAAAATGACCCGGCGTTACTCCCGGCGTCCGGACAGGAAAATACTCCCCTCCGGCTCCGAAAGCAAGCTCCGGCGCTGCCCTGGATGGTCAGCGCCGGAACAGGACAATCTGTAAAACATCAGTCTTTCGTATGGGCGGCCAGGTATTTCCTGGCTCCTACTTCATCCGGATCCTCCTTCAAATCATTCAGGGAGAATTTAATACGGAATAATCTCATGATGAACACATAAGAACATGGAATCAGAAAAGCGCCCACCAGTGTAGCCACCCCCATGCCAATCACCACCACCGTACCGATCGCGTTGCGCGCCAGAGCTCCGGAACCGGAGGAAAGCATCAGGGGGATGCATCCCAGAACGAATGCCAGAGAAGTCATCAGAATGGGACGCAGGCGCAGACGCGCGGCAGCCAGCGTAGCCTCCATCAGGCCCTTGCCGCGCTGCATCTCCAGATTGGCGAATTCCACGATGAGGATGGCGTTCTTGGCCGCCAGACCCACCAGCATCACCAGACCGATCTGCGCGTAGAGCGTCAGCTCCATGCCCTGCCAGAACAACCCGGCATAGGCCCCCAGCACGGCAATGGGAACCGTGAGGAAAACCGCCAGGGGAAGAGACCATTTCTCATAAAGCGCCACCAGGATAAGGAAGGCGAAAACGGCGGACATGGTGAAGATGGCCCCCAGCCCAATACTGTTGCGCACCTTATTTTCCTGGAAGCTCATGTCCTGGTAGTCGAAGCCAACCTTCGTAGGATCCATCGTCTGATGGAACACTTCCTTCAGCGCATCCATCACCTGCTGGGTGGAGTGGCCGGGCCGGGGCATCACGTTCAATTTGGCGGCGTTGTAGATGTTATGGTGCATCACGAATTCCGTATCCTCTATCTCTCTGATGTTCACCAGGGCGGAGAGAGGCACGCGGGCTCCGTCCGCGTTCGTGACAAAGAAGCCGTCCATCTTCTCCAGGCTGGCGCGGTCTTCGCCCTGCGCCTGGATATACACCTGCCACTGCTGGCCGAAGGCATTGAAGTAATTGATGAAGGAGGAACCGTTGTAGGAGGCCAAAATGCCGTTGGCCACGTCAATATCCACCTTGTGGAATTTGCATTTTTCCTTGTCCAGGTTCACGTACTTCTGCGGCATGTCCGCCATCATCATGTCTATGCACAAGGCTATTTCCGGACGCCGGGAAGCCGCTTCCTGGAACCGTTGCACCTGTTCATGCAGATAAGCTACGCCCTGCCCTTCCAGATCCTCCAGTACCATCGTAACCCCGTTGGCGGTTCCCACGCCGGGGATGGCGGGAGGTTCCAGCACCATCGCCATGCCGTCCAGGCCGGCCTGGGCCAGCTTTCCCTGAAGCTTTCCGGCCAGCTCCGCGGAGGTTTCCGGCCGTTCGCTCCAGTCCTTGAGCTCAATGTAGGCAATGCAGGCGCCGGGAGTCTGCACGCTGTTGAGGATGTTGAGCCCCACCACGGTAGTAAGATTCTTCACGGCGGGATCCTGGAGGGCCGCCTCAAATTTTTTGTCCTGTTCATAGGCAACCTGCAGGGAGGTATTCGGCTTCAGGATCAGGCAGGCCAGCAGAAAGCCCTGGTCTTCATCCGGAAGAAAGCCGCCGGGAACGCGCTCCGCCACAGGAGCTACCGCCCCCCAGAATAACAACAGGAGGGGGATGGAAATCGCCAGCTTGCGGGCCAGGCTTCCGCACATGCGGGTATAGCCGTTGGAGACACGTCCGTAACACCAGTTGAACAAACGGTGAAATGGGGAAAAGAGGCTCTTCCTGCCCGCATTCCGGGGTTTCAGCAACAGGGCGCACAAGGCAGGGGAAAGCGTCAGCGCATTAAAGGCGGAAATGAGCATGGAAATGGCGATGGTCACGGCGAACTGCTTGAACAGCGTTCCCGTGATGCCCTCCAGCAGCAGGGAAGGCAGGAACACCGCCGCCAGTACCAGGGCAATGGCGATGACGGGGCCGGATACCTCCTGCATGGCGGCGAAGGAAGCCATGCGCGGATTGAGCCCCTTGTCTATGTGCTCCTGCACGGCTTCCACCACCACAATGGCGTCATCCACAACCAGGCCGATGGCCAGCACCATGCCAAGAAGGGAAATGGTGTTCAGAGAAAACCCCAGGACGGGAAAGAGGCAGAACGTGGAAATAAGGGAAACCGGAACGGCGATGAGTGGAATGAGGGTGGCGCGCCAGTTTTGAAGGAAAACATACACGACCAGGGCCACCAGGATGACGGCTTCCATGAACGTGTGCTTGATTTCATCAATGGAATAGCGCACCGCCGTAGTCGTATCCAGGGAAACGCGCCCGGTAATTCCTTCCGGCATCAGCGGAGCCTTGGCTTCCAGCAGTTTTTCCACGCGGTCCGCCGTAGCGATGGCGTTGGAACCCGGAGACTGGAAGATAACGATAGCTGCAGAAACTTCTCCGTTCAGGCGGCCGGTGGCGGAATAGTCTTCAGCTCCCAGTTCCACCTTGGCAATATCTTTCAGGTACAGGATTTCATCCCCATTCTGGCGAATGATGATGTCTTCAAATTCATGGGGCTCCGAAAGACGCCCCTGAGTGCGCACGGTAATGGTCTGCTCCTGGCCGTCCGGCACGGGGTCCGCCCCGATCTTGCCGCCGGGGTTGGTGGTGTTCTGGGCGGAGATGGCGCCCCGCACTTCATTGACGGAAACGCCGTAATGGGTCATTTTGGACGTATCCAGCCAGATGCGGATGGCATAACGCCCCGCGCCGTACACCTGAACTTCCCCCACGCCCTCCACGCGCTTAAGTTCATCCACCAGCTTCACCTGGGCATAGTTCGCCAAATCCACGGAATGATAACTGCCGTCCGGGGATGTCAGGGAATAAATCATCAGCGGAAGCCCCGGCTGCTGCTTGATGGTCACGCCCGTGCTCTGAACTTCCTGCGGAAGCTGGGAGGAGGCCTGCCCATAGCGCATATTGGTCAGCACCTGGTCAATATCCGTATCGGAACCCGGTTCAAAAATGACGGAAAGGTTATACACGCCGTTGTTGGAGGAAACGGACGTCATGTAGTCCATGCCCTGCACGCCGGAAATCTGGCGTTCCAGGGGAGTGCCCACGGAATCCGCCACCGCCTGCGCGCTGGCCCCAGGAAACATGGCCTGAAGCTGGATGGTGCGCGGCGTGATTTCCGGATACTGGGAAATAGGCAGGTTGAACATGCAGACCAGCCCCAGCAGCGTGGTCACAATGGCAATCACGGCTGCGATTGCGGGATGCTTGATGAAAAACGCACTCATGGCTTATTTGGCAGTTACGGAAGGAGTGGTGGAAACAGGGGCGGTATAGATGAAGGGAACGGGGACAACCGTCCCGAACCCTTCCGTGGCTCCATGTTCCCGCATCAGGCTGTTCGCCTTGGAATACTGGGCGGCCATCATTCCGCCTTCCACGATGACGGGAGCATCCGCCGGCTTTCCGTATCCTATTTCCTTCAGAGATTCCGGAATGGGCTTGACCGTTCCCGTTACTATCTGCATCAGCATGGGGGCCGTTCCGCCCTTGCCGTCAGGCATGTCAAGAACTACGGTTTCCCCCGGCTGCACGTCAATGCGGCGCGGCATCCCGTCCGGAGCCACCACCATGATGTTGCGGTGGTTCATGGAAGAAAGCAGGGCGCGGGCGGGAACCAGCAAGGCATCCTTCTCCGTACCCGTCACGGCGCGCACGCGCACCGCCATTCCGGAACGCAGTTTCAGATCCGGATTGGGAATATGGCCGATGAAATTGACGGTGCCCGTCGAACGGCTCACCTCGCTGTCCACGGAAACCACCTTCCCCTTCTTTTCAAAGACGGAGCCGTCTTCCAGAATCAATTCAAAATCCGGCATGTCTCCCATGCGCCCGGTTTTCACATTCACGGTTCCATCCATCAGGCGGCTGAGAACCTGTTTTCCCGTCACGGAAAAATCCACCCGGATGGGGTCGATGGAAGACATGGTAGTGAGCGGCGAGCCGCTGGCGGAAATCAGTTCCCCCACGCTGGCCGTCGCCTTGGAAGCCAGTCCCCGGAACGGCGCGCGTACTTTGGTGCGGTCCAGATTGATCCGGGCGTTTTCCAGGGAGGCTTCCGCCTGCTTGATGCCCGCTTCCGCCTGTTCCAGAGCGGCCTGCATCTCCTTAAGGTTCTGTTGTGCGTCCGTCAGGTTCTTGACGGAAATAGCCCCCGTCCTGATCAGTTTGTCATAGCGGTCCAAATCCTTCTGCACCCTGTTCAGAGAAGCTTCCGCCTGAAGTTTGACGGCACGAGCCGTAGCCAGGTTGGCCGCCTCCCTGTCCACGGCGGCCTGATAGGTAGCCGGGTCAATTTCAAAAAGCAGTTCTCCCTTGTCGCAAATGGAGCCGTCCCAGTAAACCTGGCGTATCAGCGTTCCGGAAACTTGCGGCCTGATGTCCGCCTGCTCCACCCCGCGCAAATGGCCGAACCAGGAAGATTTCAACTCCACCGTTCTCTGCTCCATATTCATCACGGAAACCTTGAGCGGGGGCATTTCCCTCCGGTTTGCAGCATCCGCGGCGCCGTTGTCTTCCCGGCATCCTGCCAGCCCGCACAGGGCCGCTATCAGTATATAGTGTGCTTTCATGTTGTTGGTTAACAATATTATTGAAGCATGCTTCATATTTTTCCAAACCCGTTCCCCGGAAAAAAGCACGTGCTTTTATTATTTGAGATTGTCGTACATGCGCCGGAGCAGATCCCTCAGCATGCTGCGGCTTTCCTCCGGCATCCCGTCCAGCAGCGTATTTTCAATCACTCCTATCTGCTGGCAAATGGCCTCATGAACGCCCCGGCTCATATCCGTCAGGTACACATTCTTCAGCCGTCCGTCTTCACTGTCAAAAGCCGTTGTTACCCAGCCCTTCTGTTCCAGCCTCTGGACAATTCCCTTGGCCGTGGTATGGGAGACCCCCAAATGCCGCTCTATGTCCCTCTGGGAGACGTTTTCTCCGTCACGGGACATCAGGTAAGCCAGCACCCGGCCCTGGGAGGCCGTAACACGCTCCAGAGTCAAACCGCGCGTAAGCATCATATCCACGCGGTCCGTAATCATTTTCATCAAAAACGAAATCGTAAAAGGGTCGGCCATAAAACAATGAAGCATGCTTCAAAAATGTACCGATAGGTACTCTTTATCCGGACGCAAGTCAAGCGGAATCAGAATAACAGAGCTCGGGAAAAACACGTTGGCCTCACCAGTAAAAATAAATCAAATCCGTTCTTCATCAATAAACTGAAAAAACAAACCATCAATAATCCGACCACCTTCGCATTTCTTTCCCGCATCATCCGGCGTTTCCCGGCAAACATACCCCTTCCAGCCACAGGAAACCAATGCTCCGCGCAGGGATAAAGAAAAAATACCTAAGGAATGGCCCGCATATCAAAAAAGGCCGGAACCGCTTCGCCTTCTTTCCAGGGACAATACGCGCAGCCGCTTGTCCTTTACCTTGAATTTCACCTCCCAGCCAGAGAACGAAAGGCCGTAAACCCGTTCCGGATCATCCTGATACTGGGGACGGGGATCCAGGGACAGCGTATCTTCCAGCGCACTCCTCTCTTCCGGAGACATGGAACCGCCAAAAGATTCGGGAATTTCCACATCCAGCCGTTCATAGGGGACAGCCGTAAACCCTTCCGACGCCTCCGGAATGCAGTCTGCCAGAGGAACATAGGGCTTGATATCCAGAATGGGGGTGCCATCCACCAAATCCACGCCGGAAAGATGCAATACCGGGCCGTCCAGAGGATGCAATTCCACCCGTTCCAGCCTGACGGCAGACAACCCGATGGGATTGGGGCGGAACGGCGCACGCGTGGCGAACACCCCCATGCGCACATTGCCCCCCAGCCGCGGAGGCCGGACCGTAGGGCTCCACCCCTTATCCACGTTTTCACTGAACACCCAGACCAGCCACAGATGGGAAAACCCTTCCAGACCACGAACGGCATCCGGATGGCGGAACGGCGGCTCAAACACCAGCCGCGCCCGCGCATCCGGAACCAGGCCGCTCTGGCGCGGCGCACCGAATTTGTCCGGATAACACGTACTGACGCGGGCGACGGGCTGCAAGCGAAGACTGATAGTTAATAATTAATAGCTGCCGGCCTTTCTCCATGACGCTTTCATCAGAAGCGGTGGAGCTGTTCTCCGAACACCACGGCATCCACTTTTCCCTTCAAGGTCTTGCCCAGGAATGGGGTGTTGCGGGCGCGGCTGCGGAGCGTTTCATCCGTGACGGGCGTTTCTCCTTCCGGGTCAAACACCACCAGATTGGCCGGAGCCCCTTCTTCCAGGGAGACGGGGGCCAGCCCCATCAGCCTGCGGGGAGCATCGCTGCAGGCGCGCACCACCGTCTGCCAGGACATTTTTCCAGGTTCCACCAGATACTGGTAAATAGCGGGCAGGAACGTATCCAGCGCAATCATGCCCTGCGGGGCGACAACGAAATCCTGAAGTTTGGAAAACGGCGTGCAGGGCGTGTGATCGGAAACAATGCAGTCAATGGTGCCGTCATTCACGGCGGCAATCAGGGCATCCACATCCGACTGGTCGCGCAGGGGCGGCAGCGTCTTGTAGCAGGTATCGTACCGGCCCACGTCCTCATGCGTGAACAGGAGATGGTGAAGCGCCGCTTCCGCGCTCAACCCGGCGGTTTTCCGCTTGCAGCGGCGCAGGATATCCACGCTGCCGGCCGTAGAGACGGTCTGCACATGCAGGGAGTTGCCCGTATCCACGGAAAGGCGGATGATGGTTTCCAGCCCTATTTCCTCCGCACAGGAGGGGGAACCCATCAACCCCAGACGGTAGGAAGTAGTGCCCGGGTGCATGGCCGCCCTGGCCGTCAGGGACGGCACGTCTCCGCGCAGGGCGAAAGTAAGGTTCAAATTGCTGGCGTACTGCATGGCGCGGTACAGCAACAGCATGTTGTCCGGAGCACGGTCCCCGTCCGTGATGAAACGGACGCCCTTGGCGCGCAGGGAGTCGTAGGAGGCCTGCTCTTCCCCGCCGTCCCCCTTGGTCAGGCAACCGGAGGGGATAACCTCCACCAGAGCATCCGTCCGGCATATTTCCATGAACGTGGTAATCTGGGCGGCATTGTCCATCACGGGTTCGGTATCCGGCATCGCCATCAGTCCGGTCACTCCTCCATGCAGGGCGGCGGCGGTAGCCGTAGCCACACGTTCCTTGTCCTCCCGGCCGGGCTGGCACAAATGGGCATGGATGTCAAACAGGCCGGGCAGAACAAGCTTCCCGGAAGCATCCAGCGCCTTTTCCGCGGCGCTCTCCAAAAGCGTTCCGGCAGGAGCTTTCGCTGTAATCACCCCCCCGGAAACCAGAAGGTCCGCCGGGGCGGAACCGTCCGTCAGCCGGGCGTTGCGAATAAGTACGGAAGTTTTCATGAACAATCAGTGCTGGGTTTGCGGAGTGAGATGGTAAAGGATGGACATGCGGCAGGCGATGCCGTTTTCCACCTGGCGGTTGATCAGGCAGCGCTCATAGTCCATCGCCAGGTCACAGATTTCCACGCCGCGGTTGACCGGTCCCGGATGCATGATGTACAGGCCTTCACCGGAAATGCGCTTCAGGCGTTCTTCCGTGACGCCGTAAATCTTGTTGTACTCCCGGGCGCTGGGGAAGAAAGGGGCGTCCTGCCGCTCTTTTTGAACGCGCAGCAGGTAAATTACGTCCGGCTTCCAGGCAAACGCCTCATTGAAATCGGAAAAACGGGGAATGCCGGAATGTTCGGTGCGCGGCACCAGGGAACCCGGCCCCAGGAAGGCGACCTCCATCCCCAGCCTCTTCATCAGCAGGGAGGTGGAACGGGCCACGCGGGAATGCAGGATGTCCCCCACAATCAGAACGCGCTTTCCCCTCACATCCGGAAACACCTCCCGGATGGTAAAGGAATCCAGCAGTGCCTGGGAGGGATGGGCGTGGGCTCCGTCCCCGGCGTTCACCACACTGGCGCAGGTATGGCGCGCAATTACGTTCGGCAAGCCGCTGTTGTAATGGCGCACGATTACATAATCCACTTTCATGGCCTGGAGCGTGGCGATCGTGTCCTGTACGGATTCCCCTTTCACCACGGAAGAGGTGGACACCGTGAAATTGGTCACGTCCGCAGACAGGCGTTCCGCCGCTACCTCAAAAGAGGAACGGGTGCGGGTGCTGGGTTCATAAAAAAGCGTCAGAACGGACTTGCCTTTCAGGGCGGGCACCTTTTTGACGCTTTTGGTAAAAAGCTCCTTCATCGGGCCGGCCGAATCCAGCAGCGTGTGAATTTCCTCGTCAGTCAATGAGGAGATATTAAGAAGATCCTTGCGGGGATGATTCATGGGAAACGGAGAATGGATTGGAAAATTTTCAGTGGGAGGGAATGACCACGCTGTCCTCGCCGTCAGCCTCCTTCATGCTTACGATGACCTTGGCTCCGGCATGGTCCAGCACGTGCCCCGTATAATCCGGCTGGATGGGAACTTCCCGCCCGCCGCGGTCAATCAGGCACGCCAGTTCAATACGGGCCGGACGGCCGTAGTCGAAAAGGGCGTTCAGGGCTGCACGTATGGTGCGCCCCGTATAAAGGACGTCGTCCACCAGCACGACCCTCATGTCATCCGTGGAAAACGGCAAATTGGAGGAACGGAGGGAAGGCCGGGCTTCCAGCTTGAAGATGTCATCCCGGTACAGGGAAATATCAATAGAGCCGTACTGGGCTTCCACTCCCAGCTCCTTTACCTTGTCCACCAGACGCCGGGCAATCACATCCCCCTGGCTGAGCAGGCCGACGATGGCGAGAGGTTCTCCGGGGAAACGGGCCACAATGCCGTGGGCCATGCGCTCAAGCGCACGGGAAATTCCCGGACCGTCCAATACGATTTCCTGTGAAGGAGGGGTCATTTGCCGGATGGGGGAAAAAGTTCACGTTACAGCCCCGCCAGTTTTAAAATGCGGTGGGCGGCCATGGCGGCATTGACGGGGGTTTTCTTATGCAAGCCAACCGTAGTGCAGGGCACGCCGCCGGGACACTGGGCAATCGCCAGCAGGGCGTCAATGCCGTTCAGGGGGCCTCCGGGGACCGGCACGCCGATAACCGGGAGGGAACAGCTCATCACCACCACGCCGGGAAGGGCGGCGGACAGGCCGGCCACAGCCAGGATAACCGCTTTTTCTCCGCTGGCTTCCAAATCCCCCAGGAACCTGATCAGCTCCGGAAGGTCGCGGTGGGCGGACAGAACGGTTTCTTCATAAGGAACATTCTCCTGAGCAAAATACTCGCGGGCCGGTTCCATAAAGGGCTTATCATTCGGGCTGCCGTAGATGACGATGACTTTCATGGCTGTGTGCGGTTGTGAAACTTGCAGATTATGCCCCCAAGCCCCCTGCCCTGGCAAGACTTAACCTGCAAAAAAAGGAAGGCCCCGGGTGGAAATGAACAACGGGAGAAAGGAAACACAGGAGTTCCGGAACCGTTCCGGGAAATTGGCCCGGCATCCCGGTCATTCCTCCAACCCAGATTCGCCCATCCCTCCGCCCTCTCCGGGAACCTTCAGTTTTCCGGAGAGGATATCCTTCCTGATACGGTAAAGAGCCTTCAACCTTTCCTTATCATCCAATCCTTCCGTTTCCCGCATCAGGTATAAAGAAAACTGTACGGAACAATTCTCCAGCCGATATTTTTCCAGAATGCTCCCCCCCATTTTCATGTATTGGCCTCCGTACTTTCCGTAAGCGTTCTGAATTTCATCGGCAGTCATCTTCTCTCTTTCCACCCGTTCCAGCAATTTCCCGGACTCCCTAATCATCTTCAGATGCATGGCGCGGTAATCGGAAGGGCATTTATCAAGAATCCCAGCCCATTCGGGAGATTGAATATATTTCAGCGTGGCCACCAGCACCGCACGATTATCCTTTTCCTCCAACTCCACAATGCACGTCCAAATAATGCCCAGCTGCAAGTGCCTGGCCATGGCCTCCCTGTACGCCGCTATTTTCTTTTCATCCTCCATTTCCAAATCCACATTAGCCATGGAGGGCGCCGCTATATCCTGGGACATGCCGGAAAAAGTCATCAAAAACGCAGGGAGAATTCCCCACCGGAACAGATTTGACATGGAACCACGTTACAGGAATCTTTTGCGCAGGGTCAACAATATTCTTCCCTTCCGCCGCATCCCGCAGCATTGACGGCCGCCGCCACGGCGGACTGTCTTTCCTTCCCGGAAAAAACAAGCCTGCCCCCATTCCCGGCTTGATGGCATCCGGTTCCGGAATAACAAGGCTCACAGGGGCGTATCTTCATCCAGAAACGCAGAAAAACTGCATCGCTCCGGCGGCCGGACGCTTGAAAAAACCTAGCGGGTCGCCTGCTGCGCCATGGCCTCCGCACAACGGCGTCCGTCCAGGGCGGCGGAAACAATGCCGCCGGCGTAACCCGCCCCTTCGCCGCATGGGTACAGGCCCTCCAGACCGGGATGCTCCAGCGTGGCGGGATCCCTTGGAATGCGCACGGGGGAGCTGGTGCGCGTCTCACAGCCAATGAGCTGGGCGTCCGTTCCGGCAAATCCCCGCCATTTACGGTCAAACTGCCGCAGCCCCTCCCGCATGCGCCAGACAATCCCTTCCGGGAGCAATTCATGAAGGGGATGGGATACGATGCCGGGATGATAGCTGGTAGGCAGCAGGGAAGAAGAAACGCGCCCTTTCAGAAAATCCTCCACCTTCTGGGCCGGGGCTTTCTGCATGCCTCCTCCGGCACGGCAGGAAGCCGTCTCCAGCACTTTCTGGTACGCCACGCCCGCCAGCACCCCGTGTTCCCTGCAAAACGGTTCCGTATCTTCCGGATGCACGCTGACTACAAAACCGGCATTGGCAAATGGAGAATCCCTCCGGGCCAGAGACATGCCGTTGACCACTACCTCATCGTTCTCCGTGGCGGCGGGCACGATGAAGCCGCCGGGACACATGCAGAAGGAATGGACGCCGCGGTCCTGGATGGTGGTCGTCACGGAATAACGGGCTGCCGGAAGCTGCTCCGGGCGCCTCTGCTCCGGATTCAGGTGGTACTGGCGCGCATCAACAAACGCCTGGGGATGCTCAATGCGCACACCCACGGCAAAGGATTTCTGTTCCAGAGCCAGCCCCTCCGCCAGCATCATGCGGTACACGTCCCGGGCACTGTGCCCGGTAGCCAGCAAAACGGAATCCGCCGCAAATT
>ULOE01003559.1_pt1 | contig 82144 bp, 68 predicted proteins | sample 1952291 | NCBI WGS metagenome assembly ULOE01 (sample SAMEA4835595, study PRJEB28245) | human gut metagenome | biome: gut microbiome; material: fecal sample | place: Denmark | collected 2008 | reverse complement strand
GAGAAGTTTTCTATAGGGGTGCTGAGTAGTTACTGCTGTATCAACAGTGGCACTATTGTTGGAAAAGTGTTAATCATGCGTTTTATCCTTAACAATGAAGGCTGGGCGATAAACATGTTTGACTCCTCCACTTTTCCAATATAAAGGTCAGTATCATCACTAACTCGCTGAAACTTGTGGGGTCAATAGGCAAAAAATAATAAAGATGAAGAAATTAGTTTTCTCTATGTTGCTTTTGTGCTGTGGAGTTCTTTCGATGAACGCACAAGCAAAGTTTGAGCATGCACAGACCCGAATTCAGGAGGGTATGTCTGAGTTTTTCGTGCGTCCAGTGGTCGCTGAACTTCAAATGTTGGAAAAGGAATGTCAGGAGTGGACCTTCAACGTTTTGCCTGGAGTCTCTTTGAATGAAATCAACATGAACATGCTTGAGAACGCTAAAGCTAATGCAGCCTTCAAGGCAGCCAAGCTGGCGGGCGCAGACATCATCCTTGGTGCAACATTCTATGTTACAAACAACGAAAAGATGAAAGGTCTTGATGTGACGGTGCGCGGATATCCTGGCAAATACATCAACTTCCATAACTATGGAGAAGGTCAGCATGGCGCAGAAGACTCTAAGTGGATTACTCCGTTGCAGGAAGGTGCACGTATACGCGCCATCTCAAGCGACCAGAAACAGAATAAAGCTATTGGCAATAAGTAAACGATTTAAATAAAACAACAAAGTTAAGTAAGTGATCTAAATTATTTATATATATCAGTACTAATATGGTTCATTTTCCGTTTTTATAGAAAAAGTAGATTATGAAACCAATAAAAGTACTTGAATTATCAGAGGTTGATCGCCTCAAATTAGAGAAAGGCTATCATAATGGCCCTACTCATAGTTTTCGTATCAGATGCAAATCCATATTGCTGAAGTCAGAAGGTAAATCAGCTCCCCAAATAGCAGAAATGCTTGAGGTAACAGTACCTACTGTCTACACATGGGTAAAACGTTATGAAGAAAATGGCATCAAAGGCTTGGAGACACGTCCTGGTCAGGGGCGAAAGCCTATTATGGATTGTTCTGATGAAGAAGCAGTCCGCAAGGCAATTGAGGAAGACCGTCAGAGTGTGTCCAAAGCACGTGAAGCATGGCAGAATGCGACTGGTAAAGAAGCCAGTGACATTACTTTCAAACGTTTTTTAGAAACATTGGTGCAAGATATAAGCGTATAAGAAAACGCCCAAGGGGCAAACCCTCACCGCAGCTCTACGCATACAAGAAAGAGAAGTTGCAAGAACTTGAAGAACTTGATTCCAAAGGAGAACTTGTGCTATATTATGCCGACGAAAGCCATGTTTGTACAAATGGTTATGTTCCATATGGCTGGCAATTCAAGAATGAGGATATTTACATCCCATCCGAGAAGGCAGCCCGGCTTAATATCTTTGGCATGATTACCAAAAGGAACCAATATAAAGTTTTTACCACACAAGAGTCCATCAACGCAGACAAGATTGTGGACTATCTTGACAGATTCTCTTTCAATGTCACGAAGAAGACTGTAATTGTCTTGGACAATGCTTCCGTTCATAAAAATCGGAAAGTTAAAGAACTGAGGAAAATTTGGGAGAAAAGAGGATTGTTCCTCTTCTATCTTCCACCTTATTCTCCAGAACTTAATCCTGCTGAGATTCTTTGGCGTATACTTAAGGGCAAATGGATAAGACCGATAGATTACGAGACTACGGACTCGCTTTTCTATTGTACAAACAGGGCCTTAGCGTCTGTGGGTACGAACTTATTCGTGAATTATTCATATTTATAAAATTAATTTTGAACAGTTACTTAAGGTTAATTATTTTGCAAGCGGCCGTTTCTTTACACAGGATGGTATCTTTAATATCTACAAAGATAATTATCAGAATGTATCCTTTAGAGGAAAACTGAATGCCAAGTTGTCTAAACATTTGACGTATTCTGTTAATTTCAATTATAACAAAACGGCCTACAAATATGCAGGTTTCTATAATGAGCAGCAGACTATTTCTAGTTTGCAGTCAAACATTTTGTCTTCTTTCGTACCAAGAAATCCTGATGGCTCTGTTGTACAGTATACAAACCAATTGACCTCCAATTCACCTTTGGGCTCTGGCCATGCAGGTTTTCTGACAGCAAACGAGGCGCGCAACTCTCGTGAAAACAAGTACTGGATTGTTGTAAATCAACTTGATTATAAAGTATTTGACGATTTGGTCTTGACGGCTTCATACGCTTATAAAAACAGAAATTACATTTATAAGAGAAGAAGTATGCCTTTTGAGTATTCACGCGCAGAGGGAGCAACTTCAACATTTACTTCTGGTACTATAACAGATTACTATCAGGAAGGGCACATGCAGATAGACGACAACAACCTGAATATATATGGTACCTATACTCATATATGGGACAAAAAGCATAACTTAAAGGTTGTAGCAGGTGGTCAATATGAGGATTATAGAACAACTGATTTATCTGTAAAAAAGAATGATCTTCTTTCTAAAGATTTATCTTCTTTCACCGTCGCACAAGGTGAAACTACTGTTGGACATGACATATCTGCATATAGAACCTTAGGCTATTTTGCCAGAGTCAATTATGACTATGAAGGTAAATATTTGGCTGAGATTAGCGGCCGATGGGATGGAACTTCTAAGTTTGCGTCAAAAGACCGCTGGGGATTTTTCCCTTCCGCTTCAATTGGTTGGCGAATGAGTTCTGAGAAATTCTGGAATAAGTTATTGCCTGTAGTAAATAATGCTAAGTTCCGTTTCTCTGTAGGTAGTCTTGGAAACCAGCAAGTAAGCAACTATGCTTATTTTGACCAGATTTATACAGACAACAAGATGTCTTATACATTTGACGGTTTGAACAAGGCATATTATGCAAGTGTGTCTTCTCCGTTATCTTCATCTTTAACTTGGGAGACAGTTTCTACCTACAACTGGGGTTTGGATTTGGGTTTCTTGGATAGTAAATTAACTTTGACAGCGGATATTTACATCCGTGACACCAAAGACATGCTAACCCATTCTATAACATTACCATCTGTATTTGGAGCAACTACTCCAAAAGAAAACTGTGCAGATTTGAGAACAAATGGATGGGAATTGTATATTGGATGGCAAGATAAATTTAATTTAGCAGGCAAGCCATTCCATTATAATGTATCAGCGACAATCGGAGATTACAAGTCAAAGATTACCAAATTTAACAATCCTGACAAGTTGATTTCTGATTATTATGAAGGAATGACTTTAGGTGAGATTTGGGGCTATAAGGTAGCAGGTCTTTTTGCAACGGATGAAGAAGCAGCAGCTTATCAGGCAAAGATTAACGATAAGGCTGTTAACGGTCGTGTATACAGCTCTAAGAAAGATAACCATTTGATGGCAGGTGATGCAAAATTCATGGATTTGGATGGTGATAATGTTATTTCTGAAGGCTCTGGTACAGTTGCAGACCCAGGAGACAAGAGAATTATTGGTAATAGCTTACCACGCTATTCTTATTCTTTCCGTTTGGGAGCAGATTGGAACGGAATTGATTTTAATGCATTCTTCCAAGGTGTAGGTAAACGCAATTGGTATCCTACAACCTATGCATATGATTTCTGGGGACCATATTCTTTCCCTTCATTGTCATTCATCCACAAGGATTTCACGGATAATGTTTGGAGCGAAGATAACCAGGGAGCTTATTTCCCACGTCCTCGAGGATATGCGTCTTATAGTGGAGGCGCATTGGGTGTTGTTAATGATAGATATTTACAAAATGCTGCTTATTTGCGCTTGAAGAATTTGACTGTAGGTTATACAATTCCTATTAGCAAGAAAATTATCAATTCTTTGAGAGTATATTTTACAGCAGAGAACTTATTCTATTGGTCTCCATTGAAGAAGTACTGCAAGACGGTTGATCCAGAAATGATTTATGCTTCATCATATAATTCTGGTTCGGGAGTTGGTTATAGTTATTCTAAATCATTCTCTTTTGGTCTTGATATAAAATTCTAAATATAAAAAGGTAATAGCAATGAAAAAGTTAATAAATATATTGGGGGCTGCTTTACTCATTACAAGCTTAACATCTTGTGATAGTTTGTTGGATATGTCCCCTGAAGACACAATGAGTCCTGAGACCTATTTTAGTTCTACACGAGAATTGAAATTATGGACAGATGGATTTTATAGCCAGTTGGAAGGTGCAGATGACGTGATTGGCATCAATGCGGATGACAATATTGATACCGAGTTAGGTGCTACTTTGCTTGGGCAACGTTCTGCTGCTGATGAAAATGGTTGGAACTGGACACAACTTCGTTCTATAAACTATTATTTACAGCATTCAGATAGATGCAAAGACGAAGTTGGTCGTAAGGAAAATGATGGAGTTGCTTACTTTATGAGAGCATACTTCTATTATGTTAAAGTCAGAAGATATGGAGATGTACCTTGGTATGACCAAGTCTTGAATTCTGACCAAGATGAACTTTTGGCTAAAGCACGTGATGATCGTGAAGTTATTATGGATCATGTCATGGAGGACCTTGACAAGGCAATAAACATGCTTCCGTCAACCAAGAGTGTCTATTACGTAACGAAATGGACAGCATTAGCCCTTAAGACTCGTGCAGCTCTGTATGAGGGAACTTATCGTAAATATCGTAATATGCCTAATGCAGAAAAGTATCTGAATCAAGTAGTTGATGCTGGTGAAAACTTTATCAAGAATAGTGGTTACAAACTTTATACAACAGGTGATACTCCTTATCGCTCCTTGTTTAATAGTTTGGATGCTTGTTCTGATGAAGTCATCTTGGCAAGAAGATATAGTTCTGATGCAAATGTAATGCATGGTGTTCCTTTTGCTATCAAGAATTCTCGCCAAGGTTTTACCAAGCGATTCATGAATCACTATTTAATGGCAGATGGCTCTCGCTATACTGACAAACATGGCTGGGAAACAGATGACTTTGTAGCAGAAACTAGCAATCGTGACCCTCGTATGGCTCAAACAGTTTTATGCCCAGGTTACATTCAGAAAGGCGCAACAAAGGTGACTGCAAACAACTTAAATGCTTTAACAGGGTATCAACCGATTAAGTATATCGCAGAGTCTAAATATGATGGTGCAAATAAGGCATTTACAGATTGGTCTTTGTTTAGGGCAGCCGAAGTTTATTTGAACTATGCTGAAGCTAAGGCTGAGTTAGGTACATTGACACAAAATGACTTGGATATTTCTATCAATAAAATTCGTGACAGAGCAAGAATGCCACATCTCAACATGAGTGCGGCTAATGCCAATCCAGACCCATTGATGTTGAAATATTATCCTAACGTGTAGGGTGTCCAGTTCCATGTTCTCGTTTTTGATTATGTTTTAGCAACTTAGCACACTGTAAATCAGTAAATTAAGCACAAAATATAAGACAAATTTAACTGTCAAAAAGTCTGATGTAGATTCGCACAAGATTATAGTTTATTTAGCGAATGATTATCAATGACTTAGATGGTTATTACATTGTTTTTGATACTAAAAACTGGAACACAGAACTGGACACCCTACCTAACGTGACAAGAAGTACCAATACTGGTGTAATCCTGGAGATTCGTCGTGAACGTACTGTTGAAATGCCTTTGGAGGGATTCCGTCTGTGGGATATATTCCGTTGGAAAGAAGGTCAGCAGTTGACAAAACCTTTCTATGGTTGTTATTTCCCATCAGAAGGACAATACGACATGGATAATGATGGAAAGAAAGATCTGTTATTATACACAACTGATAAGGGTACCTTTAAGGGTACTGCTAAGAAAATTGGCAAGGACTTGGAGCTATCTAATGGTACTTCCGGATACATCTATCCATTTAGCCAGATTACTATAACTTGGGATGAAAATAGAGATTATCTTTGGCCAATTCCAGCAAGTGAAAGAGTCTTAACTGGTGGTAAGTTGACACAGAATCCTGGTTGGACAGATAGTACAAATTTTGATTAAGTATATATAATATAAGGTATAGGTGGATTCATGAGAATCCACCAACCTTCAAATAAAACTTCAAAAATGAGGAAAATAATAGTTACTTTGGTAAGTATGCTTTTGGGGTTGAATGCTGTAGCTCAAAACAAAGGTATAGATTTTATCTTGAACAAGCTGTATGATGGAGGTAAGTCTAATTATGTGATGATTATTGCACATCGAGGTAACTGGCGAAACGCTCCAGAGAATTCTCTTCAAGGCTATAAGCAATGCATAGATGGTGGCATCGATGGAATCGAAATTGATGTGCACATGACAAAAGATAGCGCTATTGTCATTATGCATGATGACACATTGGATAGAACAACGACAGGAAAAGGATTGGTTTCTGACTATACTTTAGAACAAATAAAACAATTAAACTTAAAATCTCCAATAGGGGTTGTTACCCGTCAAAAAGTACCGACACTGGAGGAAGTATTAGACTTATGTAATGGCAAAGTTCTTATTCAAGTTGATAAATGGCAACCGATAAAAGCGAAAGTTATCGAGATAATCCGAAAGTATAAAATGCAGAAACAGATTATTTTGCGTGGCACATTTAACAGCAACACTTATAATAAAAACTACCGCGAGTTACTGGATGGATGCATATTTAGCCCTGTAGTTGTATGCAACGGAAAAACAGATAACCAAAAGCTTGATGATTATATGACAAATATTAAGTCGCCAATAATGAGCCTATCATTTAAGCGAGATGATTTTCCAGTATTGAATCGTGCGAACGAAATGAAATCTCATGGATTCCGTATATGGTATAACTCACTTTGGGATACATTTAATGGAGGACATGATGATGAACTGGCATTAGATAATCCAGACGAAAGCTACGGATGGCTTCTTGAAAAAGGTGCCAATATCATATTTAGCGATAATCCTTTCTTGCTGTTAGATTATCTCACTAAAAAAGGAAGAAGAGAATAAAAACTTTAAAACGTATACAAGATGAAACAGAAATTTCTTTTATTGCTTTTAGCAATTGTATGTACTGCAAATATCTTTGCACAAGACAGAGTGAGTAAAATCCGTAATAAACTTTTAAATCGTGATGAATCTTCTGTAATCGTAGCCTCACATCGTGGAGACTGGCGAAATTTTCCTGAGAATTCTTTAGAAGCAATAGACAATGCCATAAAAATGGGTGTTGATATTGTTGAGATTGATTTACAAAGGACAAAAGACGGCGTATTGATATTGATGCATGATCCAAAGATAGACCGTACAACAACTGGTAAAGGTACCATTTCTGAGTTGACTTATGATTCTATTGCTAAAACTCACTTGAAAAATGGATGTAATATCCGCACTATCCATAGAGTTCCAACATTAGAAGAGGCTCTTGTTCATGCACGCGGTAAGATTATGTTGAATTTAGACAAGGCAGACAGATATTTCGAGCAAGTCTATGAGTTGATGAAGAAGACTGGCACAACAAAGCAGATTATAATGAAAGGCACTAAATCTGCAGAAAAGGTAAAAGAACTATATGGAGAATATCTAAATGATGTTATCTATATGCCTATTGTGAATTTGGACAAGTCTAATGCAGAGCAGCAACTCAACAAGTTTATGAAGGATATGAATCCTGTGGCTTTTGAATTGTTGTTTAAGAGTGATGAGAATAAACTTCCATTGTCATTGCCAAAGAAAATGAAAGGTAAATCTTTGATTTGGTATAATACCTTATGGGATACTATGGCAGGAGGACATGATGATGATATGTCTTTACAAGACCCTAATAAGGGATATGGTTATCTCATAGATACTTTGGGAGCTAGAATTATACAAACAGATAGACCTCAGTACTTATTGGATTATTTGCGTTCTCGCAACCTTCATGATTAAATGTTATGTGGAAGAAAATCATAGATTATTATAAAATTCCAGAAGCAGCTAAAGAACCGAGTACAGATAGTGCTCGGTTCAAAAAAATACGCCTTATTTCATTCCTTACTGCAACTTTGGGATATGGTATGTATTACGTTTGTCGTTTAAGCATGAATGTAATTCGTAAACCAATGGTTGATGATGGTGTTTTTACAGAAACTGAAATAGGTATCATAGGCTCTTGCTTGTTCTTTACTTATGCTATAGGTAAATTCTGTAATGGTTTTATTGCAGATAGAAGTAATGTGAAAAAGTTGATGTCAACAGGTCTTTTGATTTCGGCTTTGATAAACTTGGCGCTTGGATTCACCAATTCGTTTATCGTGTTCGCAGTACTTTGGGGTATCAATGGATATTTTCAATCTATGGGAGCAGCATCTGGAGTAGTATCACTATCCCGCTGGTTTGATGCATCAAATCGTGGTACTTATTATGGTTATTGGAGCGCAAGTCATAATTTAGGTGAGGCTATCACTTTCATATCCATTGCTATTCTTGCTACTAATTTTGGGTGGCGATATGGATTGATTGGAGCAGGCTTAATCGGCATTGCTTATTTTTTCATTATGCAATGGTTAATGAAAGATACACCTCAGAAGTATGGCTATTTATTAGAGGATGCGATTTCTAAAAAAGAAGAAAAGAACAAGGCAGATTTCAACGCAAGTCAGAAGACCGTCTTATGTAGTCCTGCTATATGGATTCTAGCTTTAGCAAGTGCGTTTATGTATATAAGTAGATATGCTGTAAACAGTTGGGGAGTCTTTTATCTGGAGACGATGAAGGGATATTCTACTCTTGACGCAAGCTTTATTATTTCCATCAGTTCTGTTTGTGGTATTGTAGGAACAGTTGCATCAGGTTTAATCTCAGACAAATTATTCAAAGGATCTAGAAACATACCGGCTTTGGTCTTTGGCTTGATGAATGTTTTGGCGCTATGTTTATTCTTATTAGTACCAGGTGTTCATTTTTATATTGATGTTATTGCTATGGTATTATTCGGACTAGGAATCGGCGTTCTGATTTGTTTCCTCGGTGGTCTTATGGCCGTAGATTTAGCTCCTAAGAACGCAGCAGGTGCAGCTCTTGGTGTTGTCGGCGTGGCAAGCTACATTGGTGCCGGTATCCAAGACATTATGAGCGGTCTGCTCATCGAGGGCAACAAGCATCTGGTAAATGGCGTAGAGACCTACGACTTTACCTACATCAATTATTTCTGGATTGGTGCAGCTTTGATGTCTGTACTATTGACACTTTTGGTTTGGAATGCGAAGCCAAAGACTGTTTAAGAAATAAACGAAGCTATCATCAAAATACTCTTCACTCTTCACCTTTCGGACGGAAACCCCTGTGTTTATCGGCATTCCGAGGGGTGAAGAGTTGTTTTTATCTCTTCACCCACTCTTCACCTTCAGAAACGGGAACAGAGGCGAAAGACTGATAGATGGATTGCAAATCAGCCAGAACTAAAGGGTGAAGAGTGGTGAAGAGCAGGTGAAGAGTGCCCGAATACTCTTCACCCCTCGGAATGCCGATAAACACAGGGGATTCGGGGCTTTTGGTGAAGAGTGAAGAGTATTTGGCAGGAAGCCTATACGAAAACAAAATAAAGGAGGTTTCGATAACTGTTCCAGTAAAACAGCCGACTAGCGACAAATGCGCTAGTCGGCTGTTTGCAGTTTGCCAGTTGGCTGTTTATATTTTGCCAGTTGGCTATTTCCGGTTCTTGCATCAATCATCGCAAGTACTTGCATCTATCATCGTAAGTACTTGCATCTATCATCGTAAGTACCTGCATCAATCATCGTAAATACTTGCATTAATACACGCTATTTTGCTCGAAATGGGGTAAAAATACCATTTCGAGCAGAATTTACTTAGCATTTACGAACCGATACTTATTTATCTAACACACTTAAATTCTGATAGAACCAGACGTTCATCTGATTGGCTCCACGATGATTCCAAGCATAGTAAGGAATCAGAGTCAACACATCGTTCTTGACAGATACGCCATTGGCACCATCTTCCAGAATCTGGGCATCAGCCTTGATGGCCTTGACAGAGAAGGCTGGAGCACCCTTGGTCTCGGTGTTCTGAATGCTGTAGTTATCCACCACAGAGAAGGCAGGCTTCTTGGCCATAACGGCACGGAGCACTGGCTCGTTCTGATTATCCACAGCCTCAGCGCAATAAACCAATGGTCCACGCTCTACGGCAACCTTACCCTTATCATCTGCCACCTTGCCATTAGCAACTACTGTACGAACCGGCATATCGAAATGGATGCGAATCACATCGCCCTTCTTGATGTTCTTGACAGGGAGATAACCCTTGTTGGCATCGAGGTCAGCCTCCACAGCCTTGCCGTTTACGGTTACGCTATAAGCAGGCTTCTCGGCATCGCTATACTTGTAAAGATCGCTAGGCACCACCTGGTTGCGAACCCATCCAGGAATACGGACCAGGAGGTTGGCTTTCTTTACGCCACTCTTCTTCACAGCAATCTTGATGTCGCCGTTCCAAGGATATTCGGTAGTCTCCTCCAGAACCACATCCTTGCCATTCACCTTGATGGTAGATGTATTACCGGCAAAGAGGTTTACATAGATGTTGTTATCCTTCACACCATAGAGATAACCCGGCACAGAAGGGATGAAGCGGCTCAGGTTACTTGGGCAGCAGGCACATCCGAACCAAGGCTGGCGGGTGGTGTTGCCATCGGCATTGAAGGCATACTTGCCGTCGCTTGACAATGGGTTAGGATAGAAGAATCTGCCGCCATCCATGCTCATACCAGAGATGACACCATTATATAAGGTACGCTCCAGACAGTCAATATACTTACTCTCGCCGTGAAGGAGGAACATGCGCTCGAAGAGATAAACCATAGAGATGGCTGCACAGGTTTCATTATAGGCAGTCATGTTTGGCAACTCATAGTTCTCGCCGAAAGCTTCACCTGCATGACGGGCACCTACACCACCCGTAAGATAGTACTTCTTGCCAACAATGTTTTCGAAAATGCGGTCGATGACCTTCATATAGGCAGAATCCTTGGTCAGGGCAGCCACATCGGCAATACCGGCATACATATATCCGGCACGAACAGCATGACCTACCGCCTCTTTCTGCTCCAGAATAGGAGCCTGGCTCTGAGAATATGGGTTGCGGATATGAGTCTTGCCACGATAGTCGAGCAGATACTTAGCCTCATCCAGATACTTCTTTTCACCGGTCAGGGTATAGAGACGAGCCAAAGCCATCTCTGCAATCTGATGTCCCGGAACGATGGTAGCCTGTCCTGGTTTAGGTCCAACCTCCTTTACCACGCAATCAGCATAACGCTTGGCGATATTCAGGAACTTAGTGCTTCCGGTAGCCTGATAGTGAGCGCAGGCTGCATCTACCATGTGACCGAGGTTGTAAAGCTCGTGGCTCGCCTCCTCGTCCTTGATCCAACGCTTATTTCCCGACCACTGGTGTGGATGCTTTGGATTGATGGTACGGGCGGTATAGAGATAGCCATCCGGCTCCTGTGCCGCAGCTACCACATTGAGCACGCTGTCGATGTAAGCCTTCAACTTCTTGTTCGGATAAGTCTGTAGGATGTAGCTGGCACCTTCGATGGTCTTATAAACATCGGTATCATCGAAAGAGAATCCCATGAACTTGCTCACATCCCACTCCTTGGTATCCAAGCCCGGGTGGTTAGGATGCTGCAGGGTATAGGCAGCCATATCGAAATTCTTGTAACGGTGCTCGCTCTCACACTTGCTGAAAGCCAATGGCACGGTTACTTCTCGGGCAGCCTTCAAGCGGGCACCCCAGAAAGTATTCTGTGAAATTTTCACACTGGTGAATGGTACTTGAGTAAATGGATAACCATTGCCCAATGTCTTTGCATTCTTCGCCATAGTTGGCACAACTACGGCTGCCGAAAGCAATACTGCTGAAATTAATCTCTTCATTTTCAAATAGGTTTTATTAATTTTATATTATTGTTTGTTATTTCGGTTGCAAAGATAAGAAAACTTTCCGACTATAGTGTATAATAAACAATAAAAAGCAGGTAATTATCAGTCAAACACCTATATTTATATCATATTTAACGCTTTTTTTTGTTACAATCATTTTTTTATCTTACCTTTGCAGTCAAATTAGAAATACAATAATATATCAAATATGAATCATCTTCCATACCGTGCCATCGCCCTTGATCTGGATGGCACCCTGACCAACCACGACAAGGTGGTTACCCCGAAAACCCGCGAAGCGCTGCTCCAGGCAGAAGCCGAGGGTGTTGTTATCATCCTTGCTTCAGGCAGACCGACCTACGGCATCGAACCGGTGGCAGAATGCCTGGAACTGGATAAGCGAGGCGGATACATCCTATCTTATAATGGCGGCAACATCGTGAATGCCAAGACTGGCGAAAAACTCTTCGCCCAGTTCCTGCCTGATGAGGTGATACCTATATTATATAGGTACGCGAAGGAGAAGAACCATGCCCTGCTGGGATATGCCGGCAACGAGATTATCACCGAGATGCCCGACGACCAGTATGTGAAGGAAGAATCGCGTATCAACAAGATGAACATCCGAAAGGTAGAAAACCTGTTCGAAGCCCTGGAGCCTCACCCTACCAAGCTCCTCATGACAGGCGATCCGGCAGATATGCTCAAGGCAGAAAACGAACTTTCAGAGATTCTGGGCGACAGGATGGACATCTTCCGTTCAGCCCCATTCTTCCTGGAGCTGGTTCCTAAAGGCATCGACAAGGCTAAGTCCCTGCTCCGCCTTCTGTCGAAAATCAATCTCACCCCAGCCGATATGATTGCTTTCGGAGATGGCTACAACGACCTGAGCATGCTGAAACTGGCAGGCATGGGTGTAGCCATGCAGAATGCAGCACCAGAGGTCAGGGCCGAAGCCGACTACATCACGCTTTCCAATGAAGAAGATGGCGTAGCTGCTGCTTTGGAACATTTCTGTAAAAAGGATTTTTAAAAGTAAAAAGGTAAAAAGAAACTAGGGAGATTATACCCCGCTAGGCCTTTTTACCTTTTTACTTTTTTACCTTTTTACTTTTCAACAATCAGTCCACCCTTAGGCTGCATGACTACCTTCAGGTTTCCCTTCTTATCCACCTTTACGGTCTTCATCTGAGAAACAGGCCAGAGAGCCTTCTTGTCCTTGCTTGCCGTCTCATAATAATAGGTAACGCTCTTGCCGGCAAGCATTGGCAGATTCAGGGTGAGCTTCATCACCTGGTCGGTGCCGTTCAAACCAGCCACATACCATTTATCACCATGGCGACGGGCAACAACGGCATATTTTCCAGGATAACCGGCGATGAACTTGGTCTCATCCCAGGTAGTAGGAACGCTCTTCAGGAAATCAATCTCGTGCTGAGGAAGCTCGGAGAGATTGTTCGGATAGATGGCGATACATTGGATAGCTGCCTGGTTCATGATAGCCGAAGCCATCTCGAAAACATCGGTGGTATAACGGCGATGACGACTCTTGTTATCCTTAGAGAGATACTTGTTCATGATGGTACCACCCCAATCCATCGCAGCCACGGCGTTGCGGCAGAATGGATGCATGGTCAGTTCGAAAGCCTCCTGCTTGGCATGATACTCAGAGAAGAATACATTCTCCGAAGCCAGTACTGCCTCGCTCGATACATAGTTAGGATACATGCGCTCCCAACCTCTTGGCAGGGTGCAGCCATGGAAGATAACCTGAATGCCATAATCGTTGGCATCGCTCAGGATGTCTTCATACTGCTGCATGGTATGCTGCTTGTCGCCACCGAAGAAATCTACCTTGATGCCCTTGATGCCGATACTCTTCATCCAGGCCATCTCCTTCTTGCGAGCTACGATGTTATCCATGATGCCACGAGGACCCTGAGGTGCATCGTTTGCCACACCATTGGAATTATACCAGAGCATCAGACTCACATTCTTGCTCTGCGCATACTTGCTCAACTCTGCTATCTTGTCTCTACCAATCTGGGTATCCCAGAGCGCATCAACCAGCACATATTCATATCCCATGGTAGCAGCCAGGTCGATGAACTGCTTCTGGTCGTTATAGTTGCAGGATTCATCCTGCCAGATGAGCCAGCTCCAGGCATACTTGCCAGTTCCGTATTTCTGGGAAGCCTCGAATCTTGGCTCTACTACATCGTATGGAATGGTGGTCTCTACCAGAGGCTTCAAATCAGAACCCACAGTAATGGTACGCCAAGGAGTGGAACCCGGAAGGATGAAAGTGCCCGATGTAGAACCGATGCCATCTGCCTCCTTCTCCATAGGGAAGGCGATCTGATAACCCTTAGCAGCATCGTAATCGCTGATGTGACAACCCGGATAGTTGCCGTGAGTACCGGTCTCGCTGACCAATACCCAGCCATCGCCGCCTACCTTGAAGAGGCATGGGAAAGTATAGCCATGACCATAACCCGACTTGGCTGTAAGAGGCTGATCCACCTTATAATCTTCTTCATAACTTGGTTTGGTTCGGGCAAAACCGATGAGCGGATCCGACTGTGGACAGAGGTAAGTGGTGGTTACCTTAGGAAGATTGAAGGCAGTCTTCTCCTCGTTTACGATGAGATGCTGAGCCTTCAGTTGATCAAAAGTATAACGGAAAGCCACATCATTGTTGCTTACATTGAAGGTAACCGTCATTGGCTGCTTCTTGCCGTTGATGTATGTCACGTTGAGTTGGTTGGCATGATAATCTACATGCGAAAACTTGGCGGTGCGGAGGTCATAGCTCTTCTCCACCTTTATCTCATTCTTGCCCTGATAGGTCAAGTCCTGACTGAAATCGCCTACATTGGCAAGGAGTCCGAGCTGTGATTCCTCCATCATCCGCTTGCCTGCATAGTCGATGGAATAATAGAGTTTACCATCGCGGTCTTCTACCACGACATTCAACTTACCATCAGGAGAACTGACAGTATTCTTCTCTGCGTATGCACCGATGCTCGCCATCAATGCCAGCGCTACTGCTAAAACATTTTTCTTCATTTCCAGATAAAAGTAATTAGTTTATTTGTTACTATGTTTTTATGCCGCAAAGTTAAGCAATGTTATCGAATAAACAAAAATTAAATCGAATTATTTTGTATTTTCTTCAAATAATAGTAACTTTGCACGAAATAAACTATACACATATCAGCAGTTATGTTACAACTTGACAATTTCTATAAGGCTCGCTTCGTGCTGAGCAAGGTAATAAGAAAGACTGAGTTGGTTCACACGCCAAGAATCAACCCAGAGAGTGATGTTTATTTGAAACCAGAGTGCCTGCAGAAGACCGGTTCGTTCAAGATTCGTGGTGCTTACTATAAGATTTCACAACTCACCGATGAAGAAAAGGCGAAGGGTGTGATAGCCTGTTCTGCGGGCAACCATGCACAGGGTGTAGCGCTGGGAGCTACAGCCATGGGCGTCAAGAGCCTCATCTGTCTGCCTGAAGGTGCTCCTATCTCCAAGGTAGAAGCAACCAAGCGACTGGGTGCTGAAGTCTGTCTGGTACCTGGCGTTTACGATGATGCCTACCAGAAGGCGCTGGAACTGAAAGATGAGCATGGCTACACCTTCGTTCATCCTTTCGATGATGAGAATGTCATCGCCGGGCAGGGCACCATCGGATTGGAAATTATCGACCAGCTGCCTGATGTAGAGGCTGTAGTAGTGCCTGTTGGCGGCGGCGGTCTGATTTCGGGTGTGGCTTTCGCCATCAAATCGTTGAATCCGCATGTAAAGGTATATGGTGTTCAGGCTGAAGGAGCAGCAAGTATGGTACAGAGTCTGCACGATCACAAACAGGAGAAGTTACCTTCTGTAGCAACCGTAGCTGATGGTATTGCCGTAAAGGAACCGGGCAAGATTACTTTTGAAACCTGCTCCAACTATGTAGACGAAATCGTAACCGTGAGCGAGGATGAGATCTGTGCAGCCATCCTGAAACTCATAGAGAGTGAAAAGATGGTAGCCGAAGGTGCCGGTGCGGCCAGTGTGGCAGCAGTAATGTACAACAAGGTTCCGGTGAAGGGCAAGAAAACCATCTGCGTGGTAAGCGGCGGTAATATCGACGTAACCATCCTGAACCGCGTCATCACCCGTGGTCTTGCCAAGAGCGGCCGTCTCTGCACCATCGAGATGGAGCTGGATGACAAACCGGGTGAATTGGTAGAGGTTTGCTCTGTCATCGCCGGATTGGGCGGTAATATCACCGGTGTTCACCACGACCGTTCTGCCAACCGCAACAAGGTGAATGCCTGCGTGCTCCGCCTCACCATGGAGACTCGCGACGAGGAACACGTAAAAGAAATCAAGGAGGCTTTGGAATCAAAGGGATTCCATCTCTGGATAGTATAATATTTAATGTTGAATGGTTAGTGTTCAATGTTTAGTATTAAGTATTAAGTGTTAAATTATAAATTGTAAATTATAAATTGAAGATTATGAACGCAATTCACACAGACAATGCGCCTGCAGCTATCGGTCCATATAGCCAGGCTATCGAAGTAAATGGTTTTGTTTTTGCATCTGGTCAGATTCCTATCGACCCTGCAACAGGCAATTTCGTAGAAGGTGGCATCAAGGAGCAGACTCGCCAGAGCCTCACCAACGCCCAGAACATCCTGAAGGCAGCAGGTACCGACCTTTCTCATGTGGTTAAGACTACAGTTTATCTGAACAGCATGGACGATTTCGCAGCCATGAACGAGGTTTATGCCGAGTTCTTCAGCCATCCATATCCAGCTCGTTCTGCCGTAGCTGTAGAGAAGTTGCCAAAGGGCGCCCTCGTAGAGGTTGAGGTTTTGGCAGCCAAGTAATTCTTCCTTTTTTCTATCAGGAAGTAAAGTTTCAAGATGAAAATATTCTTTAGATGGTATCAAGCATTACATTAAAGAATCTGATTATAGGCTATCATTCGAAGCACCAGCTCCGGGCGATAGCCTCACCTGTTCATGCCTCGCTCCAAGCCGGTGAACTGACCTGTCTCATCGGAGCCAACGGAGTGGGCAAATCTACCTTACTCAGAACTTTAGCCGGATTTCAGCCAGCGCTTGATGGCGAAATCCTGATTCAAGACAAATCCCTTTCTGATTTCTCTGCCCAGGAACTCGCCAGAGAAATCAGCATCGTTCTCACATCGAAGACAGACCATGCCCAACTCTCAGCAGAAGAGATTGTTGGCATAGGGCGTTCTCCCTATACCGGTTTCTGGGGCACATTATCAACTGCCGATAAGCAGATTGTAGCCTCTGCTCTTCAGGAAACGGGCATTCAGCATCTTGCCCAGAGAAACATCAGCGAACTGAGCGATGGTGAGCGTCAGAAAGTAATGATAGCCAAAGCCTTGGCGCAGCAAACCCGCATCATCATCCTGGACGAGCCTACCGCCTTTCTAGATTTCCCCAGCAAGATAGAAACCCTACAGATGCTCCGCCGTCTAGCGCACGAACAGCATAAATCCATATTACTGTCAACCCATGATGTAGAGTTGGCGCTCCAGCTCTCCGACCGTCTCTGGCTGATGGAAGAAAGCCGTTTCTCTATCGGCACTCCTAAAGAACTGGCTGCCGATGGTTCCTTATCCAGATTCATCAATCGTGACGGCATCCGATTCAGCAAGGATTCCCTCCGCATCGAAATCAAATGAGTTTTCGTAATTGATTTTTTCTATGGTTGCACGCAAGCACATGAAGAAAAATTCTCAAGTGGCTCAGTTTGCTAACTCAAGTAGCTCAGTCAGCGAGTTCAGACGTCTCAGTTAGCTGATGCAGACGTCTCGATAAGCCTACGGATACGGCTCCGTTAGCTTACGCAGTCATATTCATAACCCAACGCAGTCATATTCGTAACCCAGCGCAGTCATATCCGTAACCCAACGCAGCCATATTCGTAACCCAACGCAGCCATATTCGTGAATAAGTTTTAGATAATTATCTATCATCCATCACGCTATACAGAAGAGATAATTACCTCATTATCAAACGTTTAAAGATTTAAAAAGAGGAAACGTGTAAAATCTAGCACTTTGAAAGCTAGGATACGTGCAACAACAAGAATACCAGGAAGTTATGAGACGTAAAATCTACAGTCAATTATAAACAGAACTTTCGCATGTGGTTCAAGTACGGGCTGAAGGCTCAAAAGCTCCTAGCCCAGGGCGCGTGGAGCAAACTTGCGTATATATTGTCAATAGAAGCGCTTTCAACCGTACAGATTGCCAGATTTACTATTTCCGTTTTTGCTGTTCTCTTATTATCCTAACCGTCAAATCGGCAAACTTTTTTATTGCTGCCTGAACCTGTCCTCGTCCGAAAGCCCAGAAGATGAGGGCGGCAGAGGCTGGTGCAGCATGTGTTCCTACATACTGGCGCATTTTAAGAACTGTGCAGTTTTCAATACCAAGTTCTTTCATGGCAGCGAATACTTGGGCTGCTGGTACTTCAAAATCAGCCTTAGTGCGCTGATCTCTAAGTACCAATGCGGTCTTGTTTACCTTAACTACCTTGTATTCTTTATTGGCGTTACTGCGATATGTCTTGATAGTCTTAATCTTTTGAATAAAGTTATCGAATGTCAATATATTAATATCTTCCGTCATAACTAATGGGGTTTAAATGTTGTGGTGATAAGCAAATCATTCCACCTTTTTGTTATAATTCTCCTCTATTATGGTGCAAAAGTAAGTTTTTTCCGTGAAAAAAACAAGAAAAAATGCATTTTTCTAGAGCATGTACAATATATTCTTTTATCAGGTATCTATTTACATCTTTTTAATTGCCAAAAACTTGCATGATTCAAAAATTAGCCGTATCTTTGCGGCTAAAGATAGGAATAGAAGAAAAGATTATGGCAAACAATGCATGCAGAAAGCTGCCGGTAGGCATGCAGTCTTTCAATGTTATCAGAGAGGAAGGATACCTCTATGTTGACAAGACTGACATCATCTGGAATTTGGCGAACAACGGCAGGCAATATAATTTTTTAATCCGTCCTCGCCGATTCGGTAAGTCTGTGCTTGTTGATACACTCCAAGCTTACTTCGAAGGAAGGAAAGAACTCTTCGAAGGACTGAAAATCATGGATTTGGAGAAGGAATGGAAACAGTACCCGGTTATTCGATTCGACATGAGTCGAGGGGGAGCGACTGCAAATGAAGTTAAGGCATATCTGGATCGAACTTTTGATGTTTATGAGCAATTATATGGCATCCATATCAAACCAACAGATTCACTAGGAAACCGCTTCGACCTAATCATTAAAACCGCCTATAAGCAAACAGGGCTCAAGGTTGCCATTCTTATCGATGAGTACGACTCTCCTCTCCAGCACTCGTGGAAAACTCCCGAGCATGAGGGTTGCACAGAAGTATATAGAAGTGTATTTTCCATCTTGAAAGCTGATGATGCGTACCAACGTTTCGTCTTCATTACGGGTATCACCAAGTTTACGCAGATTTCTCTTTTCTCTGTTCTCAACAACCTGACCAATATCAGTTTTCTTCCTGAATATGCAGCTATCTGCGGTATTACAGAAGAAGAAATCGGGGAGAACTTCAAGCCGGAACTGGAAAGAATGGCTGAAGTGAACGAGTGGACCTTGCAGCAAACTCATGATAACCTGAAGGATTACTACGATGGATACCATTTCAGTCGCAGAAACATGGTGGACATCTACAATCCTTTCAGTCTCCTTAATGCACTCGACGCACAAGACTTGAGCTGTTTCTGGGTTTCATCAGGAGCAACCTCCATGCTACCTAAGTTTGTGGACAACATGGAACTGCGCTTACGAAATTTCGAAAATTGTCCGATTTTACGCAAGACTCTTGAGAGTTCTGATGTCATAAATGGTGGTGCCGAACTCTTTCTCTATCAGACGGGTTACCTTACCATCAAGTCGAGCGATGAATTTGGCTATTTCTTAGGTTTCCCAAACCAAGAAGTGAAACAGGCTATTGGATTGGGGAATTACTGAAGAATAAAAACATAGAAGAAGAGGGCGTGCAAAGACTATATCTTGCACACCCTATTTTTTTCCCTATTACTACAATATCTCCAACTGATCCTTTACCGCCTTATAACAGCGGCGGGAAACCGTGATTTCCTCATGGTCGAAAGGAGGAGAAAAGATGCAGCGGAGCGTATAATTCTCGATGCAGAGAAGATAATCGAGATTGATGATGCAATCCTGACGAACCTGAGCCAGAGAAGGCGACATGGAAAGGATGGTCTTTGCCGTGGCCTGCCTCTTCAATTTATAAACCTGCCCATTCGACAACTTCAACTGCCAAAGATGAGTAGCCTCATCAAAAGTGCAACTGAACACATCATCGGGCTTCAACATCAATAAACCCGAAATGGTCTGAATGGCAAGACGCTTGGCTGCTGTTCCCAGCATCCCATTCATTCCCGAAAAATCCTGAGTCTTCTGAGAAGCCAAGACTGATTCAGAAGAACAGGAAGAGGACTCTGGAACGGAAGAATCATCTTCATCCACATCATCTCCATCTTTCATTTTCTGCCGGATTCGGTCTACCACCAGTTCAAACTCATCCTGCTGATAAGGTTTCAACAGGAAATCGAAGGCAGAGGCTCTGAGCGCATCAATCATATACTTATCGAAGGCGCTGTAAAATACTACGATAAGGTCCATCGGAATTTCATCTCTCAGAGATTGCAACACCTCAAAACCCGTCTGTCCAGGCATTTCAACATCGATGAACAGCACATCGGGCTGTATGCTCATCACCAGATTCTTTGCCGATACCGCCGAAGAGGATGTGGCAATCACCTCAAAATCTTCCAGAGTTGCCAAATCATCCTGCAACCTGTGGATGCTCTGTGGTTCATCGTCCACAATCACAACCTTAATTCTATCTTGCATGTTATTTCGTTTTAAATTCTTATGAAAAGTTTCTTACTTAAAGACATTATAATCGTAATTACATGGAACTCCGATACTTACACATATTCCTCTATTCCTGGTACCACCCTCCTCTTCTGATGCTCCTCTGTTGCTCTGCATCTTGAAAAACATCTTGCGTTCGTTGCTTGCATTAAGCATTTCGATGGTACTGTTCAGAATTCTCAATCCGGTTCCCGTACTGGCAGCACAATTTTTCTTTTTCTTGCCAACGGTACCCGAAACTCCACATCCGTTGTCTGTAACATCTATGCGGAGCATATCGTCCTCAACCCAGATGTTTACATCCAGCAAAGGCTTATCTCCCGTCTCTTTCATTCCCACAAAAGCATGTTTCAAAGCATTCTCTACAGGAATCTGGATAATCATAGACGGCAGCATGAGCTTCATATCCACATCCTTGGCAACATGGAACTGAGGCATCGGAAGGAACGGATTGGTTTCATGGCGAAGAGTAGAATAGCTCGTCACCATCTGCAGTTCCTCTTCCAAACTTACCGCCATCTTATCGCAAGAAAGCAAGTAGGCACGCAGTACCTGTATCAGGAGCTGAAGCGGTTTGACATTAACCCCCTTAAGAAGATTAGATACGGAGATATTGAGCACATTAAATACAAAATGAGGCGAGAAACGATTGCGCACATTCTCCATCTTCAGAGCCATCATCCGGTTCATCTCCTCATGATGCTGATGCTTGCTGCGCAATATTTTGTATCGGAGAAAAGCGATGAGAGCCAACACGCTCATTAGCAGCAAACCGATGACCAGTAACAGGATAACGCTAAAGGATCTTACCTCTGCCTGCGTGGTGTGAAGGGAGAAGCAAGCGGCAAGCAACAGCATAAGAGCGAATATGCACAGAAGGCACACTCCATTCTTTATCTGCATCAACATTATCTTTCTATATTCACTTGCCATGATAGACTATTTTTAAATGAATTTAAGTTCTCGTTGGCGAAAGTACGACAAAAAATCCAAATAGACAAAAAAATAACTGAAAAACTCATTTTTTATATAAAATATGAACTAAAACGCGTTTAAATGTGTATCTTTGTAGCATGGAAATGCAATTATTTAAAAACATCACCCCCCAAAATATGCCTGAAAGGATGAACAATCCATTCAGCTACAAACCTCATCCGCTCTGCATCGAAGCATGCAGAGAGTTGCAGAATGAACTCTCACAGCGAAACGACTGGCGGGAGGAAATAGACCGTGGAAAGATGTTCGGCGTACTCATCGTAGAAGCCGACAACAGTAAGATTGGCTATCTGAAAGCTTATAGCGGACAGATTGGCGGCAGAAGCGACTGGGAAGGTTTTGTGCCAGCCGTTTTCGATTATCTTCAACCCGACGGATATTTCAAGGTACATGAGGCTGAGATTTCGGAAATGAACCAGCAAATCAGACAGTTTGAAGCCAACGAAAACCTGATAAAGGCGAAAAACCTGATTGATGATTTGCAGCAAAAGCGCCAGGAAGTTATCGCAAACTATCAGACAAAGATAAAAGAAGCAAAGGAAAAGCGAGATGCAAGGCGCCAGGAAGCCCTTTCGGCAGGAACGCCCCTGAGCGAGGAAGAGGAGAAAGCGATGATAAAAGAGAGCCAGTTTATGAAGGCAGAGCTGAAGAGGCTGAAAAAGTCGATAAACGAAAAGACGGCGTACGAAACGCTATATGAAAACTACGAAAAGGATTTGAAAAGTGCGAAACAGCTCCGCAAACAGTTATCTGAAGAACTTCAGCAATGGCTGTTTTCGAAATTCCAGATGCTGAATGCGGAAGGAGAAACCAAGGACCTGCTGGAGATTTTCAAGGACGAGGCGGTTAAGATTCCACCTGCCGGAAGTGGAGAATGCTGCGAACCGAAACTGCTGCAATATGCCTACCAGCATGGCTACAAGCCTCTGCAGATGGCGATGTTCTGGTGGGGAGAGAGTCCGAAAGAAGAAATCAGACATCATCTTCAGTTTTATCCTGCCTGCAACGGAAAATGCAAACCGATACTACATTGGATGCTGCCTAAAACAGTCTTTGAAACCCAACAGACCGAAACTACTATATATAATAAGGTGGAAACGCTCTACGAAGACCGTGAACTGGCAGTCATCTATAAGCCAGAAGGTTTACTCTCGGTTCCGGGGAAAGATACAGCCCAGCCTTCCCTCTACGCTCTGATGCGCAGGAAATATCAGGAAGCTACCGGTCCGCTCATCGTCCATCGTCTGGACATGGCAACAAGCGGACTGATGATTGTTGCCAAGACCGAATTTGCCTATCATCGCCTGCAGAAGGAGTTTCTGAATCATCGGGTTCAGAAGAAATACGTAGCCATCGTTTGCGGAAAAGACAAGGAATCGTGCAACCGGATTCTGAAAGAAGCTGAAGGCGGAAGAGGTTACATCTCGCTCCCCCTGATAGCAGATTTCCTAGACCGTCCACGACAAATGGTAAACCGCGAACAGGGCAAGGAAGCCATTACAGAATACGAGGTTCTAGAGCGTATTGACGATACCCATCTTCGCCTGGCGCTCTATCCTAAAACGGGCAGAACGCACCAGCTGAGAGTGCATTGTGCTCATCAGGAAGGTCTGAATGCCCCTATCATCGGCGATCCGCTCTATGGCAACGAGCCGGCAACAAGACTGCATCTTCATGCAGAGGAAATCACATTTGAGCACCCGATGACGGGAAAGAAGATGACTATAACAAGAAAGGCTGATTTCTAACCGAAACCAGCCTTTCTTCATATCTGCGGATGACAGAATCCGCAGAAACAGATGAAAACATCGTAACATCAGACAAAGAACATCACGATAACCTGAGCTATCACCACTCTGACAAACATGCCGAGCGGATAAACCGTAGCATAACTGATACTTGGCGTATCGCCATCCAGCGTCTCGTTGGCGTAAGTAAGCGCCATCGGATTCGCCATACTTCCACAGAGGATTCCGCAGATACTGCCGAAGTCATACTTCTTGGTCTTCAGGATGATGAGACCTACGATAACCACAGGCACAACCGTGATGAGGAAGCCTATGCCTACCCACATCAAACCTTCCGGACGGACTACCGTCTCGAAGAACTGTCCACCAGCCGCCAAACCCAAGCAACCGAGATAGAGGGCAAGACCCAGTTCTCGCAGCATCAGACCCGCACTTCGCGTCATGTAAGAGATGAAATGCACACGAGGACCGAGCGCACCAATCAGAATACCCATCACGATAGGACCGCCAGCAATACCCAGACGTACAGGAGCCGTCATTCCAGGAATATCCAGAGGAATGGTTCCCACAGCAAGACCGAGAATGATTCCGAGGAAGATGGCGCCGAGGTTTGGCTCGTTCAGAGTCTTTACGGCATTACCCAGGAACAGCTCTACATGGTCGATACTCGTAGGGTCGCCAACTACCGTCAGGCGGTCGCCGTACTGCAGACGGAGATCATCGGTAGCCAGCAGACGGATATCACCACGAAGCACTCGGCTCACATTCACGCCATAGGAATTTCGCATCTGCAGACTGCCCAGGCGCTTACCGTTCAGTCCCGGACGGGTTACAACGATAATGCGGCTTTCTACCTTCGCATCAATCGCATTCCAGTCTACCTTATCATTATTCCACTCCTTATCCACCTTCTTTCCGAAGAGAATCTGCATCGCCGAAACCTCGTCCTTATTGGTAACCACGAGCACATTATCATTCGTATGAAGAACCGTATCAGCCTGAGGAACTATCACCTGTTCGCCTCTCCACACACGGGAGATGATGAACTTGCGATGCGTCATCATCGTAATCTCTGCGATGGTATTGCCGTTCAGGGCAGGATTCACGATTACGTATTGTCCGACAGACGTATGGTCGTCATCATCATTATTGCGAATCTCCAGATCTTCCGGTTTCACAAAGAGTTTGCGCAAGAGCATCATCGCCAGGATAACGCCCACAACACCCAACGGATAAGTAACCGCACAGCCCAGAGCCGCACCTTCGCTAGGCAAGCCCAACTGCTGCAACGCCTGCTGGGCAGCACCAAGGGCAGGCGTATTGGTTGTGGCGCCACACAGAATGCCCATCATATCAGGCAGACTGATTGGCAAAATCCAGCACAAGCCGAGCGAGAACAAGGTTCCCACCAGGATGACTGCCAGACTCCAGAGATTGAGTGAAATGCCTTCGTGACGCATCGAACCGAAGAAGTTAGGACCCACATAAAGACCCAGCACATACACAAACATGGTAAGACCGAAGCTTTCTGCAAACTCCAGCATGTTCTGGTCAATAGAGAGACCGAGATGACCCGCTATAATACCCACGAAGAATACGAAGGCTATGCCAAGGGAGATTCCTTTGACATGAATCTTGCCGAGGGCAAGACCCAAAGTACAAATCAAAGACAGGATGACGATGCCTTGCACCGCCGAATGCACGTTGATTAAATTATCAAACCACATAATGTTTCTTTATATCTATTCTAGATAATATTTTAAAATTGCTTTTTCTTGATGCAAAGGTACATTAAAATGCGAACAAAACAAAATAATTCCCATTTTTTTTTGTATTATTCTCGATTTGCAGTACCTTTGCATCCGCAAAATGTAATAAGAATGAAAGATATTTGTTGTATTGGGCACGTAACAAAGGATAAAATCGTGACCCCGAGCAGTACGGTTTACATGGCTGGCGGCACCTCTTTTTATTTTGCCTACGCCATCAACCAATTGCCAAAGGATGTAAATTTCTCGCTCATTACGGCGATGGATCCTACCGAGAAGGAACCGGTTGAAAAGATGCTCAAGGCTGGAATAGACGTCACCTTGAACCCATCGCGCAATACGGTTTTCTTCGAGAATATTTATGGCGATAATCCTAACGACCGTAAGCAGCGTGTGCTTGCCAAGGCAGATCCTTTCACCATCCAGCAGCTGGAGCATGTAGAGGCCAAGGTCTTCCACCTGGGCAGTCTGCTGAGCGATGATTTCTCGCCAGAAGTGGTTGCCTTTCTTGCCAAGAAGGGAAAAGTTTCCATCGATGTGCAGGGATATCTGCGCGAGGTGAGAGACGAGAAAGTTTACGCCATCGACTGGAAGGACAAGCTAGATGTGCTCAAGAACACCTATTATCTGAAGGTGAATGAGACCGAAATGGAGACCATTACCGGACTGAAGGACCCGAAGGAAGCCGCCAAGCTGATTCATGCCTGGGGCGTAGCCGAGGTTATCATCACCCTGGGTAGCGAGGGTTCGCTGGTTTATGTAGATGATACGTTCTACGACATTCCAGCCTATCCTCCTCATGAAGTAGTAGATGCTACCGGATGCGGCGATACCTATTCGGCAGGCTATCTCTACAAGCGCCTGCAGGGAGCCAATCCGGTAGAAGCCGGCAAGTTTGCGGCAGCCATGTGTACCATCAAACTGGAGCACAACGGACCATTCAACCGCACCATCGAAGATGTAATGAAAATCATCAGATAACAGACGGGGCAATCCCCACTTTGAAGAGAAAGGCAGTTTCCTACATGCAGGAAACTGCCTTTTTCTTTGAGTTCACCCTCCTTTTAGCCTCTGAAAATATGTTGTTTAGCAACTTTTTCCATATATGGACCATTATGAACTTGTATAACACCACATTTTTTCATACCTTTGCAGAGTAAATGAAACTGACAGTTCCAGATACACCTAGGAAAAGTAATCATATTAAACAAAGAAATCATGAAACAGAAGAAGCATCTAGCAATCGTAGGGAGCATGCTACTCGCGTTAACCGCATGCTCTGGTAGCAGTTCCGAACTGGACCCGACACCAAAGCCTACCCCTGCAGCAAAAGTACCTATCAACATCAGCACTTCGATACAAAGCCGTGCTACAGATCTGGCTTTCGAAGCGGGCGACCAGATAGGCCTGTTTGTCGTCAACCATCAAGCCGACGGCTCTGCCGCAACACTCCAAACGACAGGTAACTATATAGACAACACGAAATTCACCTATGATGGAACCTGGAAGGCTGCAACTCCAACCTACTGGAAAGACAACAGCACCCCCGCCGATTTCTACATTTATTATCCATATACAAGTTCTATCAGCAACATAGAGGCGATGCCTTGGACTGTAAATACAGACCAGAGTACAACCGAGAACTACAAGGCTAGCGAACTTCTGATAGGCAAGACTACAAATGCAACTCCTACAGAAAGCGCCGTGAAGATAGACGCCAAACACGTGTTGAGCCAGATGATTATCAAACTCGTGGCAGGAAACGGATTTACAGAGGCTTCGCTTGCTGCAGCCAAGATTAGCGTAAAGATCAACCGCTTAAAGACACAGGCTACAGCCAATCTTTCTACAGGTGCCGTAACAGCCAAGGGCGATGATACAGACCTCATTCCGCTCAAGGAAGAAGGCAACAGCTACAAGGCGCTCATCATTCCGCAAGCCGTAGGCGAAGGAAATCTCATTACCGTAAATGTTGACGGCAGAGATTTCAATCTTCCTAAGTCATCCAAGTTTTCCGCTTTCGAGGCAGGCTGGATACATAAGTTTACCGTTACGCTCAGCAAGACCAGCAACGGCGTGAATGTAAACATCAGCAAATGGGAAGACGACGGTATCGACTATGGTGGTACAGCCGAATAAAAAAGTACAGACGATTTTCTATCCTAGAAATAATACGAGATAATCTTTCTTCTAGAGAAAGGGCATCTCCCCAAAACGAATTATTTATGAAAAGAGTAAAACATACCTTATTATATCTGCTTGCGGCAGGAGCCATGCTTCTGACAGGCTGTAGCGATGACTTCTTCGGCGACAAGACCGAGCAGCACGACAGCAACCGCATTCAACTCTCGGGCGATATCGACCAGCTTGCCGTAACCCGCGTCAACGACAACGGTTTCTGCAACGGCGACGTGATGGGCGTTTATATCGTAGATTACGAGGGAAACAAGCCTGGAACCTTGAAGGTAAACGGCAACCGTGGCGATAATGTGCGCCACACTTTCGATGAGCCTAACTATAAGTGGAACTCCGCTTATGACCTTTTCTGGAAAGACAAGCATACGCATATTGATGTGTATGGTTACTATCCGTTTGCCAACCCTGAGAGCATAGAGGATTATCAGTTTGAAGTACAGAAAGACCAGAGCAAGGCTACCAAGAATGGCGAAATGGGTGGCTACGAAGCGAGCGATTTTCTCTGGGGCAAGGTGTCGGATGTCGCTCCTACCACCAGCGTAATCCGTTTGCCTATGGCGCATCGCATGTCTAATGCCCGCGTTACCCTGATTCAGGGTTCCGGATTTGCTGAGGGCGAATGGGCGAATCTGGAGAAGATTGTTCTGACAGCCAACGTAGCCCGCAAGGCAAGCATCAACCTTTCTACTGGCGAAATCAAGACAGCAGGTGCTGTAGAGAGCACCATGACCATCCCATCTCGTACTAACGACGAGTGGCGCACCATCGTGGTTCCTCAAACCGTGGCTGCCGGCACAACCCTCTTCAGCATCACCATCGGCGGCGTACCTTATAAGTTCACTAAGAACGAGGCTTTTACCTATGTATCTGGCAAGATGATGAACTTCGGTATCAAAGTAGATAAGCAGACCGGAAGCGGCGCTTACAAGCTGACTTTGGTAAGCGAAAGCATTACTCCTTGGGAGAATGATTTGGTAAGCCATGATGCTACGACGAAGGAGTACGTGGTTATCAACTCAACGAAAGGGCATCTGAAAGAGGCGATTGCTGCGGCTAATAAGGACTATACCAAGATTAAGAATCTAAAGATTACTGGTGAAATTAGTGCACAGGATTTCTATTTTATGAGAGATTCTATGGAGAATCTTGCGGCATTGAATTTAAAGGAAGTAATTATTAGAGGTGGAGAACAGAGATTGACAGGTGGAGCTCAAGGAGTGTATCCGCATAATGATTATGAAATTCCATATGAAGCATTACGAGGCAAGAAATCTTTAAATCTTCTTGTTCTTCCTGACAAATTGACTAAAATAGGAATTGCTGCATTTGCAGACGACCAAAATATAACGGGTTCTCTGATTATTCCAGAAGGAGTTACGGAAATAGAAGTCGGTGCATTCTATGATTGCCGTTCTATGAATGGAACTCTTTCACTACCAAGTACACTCAAATATTTAGGACGAGGTATTGACCTTTGGTGGTATGGAGGTGTGTTCACGTATTGTGGTTTTACAAGTGAACTCATATTGCCAAATAACCTCGAATGCATTGCAGGCAATAACACTTTTGCTGGTTGTGAAGGCTTACATGGAGAGTTAAGGTTCCCTGAAAAACTTACAGAAATTAGCGATGGAGCATTTAATGGATGCAAAAGCTTAACTGGTAGTATTACAATACCGCAAGGTGTTCACAAATTACCAACTAGTGTTTTCCAGTTTTGTGACAATCTGAATGGAACACTAACTCTTCCTGATGGTATAACGTCTATTGGATACAACTGTTTCCAAGGCTGTGCCTTAAAAGGCGAACTTAAATTGCCGAAAAACTTAACAGTTATTGCTGACGAAGTCTTCAATGGTTGTGATTTCTCAGGGGAACTTGTTCTGCCAAAAACGATTAGAAGCATTGGTAAAAGAGCATTTGCCAACAACTGGCGATTAATGGGTATAGTTGAATTTCCAGAAGGTTTACAATCGATTGGTGCTGGAGCATTTGCAAATTGTAGAATGATAGAAGGTCTCGTCTTTCCAGAGAGTTTGGAAAGCATTCGGGCAGAAAATAGTTACAACGAAGATGGGGGAGCTTTCCAAGGGTGCTATGGTATAAATAGTATCGTTTGTAAAAGTGATATGCCTGCTTATGTACAAGATAAAGTTTTCGATGGCGTAGCCAAGGACAACTTCACTCTCGAAGTCCCAGAGTCTGCCATTTCCCAATATCAAGCAGCACCAGGCTGGAAAGACTTCAAGCGAATCGCAGCTCACCACGAGCTCGTTTGCCGTCCATCTGTAGCCTGCGCCTTGAGCACGGAGCATAAGCAGAAACTTGTGATTAACGCAGAAGGCGAGTGGGAAGTAGCCAGCAAGCCAAACTGGTGTGAGGTTTCTCCTGCCAGCGGCAACAAGAAGACAGAAGTTACTTTGACCATCAAGGGAATGGCTAAGAATGCTGATAGCCGTGATGGAAAGGTGGTGTTCCGACTGAAGGACAAAGACTACACCCACGAATGTAGCGTTTCGCAGTATGGTTATGAATATGGCGAGGACGAATGGATTACCTTGCAGAAGGCTACCAAGGGCAATAATGGTGGAATCAATATCGTGCTGCTCGGCGACGGCTTTAACGCAAAGGATATTGCCAGCGGCAAATATCTGAAGGATATCAAACAGGAAGTGGAGTATTTCTTCGGTATCGAGCCTTACAAGACTTACCGTGATTACTTCAACGTTTATACCGCCATTCCGCTTTCTACGGAATCGGGCATAGGAACCGTGAACACCATCCGCTACAACCGATTCAATACCACCTTTACCGGTGGCGTAGGATTAAAGGCAGATTATGATGAAGTATTCGATTATGCTCTGGGCGCTCCAACCGTCAACAAGAGTAATCTGAATCAGACCCTGATCATCATGGTTCCTAATTCTACCGATTACGGCGGCATCTGCCAGATGTGGGAAGATGGTTCGGCTATTGCCTTCTGTCCTCAGAGTACCTATGGTTATCCGCTCGATACCCGTGGCGTCATCCAGCATGAGGCAGGCGGACACGGATTCGGAAAGTTGGGCGATGAGTACATTTATCACAACGCCTTCATCGATGCCTGTGGATGTTCTTGCTGCGGACACGTTCTTGAATTCAACGGAGCCAAGTCACTCGGCTGGTACGACAACCTGGAACTTACCGGCAAGATGCATAGTGTAGGTTGGAGCCATCTGATTTTCGATGACCGCTACAGCGACATCGTAGACATCTACGAGGGAGGCTACATGCACAACCGAGGCGTATTCCGTTCGGAGCCGAACTCCTGCATGAACAACGATATTCCTTACTACAGCACCATCAGCCGTGAGAGTATCGTGAAGCGCATCAAGGCTTATGCCGGAGAAACCTACAGTTTCGAAGATTTCGTTAAGAACGACAAGCGGGATGCGGGAATCGTAGAGAGCCGTGCTTTCGGCGGCAATGGCGACCAACGCACATCCGGAACCTACCAGCATGCTCCAGTCTTCCATAAAGGCAGTCCGCTGAAAATGGCAAAGGTTAGAAAGCATCGCTAAGAGCGAAGGCAAGGTAAATCAGAATATGGACCATTAAAACAAGAAAAAAATGAAGAAACATATAATAAGATACGCCAGTTTTGCGTTGGCTATATTAGGAATGGTTTCATGTAGCGAGGAGGTGGAAACAACCTCCCGCTACAAGGATGCCCAATCTACGCCGATGACTTTTGCCGTAAGCTATCCCGGCCAGAGCCGTGCCACGGCAACCAGTTTCGAGTCAAACGACAAGATAGGTCTCTACGTGGCAGAAAGCAAGGCTCCACTCGAAATAGGCGGCAATCTCGTGAACAACGAAGCGCTCACCTACGATGGCAGCAAATGGGAAGCCGCCCGCACCCTCTATTGGGACGAAGGCACCTACAACGCCTACGCTTACTACCCATACATACAGGGCATAAGCAGCACGACAGACCAGCCTTTCAGCGTAGCTCTCGACCAGAGTACCCCGAAGACGGCAACTGCACCCGGCGGTTACGAGGCAAGCGACCTGCTCTTTGCCACCAGCAAGGACATCCAGGCATCCAACTCCCCTATCAGCCTCAACTTCAAGCACATCATGAGCAAGATCAAGATACGTCTGATCAAGGGCGAAGACTTTGAGGGAGACATGCCTACCCATGCCCAGGTAACCATCCACAGCACGGTACCTACAGCCACCATCGACCTTCAGGCAGGCGTGGCAACCCGTTATGTGAAGGGAACCCAGCAGAGCATCATCGCCCATCAGGAGAGCGACTACATCTACTCGGCCATCATCGTGCCTCAACGCATCGAAAACCGAAGACCACTCATCGAGGTGGTAATGAAAGGTGTAAGTTATCTCTACGAGAGCAGATTCCAGTTTAAACCCGGAACCGAACATCTTGTCAACTTCATCATTTCTGACAACCCAGACCAGGTGAAGATAGAGATAGGCGGTGAGATTCAGAACTGGGGGAAATAAATAAGAAAGCCTTTCTCCCGAAGGGCTATGAATGATAAGAATACAGAGAATTATAAATGAAGAAAACGGTATTGATATTATCCCTTCTAGCATTCCTTCTCGGAGGATGGGTGGCAGCCTTGTGGCTGCTGCCCTCTGCCGTTTATAAAGGCGACTGTCAGGAAATCCGATACGGAGTGAACGAAGGACTGGAACTTGTAGAACAGGACAACGGCGCGAAAGGCAAGCGATACGTGGTAGAAGATGCAGACGGAAACGAGCTGTTTACCATCCCTTTGCGTGGCTGTCTGCTAGACACCCGTTTCCGCAACGGGCAGCTCCGGTTCCGCGAGCAAAACTCTAAGAGAGAGGGATTTATCGACCGCCAGGGTATGGTAGTATTCACAGAAGACAATAAAAATGCGGTTCCGGAAGCCAACAGGCAGCAGGCGCAGATGCTGATGAACGGAGAGACGGAAGAAGGCACGAAGAGTGCGGCTGATTACCAACCGGAAGAACAGGCAAGCAGGCAAGCGAATGCACCAAAAGCAGGAAAGACCAGCCATCTTTCGCAGGTAAATCTCAAGACTATGGCACAGTCGAATCCTTTCTACAAGGAAGCCTCGAAAATCATGCAGGGCAAACTCACAGAGACCGATGCCAGACGCCGCCATACCATCCTCAACTACTGCGAACATTTCCGCAGAGCCTATACCACCAAGGATCTAGATTTCCTGAAACAGGTATTTAGCGACAAGGCACTCATCATCGTAGGAAACGTGATAAAACCAGTAGCCAACGACAACAAGTGTCAGGCTGAAGCAAAGGTAACCTACGCCATTCACTCGAAGAAAGACTATATTTCAAGACTGGCGAAGGTATTTACAGTCAACCAGAAGATAGACTTGAAATTCTCGGGATTCCGCATCATGCGCCATCCTACGATGGACGGCATTTACGGCGTCACCCTCCGGCAGCAATACAAGAGCGACCGCTACGCAGACGACGGCTATCTCTTTCTGCTCTGGGATTTCCGCAACCCGTCCATGCCACTCGTCCACGTGCGCACCTGGCAACCGGCAGGAACCGTACATAGCGGAGACGATGTAATCAGTATACAAGATTTTAATTTAGAATAATATGATGATACTCTTATTCATATTAAGCCTGTGGTCAGCATCCGTTCAGGCACAAGAGTTTTCGGTAGCAGGTTTCCGCCTGTTGCCCAACGACGTGAGTGCCTTTATCACCCCCGTGCGCGACCTCAACGATGAACCTTGCGCCCTGGTGAAGGTAGAAGCACCCTCCGACTTTGCCTTCTCCACCCCGCTAGGAATCGTATCGCGAAAAGATAAAGTGGGCGAAATCTGGCTCTATCTTCCTAAAGGCTCCAAACTGCTCACCATCAAGCATCCGGAATGGGGCGTGCTCCGCGATTACCGGTTCAGCAAACCGCTGGAAAGCAGAATGACCTACGAGCTGAAACTGAAACTGCCCAAGCCTACTCCTATCATCCAGGAGAAGCACGACACCATCGTAGAGGTAAAGACGGTAATAGATACGATTGCCATCCCACAAGTACGTAAGAAGATGCCACTCGCCCTCTACACGCTCGCCACGCTATCCCTTCATGAAGACGGACCGTCCTATGGTCTCTTCTTCGCCCTGATGCACCGCCACGGCTTCTTCATCCATGCCAGCAGCAACCTCAAGAGCATAGGCAGCACAGAGGGAACCTGCAACAAAGAAGGTTTCACGCCGGGCAGCAGCATCAAACCTTATTATACAGGCAATACACGCCACCAGAACTACACCTTTACCGCTGGAGCCATCCACCACATCACGCATGGCTTCTGTCTCTTCGAAGGCGTAGGCTACGGCAAAGCCGCTACAGCCTGGCAGCAGACCGAGAGCAGCGGAGGCGGATACCTGCTCAACGAAGACCTTACCGACAAAGGCTTCGCAGCCCAGCTGGGTGTGCTCGCCTCGTTCAACAGAGTGAGCATCGCAGCCTCAGCCATCACCATCGCCGGGAAACAATGGCAGGGCAGCATCGGCATAGGTATTAAAATCGGAAAACAAAAGAAGTAAGAAATGAACATAAAAAGCATATTACGCAATATCAGATTTCTTGCCCTCCTGATAGGAAACATGATGATGGCAGGTTGCAGCAATAGCGATAAGCCTGCCTATCTGGAACCGCACCTGATAACCACAGAGGCGACCCACATCACCCGAACAGAGGCTACCCTCAACGGATCAGCCACCATAGAGGGAGAAACAGAAATGCCGAAACTCCTGTTCAGATACGGCACTTCGGAGAGCATGAACCTCAATACCAGCGAGGTTCATGCCCAGGGAGCTGACGTCTCGCTGGTTCTGACGGGACTCAAAGCGGGCACTACCTATTATTATATGCTGCAGGGCAACAACGGGCGAACAACCACAACCAGCAACATGATGAGTTTCACCACCCAGCCCAATATAAGTCCGAAACTATCGTCGGCTACGCTCTTGAGCCACGGACCGATGAGCGCATTCGTAAGCTACGAAATAACCGATGATGGTGGCGAGCCGATGACCGAAACCGGATGCTACGTTTATCTGACCGGCGAGCCGGAGAACAAGCAGAAATGCATCGTAGAAAACTTTGACGGAAAGAAGGGAAAAATCAAGTTGCGCATCGGAAATCTGGAGCGGAATGCCCACTATGAATTCCAGCCTTTCGCTCGGAATATGGTAGGAGAAACCATAGGAACCGCCATCAAATATGATACGAGCGACGCCATTACGCTAAACGAAACAGGTGAACTGATCCAGCTGATGGGCAATCATCTTTACGAATATACCCAGTTGACCATAGCCGGAACCCTGAACGGCGAAGACCTCAGCTGTATGAGAATGATGATGGGGCGCGACAACGATAACGCAGTCACCCCCGGCAAGCTATCGGATATAGACCTTACCGACGTTCACCTCGCAGCAGGCGGAATGGTAGGTCCTTATCATCACGAAGCTGCAGAAAACCAGATTGTGCAAGGCACATTTGCCGGTTGCGAGAAGCTCACCCACGTAGTTCTCCCAGCCGATGCAACCACCATAGAGAAAGATGCATTTGCCGATTGTACTTCGCTCTGCGAGATAGAAATTCCTGCCTCAGCAGGCAGCATTCTCCCTTCCAGCGGATGCACGGCGCTCGAAGCCCTTACGGTTTCGCCTGCCAACGCTAACTACAAGAGTCAGGACGGCGTGTTGCTGAATGCAGAAGGCAACAGAATCGTCTGGTTTCCGATGGGCAAGAAGGGCAAATACACCCTTCCTTCCGCCTTTACCTCCATTGGCGCCTACGCCTTCAAGGAATGCAGCATCGAGGCGTTTTATCTGTCAGACAACGTTGAAACATTAGGACAAGGCGCCTTCATGGACAGTCAGATAAAGGAAATACATCTTGGGGCAGGCATCAAGCTGATTCCTACAGGCGTTTTTCAAGGCTGCCGGAAACTCACGAAAGTGTATCTGGGAGCCAACACAGAACAAATCAGCAACTACGCCTTCGACGGAAGTCCGCTTACCGACCTTTATGTTTCAGCTTCCATGATTCCTTACTGCGAAGAAAACGCCTTCGCCAACAAGGTAGAAGACTTCTTCGCCACCTGCGTGCTCCACGTGCCTGCAGGCATGAAAAAGAGCTATCAGAACCATAAAATATGGGGTAAATTCACCCATATAGTAGAAGAATAAAAATGTTGAATAATCATATAATTAAAAGATAAATTATGACAACACCCGAAATAGAAGAGCTCAAATCACTCGTAGAACAGAAATACGGCAAGATTCTTGCCACGACAACCGACTTCGAAGAGTTTTCACTCTATCTGGAGAAGAAAGCAAGTGGAACTATTTCGCCATCCACCCTCAAACGACTCTATGGTTATGTGAGCGACAATCACAAGCCACGCATGGTAACCCTCGATGTGCTTTCCCAATATATCGGTCATCGGAACTACATGGAATTTACCCATTGGCTCAAGACAAGCACCAAGTACAACAGTTCCTTCTTCAAGGCAAACCAGCTGGTAAGTAGCGATTTACAAGAAGGTTCTCTTATTTCTATCGGTTGGAGTCCCAACCGTCTGCTGCAGCTCCGCTATCTGGGCGACAGCACCTATGAAATAGAAAAATCAGAGAACAGCAAGCTGCAGCCTGGCGACCGCTTCGTAACAGGCTGTTTCATCAAGGAGCAGCCCCTCTACCTGCCCTACATCGAGCGTGGCGGCGAGCGTACAGCCTCGTTCGTAGCCGGCAGAAACGGCGGACTTACCGTCATCAGCATCAACGAGAAATAAAATAACAGTAATCAAGAAAAAGAGGAATCCGTGAGCATGGAAGAAACTGAAGAAAAGAAGAAGAAAACGACATCGGGATTTACCGAGGATATCAGCAAGGAGATGAGCAATTCAAACCCCTTGCCTGTGGAGGATGCATTCAGCAATCTCCACCAATGCTACGTGTCTATTTCGGGCCATACACGCATCTTTACAGCCACCAAATACGGCAAGCGTTTCATGTCGAAATGTCTCAAGAACGATTTTCTCTACACCCCTATTTACCGCCAGGCACTCGCCAAGGAGTTTGAAATAGGCCAGCAGCTGGAACATCCCAATATCTGCCGTACCATCGACCTGGAAAAGGTTGACAACCTGGGCACGGTAGTGGTGATGGAATATATTGACGGCGATAATCTGGAGCAGCTCATCAAGAAGAATGCCCTCTCGGCAGAACTCGCCCGCAAGATAGCAGGACAGCTGATGGATGCGCTGGAATACATGCACAACAAACAGATGATTCATCGCGATCTGAAGCCTTCCAACATCATGATTACACATAACGGGCAGAACGTGAAGCTCATCGATTTCGGTCTCTCGGATAGCGATTCTTTCTGCGTATTGAAATCGCCAGCCGGAACTTCAGGCTATATTGCTCCCGAACAGATGCTACCAGCTGCCAAGGCTGAACCGCGTGCCGATATTTATTCTCTGGGCATGGTTCTGGGCGACATGGCCAAGGCTACGGGCGATAAGGCGCTCAGCAAGATGGCAGAAATCTGTAGTTGCCGCGACCCGCAAAGCCGTCCGCAAAACATCGCCCAACTGCGCCAACGCCTGTCCTGTACGCCCCGTTACCGCCACGCCGTGCTCCTGCTCTGTGCCCTCATCATCGCCCTACTGGCAGCCCTGGCCGGGAGTTATTATCATCTGGAGAAGAGTGCCCAAGAACCTGCATCTTCGGCAAGCGACAGCATTCAGCCCAACGACAATAAGGTAATCGACTATCAGCTTTGGGATAAATAAAGCAGGAACTTTAAACATATTTATCTCTTTTTCTTTCCATATTCGGCAGAAATACGCTACTTTTGCACCCTATATGGAACAGATTTCACCAATTCAGGCATTATTGCAGCAACGCACCCTGCTCCAGCTGGAGTATTATACCGAGAAAGAAGCCTTCCGCAAGCTTACCGAACAGATGGGCATGCAGCGGAAGGTGAAACGAGGTGATGCCTGGTTCCCGCTACAGGTGGGAAAGAGCTTTTATAATTCGCTGAACCAGACAGCCATAGAGGTTTTCCGAACCTCTGACCAGGATATCGAGCACAATTTTGAGTTCGGTCGCCCCGTCATGTTCTTTAGAAGTGAAGGAAGTGAAGAACTTAAATATTTCTCCTTCACCGGAACCGTGAGTTATGTAGATGGCGACAGAATGGTGGTTACCGTACCCGATTCTGCCCCTCTGCTCGAACTTCAGCAGTCAACCGATCCTATCGGCGTACAGCTATCCTTTGACGAAACCAGCTACAAACTGATGTTCGAGGCCCTGGACCGCGTGATGAAGGCGAAGAACAACCGTCTGGCTTATCTCCGCGATTTATTCTATTCCCATCAGAAGGCAGAAAGATTCTCCTTCGAACCGATGAAGTTCCCTTGGCTCAATCCTACCCAGGAAAGGGCTGTGAACGAGGTGCTTTGGGCGAAGGATGTGGCCATCGTTCACGGACCTCCGGGAACCGGAAAGACTACAACCCTGGTAGAAGCCATCAACGAAACCCTGATGCGCGAGAGCCAGGTTCTGGTGTGTGCACAGAGCAACATGGCGGTAGACTGGATATCAGAAAAACTGGTGGATAGAGGCATCAACGTGCTCCGTATCGGAAACCCGACCCGCGTGAACGACAAGATGCTGGGCTTCACCTACGAGCGCCGCTTCGAGAGTCATCCCGACTATCCGCAGCTTTGGGCTATCCGCAAGGCTATCAGAGAATTAAGAAAAAACAGGAAGAAGGGTAGCGAAAACTATCATCAGAAGATGGACAGGCTGAAGAGCCGTGCTGCCGAGATAGAACTCCGCATCAACGCAGAACTCTTTGGCGAGGCGCGTGTCATTGCCTGCACCCTGGTAGGTTCTGCCCACAGATTGCTGGAGGGAATGAAGTTCGGTACCCTCTTTATCGACGAGGCTGCCCAGGCTTTGGAAGCAGCCTGCTGGATTCCGATGAGAAGAGCCAGCCGGGTGATTCTGGCAGGCGACCATTGTCAGCTGCCGCCTACCGTAAAGAGTATTGCGGCATTAAGAGCCGGACTGGGCAAGACCCTGATGGAGCGCATCGCCGAAAACAAGCCTGAGGTGGTAACCCTACTGAAAATCCAATACCGCATGAACGACGAAATCATGCGATTCTCGAGCGACTGGTTCTACGGGGGCAAGGTGGAGAGTGCGCCTCAGATCAAATACCGGAGCGTATTGGATTACGACCATCCGATTACGTGGATTGATACTTCGAACGAGGAGAATCAGATAACGATAGAAGGAGAAGATGCTCCCGAGGATTCTGCTTCCACATCATCTTCTGTATCTGCAGCCAATCAGAATTCTGATTTGAACTTCAAGGAGCAGTTTGTGGGCGAGAGTTTCGGGCGTATCAACAAGGCGGAAGCCGAGCTAACCCTGCTCACCCTGGCGGAATACTTCACCAAGATAGGCAAACAGCGCGTTTTGGAGGAAAGAATTGATGTAGGCATCATTTCGCCTTACCGTGCCCAGGTACAATATCTCAAGAAGCTCATCAAGAAGTATGAGTTCTTCAAGCCTTACCACCGCCTGATAAGCGTGAATACGGTAGATGGTTTCCAGGGACAGGAAAGAGACGTAATTCTCATCTCCCTGGTGCGTTCCAACGATGAAGGTCAGATAGGATTCCTGAAAGACCTCCGCCGCATGAACGTGGCGATGACGAGAGCCCGAATGAAGCTCATCATCCTGGGCAACAAGGACACGATGACGAAACATCCTTTCTACAAGAAACTGTGGGAGTATGTGGAAGCTATCAACAACAACGAATAAAATAAAGACTATTTTATGCTACAACGAGACTACATACAGCGGTTGATTCGCGAGTTTATGGCGGCACTCGAAAGAATGCTCGAAAAGAAAGAGGTGGAGGTGAGACGTGAGAAGATTAAGGAGCTCTACAATCAATACGTAGGCCCTTACGCCTTCTACAGCATCGCTACCATAGAAGACGTGATGAAGGCGATGGCAGGAATAGAGGACGAGGAGAAGCGACTCTCCAAGATGGACATGCTTGCCGAACTCTACTATCACGAGGCTGATACCGTGGGACAGCCCACAAGAGACGAACTCCTGAACAAGGCTTTCATGCTCTTCGATTATGTGGAAGCCCACGGAGATACGTTTTCCATTGAGCGCCGCAATAAAATGGCACAAATCAAACAGAAGATTGGAGATGCGCTCAAATAAAGAGTGCATCCACCTTTTTATATTTTTAGGATAACAAAAACTAATCATAAAGTTCAATGGTCAAAACTCAAAGTTCAAATTTCGATGCTGAGTGGCGTGATGGAAATGATAGCGAGATGCGGTGTGAGTCTCTGGCTGGTACCAGCCCTGGCGTGGACGGGAGTCTGCTTCGGCGACCCTGTAGCGTGGGTCATGGCAGATCTCTTCCTCATTCCCGCCTTCCTTTGGCTTTACAAGCATCTGAAGAAGGAGCAAGTCCGATAGGGTAATTTTGACGTTTTAAAAATTTGCATTAAAAAATATTCTGCTAAGGGTTAGGAAAATGAAAATTCGATTGTAATATAGGCAAAAGAAAAGAAAATAAAGTAATGCAAATAAACAAAGAAACGATAGAACAGCTCTTCCGGCAGCATTATCTGAGGATGTACCAATTGGCCAGGGTACTTCTGAAGGATGATGCAGCCAGCAAGGATGTGGTGAGCGAAGTCTTTGCCGATGTGCTCGACGGAAAGACCCAACTGGGTCTTGATAACGAGACAATAGCCAGCAATTCGCCCCTGCCTTCCGCCAACGCCGGGAGCTATCTTCTGGTGTGTGTGCGCCATAAATGCCTCAACCTGTTGAGCCGACAGAAGATGAAAGACCGGGTTCATCACCTCCTGAAAACCGATACTTCGCCTTCGATAGCTCCCCTGGAAGCGACGATTGCCGAAATAGACAGGGAGACCGAAAAGTACGAGGCAATTCTGGCTTATATGGATGCAGAACTCACGCCACAAACCCGCAAGGTACTCAATCTCCGTTTTCGGCAGAAACTGAAATATCGGGAGATTGCTACGGAATTGGGCATCAGCGAAGTGTCTGTTTATAAGCATCTGGCGCAAGGCATCAGAAAATTAAAGCAAAAGTTTAACCCTTAGCAGATTTATTATGGACAAGTTTGAAAAAATACTGGATATCATCGACCATCAGGAGAAGTATTCTGATGAGGAGATTCGTGAAATATTGCAGGATGAGGAATGCCGAAAACTCTATCAGACGATGGTGGAAGTGGATTCTGCACTTGAAAGCCCCTCTCCTATTATTAATGTAGATGAGGAATGGGAGAAATTCAGCCAGAAACATCAACTTCAGGAAGAAGCAACCCAGAATGCTGCTCAGGAAGCAGTATCCCATCCTATAACTTCCTGGCGTAAACTGGCAGCATCCATCGCCGGCTTTGTCTTGATTTCGGGTATTGCCTTTGCCGCAATCCATACTTACATCAAGCGCAGCCAGGAACCAACCCAGGTAATCGCAGATACTCATCCGGAAGTCGTAAAATCAGATTCCGCAAAGCAGGTAGCAGCAAAGGATTCCCTGACTCATCCGAAACCAGAAAAACCAGCCATTCACAAGACTTTCGAGAATGTAGCTTTCGAACAGATGATTTCAGAGATTGCTTCTTATTATGATTTACAAGTGAAGTTTGAGAATAACGAGGACAAAACCCTCCGCCTCTATTACGAATGGAACAGTCATTCGAGCATCGAGAACATCGTAAAAGAACTGAACCAATTCGAGAACGTAAACATCGAATTGCAGCAAAACGAGCTGATTGTAAAATAACAAGCTTATCAAAAGTAAGCATAATATTATCGACTCTCAAAGTAATCATAAAGTTCAAAGTTAAAAAGTATCATTATGAGAAGATTTTCAGCCATCATATTCCTGCTGTGCACGTTCGCCCTGGCGATGAGCGCACAGCACATCCAGCGCAACTATCACGACCGCAGCATGTCGGACGTCCTCATCGACCTCGACAAGGCTTCCAAGCACTATAAAATCAGCTTCATCTACAACGAACTGGAAGACTTCACAGTTACCCAGAACGTGAAGACAGCCAATATTCCCGATGCCATCCGCAAGGTAATCGGCTTCTATCCAATGCAGATGACCGTGGGTGACAGCCTCATCACGGTAGAATGCATGCGCAAGAGCGAGCGCAAGCTGAGAGGCAGACTGATAGACAATCACAATCTTCCTGTAGAATTTGCCAACATCCAACTGCTCAACCCGAAGGATTCCTCCTTTCTCTGTGGAGGCGTGAGCAACGCCAATGGCGATTTCGTCATCCCCTGCCAGCAGAAGCAGGCCCTCATGAAGGTTTCTTTCGTGGGCTACAAGACGATTTGCAAGCTGGTACCTATTGCCCGCATCGGAAATGTGAAGATGCAGGCGAATGCCTATCAACTGGGCAAGGTGGAAGTAAAGGGCAAGCTGCGTATCGACCACGGCGACCATGCCTCTTATACATTCTCTGACGAACAGATCAGGAACTCACGCCATTCACAGGATCTCCTGGGAACACTCCCGGGAATCTATACCGATCCGATGACCGGCAAGACATCCAGTATGACCGGCAAATCCATCAAGATTCTCATCAACAACGTGCCGATGACGAGCGAGAACGACTTGAAGGCTATTGCCGCCAACAAAATAAAGAAGGTGGAATACTACGAAGATCCTCCTATCAGATACGGCGATTTGGGCATCTTGATGAACATCATTACCAAGCCGCTTGATACGGGTTATACTACCGGTTTTGACGTGTCTAGTGCCTTGACTACAGGGTTTAGCAATGATAATGTGTATTTCAAGTACAACAAGGGCAATCATCAGTTTTCCTTCGATTACAGCATCAACGTGAGAAACTATCGTGACTGGATAGAAGACAACCAGTATACTTTTACGCTTGACGACCAGCAGGCTGTCTATGATTACCATCTGCACAAGCGTTTTGGCTATACCGACAACAAGTTCAACCTGAAGTATGCTTACAGCAAGCCAGACGACGTAACCTTCCAGGTCACCTTTTCTCCAGAATTGTCACATAAGTTCAACCGGGGAAATAGCGAGGTTGCAACGCAAGGAAACGAGGCTTGGCAGGATGGTTTCGGAAACACGAAGGATATTGTAGATTACGTGAAACCAGCAGTAGATCTCTATCTCAGCAAGCAGTTTGCCCATAAGCAGACACTCGATGTGGACTTGCTCGGCTCTTACTTCAACACCAGGCAGCAAATGCTCAACCGGCAATGGACTTCCGACAAGGATAGCATCTTGACCGATGACGACATGCACTCCAGGAGCCACATCTATTCCCTGATAGGAGAAGCTGATTATACCAAAGAATGGGAGCAGGGAGAGCTGTCGGCAGGAGTGTACACCTGGAACAAGTGGAGCGACTATAATGTGCGCAATATCCTTTCCGGCTATGAGCCTTCAAAGTATTCTTCATGCATCAAGATCAATACGGTTTATGCCCAATACCAGAACCATATCGGCAAGTTTACCTATCGTATAGGCGTAAAGAGCACGTGGAGAACCCAGAGCTATCAGGATCTCACCTATAACAACAACTATATTCATCCGTTGCTGTATTTCTCCTATAAGCTGAAGAACGGTTCGTTGCAGCTGCTATCGTCCAGCGGCACCAATTATCCCGCCATCTCAACATTGAGCGAGAACATGACGATTGTCATCCCCGGACTGATGAAGCAGGGCAACCCGAATGTAAAGGCTACGATGGAATGGGGACCGATATTCAGATACACCTATAATGATGCGATGCTCTACCTGCAAGTAGCACTTTATGGAATCTATAATGACAAGGTAATTACACCTTATTATTATTGGACCACGGTGAACGACAAGCGCAGCATAGTTTCTACCTATGAAAACGGCAGTTTCTATTGGCGTTATGGCACAGGCTATTATCTTCAGTTCAAGCCGTTCAAGAACGAGGTTTTGAAACTGATGGTGGGTGGAGGTTTTGAACGGGAGGTAATCAGCAATTCCTATGGTCGCCATTGCTACTGGTGGAGTCCTTTCAAATATGGCATCAACTTCCGGAAGGGAAACTGGGGAGCATCTTACCAGGGAAATATTCCTTCGAAGATGGCTGTCTTGGACTATCGCAAGGCGGATGAGCCTAAGAGTGAATTCTCTGCTTTTTATCAGAAGGGAGCCTGGCGTTTCTCGCTCTATGGCATGTGGATGTTTGCTCCTGCCAAGTACGAGAGCCGGTCGTTCGACAATCCGATTATGAACCAGACGGAACAGCATATCATCAAGGATAATCGCCGCATGCTGATGCTGGGTGTCAGCTACAACTTCTTCTCCGGAAAGAAGAAGAACATCCGGAAGAACATCAACAACTATGATTCAGATGCTGGCGCATTCAAGTAAAAGCCGTCTTCGCTTTTCCCGAAATCACAAATAAGCAAAAGGCTGGACTTCCTTACCCGAAGTTCAGCCTTTTTGCATGTCATCAGTAATCCACATACGCATTTTATCGTTTATAGACGATAAAAACGCATCAATTCTATCGTTTATAGACGACAAGCATCATTTTTAGGGCAATTTTGCGCTGGGACGATTACCCTTCTAAGAGAAGAAAATAATATTTCCAGTTAGGAAAATAAAAATCTCTAACTGGGAAAATATTTAGGATGAAAATGACTCAAAACAGACAACTGAGACTCACATTCCGGTTTTTCCGGCTCTAAATCGGGCAATAGTCTCAGTTATCCCGTTTTTACTTGCATTTTTTAGGAGAACATGATTTTGTATTTCAGCAAGGTCTAAATCTACTTTAAAGCAAAAAACAAAGCAAATTTGAGGGTTTGGGAGACCTAAAAAGAATGCTTTTGTAAAATCTTTCGAATAATCTATAGGGCTGAGACCGAAACTAAAAAACTGAGAAACCTTCATAAGTCGTTGCTTTCTAGGGAATTAGATTATCGCCTCTTTTCCTTTTACTTGCTTCCATAGTCTCAGTCTCAGAGTCTCAGTTGTTTTTCAAGCACCCCCTCTTCTTCTTATATACTTATATATTATATATATATTAATATATAATTAATTAATAATCAATAAGTTATAAAGATAAAGAAAGAGAGAGCGGAAGAATGGTACCCCCTTTATTTATAACTGAGACTCTGAGACTGAGACTCTCTGCTCATCCCGAACAAAAAAGCAGAAGTCTGCCAGCATCCCTGCCAGCAGACTCCTTTTCCATAAACCGAACCTAAATTTTACACTTTCTTTTTCTAGGAAATGCAATTACAATGTAAACCTAAATATAACCTATTACCTTGATGAAACTTCTAATACGCTTTTCTCTATTATAACGCTTTGCAAATGAATACCTTCTTAAGACTATTCAGCAACAGCCTGCTCTGTAGACTCCTGCTGAGTATTCTCTACAGGTGCATCCTGAGCCTTTACTTCCTCTGTAGGCTGCGCATTCTCCACCTGCTCTACAGGAGTTTCGCTTGCCTTTGCCTCTGTTGACTCTGTAGCATTCTCTACAGGAGTTTCCTGCTTGTCAGAATCCTCAACGCTAGCCTGAGAACTGATAGCTGTGCCTTCTACTGTTGAATCGGCTGGAGCTACTGTATCAACTGGAGCTACTTCAGAATTACCCATCATTTTGCTAGAAGCAAAAACATTACTTACTGAAACCATTACCATAGCTGCGATAGCTGCAAAAACGAACTTCTTCATAATCTTATCTTTTAAACTGTTATTACTAATATTGTTATTTACTTTCGTTGTGGATTCATTATCGAACCCGCTATTCATTATCACAAGATGCGTGCCAGAAAATGAGCAAGGCAACTACTTCTCCTGATTATCAGCCACTTATCATTTTCGTGTCAAAAACAGAGAGTGGGGAAAAGGGGGAATGAGTGGGGAAAAAATCCACAAAAAAAATGGGGATTCCGTTCCTGATAACTTCCATTTTCCCCAAGAAACAGTTTTGTTTCACCCCGAATTCTGGATTTCTTTATTGCTTCAGATTCATTCCCAGACATACAAGAGAGCATGGTTACCCCAAAAGAAAGCACAAAAGCTAGAAAAATGAAACAGATATAGCCCTCAAAAACGCTCCTTTTTTGGAAGATACATTCCTTTTTCAAGTTATACGGAAGATTGATGATTGCGTTAACCGCTTGATAATAAGCCTTTTAGAAGAAAGCAGATTAGAAAATCTTCCAGATTCCAAATCTTCCAATTGTTTTTTCTGCATATCCCTCCTACCTCTATTTATATATATAATTAATTAATAATCAATAAGTTATACAACACAAAGAAGTAAAGAAGAAGGACAAACTAAAGATGCATACCCACTCAAAATTAATTGGAACAACTGGAACAACTGGAACGCAGCTCCAGGAAAATCCCCTTTTCTCTAGAAGGTAAGCCCAATCCATTTGCTTTTCACCTTAGGAACAGAAAATCATAGGAAAAACATTAATTTTCCTTAAACAAGCCGTTTTCCTGGATTATTTCGAAGTATAGTTAGAAATATTTTCGTATTTTTGCAAAGTATACTTTAAAATATTTCTGTATAGACTAGCAAATTATTAGAAATATCATCATAGACTGTAGATAAATGCAGAGGATAACGCATAAGAGAATCAGAATTTCCTGGCTGCTGCTATTGGTTTACTTGCCGATGCTACTTGCCGTTACGTTTCACCATCATGGTGAAGCGCAGGGAACTCATGCTGATTTCTATTGCGCCGATTGTGCCCATCATGTTCATCACGACGGGCATCTGACAGCCCTGCAGAATACCATGCACGACTGTGTGCTTTGCCAATTGCAAAGCACTCCTTATCTGGCTCCATCCCTCGTGGTTTGGGTTGCCATCGCCGTGCTCCATCTCTCCCCTCGCCGTGCTTTCTGCTCTCCTTGTCTGTGCAGGGCGAAGGGGGTAAAATCTACCCGTGCTCCACCTTATTCTCTGTTTTTATAAATAACTGAATATTAACAGAATAAGGTAACAAATAACATAATGAGAACAATATTGAAATCAATATTGCTGATGAGTCTGTGCTCATCGGCAACAGCCCCTGCTATGGCTATAAAAAGAGCAAATCATGATAAGAAGGAAGCAAACATTCATGAAGAGGAAGCAAGCGATTCTACCAGACACCAGCCGCTGACGGAATCGAGCGTGAAACTGAACGAAGTGGTGGTAACAGGCTTGACGGGCAGCCAGAAACTGAAGCAATCGCCGGCACCTATCTCCTTCGTTTCTGCCCGCCAGCTCGAAATGCAACCTTCTACCAACATCATCGACGCCATCGCCCACCAGCCAGGCGTTTCGCAGATTACCACGGGAAGCGGAATTTCAAAGCCCGTAATCCGTGGCCTGGGCTATAACCGCGTGGTAGTGGTAAACGATGGAATCAGACAAGAAGGACAGCAATGGGGCGATGAACACGGAATAGAAATCGCCCCCGCTTCGGTTCATTCCGTAGAGATTCTGAAAGGTCCGGCAAGCCTCATGTATGGATCGGATGCGATGGCAGGCGTCCTCATCTTCCACTCCGCTCCTACCCTTGCCAAGGGCGACATGAGAGCAAATTTCTCAACGGGTTATCAAACCAACAACGGACTTTTTGATTATTCGCTCAACTTTGCCGGCAACCAGGGCGGATTTGTATGGAACACCCGCTACAGCGGAAAGATGGCGCATGCCTACAAGAATAAATACGATGGTTATGTATTCGGTTCATCACTCAGAGAGCAGGCATTCTCGCAGCTTCTAGGCTGGAACTACCGCCAGGGGCATTCGCATCTCACACTCGATTATTATCATCTCACTCCAGGCATCGTAGAGGGAGAAAGAGATGAGAAAACGGGCGAACTGGAAATTCCGGAAGGCTACGATGCCAAGAGTTACGGCAAGCCGATGCCTTATCAGCAGATTCATCATTACAAGGCTGTACTTGATAATTCCTGGTTCCTGGGCGACGGCAATCTGAAGTTCCTCCTGGGTTATCAGCAGAACCGCCGTCAGGAGTTTGAGGAGGAAGAGAATCCGAAGGAATGCGGACTCGATTTCATGCTCCATACCATGAATTACGACCTGCATTATCTCTCGCCGGAAATGAATGGCTGGAAGTTCTCTACGGGCATCAACGGCATGTGGCAGCAGTCGATTAATAAAGGTTCTGAATTTCTGATTCCAGCCTATCATCTCTTCGATTATGGTGTATTTGCCACGGTGAGCAAGGAGATAGGCAAACTGAACCTGAGCGGCGGCATCAGATACGATCATCGCCATCTGCACAGCGAGGCGGATTCTTTCCGCTTCCAGGCCTTTAAGCGCAGCTTTGAAGGAGTAACCGGAAGCATAGGATTGGCTTATGAAATCCTGCCCGATTTCAATCTGAAGCTGAACCTGGCAAGAGGATTCCGTGCTCCAAACATCAGCGAATTATCATCGAATGGTGTGCACGAGGGAACCCAGCGATACGAATTGGGAAATACCAGTCTGAAGCCGGAAAACAGCTGGCAATTCGACCTTGGTCTGGATTATTCTTCGCCTATCATTTCGGCAGAGCTCTCGCTGTTTGCCAATCGCATCAACCATTACATCTATAGCGAGAAGTTGGCAGATGAGAACAATCAGCCTGTCCTCATCGACGACACGCCAGCCTATCAGTTTACTTCGGGCGACGCCCGCATTCTGGGTGGTGAGGCGAGCATCGACATCCACCCTGTGGAGCATCTGCATATCGGCAACACCTTCTCGTATGTCAACTCGGTTCAGTTGCATCAGCCATCCGAATCAAAGTATCTGCCATTCACCCCAGCTCCTCGCTGGGTTTCGGATGTAAGGTATGAGTTTGTCTGCGACGGCAAGACTTTCGACCATCTCTTCGTAAAGCTACAGATGGATTGCAATCTCCGCCAGAACCATTATTTCGCAGCCAACGAGACGGAGACCGCTACGCCATCGTACACCTTATTAAACATGTATGCCGGTACCGACGTGAAGCTCCATGGCAAGCGCCTTCTCTCGCTCTATCTTTCGGGCGAGAACCTTACCAACCGTGCTTACCAGAACCACCTGAGCCGTCTGAAGTATCTTGGCGTAAACCAGGTTACAGGCAGAAGAGGCGTTTACAATATGGGCCGCAACTTCAGTATAAAGATAGTGGTTCCGATAGAGCTGTAACTCCCCTTTATAGGATAAGTAATTCCCCTTTTAGGATAAGCAATTCCTCATCAGGAATCAGAATTTTGAATAAACAAGTGCCGATAAGGATGCCAAAAGCTGCCAGAAAAGCAACTTTTGGCGTCATTATCGGCATTTTTTCGTCTAATTATTAGACAAACATTACCACTTTTCTATGATATTTCGTAACTTTGCACCATGATTAAGAAACAAGGAACGATATTGATTGTTGATGACAACCGCAACATTCTTACTACGGTAAGGATGCTGCTGGAACCCATATTCGATGGCATCATCACCATCGCCAACCCTAACTCCATCCCAGCCAAGCTGAGAGAGGAGCACCCCGACGTGGTGCTCCTCGACATGAACTTTTCCAGCGGAATCAATTCGGGAAACGAAGGACTGTACTGGCTCAGGGAAATCAAGAGCCTCAGCCCGAAAACCGAAGTGGTACTCTTTACCGCCTACGCCGACATTCAACTTGCCGTAACAGGCATCAAGGAAGGTGCCGCCGACTTCATCGTGAAGCCTTTTGAAAACGAGAAGATGATTCGTACGCTGGTAGAGGCTAGGGATAAGAACAGGACTGTGGATAACGTTATCAACAGGAAAGGTGGAAAACCTGGTGGAAAAGATGCGCAAAGCGCTATGTATTGGGGAGATAGCGAAGTTATGAACAATTTGAGAAATATTGTGGAAAAAGTTGCCGCAACCGATGCAAACATCCTCATTACAGGCGAAAACGGAACAGGTAAAGAGGTGTTAGCCAACGAGATACATCGTTTATCCACAAGATGTGGGAAAAAGATGCTGCCTGTGGATATGGGAGCCATTACGGAAACCCTTTTCGAGAGCGAACTCTTCGGTCATGTGAAGGGTGCTTTTACCGATGCCAAGGTGGATAAACCGGGCAAGTTTGAGCTTGCCGACGGCAGTACCATCTTCCTGGATGAGATAGGAAACCTATCCTACGGTCTTCAGGCAAAACTCCTTACCGCCCTGCAACGCAGAAGCATCGTAAGAGTGGGCGGAAGTAAGCAGATTCCCATCAACGTACGACTGGTTTGCGCCACCAACCGCAACCTGCAGCAGATGGTAAACGATGGCGAATTCAGAGAGGATCTGCTCTATCGCATCAATACCATCCATCTGGAATTGCCTGCCCTGAGACAGAGAAAATCAGACATCGTTCCGCTGGCAGAAAGATTCCTCCATCAATATGGCGATTTATATAATAAGTTGAATCTCCGTTTTTCGGAAGAGGCTGAGAAAAAACTTACCAGTTTGCCATGGTACGGAAACATCCGTGAACTCCAGCACGCCATCGAGAAAGCCGTGATTCTGTCTGATGGCGGAATGATTTCTGCCGAAGATATTGACGGCGGAAACCAGCAGAGAAAAGAGAAGCCTCTGGAAGAGGTTCAGACGCTCGACGAGATGGAAAGCCGAATGATAGAGAAAACCATCAGGGAATGTGAAGGAAATCTGTCGGTAGTAGCCGCAAGACTGGGCATTTCCCGCCAGACGCTTTACAATAAGATTAAGCGATACGGGTTATGAATTTAGGCACGGATTACACAGATTACACGGATTTTTAGTTATCAGATGAATAATCAGTTAGCAATCATCGTTTTATTGGTGATTTTGGTAGTTTTAGTAGCAGTCAACATCTGGCTCTACCGCCACTATCGCCGGAACATCAAGAAGGTAACCTTCCTTTTTGATGCGATAGATAATGGGGATTTCTCCTTCAGTTTTCCTACGGAGAAGAGGTTTAAGGAAGATAATATTCTACACCAGTCCCTCAACCGCATCAAGCTCTTCCTTCAGCATACGAGAAAGGAGCAGATGGATCGGGAGAAATATTACGAGCAGATTCTGAATGCGGTGGATACGGGCATCCTGGTGGTGGATGGCCACGACAACATCCTGCAGCACAACCAGGCAGCCCTCCGGTTGCTCGATACGGATGTGCTTACCCACATGAACCAGGTAAAAGAGAAACTGAAGGATGAACACCTGGCAAAGCATGAGACGCAAGCCATGCTGAAAGACAAGCACGTGCGCATCATCGCCCTGAGCGACGTGAGCCACGAGCTGAGCAATCAGGAGGTGGATTCTTGGATCAAACTGATTCGTGTGCTGACCCATGAAATCATGAATACCATTACGCCGGTTACTTCGTTGAGCGAGACTCTGCTTACCCGGGTTACAGAGGATAAAGACCTGAAGCAAGGCTTGGAAACCATCCACAAAACAGGAACCGAGCTGTTGGCTTTCGTCAACAACTATCGCCGTTTCACCCATGTTCCCCAGCCTCAGCCTGCTCTCTTCTATGTGGAACCATTCCTGGAAAGAATGGCGTTGCTCTGCAACCACGAAGTAGCGATAGAAGTTTCTCCCAAGGATTTGCTGGTTTATGCCGATGAGAGCCTCCTCTCTCACGTAGTAACGAATCTTCTGAAGAATGCCGTAGAAGCTTTCAGGGAAAAGGAAAGAGAAGACAAGCAGGAATGCCGCTCCGCAGATTTGCAATCTGCGGCAAGCAAGAAGGCATTTATCCGTCTCCAAGCCTATGCCAACGCCCAGGAATCCATCATCATCGACGTGAGCAACAACGCCGGTCTCATCCCCGAAGATGTAGCCTCCCACATTTTCATCCCGTTCTTCACCACGAAGCCAGAAGGAAGCGGAATCGGTCTCTCCCTCTCCCGCCAGATCATGCGAGTAAGCGGCGGCAGCCTCTCGCTCCATCAGGACAAGGTACAGGGAATCACCACCTTCCGCATCATCATCCCATAACATAAGCACATTTTTTGAGAGAAAAGTTTGGTGTTTATCCATAAAAATCGTATCTTTGTCCCCACAAATACAGAAGATTATGGCATTCGAAAAGGGAATCAAGGAATACGAGGATTTGAGACGCAAATATCAAACCCTTATCATCAATAAAATGGATAGAGAAGAGTACATCAAATATAACGAAATACTCTTCTCTACTTTTTCGTGCGCCATTGAAGGCAATTCATTCTCCGTAGATGATACCCGGGAACTGAAGGAGAAAGGATTAGGGATGATTCCTGCCGGAAAGACTCTTTTCGAGGCTTTCGAAATGCTTGATCACTTCGAAGCCTTCGAGTATATGATGCAAAACACACAGCATCCACTCGACGAGAATTTTCTGAAAGAAATCAACAGACGGGTTACCAGCCACACGCTTTCCTACCGTTCCCCAGAAGCTATTCCGGGCGAATACACCACCACGGACATGGCTGCAGGCGATACGGTATTTGGCGACCACGAAGAACTCATCGCCAGAGTTCCCAAGCTGTTGGAATCTACCGAAAAAGCCATCGTTTCGGCAGTCGGTCATCCCATGATTCTTGCCGCCCGCTTCCATGGTTTCTACGAATATCTTCATCCGTTCCGTGATGGGAATGGAAGAACAGGACGACTCATCAGCAACTACATTCTCTTAAGATTGAATCATCCTCTCCTCATCATCCCATCCGAAGCCCGACAGGAATACATTTCTGCCCTCCGTATGATTCGTACGGAAGCAACCGACGAGCACCTCATCCGCTTCTTCTTCAAGATGGCAATACAGAGAATGGAAGAAGAGCTGAAGCAGAAAGAGGCTAACACCAAGCGATTTATGACTTTTCTCTTCTAACAAAGCATCGGATGCCCCTCAGAAGTGACAGAAGCACTAAAGCTGATTGCCCTCCGCCTCCACAATCTGTCCATCAAACAGGCGAATGGTGCGATGGGCTATCTTGGCATCGTGCTCATTATGCGTTACCATGACGATGGTGGTGCCCTCGTGGTTCAGCTCGGTAAGCAGATGCATCACCTCAGCTCCATTCTTGGAATCGAGGTTACCCGTAGGCTCATCGGCAAGGATGAGCTTCGGACCAAAGACCACGGCACGGGCGATGGCTACTCGCTGCTGCTGACCACCTGAAAGCTGATGAGGGAAGTGCTTGGCACGATGGCTGATGGCCATTCGCTTCATAATCGCCTGCACCTTTGCCTTACGCTCCGCCTTCGGAATGTTGAGGTAAGTAAGAGGAAGCTCGATGTTCTCCTCTACATTCAATTCATCTATCAGGTTGAAGCTCTGGAACACAAAACCGATTTCTCCCTTTCTCACATCCGTACGCTCCTTTTCCTTCAGGTTTGCCACCTCGTGATTATCCAGGAAATATTTTCCTGAAGTTGGGTTATCGAGCAAACCGAGGATGTTGAGCAAGGTGGATTTGCCACAACCTGATGGTCCCATAATGGCAACAAACTCGCCATCTTCTACTGTGAAAGATACATTATTTAAAGCAATCGTCTCCACATCTTCTGTGCGGAATGACTTGCAAAGATTCTCTACTTTTATCATTTCTTCTAATGTTTAATGTTTAATTTGGGCATACGCCCTTAAATCTGTGTCATCTGTGAAAATTTGTGGGAGACTTATTCATCCTTGAGATACTTCACAGGATTACTATTCGCCACCTTGTAGCAGTTGATGATGACGGAAAGCCCAATGATGACGAGCAAGATGATGGTAACGCCGATAAACAACAAAGGCGTCATCGTAATCTTCTCGCTGAACGACATCAGCCATTGTCTGGCTATCAGCCAAGCCCCCAAGTCGCCCACGATGATGCAAGGCAAGGCAATCTTCATGATGTCCTTCAGGAAGATGCGAAGAATATCCTTCACCTTCGCCCCGTTCACCTTTCTGATCGCAATCTCCTTGCGGCGGCGGTTCACCTCATCACTCGTATAACCCACCAATCCGAAGAGGGCGATAATCATCGTTACGATGCCGGCTACCAGGATTCCGTTGCGGAAATTGAGCTGGGAAGCATACTGGTTAGCCAATTCAGAAACATAACTCTTCACGATGACCTTATTGTTCGGATACATCGCCTGCACCTTCGATTGCAACTCTGACAACGATTCATCCCTTAGTTCTTTAAACTTAACCAACATATAATAAGCCGTCTTGGCTGAATAGAAATACAAGTCAGGAAATTCATTCATTCCATCACCCCCGGTTTCCACAGCACCCCAACGGATATTCTTGCTCACGCCACAAATGGTAAAGATACTATTATGTCCTTTCCCATCATCATGTCCTGTACAGGTAATTTGCTTGCCAACTACGCCATCCTTCCAATGCCACGTTTTGATGAGTTTCTCAGCACCTCGTTCATCAATAATTACCTGTCGGCAACTGTCATTTCTTTCCGTAAAGAAAGAACCCTGAACGATAGGAATATTCATCATCTTGAAGAAATTGTCATCCACTCCCGACATCTCCATGATATTAAAGGTATTCTTCTCGTCGCCAGGTACTCCAACCATATTTCCACTACGATTATACCCATCGAGCGGAACATTAAAAGTCGAACTGCAATCCTCGACATTCGGCATCCGTCTGATTTCTGCCAGACATTGGTTGCGCTGGTCTCTATTGCTGGCATCTATCGAAACAATCGCTACATGATCGTAATCATACCCAGGATTGAGTCCCAACATCAGCTGGTATTGACCATTCACGATGTAAAGCAAACTGAACAGCAAACCAGAGATAACGAACTGGATGCCCAGCAAACCAAGTTTCCATTGGTTGCGATTCTCATTATAACCACGGAAAGCGATGGCTACAGGAATCCTGTTGTAAAGCCAACCTGGCAGCAAGCCGCCAACCAGCAGTACCAGAATACAGATAGCCACCAATATCCAACTGCCACGATTAAGCACCAACGTGCTTACCGGAGCAGAGAGGAAGTTTTCGATGGTTCCCCTGCAAAGGAATACAAGACCTGCAGCAAGAACAACCGATAGTCCCACATGCACCAAAGCCTCAGAGAAAATGATGGCATGAATGTTCTTCGATTCGGCACCATAGCACTTACGGACAGCCATTTCGCGAGAACGACCCACGAGATTTCCCACGATGATAAGCAGATAGTTCATCACAGAAGTGAAGAGGAGGACAAAAGCGATAATTCCCATAATCCATCCCATCTTCTTGATATAAGGATTTTGGGTGTAAACATCGCTCAATACCGTGAAATCATAGTTCAGTTCTATTCCCATATTCTTCATCTCCTTCAAAGGGAAATGATCCTCTCGCATCTTATTCACGTAAGGCTTGAGTTCTTTTGCCTCATGCCCCTTTGCCAACCGGATGTAGGACCTATAGGAATCATTTCCCACCCATTGGCCTCTGCCATCGTAGGAATATACGTATGGCACACTACACCTCGACAGAATCACCTGCGTACCATGAAAGGAAGAACCCCAGGGAAACGTTTCGAAAACACCATAGATGGTAAAAGTGGTTCCCGGATAATTAGAAAGCGTGAAATGCTTACCTACAACATTACCGCCAATCTTTGCTGCCGTTTCTGAATCGATGAGACAGGATAAGGGTTGGGATAGAATCTGTTTAGCCTTGCCTATCAATATCTTCTGTGGAAAGACATCAAAGAAACAACTGTCTGCCATCCTGATATTGGCAGAAATGATGTTCTGGTCTTCCATCTTGCATTGGGCATCATCATAAAAATAGAGAGTACTGGTAGCAGCTTCCACCATAGGCGCATATTGCTTTACACCTTGGGCGGTGGCTCCTGAAGTATTGGTAAACTCCATGGTTTCGCCATGGTTAGTACCCACTTCCGAAATCAGATACGTCCTCTCCCATCCTGGAAAATACGTATCGTAAGTCTGCTCGAAATAAATCTCGGCAATAATTACCGAACTGATTGCCAATCCGAGCGCCAGACACAAGATCTTCACGAAATTGTGCTGACCTCTTCGAGGCAGATTTTTGAATGCGTTAATAATATGATTCATATCAAATATCCTGTTTCAAGGGCGTTAGCCCAATTTATCACTAATCACTACTAGTTAATCATTACTAACTAATCACTACTAATTAAAAACCAATACATCATTATCCTTATAGGCTTCGTAGCCGCTAACGATGACTTGTTCACCTGGCTCCAATCCCTCAATTACCTCATAATACTGAGGATTCTGGCGACCGATGGTGATCTTTCGGCGATAAGCCTTCTTGCCACTCTTGTCTAATACAAAGATCCATTGACCACCCGTTACACTATAAAACGTGCCTTTAGGGATAATTATTGCCTGCTTCGACTGACCGAGCTGCAAATCTACATAATAAGTCTGACCGGTTCGGATGTTGCCAGGACGAACGCCCTTGAAGATGAAGTCGATGCGGAATCTGCCATCTCTTACCTCGGGATAAACCTTGCGAACCTGCAGGAGATAATGCTTGCCGTTCTGGTCGAAAGTAGCAGTAAGTCCCGGTTTTACCCGGTCGATGTAATGCTCATCCACCTGCGCCTGCACCTTGAAATCGCTGAGGTCGTTGATGACTCCTATCTTCTGTCCAGCCTGAATGCTCTGTCCCAGCTCCACATCGAGCAAGCCGATTTCGCCCGAAATGGTGCTGCGGATGTTCAGCTTCTCCTTGCGTTGGCGAACCAGCTGCACATTCTTCTGCATGGCTTCCAGATTATCGCCCATCTGCTCCATCTGCGAACGGCGGAGCTGTGCATCCTTCTTCAATCGCTTGCTAATGAGCGCATGCTTCTTGACGGCAAGGTCGTAATCTTCCTTTGCCTTGAGATACTCCTCGCGCGAATTGAGTTCTTCCTTGTGCAACGCCGCCTGATGCTGATAGGAACGGCGCTTGGTAATAACATCCTGCGAAAGCGACAGTTCCTCGTTGCTATTGTTCAGGCGGTCCTGCTCCATCGAAATCTGGGTGTTGCGAAGCATGTCCTGCTTTTCGGCAAGTTCGCTCTCGGCATTCAGAATCTCCAGATCGAGATTCGAATTGCTCAGTTTCACGATCACATCGCCCTTGTTTACGTGGGCACCTTCATCCACCACTTTCTCCAGAACAATACCGCCTTCCTCTGAACTGATCTGCACCACGGAGATAGGAACCACCTGTCCATCCACCGAAACATAATCGTTGAACTGCGCCTTCTCCACGGTTCCGATGCTCAATCCCTTCCTATCCACCTTCAGGGTGGAAGAGAAATTGCCCAATCCCAACCAAATGAGGACTGCGATCAAAACCGCTCCTCCGCCAATCCATGCCCAATACTTGCGAGGCACGAGATATTTTTTCTTTTCTATCTTTATATCCATAATTTATCTTATTAAATTTTCTCCCTGATAATAACCTACTAACCTCTGTTTGATAATGAGCAGCATCTGCATCTGGAGTTCCTTGATTCTGCTTTCCAGAAGCGTCTGGGCTGCGGTATGAAGGTCGAAGGTGGAAAGCATTCCTTCTTCAAACTTCCGGCTCGACATGTGATAGGCGAGCGAATCTGAGGCCACCTTCTTCTGCATCTGATGCAACTCCTTGGCGTAACCCTCTGCATCCATTACCGCCTGGGCTATCTGGTCGTGAAGCTTGCGACGGGTTTCCTCCAGGTTCACCTGTGCCAGTTGCCAGTCGTTGCGTGCCTTCTTCACGCTGTGCCATCGGTCGCTATTATAAATAGGTATGGAAAGGGTCAATGCGAGGTATTCGCCCTGGTTGTTGTGAAACTGCGAGGCAAACCCATCGTATTGCCCTTTCTGAGAGAGATTCTTATAATAATTGGTAGAAATGCCACCACCGAGAGAGAGTGATGGCAGCAATCTGCCTTTTGCAATCTTGTAATCATACCGTGCCCGCTCTACTTCGTATTCTGCCGACTTCAAATCGGGAGAAATATGCTGGAAGGCCTGGTAAACGGTTTCGTAGTTTACTCCAGATTCAGAAACCTCTTTATTATCAGACGTTAACTTCAAATTCTGCTCCTCTTTAATCAGAATTTTCAGCTCTTCATCCACCGGAAAATTCATCGCGGATTTCAAGGCGAGCAGACTCTGTTTTGCCACATTCTCCTGATGTGTAAGATTGTATTCATCTTCCGCCACCTGCGATTCCATCTGCACCACATCCGGGCGCCCTTTCTCGCCCAGTTCATACAGGCGCTTCATCTTAGCCAGCATCCGCTTGCTTTCGTTCAGTTTCTCGCTTGCTATCTGAATGCTTGCCTCAGCATAGGCAGCATCCACATATTTCTGCATCACGTCGATGGCTCGGTCGTCCTGAATCTTCTGCATCGCCGTGGCTGAATAATCCCGACTCAACTTAGCCTGCTTCAAGGCGTTGATGGTGGCGAAACCGTCGAAGACATTCAGTTCGGCATAAAGCTGATAATAGTTGTTGAATGTCGTTACATTATTATAAGTATTGGTTTCCGGGTCGATGTTTCGTCCCCAGGCGTACTGTCCCTGCACGCCGCCCGTAACGGTAGGCAGGAATCCTGCCACAGCATGCTGGTAATCCTGCTTGCGCTGGCGGGCATTCACCACCTCCCGCTTCACCTCCGTAGCGTGCTCCACGGCGTATTTCATACAGTCGTCAAGGCTCCAGCTCTGTGCCGAGACGCCAGCCGTCCAAACCAGCCATCCTATCAATATTCCTATTCTTTTCATAATCTTCTTCATTTTGGCATGATAAGGACAAGAGCCGTGCCAAAACAGCATTTCTCCTGATAATCAATTCCTTAGATAAAAAGCCTCATTAAACAAACTGTCCAACAATTAGACACCGGCGTCTAATTGTTGGACAGAAACCTCATTATTTATCGGCTTTCGTAAGTACTTGCATCAGTCTTCGAAGCTATTTGTGTTAAAACAGGAATCTAATAATCCTCCATATAACCCTTGGTAAACATATCGTAGGACAGAGCTTCCAGTTCTGAGAGCGTCATCTGCTCTACCGAATGCTCTATCTTACGTATCAGTTCGTCTCGCTTGAAATCGTCATCATCGCTCAGACGCGATGTAAATCTGTTACTCATTTTCTTGAATGTTAAGTGTTGAATGTTGAATTGGGCATACGCCACTAAATCTGTGTCATCTGTGAATTGAAAATCGCTGGCCGAAGGGAAAAGCAAATCTATGAGAAGATTACATCCGCTCGTAGGTGTTGATAACATTTCCATCATACGCCTCGTGGCTGATTAACCGGACGTTATGAGGAAGCATAGGCGCTGGCGTTCCAGAAGTTACGGAGTTTTCCACAGATGTGGACAACAACGTTTCTACCCTGATTTCATCCCAAAGTCCAGCATCGAGGAATGCCTGATGGGTGATGGCGCCTCCCTCTACTATCAGCGACTGCACCTTATTATTATATAAGTACTGCATGATTTGCTGCAACACTTCCGTCTTGCCCCGTGAGAAATCCAGACCTTCGAAACAAGGATGATGGCGGTCGATGACCAGGCGCATCGGGTCCTTGCCGCTCCAATCTCTAACGTTGAGCTGACTGTGGTCGCGCTCATCGGTTACGCGGCCTATGAGGATGGCATCGTTCTCAGCACGCAACTTGTGGGAGAGCATCTTGGTGAAAGGCGAGGAAATAGCCATACCCCTACCCCCGTTGTCAAGAAAGCCATTCGCGGTCTGCGCCCATTTCAGGATGATGTAAGGACGCTGATGGGTGTTAAAGGTGATGAAGCGCTTGTTGAGTTCGAGACATTCCGCCTCCAGAACGCCTACAGTTACTTCAATGCCTGCCTCGCGAATCTTGCGGATACCGCGGCCCTGAACCTTGGCAAAGGGATCTACGCAGCCACAAACGCATCGCTTTACTCCTTTTCTTACTATCAAATCGGCGCAAGGCGGCGTCTTGCCATAATGAGAGCAGGGTTCGAGACTCACATAGATGGTAGCTTGGCTTAATAGATGCTCATCCTCGGGCTTAACAGATGCAAAGGCGTTGACTTCAGCATGCCCTTCTCCGCATCTTACATGATAGCCTTCGCCGATGATTCTACCATCCCCACTCACGATAACGGCTCCCACCATCGGATTGGGTTTGGCATTCTCTCTTCCGTTTTTCGCCAGCTGCAGACAGCGGCGCATAAACATTTCGTCTATTTCCTTTTGCGACAACGGTTCGCCCGTCTTCACATTCTGAAAAGAAACATTATTTTGTTCCATATCTAAAACTTTTCTTCGTTTTTTACTTACTTTTCGATAAAATGTCGTACCTTTGCTCTCAAATCATAATATACGATTTAGAGATGAAAACGTATCAACAACTTTGGCAATCCATTACCCCTCTATATGAGGCGGGCGAAGCACAGGCTATCGTCCGCACCGTGCTCGATGTGAAGTACGGAATGACGCTGACCGACATAATCTGCGGCAAAGTTAATGAATTATCTGCAGATGAAGAAAGAAAACTGGAAGAAATTATCAGAAGATTGCAAAAAGGCGAACCTGTACAGTATGTTCTGGGCGAAGCTGACTTTGCAGGAAGAACCTTCCATGTAGAGCCGGGCGTGCTGATTCCGAGACCCGAAACGGCGGAACTCTGCGAGTGGATAAAAAAAGATGCGACTGAAAACAAAGGGATTACGGAAGGAGAGAAGGAAGAAAATACCATCCGCATCCTGGACATCTGTACGGGTTCGGGCTGCATCGCCATTACGCTGGGACTGGACATCGGCGGCTCGGAGGTTACGGGTTGGGATATTTCGGAAAATGCCTTGAAGATAGCACAGGGAAATATTGCGCTTCTGGATGCCGGTAACGTAAAAATAGAATATCAAGATGCCCTGAAATTGGCGGAAACATCGGATACCGGAAGATGGAACATCATCGTGAGCAATCCCCCGTATATCTGCGAAAAGGAGAAAGCGGATATGGAGAAGAATGTGTTGGAACACGAACCCGGAATCGCCCTCTTCGTGCCCGATGAAGAGCCTCTGAAGTTCTATAGGGCCATCGCCGAATATGCCTCTTCTGCCCTCAAATCCGGAGGTGCATTATACTTCGAAATCAATCCTATCTACGAAAAAGAAACAAGGGAAATGCTGGAAGGATTGGGTTTTAAAGCTATTGATACAAAGGAAGATGCCTTCGGAAAGCAGAGAATGATGCGAGCCGGCAAATCATAAAGTTCAATGTTCAAATCTCAAAGTTCAAAGTAAAATTATCATGTTCAAATCTCAAAGTTCAAAGTATAAAAAGCCGATGACCGAGCAGCAGGCGCTCCTGAAGCTCACCACCCTCTGCACCCAAGCCGAACATTGCTCGCAAGAGATGATCGACAAGATGAAGAAGTGGGAACTGCCCGAAGATGCCATCGCCAGAAACATGGAATTCCTGACCGAGAAGAAATTCATCGACGACGAACGTTTCGCACGCTTCTTTATCAACGACAAGATAAAATACAACAAGTGGGGACGCCGGAAGGTGGAACAGGCGCTGTGGATGAAACATATTCCGAAGGACATCTCCGACCCTATCTTCGAAGAGATTGAAGACGACCTGTATATGGAAACCCTCCTGCCCCTGATGAAAAACAAATATAAAACCATCAAGGCAAAGAACGACTATGAACGCTCAATGAAACTCATCCGCTTTGCCCTGGGAAGAGGATACAGCATGGAGGTTATCCACAAATGCATCGACCGGATGAAGGAAGAAGATCTGGGAGACATCGATTTCGAAGAGGAATTCTAAAACAAAGCATCAAGTTCAATATCCAAACCTCAAAATTGAGAGTAAAGCCATGCGTACCAGCCTGTTAAGAGACATATTAGATTTATTCTTCCCCCGAACCTGCGCCATCTGCGGAAATGTGCTCGCTGGCGGGGAGGAGATGATATGCATAAAATGTCTGTTCCGCATGCCGGGAACCGATACCTGGAAACAGCCCTACGACAACGAGATGGCAAAACTCTTCTGGCATCTGATTCCCATCGAACGCTGCTGCGCTCTCTTCCATCACATCAGCCATGCCACATCGGCTAGAGCCGTCTACCAACTGAAATACATGCATCATCCTGAAATGGGAATCTATCTGGGCAGAATGCTGGCAAAGAAGGGGTTAGGCATTCAGTTCTTCGACGGAATAGACGCCATCATCCCCATCCCGCTCACCCGAAAACGAGAAAAAGAACGCGGCTATAACCAGAGTCTTCTCATCGCCCAAGGTATCCAGCAACTCACCCATCTGACCATCATCAAGGATGCCATAAGAAGGAAAAAGTTTAGCGAAAGCCAAACCCACAAGAACCGGCAGGAAAGACAGGAAAACGTGAGCCAGGTTTTTGAAGCCGCAGCAACCTATCATGACGGGCAGGGCGAGCACCCCATCACGCAACTTGAGGGCAAACATATCCTCATCATCGACGACGTATGCACCACCGGATCCACCATCATCTCCTGTGCGGAAACCCTGATAAAAGCAGCCGGAAAGATGAAGATAAGCGTGCTGACTGTAGGTTTCGCACACGACTAAAGGCCCTTTTTGCCGAGAGTTAAAACATTTTAACCCTAAATATAGCCGCCGTGTGCAAAAATCATTGTACCTTTGCAAAATAATTAATAATAATTTAATCCTTTAAAGATTATGGACAAACTGAAGAAAGAATTCGCATCTAAGTTATTGAAAGTAAAGGCAATCAAGTTGCAGCCTAATGATCCATTCACATGGGCTTCTGGCTGGAAGTCACCATTCTATTGCGATAACCGCAAGACTCTCTCATTCCCAGAACTCCGCAATTATGTAAAGCTTGAGCTCGTTCACGCTATCCTGGAGCAGTTCCCTGAGGCTGATGCTGTAGCCGGAGTAGCTACTGGTGCCATCGCGCAGGGTGCTTTGGTTGCTGACGAACTGAACATGCCTTTCGTATACGTTCGTTCTAAACCAAAGGATCACGGTATGCAGAACCTCATCGAAGGTCAGCTCGACCCTAAGGCTAAGGTTGTGGTAGTAGAAGACTTGATTTCTACCGGCGGCAGCTCTCTCAAGGCAGTAGAGGCTCTCCGCAAGAACGGCAACGAGATTGTGGGCATGGTAGCTAGCTACACCTATGGTTTCCCTATCGCCGAGAAGGCTTTTGCTGATGCTAACGTAAAGCTGGTTACTTTGACCGACTATGAGCACGTAGTGGCAGAGGCTCTGGAGACTGGCTATATCAAGCAGGAAGACGTAGAGCTGCTCCACGAGTGGCGCAAGGACCCAGCTAACTGGAAGAAGTAATCAAGCTGACCCATCAATAATGAGTACAAGTACATTCGAAAGTAATATCAAACAGATTCCTCACAAACAGGAATCTGTTTACCGTACATTGAGCGATCTGAACAACCTGCAGATGCTCAAAGACCGATTCGAGCAGGTGAAAGACCAGATTCCGGAAGACAAGAGAAAGGAAATGGAAAAGCTGAAGGACCTCAAGTTTGATAGCGACAGCATCTCTATCACAGCACCTATGGTGGGTGAAATCAAGATGCGCATCATCGACCGCGAGGAGCCTAAAACCATCAAGTTTGAAACAGAAAACAGCCCTGTTCCTTTCAACTTCTGGATTCAGCTGCTCCCTACAGGCGAGTTCTCATGCAAAATGAAACTCACCATCAAGGCAGAACTTAACATGTTTATCAAGGGTATGGTGAAGAAGCCATTGCAGGAAGGCATCGAAAAAATTGCTGATGCGCTTGCGATGATTCCTTACCAGGATTAATAAATAAAGAAATTATGGCACATAAACTTTGGGAAAAGAACTTCGAAGTAAACAAGGAAATTGAAAGATTCACCGTAGGAAGAGACCGCGAACTCGACCTCTATCTCGCCAAGTATGACGTGCTGGGCAGTATGGCGCACATCACCATGCTCGAAAGCATCGGACTCCTGGAGAAAGATGAACTCACCCAGCTCCTTGCCGAACTGAAAAACATCTACGCCATCGCCGACAAGGGCGAATTCGTAATAGAAGACGGCGTGGAAGACGTTCATTCCCAGGTAGAACTGATGCTCACCCAGAAACTGGGCGACATGGGCAAGAAGATTCATTCGGGTAGATCACGCAACGACCAGGTTCTCGTAGACCTCAAACTCTTCACCCGCCATGAATTGAAGGAGATTGTGGACGCCGTGAAGATTCTCTTCGACGAGCTGATTCAGAAGAGCAACCAGTATAAGGACGTGCTGATGCCGGGCTACACCCATCTGCAGGTGGCTATGCCTTCATCATTCGGTCTCTGGTTTGGCGCTTATGCTGAAGGACTTGCCGATGACATGCTCTTCCTTCAGGCTGCTTACCGCATGACCAACCGCAACCCATTGGGTAGCGCTGCCGGCTATGGAAGTTCATTCCCATTGAACCGCACCATGACCACCGAACTTCTCGGTTTCGACAGCATGGACTATAATGTGGTTTATGCACAAATGGGCAGAGGAAAGATGGAGCGCAACGTGGCTTTCGCCATGGCTACCGTGGCAGGAACTTTGGCAAAGATGGCTTTCGACGCCTGTATGTTCAACTGTCAGAACTTTGGTTTCGTGAAATTGCCTAAGGAGTGCACCACCGGTTCGAGCATCATGCCACACAAGAAGAATCCAGACGTATTCGAGTTGATTCGCGCCAAGAGCAACAAGCTCCAGAGCCTTCCACAGCAGGTAATGCTCATCATGAACAACCTGCCAGTAGGCTATTTCCGCGATCTCCAGATTATCAAGGAAGTGTTCCTCCCTGCCTTCGACGAGTTGAAAGACTGTCTGCAGATGGCTGCCTACATCATCAACAAGATGGAGGTGAACGAGCATATTCTTGACGATTCTCGCTACGACCCTATGTTTTCAGTAGAAGAAGTGAACCAGCTTGCAGCCAACGGCATGCCATTCCGCGATGCTTACAAGAAGGTAGGACTGGAAATCGAGGCTGGCGAATTCAAGCCAAACAAGGATATTCATCATACTCACGAAGGCAGCATCGGCAATCTCTGCAACGACAAGATTCAGGCGCTGTTGGAGCAGACCCTCTCTGAGTTCCACTTCGAGCGCATGGAGAATGCCGAGAAGAATCTTCTGAAATAAAGACAGAAAGGTTTCTGCATGAAGAATAGCATATATAATAAGGTATATATATATAATAAGGTGAAGAGCATGGCTGGAATAGCTATGCTCTTACTTTGTTCGTGCGATGCAGAAAACAGCATCAGCACCAAATATCCCTGCCAGTTCTATTTCAAGTCACAATACCATCCGGGCACAAGTCTGGAAACAGCCCTCAACGGAACGGGCGTCTACACGATGGTTAGCGCCAAAAAGGTGAAAGGAGCCTGGAATATCTATTCTACATTAAACGATGGGAAAAACCAGACGGAAACCATCATCCTCTCTACAGCCAAGGAGAATTATGCCAACTATACCTATTTGGGAGCGGGAAACGACCCTAAAGATGCCAGGAAGAATGGCTTCATCATGGGACTTACAAACTTCAGCGGACCTGTAGCCTGGGACCGCCAATGCCCCAACTGTCTGGAACAATATGGCGGCACCAACTATCCGCTGGAATGGACCGGCAACCGCCAATCGGTAATTTGCGACAAATGCAAACGCATCTACAGCCTGGAAAACGGAACCATCACAAGCGGCGGAAAGAGCAAAAGCGACAAGCCGCTGATGCAATATCGGGTAACCTACGGCGGCCAAGGAACCGATATATACGTGGGAAACTAAGCAGAAATGGAGGGCAAACGAAAAAAAATGGCGCTTTCTTATCTTAAAAAATGTAAATCGTTTGGAGATTTAAAGAAATAGCATTACCTTTGCACCCACATAACGCGGAAATAGCTCAGTTGGTAGAGCACAACCTTGCCAAGGTTGGGGTCGCGGGTCCGAGTCCCGTTTTCCGCTCAACTCTTAACGTTTACCATGCCGCAATGGTGGAATTGGTAGACACGAGGGACTTAAAATCCCTTGGCCAGTAATGGCTGTGCGGGTTCGAGTCCCGCTCGCGGCACCTTAAAGTTTTTCCTTATGAAAAAATTTGCTTACATCCTCATTTTATTCATTACGCTGGTCTCAACATCATGTGGTGTTAGCAGTGGGCATTTCAAGTTTGAAGGCAAATTTCTCAATATGAATCAAGGCGAGTTTTATGTATACAGTCCTGACGGGGGCTTCGAAGGCGTTGACACCATCAAGGTAGAAGGCGGCCGTTTCACTTTCGAAACCGAATGTAAGGAAGATTTTACCATTATGCTTGTTTTCCCTAATTTCTCTGAGCAGCCTATCTTCGCAAAATCGGGCAAATCAGTAGAGATCAAGGCAGATGCTTCGCACCTTAAGGAAATGGAGGTAAGCGGAACCGAGGATAACGAACTGATGACAAAATTCCGCCAGAACATCCTGAAAGATACGCCACCTGAGGCTAAAAAGCATGCTGAAGACTTCGTCAGAGAACATCCGAATTCTGTGTGCAGCATCTATCTGATCAGAAAATACTTCATCACTTCTACACAACCTGATTACCGCAAGGCGCTCTCACTCATCAATATCGTAGAGAAGGAACAGCCTAAAAACGGACAGTTGGCTAAGATGAAGCAGTTGGCAGAAACCATGAAGAATGTAGGCACCGGTGCAACCCTGCCTTCATTTACAGCATACGATATCAACGGAAAACTCGTTTCTAGTACAGAAATGAGCAGCGCTCCGGTTGCCGTAATCTACACCTGGGCTACCTATAACTATGACAGCCAGGACATGCAGCGCGAACTGAAGAGCCGGCAGAAAAAATCGAACGGCAAGCTTAAGCTGATGGCTTTCTGTCTGGATGCCAGCAAGAGCGAATGCAAGAACAACATCAAGCGCGACTCTATCGCATGCCCTATCATCTGCAACGGCGAAATGCTGGAAGACAAGACCTTGAAGAAGTTGGGATTGGAAAACCTTCCTGACAACATCATACTTCAAAATGGTAAAATCATCGCCCGAGGCATGAAAAAGCAAGAGCTTTACAATAAGCTCGACCAACTGCTAAAATAAATACTTTCGAGCTAGTCAAGAACCCATAAAAAGCACGCCTATATGTTAGTAAAGACATATTGTGCAGCAGTTAACGGACTAGAAGTAACTACTGTAACCGTAGAAGTAAGCCTCAACAGAGGCGTCATGTACCACCTCACAGGCTTAGGCGACGAGGCGGTCAAAGAGAGCCGTAACCGAATTTCAGCAGCTCTCCAGTATAGCGGCTTCAAATTTCCGATAGCCGACATCACTATCAATCTGGCTCCAGCTGACCTCAGGAAAGAGGGCAGCAGTTTCGACTTGCCGCTTGCAATCGGACTTCTAGGCGCCAACAACAACATTCCCGAAGATCATCTGAAAGAGTACATGATGGTAGGCGAGCTGAGCCTTGACGGTACGCTCCAGCCTATCAAAGGTGCCCTACCGATAGCCATCAGAGCAAGAGCAGAGCACTTTAAGGGACTGATTGTGCCGGAACAGAACGCTCGGGAAGCGGCTGTCGTAAACAACCTTGAGGTTTACGGCATGAAAACGCTTTTCGAAGTCATACAATTCATGAGCGACAGAAGCAATCCTTCTCCTACAATCGTTGACACCCGCAAGGAATTTTACGAAAACCAGACACATTGTGAATACGATTATGCTGACGTCCGCGGTCAAGAGAACGTGAAAAGAGCGCTCGAAGTGGCTGCGGCTGGCGGACACAACCTGATTATGGTAGGTCCTCCAGGTTCCGGAAAGTCGATGATGGCAAAACGTTTGCCGTCCATTCTTCCTCCCCTCACGCTATCTGAGAGTCTGGAAACAACACAGATTCACTCCATTGCAGGCAAACTGGGCAAGAATGTATCACTCATTTCCCAACGCCCGTTCCGGTCTCCTCACCATACCATCTCTCAAGTGGCTCTGGTAGGCGGAGGAACTTCACCACAACCGGGAGAAATATCGCTCGCCCATAATGGCGTTCTGTTCTGCGATGAACTTCCGGAGTTCAATAAAACCACTCTGGAAGTACTCCGCCAGCCATTGGAAGACCGCCATATCAACATCAGCAGAGCGAAATATTCTACAGATTACCCATGTTCATTCATGTTTGTGGCAAGTATGAACCCTTGCCCATGCGGATATTATGGTGATCCGACACATCGCTGTGTCTGCACGCCAGGCCAGATTCAAAGATACATGAACAAGATTTCGGGTCCGTTACTCGACCGCATCGACATCCAATGCGAAATCAGTCCCGTTCCTTTCCAGGACATATCGAAGGCAGCACCAGGTGAGCCAAGTGCCAAGATCAGAGAAAGAGTCATCAAGGCAAGAGAAGTTCAAGCCGAAAGATTCAAAGATTATAAAGGCATCCATTGCAACGCCCAGATGACCGAAAGAATGATTCATCAGTTTGCCGAACCCGACGAACAAGGTATAGAACTGCTCCGAATGGCAATGGAGAAGCTTTCTTTGTCAGCCAGAGCCTATAACAGAATACTGAAAGTGGCACGAACCATTGCTGATTTGGCAGGAAGTGAACAGATTAAGCCTGACCATATAGCAGAAGCCGTGGGATACAGAACCCTCGACAGAGGCGATTGGGCAGAAAGAGGACATTTATAATCATAAAGAAGATATATGCAAAAGGACAAAAATCACTAATTCTAATAAAAATTATCCCATATCGGATAAAAAATGCATTACCTTTGCAACCGTAAAAAGAACGCTAGCACAACGCTAGTTTAATTATTAACAACAAAACCATTAAGATTATGGATTGCATTTTTTAAATTACAGACGCAGTAAAGAAGATTGGTTTCGTAATTCTTCTTGCAGAGTTAGCCGTTATCGCCTATATGAACGTAATGTAAGAAATCTCTCTATAGATAAAAATATATAAGGAGGAAGTTTTCTACATACTAAGGTAATTAGATTGTAAAAGGTCAACAACATAAGTTGTCAGAACGAATAAGTTCTTAGAAAAAGTAAATGATAATAATTAGGTACAGTCCTATCAGGGAGGAGTCTGATGGCAATGTACAAGATGGGAGGCTCTTGCAGAGATGCGAAGGGCCTTTTTTTTGTATCCTGCCCTACGCTATCCTTACTATAAAAACACTAAAGAACCCAGCTTTTTACACCTTATTATATATACAAGTAAGAAAAAGCGACGATAATTCTTTCTTATCTCCAACATTTTTTGTAATTTTGCAGCCAAATAACAAAAATATATTAGCTAATATGGAACAAAAGAACTTTAAACGTACTACCGTGACTGCGGCTTTGCCTTATGCCAACGGTGGTGTGCACATCGGTCACCTGGCAGGTGTATACGTGCCAGCCGATATCTATGTTCGCTATCTCCGCCTCAAGAAGCAGGATGTTGTCTTCATCGGCGGTAGCGATGAGCATGGTGTACCTGTTACTATCCGTGCCAAGAAAGAGGGAATTACCGTACAGGAGGTGGTTAATCGCTATCATAACCTCATCAAGAAGAGTTTCGAGGACTTCGGTATCTCTTTTGATATTTACAGCCGTACCACTTCGCCTACTCACAATAAGTTTGCTTCAGACTTCTTCCGCACACTCTATGACAAGGGCGTATTGGAAGAAAAGGTAGAGGAGCAGTTCTGCGACGAGGTAACAGGCGAATTCCTTACCGACCGTAATATCGTAGGTACTTGCCCTCGCTGTGGTGCAGAGGGTGCTTATGGCGACCAATGCGAGAAATGTGGTGCTACCCTCTCTCCTGAGGAGCTCATCAACCCTACCAACAAGAACAACCCTGGTCATGGTCTCGTAAAGAAGCCTACCAAGAACTGGTATCTTCCATTGAACAAGTATCAGGATTGGTTGAAGAAGTGGATTCTGGAAGGCCACAAAGAGTGGCGTACCAATGTTTACGGCCAATGCAAGAGCTGGTTGGATATGGATCTTCAGCCACGTGCGATGACACGCGACTTGGATTGGGGTATTCCTGTTCCAGTAGAGGGTGCAGATGGAAAGGTGCTCTACGTTTGGTTCGATGCACCTATCGGTTACATCTCAAATACCAAGGAGCTTTGCGATGCTCATCCAGAAAAGTGGGGAACATGGCAGAAGTGGTGGCAGGATCCTGAGACTCGTCTTGTTCACTTCATCGGTAAGGACAATATCGTGTTCCACTGCATCATCTTCCCTACTATGCTGAAGGCTCACGGCGACTATATCTTGCCAGACAACGTACCAGCCAACGAGTTCCTGAACCTGGAGGATGATAAGATTTCAACATCCCGCAACTGGGCTGTATGGTTGCACGAGTATCTCGTAGATTTGCCAGGCAAGCAGGATGTATTGCGCTATGTATTGACAGCCAATGCGCCTGAGACCAAGGACAACAACTTTACCTGGAAGGATTTTCAGGAGCGCAACAACTCTGAGTTGGTTGCCGTTTACGGTAACTTCGTAAACCGTGCCCTCCAGCTCACCAAGAAGTATTGGGGCGGCGTAGTTCCTGCCTGTGGTGAATTGCAGGAGGTAGATGAGAAGGCTATCGCTGAGTTTAAGGACGTGAAGGAGAAGGTAGAGCAGTATCTCAACGTATTCAAGTTCCGTGAGGCTCAGAAGGAGGCTATGAACCTGGCTCGTATCGGTAACAGATACATCACAGAGTGTGAGCCTTGGAAGGTTTGGAAGACCGATCCTAAGCGTGTGGAGACCATCCTGAACATCTCCCTGCAGTTGGTTGCCAACCTCGCCATCGCCTTCGAGCCATTCTTGCCATTCTCTTCTGAGAAGCTCCGCAAGATGATCAATATGCCTAACTTCGAGTGGACTCAGCTCGGCAGCACAGATTTGCTCAAGGCTGGTACCCAGCTCGGTGAGCCTGAATTGCTCTTCGAGAAGATTGAGGATGAGGTTATCGAAAGACAGCTCCAGAAGCTCGCTGACACCAAGAAGGCTAACGAGGAGGCTTCTTATCAGGCTGCTCCTATCAAGCCAGAGGTTAGCTTCGATGATTTCGAGAAACTCGATATCCGCGTAGGTCACATTCTGAACTGCGAGAAGGTAAAGAAGTCTAAGAAGCTCCTGAAGTTCACCATCGACGATGGTTCTGGCGTAGAGCGCACCATCTGCTCAGGTATCGCAGCCTACTACGAGCCAGAGCAGCTGATCGGCAAGGACGTATTGTTCGTAGCCAACTTTGCTCCTCGCAAGATGATGGGCATCGAGAGTCAGGGTATGATTCTGAGTGCTGTCAACTTCGACGGCTCATTGAATGTAACTTCTCTCCTTGGCAAGGTTAAGCCAGGAAGCCAGGTAGGATAAAGAATCATAGAATCATCTGATTATCAGATAAGGTAAAAGCCTCAAATCCTTTGCGGATTTGAGGCTTTTCTTATTTCTATCAAAATATTCTTTTATAATGTAAAACGATAACCCACGGTAAAGGTCAGAGCCTTGTTCTTACAGTTATCCCAATCACCCTTGCCAGCCTTCGTCAGGCTCACGTTGTAACGGGCATCCAGAATCACGTTCATATATTCATAGCTCAAGCCCAAAGGAATGGCTACATCCACCTTCTTGGCAGGCCAAGGAGCTTCGGTCTCCTGCATATCCTTATATGTAATAGACCCGTTCTTGTCCTTCTGAAGGTCGGTTTCCTCTCTTTTCACCTTGCCGTCGCCACAAAGGAATCCCACCTGAACGCCTGCATTCACCGACAAGCCCTCTACAAGATAGGCTTTCAGCATGAGCGGTACCTGGATATAATCGAGGTTCACATGATGATTCTTAATACCTGTATATTCCCCTTTTTCAGCATTCTCAGTCAACTCACAGTCTGGGAAACGCATACCCTGTCGGGCATAATAAGCACCCAGCGTAATACCCAGGCTATTATTTATGCGATATTCCACATCTACGCCACCCATGAATCCTGCCTGATACTTAGACTCTAGCGAGATTCCCTCCGAAGTTTCCGGAGGCAACCCGCTCCAGTTAGCCAGAGATACACCAATACGAGGAATTACCGAGAATCTGCCTACCGGATTCTCCACTTCTTGTGCCTTTGCTCCCACAACAGCAAGCAGCAGCACCATCATTATAACTATTTTCTTTTTCATTTCCACAACAGTTTGTATATCATAATAACAAGAAACAAGGGATAATATTGCATCCTACAGCCATTTTTCTCCATGAAAGACCTGTTCTCGCAAAGTGTTAACAAATACAACTCATAGTTTTCTTCCCCTCAACTCACCGTTTTCTGGAGCATAAGTCATAGTTTGCACCATGACAAAGCTGTGTTTATGCCCCAAAAATATAACACGGACAAATTGAATTTGTCCGGATGCTTGTCCGACAGCTTTATAATCTTCTCATAGTCAGCGATTTATATCATGCCGGACAAATTTGTCCGGACAAATTCAATTTGTCCGTGTTTTTTTCTTTGAAAGAGGCGAGCTTTACAGTCAGCATTCTTACCCCTGTATTCGTCAAAAGTGTGATTTATCCTTCTGCTATCTTCCATTCACCAATGGTTCGCTTCTGGCTGTCGTAGTTGATTCCTACTTTTACCATTCGTTTGCCGTCAGCTGAATAAGGAATGAGATAGCCTTTATCATCTATCTGTTGCAAAGCTTCCTCAGCCGTCTTATCAAACTTCAATTCCATCACATAGATTGTATCCGGCATGTGAAGAACGGCATCTGCTCTGCCTATTGCACTATCCTCCTCCACCAAGATGTAAGCACCCATCAAATTAAAAATGAGATAAAAGACCGTTTGGAAGTCCTTCTCGTTCTTGTTGGCAAGTCGATTGGAGATACTGGCGAGATAAGCCTGCATTTTCTGCAAAGCACCATCCATATTATTTTTATATAGTTGCTCCAAAAAGTCGAAGATGAAACTATTATTGTTCAACGATATTGGAGAGAGATAGTTAGGAGCCAAGGAACGAACCATTCCTACACGCACTTCCTTGTTTGGATAATCCAGCTGATAGCTCTGCAAGATAGGGTTATACTTCTTGATGGTGAGATACCCACTCTGATAAAGCAATGGTAAAGCAGAAGTCATCTGCTCAGGAGAGACATCGAAATCATCCACCCCTACGGATTTCTGTTCTATATCCATCACCCCCACATGATGTTTGCGTAAAGTGTTGATAATGTATGCAGGAGTACCTGAACTAAACCAATAAGCTGCTACTTCCTTACTTCTCAACGCTTTAACCAGACTAAACGGATTAAACACATCTTCTGATTTTTTACTGAAATGATAACCATCATAATATGAACTCAACTCGGCAACCGTTTCATCAAAAGTTTTTCCCAAAGACTTGGCTAGCAACTCAACATCAGGCTTCATCACCGTCAGTAGTTCTGTCTTGCTGATACCACAGATAGCAGAATACTGATCGAACATGCTGATATTATCCAAATTATTGATCTCGCTAAAGATACTCAACTGAGAGAACTTGGTGATACCCGTGATAAAGGTAAATTCCAGCCAAGGGTCGAGATATTTCAATGGGCTATAGAACTTCCTCATAACCAAGCGCAATGGCATCAAACTTTCCTTCTCATGCACGACATCCAAGAGAGGAGCATCATATTCGTCTATCAAAACGACCACCTTTTGACCCGTCTTCTTATAGGCACGCTTTACCAAAGACTGCAAACGCTGGCTCGGCTGCACCGCCAATTCGTCACGTCCATAGACCTGCTCGTATTCTGAAAGCATGTAGCCCAGCATCTCTTCTAACCCTTCGGGTGTCTGATTTTTGGCAGTACTCATGTCGAAGTGAAGAACAGGATGCTTCACCCATTCTTTCTCATATTCGCCAAGTGCCAAACCATCAAACAGTTCCTTCCTGCCCTCATAATATGCCTGGAGTGTAGAGACAAAAAGCGACTTACCGAATCGTCTTGGACGACTCAGAAACACATATTTAGAACCATTACGCAAGAAATCGACAATATACCTTGTCTTATCTACGTACACATAATTACCCTCTCGTATATCAGAGAACGTTTGCATTCCTACTGGGTATTTTCTTATCTCTTCCATAGCCATATTTCTTTAGACGGTGCGAAGTTACGAATAAAATATCAGATACGCAAATAAAAAGACAAAAAAAAGAGAGGCGAGCTTCACAGCCAGCCTCTCCCGAGAGATTTATAGAAAATGCCACTCATGGCATTCCTATATCGTTGATTAAAAATATTATCTTATTAAAATATTCCATCACAGCGATTACTCACCATAACCCGTATTCTGCTTGATGTTAGGGTTGGCGTTGATCTCTGCCTGCGGAATGGCAGCAATAGCCTTGAAGTAATCACGGTTGAAAGACTGAGCATCCTTGCTCAATGTCTTGTGCCAACCCTTATCAGCTTCACTTGTATAACGGGTGATAGTCTCGTTATTACGCAAAGCATCAAAGTAACGCTGTCCCTCGCCAATCAACTCCTTACGACGCTCAATCAAGATACGCTCAAGTGTGATGTTATCCACTGTAGCCAAAGAAGCCACAGTTGTGGTACGGTTCTTTACCAAATCATTCAGATACTCTACAGCCTTAGTCTTGTCATTATTTCTAAATGCACACTCTGCAGCTGTCAAGTAAACCTCAGAAAGACGGATAATTGGAACGATAGTAACATTACGAAGATTACCACCTTGACCACGCAACTTGTTCAGATATACCTTGTTGGTACCATAAGTTTCCACCTCTTTGGCTGCAGTTGCAGGCAAGAACATATCGTTACGAACATCTTTTGGGTCTGAAGTAAGCATGTCAACAAACTTCTTAGTAGCAACCATTTCCTTGTAGCCATCACGCTGCTGGAGGTTACCGATACCATTCAAGTCATTGCTGTCTGTAGAACCTGCCACATTGAGACGGAACAAGAACTCACTCTCATTAGGAGTTGAAGCATCCCATGCCTTGAAGTATTGGTCACGAGTCCACAACGCTGCGCCAGAATTCTTGATAATATCCTCAGCAACAGACAAGGCGTTAGCATAATCACCCATATTCAAATAAACACGAGAAAGGATTGCCTTTGCTCCCCAAACGCTTACATAACCTGGTTCTGTCTCTGTAGCAAGAGCATTAGAGCTGATAGCCTCAGTCAAATCCTTCACTACTTGGGTGTAAACCTCAGCAACAGTGCTACGAGCAGGTTTTGCATTAGACTCCAGCACTCCTGTTACCAATGGTACACCAAGAGATGCACCCTGATCCTCTGTATATGGCTTACCATAGATACGAACAAGGTCAAAATGAGCAAGGGCACGGAGTACCTTTGCCTCTGCCGCATACTGGTCAATAGTAGCCTTAGCCTCTGCTGCATCGCTCAAAGCACCACCTTCTGCAGCAGCGATGATACGATTAGCACGGCCAATAACAATATATGGTGATTTCCAAGTTACGCTACTGGAAGAAGTACTTGATGTAAACTCAGATGCTGTCTGATAGTTCATATCATAGTAGAAACTTGCACGGTTAGAACCACCAATATTATTATACTGATAATCATCACCTGCATGAACATCACCATAAACGAAGAATTGCTGACCATAGTAATCTACCAAGCTGCTGTTTCCTTTCAAAGCCTTGTACATACCCGTTCTCGCAGCATCCAAGTCTGAACTGCTGGTCAAGGCTGCATCTGCATCTGTACCATCAGAAGGAGCTACGTCCAACCAATCATTGACGCAAGATGACAGGCTGGCTGCCAAAATAGCGCAGCCCATTACCTTATATATTGATTTTAATACTTTCATTGTATTTCGTTCTTTTATAAATTAGAAACTAAGTTCGATACCAAATGTATAAGTTCTCAAAGCTGGCATTTCGAATGTACACAAGCCATCCGCTGGTGTCTCTGGATCAACATAAAGATCCTTAGACTTCCAGGTCAACAAGTTGTTGGCAGAGAAATATACACGAGCTTTGCTCAAGCCAAGGTTGCTGATCCACTCCTTTGGTGCTGAGAAACCTAAGGTAAGGTTCTTCAAGCGAAGATAATCGTTAGGCATCAACCAACGAGAAGACAACACACCCTTACCATAACTAGCCTGGAACTTAGGCAACTTAGCATTATCGCCTGGCTTCTGCCACATATCCTCCAACTTATAGTAAGAAGGGATTGCTCCACGGAGGGCGTTTGTACCACCATTATCGTGCAACCAAGTAGCATAATCGTAAGAGTCACCGCCCAACTTATAGGTCAAAGTAAAGTTGAAGTCGATAAACTTCCACTTGATGAAGTTAGACAAACCGCCCTCAATTGTTGGCTCATGATGACCAACAATAGTCTTGTTTGCCTCAGCTACATTAGTAGTGGTCTTGCGAGCATTCTCAGTTCCATCATTGATGTAATAGCTCTCCAAACCTGTCTCAGGGTCAACACCTGCATACTCATACATATAGTAAGAATAGTAAGGCTTGCCTACCTGATGAATCAAGGCACCACTGATAATCTTGTCATCATCACCTGTCAACTCTGTTACCTTGTTGGAGTTATGACCAAAGTTCAGAGAAGTAGTCCAAAGGAAGTCCTTCTTCTGAATGTTGGTAGAAGAAATGGTCACCTCAATACCTTGGTTACGCATAGAACCTACATTCTGAGCCATGGTAGCCAACAGAGAAGATTCATCATAGTAACCTGGAATCATAGAGATAGGACGGTTCATAATCAAATTGGATGTATTACGAACGTAGTAATCCAATGTTACAGAGATACGGTTGAGGAATGTCAAGTCAAGACCAAAGTTCCAAGCCTTGTTCTGCTCCCACTTCAAGTCCTTGTTGGCTACACCAATGATACCCATACCATTGCTACCATTGTAGTACTCACCATACTTATAAAGGTTCATGTAACTATACAAGCCAGATGGAAGAGTTCCGTTCACACCATAAGATACACGAATCTTACCATCGCTCAATATATCCTTGATAGAATCCATGAACTTTTCTGCACCAAAGCGCCAAGCACCAGATACAGACCAGAACGAACCCCAACGATTCTCACGTGCCATACGAGAACTACCATCACGACGATAGCTTACACCAGCATAATACAAATCGTTATAGTTGTAGTTGACACGACCCAAGAAAGAAGTCATCTTTGAGTCATACTTGTAACTCTGCATAGAGGTATCGCCAGAGTTAGCGAACTCATACAAGTTGCCAGGGAAGTCTGTACCGGAAGCGTATGAGTTGTTGTTATGCCATGCCTCTGTCTCGAAACCAAGCAAAGCATCCACATTGTGGGCTCCAAAAGACTTATTGTATGTCAACTGTGTCTGAGTGTTCATGGTTGTCCACTCATTGTAAGTACGCTGCATCACACCATTTGAGCCAGAACCATTACCACAGAATTTGTCCCAAAGCACATCCTCGGTAGAGTTGATGTAGTCGTAAGCTACCTTCTCACGCAACTTCAAGTTGTCCCAAATGTTCCATTCGAGAGCCAAGGTGCTGTAAGAACGTGTCGTGTTGGTTCTATCAGACATGTGCTGGTTCTCATAAATAGGGTTATAACCATTGTTATAAGCACCATCTGTCTTTGTCAGCAAATTACCATTCTTGTCATAGATAGCATTAGAAGGGCCGAGGAACCATACTGCACTTGAGATGGCACCAGCAAAAGAAGCGCCACCATCCATAGCAGAGTTCTGATGCATAGATGAAATCATTGAGCTAGCATCCAACTTGAACTTACCAAAACGATGGGAAACGTTTACATTACCTGTCATACGTTCCAAGCCTGAACGGTCAACAATACCATTCTGATTTGCATATGACAAAGATGCATAGAACTTGGTCTTATCATTACCACCAGTTACACTTGCCTGATAGTTCTGGTTAGAACCATTTTTGAAGAGAGCGTCACGCCAATTAGCCCAGCCATTCTCTGGTTTTGCTGCATAATCATCAATATTAGCATCAGCAAATGCTGCAGCCGAAGCATCGGTTGTACCATCAATATTGTCGTAAGCATAGTTCTTCAAGCCTTGATAAATCAAGGCACGACGAGAATCACCATCCAACGTTGGACGATAGTTGATAGCCATGTTAGAGAATCCCCAGTCGCTACGGAAATCAACCTGGGTCTTACCTGCACTACCACTCTTGGTTGTAATGACAAGCACACCATTGGCTGCACGAGAACCATACAAAGAGGCTGCGGCAGCATCCTTGATAACAGTGATAGATTCGATATCGTTGCTGTTCAATGTAGAAAGTGCATTGGTACCAGAACCATTGTAACCACTTCCAGTCTGAGCATCATTGAAACCACTCAAGTTACCAGAGTTCACAGGAGTACCATCAATCACAATCAATGGATCGTTACCTGCATTGATAGAACCCATACCACGAATACGGATATAGTTCATTGCACCTGGCTGGCCAGAGAAAGAAGAAATAGAAACTCCTGGGATATTACCAGAAAGCTTATCTTCAACAGAAAGTGAAGGAACATCACTCAACTTAGCTGTTGACATGGAAGCAGCAGCACCTGTAAATGAGGATTTCTTGAAGTTACCATAACCTGTAACAATCACCTCATCCAAGGATTTGTTATCAGAAGTCAAAACAATCTTCATGTTAGAACTTGCTTTGACAGTTTGTGGATTCATACCTATATAGGTAATCTCCAACTTGGAGCCGGCTGGAACATTCAAACTGAAGTTTCCATCGACATCCGTAACAGTACCCGTATTAGTACCAGCTACCTTGATTGATGCGCCAATAACAGGCTCACCATCCTCTGAAGCTACTACCTTACCGGTAACAGATGTTTGGGCAAAGGCTACTCCACAACTGAGAATTGCCCCCCCACAAATAAAGCGATCCTTTTAAACATAATCTCTCTCTTTATTAGATAATAATTTATAAATTTATAATAATCGGCTGCAAAATTAGATTTTTTTCGGATATTTGCAAATATTTTGAAAGAAAAATTTAATAACGCACATAAAAAAGTCTGTTTTTAACACTTCTACCTTGTCATATTGCAACAAAAAGGATATTTTTGCAGCAATAAGGCTATAATTTGTAAGAATAGAAATAAGAAGGTTCTTAAGTTATCTATACAGGCATCTGCCGGGTAAGACGTATTGCTTAAATACGTAGAACAAATAGATTAAGTAGTCACAGTTCTACGGTTCATCGGTTCTAACAATTAGTTCCGTTCGGTTGACGGCAGTTGCCAACAAGGTTGCTGACATATGTCAATAACTCTGTTGGCATATGTCAGGAACATTAGTGGCATATGTCAGGAACCTTGTTGACATATGTCAGGAACCCTACAAATCTAATTCCTCAGACCAACAGATACGTTATCTATAAGCATAAGACATATCTGTTTCAGGCTTATTATCTGCAAAGAATAAATAGAATATCATACTGACTGCAGGGAGCGAAATACTTGACATACCACAAAAAAGAAAACGTTTACGGCACTTTTTAGTTAAAAAATTTGGGTATATTGCACATTTTTCGTAATTTTGCGCACGATTTCAACGACTAGAACAAAACAAAGTGGTTTTACACCTTATTATATATAGAGAATGATATATGTAGGGGATTGTCGTTAGTATAAACAAAAGTATTAAGATAACAATGACTCACAATTTGTTAAAAGGCAAGCGTGGCATCATCTTCGGTGCACTCAATGAGGAATCAATCGCTTGGAAAGTAGCTGTAAAGGCTGCTGAAGAGGGTGCTACTATCGCACTTAGTAATACAGCTATGGCTTTGCGTATGGGTACGCTGGATAAGCTCGCTGAACAGATCAACGCTCCTATCATCGCAGCTGATGCGACTAGCGTAGAAGACTTGGAAAAGGTATTCACAGAGGCTCAGGAGAAACTCGGTGGCAAAATCGACTTCGTGCTCCACTCTGTAGCTATGAGCCCTAACGTTCGCAAGCATCGTACATACGATGACCTCGACTACAACTTCCTGAACAAGACATTGGACATCTCTGCTATCTCTTTCCACAAGATGTTGCAGGTAGCCAAGAAGTTGGATGCTATCAACGAGTGGGGTTCTGTAGTAGCTCTCACATACGTAGCTTCTCAGCGTACATTCTTCGGTTACAACGATATGGCTGATGCCAAGAGCATGCTCGAAAGTATCGCCCGCAGCTTCGGTTACATCTATGGTCGTGAGAAGCACGTGCGTATCAACACCATCTCTCAGAGCCCTACAGCTACAACAGCAGGTAAGGGTATCAAGGATATCGAGAACATGATGGACTTCGCCGACAAGATGTCTCCACTCGGAAACGCCGTAGCTGAGGATTGCGCTAACTACTGCGTGATGATGTTCTCTGACTTCACCCGCAAGGTAACCATGCAGAACCTCTTCCACGATGGTGGTTTCTCATCAATGGGTATGAGCCTCCGTGCTATGAACCAGTATGCTAAGGATATGACTCCTTATGAGGATGAGAACGGTAATGTTATCTACGGATAATCAGGCAGAAGAGAAAAAATCTCACTAAATATACAGACAGGTATGTTCAGTAAAAATCTGAGCATACCTGTTTTTTTATTCATATCCACCCACTATCTTAAACTTGGCAACAAGCGGAAGATGATCGCTGTATCCACCCAAATATCGTGGACCGAGATAGGTGCGGAAAGGTTTCTTTCCGCCATATTTCTCATCATCTTCTAAGAGGAATGGCAAATCTCCTATCTGACAACTCATCTTAAGCTGGGAAAGCGAAGGACTGAAGAGAATCTGGTCAAGACTTCGCCAATCTCCATGCCAGCGATAAGTAGCCTTGGCACCATGAGAGCCTTTGACGCCAACAGATATATTAATAAGGTGATGCTGATAAAGATAACGAAGAGCCGGAGAATCGGAATAATCGTTGAAATCGCCGGCTACGATAATCCTTGCACTATCATTGAGCGCATAGATAGAATCTACAGCAGAAACCAGCTGGCTGGCTACCTGCAGGCGGTAGGGACGCGAAACCTGTTCGCCGCCACGCCGGCTAGGCGCATGCAATACAAAGACATGGAGCGTATCATCATTTATAATCCGCCCCGAAGCGTAGAGAATATCTCTCGTAGGGCGAGTATCAGGCAGCGGCTTGATGCGGATGGACCGGAACTGTATAAGCGCAAAAGAAGATGGCTGATAAAGCAAAGCCACATCTATGCCTCGTTCATCAGGCGAATCGGTCATCACATAATCATAATTTACACCGCGAAGAGCTGAACGCCGGGTTAAATCAAACAGCACACTATCGTTCTCCACTTCGCAAAGCGCCACAAAATCGGGAACATGCCAGGACTTCTCCGAGGGTCTTGAAGGATTATCTGGGGAGGCGGTACCAACAAGCGACAAATCTTCATAACCCAAAGCCACTATAGTCTTGGAAAGATTTGCCAGCTTGCGCCAATAGCGATAAGGCGTCCACTTGTAACTGCTCTGTGGCAGGAATTCATAGTCATTCTTCAGCGAATCATGCTTCGTATCGAAGAGGTTTTCGCAGTTCAACTCCACAAAAGTGAGGAAACTTGATAAGACGAGAGTGAAAAACATAACATTTTATTTTGTATTGTCAACGATTTGATGTATCTTTGCAGTCAGTTTACAATGGTCCTATAGTTTAACGGATAGAACGGAGGTTTCCTAAACCTTTGATCCGAGTTCGATTCTCGGTGGGACCACGTACTTTCCTTATCATTCCAGAGATGATAAAACAATAAAGGTCGCTCCTGACAATCAGGAAGCGACCTTTATTATTTTTATATTCTTTCCAGTATCTTTCTCTATCCGACATACATCGGACAGAGAAAGAATGAAGAGTTTCTGATTACTTAACTTCTGCAACCTCCTCAGCTGGCTCTTCCTTAATCTTACGACCAAGAACGATGTAAGCCATAGGAGATGCAATGAAGATAGATGACAATGTACCGAATACAACACCCAGGATCATTGCGAATGAGAAGCTGCGGATGCTGTCACCACCGAGGATGCAGATACAGAGCAACACGAGCAATGTAGATGTAGACGTATTGATGGTACGAGCCAATGTCTCATTGATAGATGCATTGAAGAGCTGCTGACGGTCGCCCTTAGGATGCAACTTCAAGTTCTCACGGATACGGTCGAATACAACCACCTTATCGTTGATAGAGTAACCTACCACGGTCAGGATAGCACCGATGAAGGTCTGGTCAATCTCCAATGAGAATGGAACGAGCCCCCACAGGAGTGAGTAGAAACCGATTACTGTCAAGGCATCAAATGCCAAAGCTACTGTAGAACCTACAGAGAAGGCCACGTTGCGGAAACGTATCAG
>ULOE01044217.1_pt1 | contig 86413 bp, 73 predicted proteins | sample 1952291 | NCBI WGS metagenome assembly ULOE01 (sample SAMEA4835595, study PRJEB28245) | human gut metagenome | biome: gut microbiome; material: fecal sample | place: Denmark | collected 2008 | reverse complement strand
ACCGACTCATATACGCTTCGTTCTGTGCCCCATAATTTTTTTCTTATCGGCTGTGAATTTTTCGAACAATTTGCCAATATATAGATTTTATATCTGTGTCTTGGGCAGATATAGCAAAACTACCGGTCTCTATGCGGCAATTGATACATGGGGTGCAAATAACTTCATCTTGAAAAACAAATCCAATTCGTTTCCCTATCGAATGTTCTGTCGCATCTGCCCACTTTTCTACACAATCAGCTGCTACGTGGCCCGTAATTTGATATACGAACTTACCTTTTGAGGTTTCTGCCGAATCTAATTTTATTTCTTCAAAATCATTAACAGCCACGATAGGTTCTGAAGAAATACTGTCTTCTACACGATCGGTGATATAATACCACCCATTTGGTCGATCGCTTTTTTTCGGATTGCAGGCACTCAATAAAAAGAGACATAAAGGAATACAAATATACCTATTCATCATACAAATTGTAACCGAGGTAAAAGTACATAGAGCTTGGTTTACACCAAAGCATAAAATTTATATTTAGTACAAATGTACTAAATTTCACTGAATATCATTACCTTATATTCCAAATTATTGGCAAAACAATTTAGAGATAAAGAATGTTTAAAAAATGAACTGACATTTTATAGCTTGCTTCATACTCATAATAAAAATATATCTTGTTAATATTAAAAAATTAAGTATATTTGGATTCCAACAATTATAAATACATTTCTTTTTATACTTTATTTTCCTCTCAAATCAAACATAACAAAAATGAAAAAATTGATTTCTTTATGGATAACGATTGTTGTCATTCTATTTCAAGTTCAAGTCTCAGAAGCCTGTACCGGCATTACTTTAACAACAAAAGATAACTCTATGATTCTTGCCCGAACAATCGAATGGGGCGGCAGCGATTTAAATAGCCAATATGTTGTCGTTCCTCGTGGTTACGAGCAGTATTCCTATATTCCCGGAGGAAAGCTATCGGGAATGAAATTTACGGCTCGTTACGGTTATATCGGGTTATCCGTCGAACAAAAGGAATTTGTAGCAGAAGGATTAAATGAGGCCGGACTATCTGCCGGATTGTTTTATTTTCCCGGATATGGTCGATATGAGAATTATGATCCCCGACTAAAAGATTCCAGTATAGCCGATTTACAATTAGTATCATGGATATTGGGAAACTTTTCAACGGTAGACGAAGTTATGAAAGCTATAAAAAAGATACACATCGTGCCGATTGACCCAAGAGCCTCAACCGTTCATTGGAGAATGGCAGATATTACGGGAAAACAAATCGTATTGGAGATTGTTGATGGTCAACCTAATTTCTATGAAAATACATTAGGAGTACTTACCAATTCTCCCGGTTTTGAATGGCACATGACCAATCTGAATAATTACATCAATCTTTATTCCGGGACTACTAATCCGAGGACACTCGGAAATATAAAACTTTCCTCATTTGGTGCAGGCAGTGGTTTCCTCGGCATTCCCGGTGATGTCACTCCTCCATCGAGATTCATACGTGCCGCTTTTTACCAGACTTCTTCTCCACAAAAAGAGACAGCGATAGAAGCTGTTATACAGAGCTTTCACATTTTGAACAACTTTGATATACCTATCGGTATAGAGTTTTCTGAAAGTGAAACGCCTACCGATATACCGAGTGCCACACAATGGACATCATCGACAGATCTTACACACAGAGTTATCTATTATCGTACTATGTATAATAGCGACATTCGTTGCATAGACTTGAAAGCCATCGATTTTAATCGTGTAAAATATCAAGCGGTTCCACTCGATTTGATAAAACAGCAACCTATACAGCCGGTACGAATCAATTGATCAATACTCGGTATACTTTGTAAATGTAATCACAAAAAGACCGTATCTATCATAACGATATGGTCTTTTTCCATTTTGGAAATATCGCCTTTATATTTAAATTTAATAATTAATTATAAATCAAACAATTATATAAATTTCAAACTATGGTATTTTAATTGCAAAGTATAAAACGAAAACTCTGTAATAGAGACATGTGAGAAATGGAAAAGCAGAAAATGGATCGTAAACAAGAAAAATTCAAAATCTTGAAATTCGGAGGAACTTCATTAGGAACCGTCGAGAGAATCAAACATGTAGCAAATCTTATTTGTAATAATGAGTTGAATCTGGTCGTACTATCGGCAATGTCGGGTACGACCAATTCATTGGCAGAAATAGCCTCATTACTATTTAATGGAGATATCGACGGTGCACAACGTGACATTGAGTGTTTGAAAAGCAAGTATATCGAAGTCGCCGATAAGCTCTATCTTTCTGCAAAGAGCATAGAAGAAGCTAAAAAGTTTATTCTGTGCTCTTTTTCATCGCTACAAACAATAGCTCAATCTCCCATTTCTTCAAAACAAGAGAAAATCATACTGGCACAAGGCGAATTACTGATAACTCGACTGATGCATATTTATTTGAAAGAAATTGGAATCGTGTCGGTTCTGCTTCCTGCGATTGAGTTCATGCGTACCGACAGAAACGGAGAGCCCGATATACACTTTATCAAAAGGAATGTATGCAAATTATTAAAACACTATCCCAATAATCGGTTGTTTATTACGCAAGGTTATATTTGTCGTAACGTATCCGGTGAAATAGACAACCTGCAACGAGGCGGTAGCGATTATACTGCATCATTATTGGGTTCTGCCTTGAATGCATGTGAGATACAAATATGGATCGACATAGACGGACTACACAACAACGACCCAAGAGTAGTATCGACAACAGCACCAGTGCGTACTCTGACTTTTGACGAAGCCTCCAAACTCGCTTATTTCGGTGCAAAGATTTTGCATCCGACATGTATCCTTCCGGCCAAATTAAAAAATATCCCTGTAAGGTTACTCAACACTATGAATCCCCAAGCCCCGGGAACGCTTATTTCCGATACTGCCGACACCGGGAAAATAAAGGCTGTTGCAGCCAAAGATAACGTAACTTATATTAAGTTGCGCTCTCATTATAAAATACCGTGTTACCGTTTCCTCGAAAAAATATTTCACTGCTTTGCACAATCCCATACACCTATCGATTTGGTCGTAACGTCTAATGTGGAAATATCTTTATCAATCGACAATAAGATACATTTGCCGAAAATAATCTCTATGCTGGAACGATATGCCGATGTTTCGGTCGAAGATGATATGGTAATTATTTGTGTTGTGGGTGATCTGAAATGGTATAATGTGGGCTTTGAACATCAAATAGTCGAAGCCTTAAAAGATATTCCTGTACGAATGATCTCTTACGGAGATAACTGCGATGTTTCGTTCGTTATGCATCGTGATGATAAAAAGCGAGCTTTGGAAGCACTTAGCCAACGTGTCTTTTCTTAATAAATAGCAAAATAACCCTGTTAAAACGGGTGATAAAGTCAGACAAAAAAAGGTCATTCATTTTCAGAATGACCTTTTTCTTATAAAAATAATTTTAATTCTACTAATTTACATCTTTCACTCCCGCAAGTTCCGGGTCAATCATAATACGTCCGCAATATTCACAAACGATAATTTTCTTACGCATTTTGATATCGAGCTGTCTTTGAGGTGGAATACGATTGAAACACCCTCCACAAGAATCGCGTTGAATATAAACCACTGCCAAACCATTGCGTGCGTTCTTACGAATTCTCTTAAATGCAGACAACAAACGAGGCTCCACTTTATTTTCAAGTTTCTTGGCCTTTTCCCTCAGCTTTTCTTCATCTTGTTTGGTCTCCGAAACAATTTCATCAAGTTCGCTTTTCTTTTCGTTCAAAATATGCTGGCGATCCTGTAAAATCTCCTCCGAAGCTGCGACTTCATTACTCTTGGCCTCTTGTGCTGCGATAAATTCATTGATACGTTTTTCGCACAATTGAATTTCAAGCGTTTGATATTCGATTTCTTTCGACAGAAAATCAAATTCTCGATTATTCCGCACGTTATCCTGCTGCTTGGTATATTTCTCTATAAGCGTTTGGGCATTTTGTATTTCTACTTTTTTAGCCGACACAGCAGCTTTAAGGTCTTCTATTTCTGTATGAAAGTTTTTGATACGAGTTTCAAGACCTGCAATTTCATCTTCAAGGTCTTGAACTTCAAGAGGAAGCTCACCTCTCAATGTTTTTATTCTATCGATTTCCGAAAGAATGGTTTGCAAATCATACAGTGTTTTCAACTTCTCCTCCACTGTATATTCTTTCTCTGCTTTTGTTTTGTCAGTAGCCATACTTTACAAATAATTTATCGGATTTGTATCTACCTGTGTAGAATGGATTGCAAAGGTAGGGAATTTTTTTTGAATTATCTCACAAAAAATTTCTTTTGTATATTGTTCGCTCTCATAATGACCGATTTCGGCCAATAGTATATGAGATTCAAATTCGAAATAGTCGTGATAACGAATCTCTCCTGTAACAAACATATCGGCTCCGGCTATGACAGCTTTTGTCATCAATGAGGCTCCGGCTCCTCCACATAATGCTATTCGTGAAATTTTTCGGTTATGCAACGGAGAATGTTTTACGCAACCGGCCTTAAAAATTTCTTTCAGCTTTTCCAAGACCAACACTTCATCGACAGGTTCCGGCAAGATTCCTACAACACCGCTCCCGACTTGTTCCCATCGGTTGGATAACGGAATCAAATCGAATGCCGGTTCTTCATACGGGTGGCTCCTTTTCAGCGCATCGATAACCGCTTCTTGTACATGTACAGGAACTATCACTTCCAAGCGCGTCTCTTGTTCCCGGTGAAACTCCCCTATCGTACCGCAATATGGATTAGCATAGGTTCCCGCACGAAACGTCCCTGTCCCTTCTTGTCCGAAACTGCACTTGTCATAGTTCCCTATATGACCGGCTCCTGCTTCAAAAAGAGCGTTTCTTACGCTCTCGACATGAGCCGAAGGTACATAGGTAACCAATTTTATCAGTCGGCCGCATAACGGGTCTAAAACTCGAATCGAGGTCAATCCCAGTTTCCGAGCCATTCTGTAAGATACCCCCTCCGGGGCATTGTCGAGATTGGTATGGGCTGCATAAATGGCTATGTTGTGTTGAATAGCTTTAATGACAATCCTCTCGACATAACTATTCCCCGTTATCGATTTCAATCCCTTGAAGAGTAAAGGATGGTGAGATACAATCAAATTATATCCCATAGAGATAGCTTCGTCGACTACGGCTTCCGTGACATCGAGACAAACAACCGCACCCGAAACCGATTGAAACCGACCGCCCACTTGCAATCCTGCATTATCATAGGATTCTTGCCAATTCAATGGAGCGACCGATTCTATCGCCTTTATGATATCGTTAACTATTATCACGAATCTCTAATTCTTCGGGTTCACTTTTATACATAGTTCTTCTAACTGGGATTCCGCCAAAACAGAAGGTGCATTAAGCATAACATCTCGACCGGAATTGTTTTTGGGGAATGCGATGCAGTCTCGTATAGAATCTAATCCGGCGAACATCGAGACTAGACGATCCAAACCGAACGCCAAACCTCCGTGAGGCGGTGCTCCATACTTGAATGCATTGATTAAGAAACCAAACTGATCCAATGCTTGCTCTTCGGTAAATCCCAGCAAACGGAACATATGGTCTTGCAATTCACTGTCGTGTATACGGATAGACCCGCCACCCAATTCGACACCGTTGATAACCATGTCGTAAGCGTTCGCTCTGACGGCTCCGGTATCGCTATCCAATAGAGGAATATCTTCCGCTTTCGGGGAAGTAAACGGGTGATGCATGGCATAGAAGCGCTGGGTCTCCTCGTCCCATTCGAACAAGGGAAAATCGATAACCCACAAGGGTGCAAACGTATCTTTATCCCGCAACCCCAAACGAGAGCCCATTTCCAGCCGCAGCTCACAAAGAGCCTTACGGGTTTTCATCGCAGGACCAGCTAATATCAACAACAGGTCGCCCGGTTTTGCGCCGAACCTTTCACCCCACTTTTTCAAATCGTCTGCCGAATAAAATTTGTCGACCGATGACTTTGGCGTGCCGTTTTCATCGAAACGGACATAGACCAACCCTTTGGCTCCTATTTGTGGACGTTTGACGAACTCGGTCAATTCATCGAGTTGCTTACGGGTATATGTCGCACACCCTTCGGCACAGATACCGCCCACATACTCGGCACTATCGAACACCACAAAATTATGTCCTTCGGTTAAATCTTTCATTTCAACGAATTTCATACCGAAGCGCATATCGGGTTTATCGCTGCCATAGTATTTCATGGCGTCGGCCCATGTCATACGCAAAAACGGTTCGTTGAACTCAATGCCACGAATCTTTTTGAACAGGTGTTTAATCATACCTTCAAAAATATTCAAAACATCTTCTTGCTCGACAAAAGACATTTCACAGTCTATCTGAGTAAACTCGGGCTGACGGTCTGCCCGTAAATCCTCGTCACGAAAACATTTCACGATTTGGAAATAACGGTCGAATCCCGATACCATCAATAACTGTTTCAATGTTTGGGGCGATTGAGGGAGCGCGTAAAACTCTCCCGGATTCATTCTTGAAGGCACTACAAAATCACGAGCCCCTTCGGGAGTAGACTTGATCAACACCGGAGTCTCCACCTCCAAGAAATTTAATTCGTCGAGATAACGGCGGACTTCGAATGCCATCTTGTGACGTAATTCGAGATTACGGCGTACTACCGATCGTCTCAAATCGAGATAACGATACTGCATGCGAATATCGTCTCCTCCGTCCGATTCGTCTTCGATGGTAAAAGGCGGTGTCTCTGCGGTATGCAACACGACCAAATTTTCGGCTATGATTTCTATTTCACCGGTCGGCAGATTGGCATTTTTGCTTGACCGTTCCGTTACCGTACCGGTCACCTGTATGACATACTCACGCCCCAATTTATTCGCTTTATCGCATAAATCGGCATCTGTTTCTTGATTAAAGACCAACTGTGTGATACCATATCTGTCTCGCAGATCGACAAATGTCATTCCGCCCATTTTGCGACTGCGTTGTACCCACCCTGCCAACGTTACCTTTTGGCCGACATGGTTCAACCGCAATTCTCCGCACGTATTCGTTCTATACATTATTATATGATTTATTTTCGTTGATTATACTCCGACATTCTTATGAAAAATTGTCTTTGCAAAATTAAAATAAAACATCGGTAAACAAATATGATTCCTTAAAGAATTTGATAAAAATATGGGAGCATAGTTGTGGATATAAAAAAAAGCTGTAAATTTGCAGCACCAAAATCGAGAAACGATTAATGGGATTCGGGGTGTAGCGCAGTCCGGTTAGCGCACCTGCTTTGGGAGCAGGGGGTCGTGGGTTCGAATCCCGCTACCCCGACAAAATATAAACACTGATTATCAAATGATTTTCAGTGTTTTTTCTTTATATATTCCATCAAAAAATATACTTTCAATCGATACATAAATTATCAACGTTTCGTATATTTTTGTTGTGCTTAGGTGCGTTTTGTTTCAAAACCGTGCAAAAAAACTTGGCAAATATGGCTTCTACAAATCGTACTTAGACACACATCAAAAAAGAAAGATTGAATATCACCACTCAAATAGAGACTAAACCATCGGAATAAACATGTAATTCAAAACTCCTGCCCGCTATTTTCTTCCATTTTATAAAATATACAAAGCCCACGTTTACAATCTCTTATAAAAAAAAGAAAAATAAAATAATTTAGATTAGTAAAAATTCTAGGATTATTTTACAAAATAATCAAAAACAAATCGCTATATTTGTATCATACAGTGAATAAATTCGTGGTGGCGATTGCCATTTCGGTTGGTTTGACATAGGCCTCCGATCCATAATAAAATGCAAATAGAGTTTTGCATTTCACGAATTCATTCACTGTTCTTTTTAGTATCGTGTATTATGGTCGGAGGCTTTTATATAAAAAAGTTATGACTAAAATTAAATTGTTTCAACTTAGATTATTTAGAACAATTCGCCGTCAAATTTGTTCAATAGACATGATTGATATAGAAACATTTACAAATATATTCCGATTGCTCAACCACGTTGACCGGTCAATCATTGAAAAATATATACAAGGATATTCTATAAAATCTATTGCAGATGAATCCGAATATTCCAAAGCATTTGTGTCCGAAAGAATCTATGTATTCCAGAACGAATTAAAAAAAGAAATTTCCAAAAAACAGAGTAAAGTTAAGAATTAAAATAAATCTGTCCTATTTTTTTCTTATCAAGTTCATAAAAAGCGTATTAAAGCCTTTTCTTACCGATTTGCGACCCAGAAAATAAAAACGAAATCGTGCATTCCGTTCCTTCTACTGTCGTATTATCGACCGTCATGATACATGAATCGACAAGGGGAATAAATTGTTTTCGAAAAACATAAAAAAGAAAGGTTACCCGATATCACATCGGATAACCTTTCGAGAGAGGCAGTCTTTTCAGACTGTTATTAACCTGAAACAATCTTCTTTATTTCTTGAACATCTTCTGGCTACGTACCACATTGCCTTTCTGCATCTTCACTACATACATAGCAGAAGACAGATCGGAGACATTCACAGATTCGGGATTGTTGTTTACATATTTAACCAACTGTCCATCGACCGTATATATCCAAGCCTTATCTACAAGGGTATGTCATGTATTAATAATGATTATATAATATCATAGAATAAGCTTAATCCCTAGTGAAAAATGGAATTTTTTTTTTTGCTCCCTTGAAGAAAATAGTAGTAAAACCGATTGAAATAAGCATATATCTATTTGGTTTATAAACAAATACAAATCACTCCAAAGATTGCACTTTTTAGAAACTATCTATGATTCCCTCCCAAACAGCATTTCTTATTTATTATCGGAATCCCTATCCGGCACAGAACCGTCCCTTTCCGTATTACGTTTAATATCTAAATATTGTCACAAAAAAGGCGTATTTGAAGAAAAAAGAGTACTTTTGCGGACTATTCCATTCTCATATCAGGATTATTGTGTATTTACTTCCAAAAAGTTTCTTGACTTTATGATAAAAATTTCATTTGAAAATATTCGGCAAGCCGCTAAAAATATCGGCAACTATGCTTTACGGCTTAGTGAAAAGATTCGTCGTGTTTCTCCTCGGGTATGGTTGTACGTGGGGGCAGGTATTCTCCTATTAAGCGGAGGATTATATTGGTTACTGCGTCCCGCACCTCCGGGTCCCGACCTACCGATAGTCGAAGTCGAGCCTGTTGTTACGGACGATGTGGAAATTTACGGGGAATATGTAGGCCGCATTCGTGCTCAGCAATTCGTTGAAATAAGGGCCCGGGTAGAAGGGTTCCTTGAAAAAATGCTCTTCGATGAGGGTACTTATGTAAAAAAAGGACAACCCCTTTTTATAATCGACCCCAAACAGTATCAAGCTCGAGCAAATAAAGCCAAAGCTCAGCTAAACAAAAACAAAGCGTTGGCATTGAAAGCCGAGAGAGACTTGGAGCGCATCAGACCTTTGTATCAACAAAATGCAGCCAGCCAACTCGATTTAGATAACGCCATCGCTTCTTATGAAAGTGCAAAAGCCGAAGTAGAGATGAGCGAGGCCGATTTAACCCAAGCCGAAACAGCATTGGGTTATACGACTGTGAGCTCCCCTATCTCGGGATATATATCGGAACGTAACGTCGATATAGGAACACTTGTCGGCCCCGGCGGACAATCGTTATTGGCTACGGTCGTAAAGAGCGATACCGTTCGTGTCGATTTCAGTATGACCGGACTCGATTATTTGAAAAGCAAAGCCCGTAACGTTAATTTAGGGCAAAAAGACACGACCCGAACGTGGGAGCCTTACATTACTATTACTTTACCCGACAATTCGCCTTATCCTCAACGGGGAATAGTCGATTTTGCCGATCCACAAGTCGATCCTCAAACCGGTACATTCTCAGTAAGAGCCGAAATGCCCAACCCCGAACATATATTATTACCGGGGCAGTTCACCAAAGTAAGGTTACTGCTCGATGTTCGGGAAGCGGCAGTCGTAGTCCCCAATAAAGCAATCGCTATCGAAAAGGGGGGCGCTTACATATTCGTCGTAAGAGCCGATAGTATTGCAGAAAGGCGTATGGTCGAATTGGGACCGGAAGTAGGAAACAATGTCATTATCGAACGAGGTTTGGTTCCCCACGAAAATATAGTGGTCGAAGGATTTCATAAACTCACTCATGGAGATAAAGTTATCCCCTCGACTTATCGGGCAGAACAAGAAGACCATTCTAAAAACTAGTATGTTATGAAATCGGACTTCTTTATCGACAGACCCATATTTTCAATTGTTATTTCAATTGTTATCGTTATCGTCGGTGTATTAGGTCTTTTTTTACTCCCGATAGACCAGTACCCCCAAATTGTTCCTCCGGTAGTCAAAGTATCGGCCTCCTATCCGGGAGCTAGCGCACAGACGGTCACCCAAGCTGTCGCCACTCCCATCGAGCAGGAATTGAATGGTACGCCCGGCATGCTCTACATGGAATCAACGAACAGCAATTCAGGAAGTTTTTCGGCAACAATCACATTCGACATATCGACCGACCCGGATTTAGCTGCCGTTGAAATACAAAACCGCGTGAAACAGGCCGAAGCTCGTCTCCCGGCCGAAGTAGTACAAAACGGCATTTCCGTGGAAAAACAGGCTTCCAGTCGATTAATGACTGTCACTTTGCGCTCTAACGATCCGAAATTCGACGAAATATACCTCAGTAATTATGCCACGCTCAATGTGTTGGACATGTTGAGACGGGTCAAAGGAGTGGGTAGCGTATCGAATGTCGGTAGCCGTTATTACGCTATGCAGATATGGGTTCAACCCGACCGCTTGGCTAATCTGGGACTTACAGTGGACGATTTACAAAAGGCATTGAAAGACCAGAATCGGGAATCGGCCGCCGGAGTATTGGGTCAGCAACCGATTTCCGACATCGATATAACGACTCCTATCATAGCACAAGGGCGATTATCTTCCGTAGGAGAATTTGAGGACATTGTCATACGGGCTAATCCCGACGGTTCTTTGATTCGTTTGCGCGATGTCGCTCGCATCTCTCTCGAAGCACAATCTTACAACACGGAAAGCGGAATAAACGGAGGTAATGCGGCCGTGCTTAATATCAACATGCTACCGGGAGCCAACGCAATGGAGGTTGCTGAATCTGTGAAGAAAGAGATGGAGGAGATTAGTCGTAACTTCCCGGAGGGTATTACTTATGAAATTCCCTTCGATATGACCTCTTATATTTCCCAATCCATAAACGAGGTTTACCATACGCTTTTCGAAGCCCTGATTTTGGTTATCTTGGTTGTATTTCTCTCGCTACAAAATTGGAGAGCTACACTTATCCCGGTTATAGCTGTACCTATTTCGTTGATAGGAACATTCGGAATCATGCTTGCGTTCGGATTCTCGCTCAATATGATGACCCTTTTAGGTTTAATCCTTGCTATCGGAATCGTGGTCGACGATGCCATAGTCGTAGTCGAGAATGTAGAGCGAATCATGAATGAGGAACATCTTAGTCCCTACGAAGCTACCAAAAAAGCCATGCAAGGATTGGGTAGTGCCATTATCGCCACCTCGTTGGTGTTATGTGCCGTATTCGTCCCGGTCAGCTTTTTGACCGGTATTACAGGTCAATTGTACCGACAATTCACGATTACTATTGCCGTTTCGGTCCTTATTTCGACATTAGTCGCACTAACTTTGAGTCCCGCCATGTGTGCTTTACTGCTCAAACCGGATTCAGGAAAAAAGAAAAACAAACTTTTTCGTTACATAAACTTATGGTTAGCACGAGGCAATAGACTTTACGAGAAACTCATTCGAAAAGGATTGAAGCATGCTCGCAGAGTAGTAGCGGCTTTCGGTATATCTCTGATAGCGATATGGGTTCTTAACGAAATAGTTCCTCAAAGTTTTATGCCACAGGAAGATCAAGGGTATTTTACCGTTGAGTTAGAATTACCGGAAGGCGCTACATTGGAAAGGACACGCCATATAACCGAACGAGCCATGAACTATTTAATGTCTCGTGAAGACGTAGAGTATGTACTCAATGTGACAGGATCTAGTCCCCGTGTCGGTACGAACCAATCTCGAAGTCAATTAACGGTTATTCTAAAACCCTGGGAAGATCGCAAATCGTCGAATCTCCGAGATATTATGGAGGAAATTCGTGAAGAATTAAAAAAATATCCCGAAAGTAAAATTTATTTGAGTACTCCACCCGTTATTCCGGGATTAGGTAGTTCGGGCGGTTTCGAAATGGTGCTCGAAGCACGAAGCGATGCGAGTTATGCCGATTTACAACGAGCCGCCGACACATTACTTTATTATGCCTCTCAACGAAAAGAGATAAGCGGTTTATCGTCTTCTATTCAAAACGATATACCTCAGCTTTATTTTGATGTAGATCGGGACAAGGCCCAAATGCTCGGAGTAAAAATAGCTGATATTTTTTCAACGCTCAAAACATTTACGGGGTCGATCTATGTGAACGATTTCAATATGTTCAACAGAATCTACCGTGTATATATCCAAGCCGAAGCACCGTATAGAGCACATAAAGATAATTTGGGTCTCTTCTTCGTCAAAGGAAGCAATAACGCCATGATACCTATTACCGCTCTTGGTACAACCTCGTATACAACAGGTCCGGGGACTATTCGTCGGTTCAATATGTTCACCTCCACAACCATATCGGGAGAAGCGGCCCCGGGTTATAGTTCGGGACAAGCAATGGCTATACTCGAAGAAATAGCAAGCAAGCATTTGCCTAAAAACATTGGCATCGAATGGAGCGGGCTTTCCTATCAGGAAAAACATGTAAGTGGTCAGACAGCCTACATATTGGCCTTAGCATTACTTTTTGTCTTCTTATTCCTTGCAGCTCAATACGAAAGTTGGTCTATCCCAATAGCAGTTATATTATCTCTTCCGATAGCAGGAGTCGGAGCCTATTTAGGAAACTGGATATGCGGCCTTGAAAATAATATTTATTTCCAAATCGGCTTGGTTATGTTGGTGGGATTAGTCGCTAAAAATGCAATTCTTATCGTAGAATTTGCCAAAGACGAAGTCGAGAAAGGAAATAATGCAGTGGATGCTGTAATCAAAGCCGCACACTTACGATTCCGACCTATCGTAATGACCTCTTTGGCCTTTATTTTAGGTATGTTACCACTTGTCTTTGCCAGCGGTCCGGGATCGGCCAGTCGTCAAGGTATCGGTACAGGCGTATTTTTCGGTATGATTGTGGCAATTACCGTAGGTATTATTTTTGTTCCCCTTCTTTTCGTATGGGTTTACAAGTTAAAATCTAAAATAATGAAACGATGAAACAGATGAAAGTTTCCATATATATATTGGTGACAGCATTCATTTTAAGTAGTTGTTCTATACAAAAACGCTGTCAGGCTCCCGAACTGAATTTACCAGATGAAATTATTGCGGGAGAAAACGATACATTAACCATTGCCGATATGTCATGGTGGGAGCTCTATTCCGATTCGACTCTTAGCAAATTAATTAAAAAGACGTTAAGAAATAATCGGAATATGCAGGCCGCAGAAGCTCATATCAAGCAAATGGAAGAATTATACCGCGTGAGTAAAGCATCTCGTTGGCCGACTATCGGAGCTCAACTTTTCGCCGATCACGAAACCAATGATTATTACGGTGAAAAGTTCTCAAAAAGCCCCGAATTTAGTCTTAAAGCCTCATTAGGTTGGGAAATAGACCTATGGGGGAGCCTACGTTGGGGAAAAAGAAAGGGTGCGGCGGAGTACTTAGCCTCCGTGGAAGCTGCACGAGCTATGCAAATGACCCTAATTGCCGAAACAGCGATCGCCTATTTCGAATTAGTCGCATTGGATCAAGAACTTGAAATTGTTTTACAAACCGTAAAGACTCGTGAAGAAAGTGTCAACCAAGCCCGATTACGATTCGAGGGTGGACTCACTTCCGAAACAGCTTATCAGCAGGCGCAAGTAGAATTGGCCAGCGCTTCGGCTCTTATCCCCGAATTGGAGCAAAAAATCGCATTGAAAGAAAATCAAATTGCGGTATTAGCCGGAGAATATCCATCGAAAGTGGAACGAGGAGAATTCGACTTAAATGTAACTTGGCCCGAAAATATACCTATCGGGCTTCCCTCTACCCTACTGCAACGAAGGCCCGATGTGCGTCAAGCAGAGCAACAGCTACAAGCCGCTATGGCAGCGGTAGGAGTTGCATATGCCGATCGGTTTCCACGATTAACTATAAGTTTAGTCGGAGGGCTTGAAAACGATGAACTAAAAGGATTTTTCGAATCTCCATTCTCCTATGTATCTGGCAATCTCGTAGCTCCTTTATTAACCTTTGGAAAGAAGAAAGCCCAATATAAAGCGTCATTGGCAGCCTATGACGAAAAACGTTTCGCCTATGAACAAAAGGTTCTTGAAGTTTTCCGAGAAGTAAATGATGCCGTGATAACTTATCAGAAAAAAAGGCGAACATCGGAACTTCAACTCAATCTTTTTGAAGCAGCTCAAAAGTATGTAGATCTAGCACAGTTACAGTATTTCAACGGAGTTATTCGTTACATCGATGTTTTAGATGCCCATCGTAAATTTTTCGATGCTCAAATAGGTTTGAGCAATGCTGTAAGAGACGAATATCTTGCTATGGTAAATTTATATAAAGTATTAGGTGGAGGCTGGGAAACAAGCCCAATTTAAGCGAGCGAATTTTTCTATAAAAATAGAGCCCGGGGATTATAAAACTCCGGGCTCTATTTTATTTATGGCCTTTTATCTCAGCAAAGTTTGCGTGCCCCATCGGCAATCACGACATCATAAACTTTGGGAAGACGACCGAATTTTGTCTTATATTCTGCTTTGGCTTTTTCCACGAACGCATCATACAATTCGTCCTTAACTAAGTTTATCGTACAACCGCCAAATCCACCTCCCATCACACGAGAGCCGGTCACACCACACTCTTTGGCAATATCATTCAGGAAATCGAGTTCTTCACAACTTACCTCATATAATTTACTCATTCCATGATGAGTCTCATACATCTTCTGCCCTACTGTCTCATAATCTCCTTGTTCAAGAGCATCGCATACGTCAAGGACTCGTTGCACTTCACCGATCACATATTCTGCACGCATATAATCCTCGGCAGACACCTCTTCTTTTACCTCGTCTAACATAGACATATTGGCATCTCTCAGGAACTCTACATGCGGGTGTTCCTTTTGTATGGCGGCAACCACATTCTCGCACGATTTGCGTCGGTCGTTATAAGCGGAAGATGCCAACTCGTGCTTTACGACAGAATCGAGCAATACGAGTCGGTAACCTTCGGGCTTGAACGGGAAGTATTGATATTCCAACGAACGGCAATCCAGTCGTATCAGATGACCGGCTTTACCGAACACCGAAGCAAATTGGTCCATAATACCGCAATTTACACCACAATAGTTATGCTCGGTAGCCTGTCCGATTTTAGCCAATTCGAATTTGTCGATGCCACAGTTGAACATATCGTTCAAAGCGAAAGCATAAGTACTCTCCAATGCAGCCGACGAAGACATACCTGCCCCCAGAGGAACATCGCCGGCAAATGCTGTATTAAATCCGGCTATTTTACCGCCTCGTTTAATAATCTCGCGGCACACACCGAATATATAACGAGCCCAGCTGGCACGGGGAGCGTCTTCCTCGTTCAATCCAAACTCTACATAATCTTTTAAATCTATCGAATATGCGCGGACTTTATCCGTCCCATTAATTTTAAGTTCTGCAACCATTCCTTTATCGATGGCTCCCGGAAATACAAATCCACCATTGTAATCTGTATGCTCTCCTATTAAGTTTATACGACCGGGAGAGGCATATACCGACCCGGTAGAGCCATCAAAATGTTTGATAAAACGACTTCTTACAAATTCTATATCCATAATACTAAATTAAATAATTGTATAACTTATATGATTATTTCTCTCGAACCGAAAATTTAAACTGTGTATGACTTTCGAATTTTTCATGAGGGCGTAAGATAACAGAAGGATAATTTTCATGATTAGGACTATCTGGAAAATGTTGAGTTTCGAGACAGATAGCAGCTCTCATCGGATACCGTTTCCCATTTTTCCCGATAAAATTCCCTGTCATCCAATTGGCTGTATAAAGCTGTACACCGGGCTCTGTCGTAAAGACGTCCATCACGATCCCGGTTTTGGGCGAAACACACTCTGCACAAAATGAAAATTCACCGCTCCGCTTCTTATTCAAAATATAAGTATGATCGTAACCTTTTCCATAAACCAGTTGTTCAAACGGCTCGTTTATACGGCTACCGACTTCATAAAGTTTACGAAAATCCATCGGGGTTCCCTCTACCGCCGACTTCTCTCCGTAAGGTATAGCCGTATCATCGGTTGGTAAATAGTAATCGGCATCAATGCATAACAGATGATCACCGATGTAAGGATCTCCCGCACCCGACAAATTAAAATACGAATGGTTTGTCAGATTAACGATGGTAGGTTTATCGGTTTCTGCATAGTAAGTTATATCAACGGCATTATCGTCGGTTAATTTAAATATGACCTTCACTTGCAGATTTCCGGGAAACCCTTCTTCACCATCAAGAGACAATCGGGAAAATTCTATTGTTTGTTTATCCAATTGATTGGCATCCCAAACATGGAAGTTGAATCCTTTTACCCCTCCATGCAGGCTGTTAGGCCCATTGTTTATCGCTAATTTATCATACAAAACTCCATCGATCGTGAATTTCCCTTTTGCAATACGATTGGCATATCTACCACAAGTCGCTCCAAAATAAGGTTCCTCCGATGTAAGGTATTCCTGTATGTTATTATGCCCCGTAACCACGTCTATCATCGTCCCATTTTTATCGGGAACCATTAACGAAACGATACGAGCGCCATAATTAGTTAGGGTCAATTCGCACCCGTTTTTATTAACCAAGATATAGAGACCGGTTTGTTTACCATCGACTAAGCCTTGAAAATGTGTTGGATTCAATCCTGAAAGAGTCATATCCATATTCTTCTTTTTAAGGTTAACTAAATTTGTTGATTGTGTAAAGTTAACGTTATCTTTTTTTCTTCCAAAGATTTTTTTATGGTTTTGCATAAAATTATCAGAGAAGAAAAATTTTAACAGATTTTTTCACTACATATCCATTCTTTCGATTCACATCTGCATATCGAGCGATCCATAAACCCCGTGACGTAAACCTGTATCTGATTAAACATACTTATTGAAGTTTGCTCCCCTCATTTTTCCTTCGTTCTTAACACCTCTCATAGACTTGCACACAACCTCTAAATATCCCGGCTCTTATTCGTAAAATCCAGCCCGGTGCTTCGTCGAAACTTTGCCGGTCTGGATTTTTCCTATGTATTCGATAAATCCCGTAGACGAGAGCCTATTCTTTTATCCTCCATTATTATCTTATATTAATAATCTTATGGGTTTGAAGTGAAAGCCTCCATCGGGGGTGGCTCTTAATGTATTTGATAGCTGCGGTAAGATTGTTTTCATTTTTTATCTCATCATTGACATCACAAGGTTGCAAGCTACAAAAACACTCATAAGCTGTGGCGATTTTTTCATACGGTTCCATATCTTGTCCCTGATAAACGACTTTGATTTCATTCATACGCTGTATTTTCACAGGAATCGTTTTAGGAGAGCAAGTAATCCAATCGATCGACCGTTCCAAATCGGTATCTAATGCGATTGATCCGTTGGTTTCGATTTGGACAAATTTCCCGACTTCATGCAATCGGTCGACAAGCGAATGCGTAAGTTGTAAAGTGGGTTCCCCTCCTGTAATAACTACATGTTTCGCAGGATAATCAGAAATAGCCTTTACAATCTCTTCTTCTGTAAAAATAGTATAATCCTCATGTTTTGTATCACAGAAATCACAATGCAAATTACACCCCGCTAACCTCACAAAAATCGCAGCCGTACCTGTAAACACACCTTCACCCTGTAATGAGTAAAAAATTTCATTTACTTTCATTTGTCAATATTTTCATTTTCAAAATCGTCGATTTCGTAAATAGCCGTATTTCCACCACTTTCTTGAACTTTGGTTTTATAACATTCGGGAATCTGATCCGTAATCCATTTCGCTATGTTTTCAGCGGTCGGATTAAAAGGCAGCAATTCATTCAGATTCCCATGATCAAGATAGCCATGGATCTTATCTTTAATGTGTTTAAAGTCACAGACCATACCGTCTTGATTCAGTTCTTTCGCTTTACAATAAACCGTAATAATCCAGTTATGGCCATGTAATTTTTCACATTTACTTTCATATGAAAGGTGCAAAGAATGCGCGCCTGCAATTTCCATTGTCTTAGCTACGTAATACATTATAACTTAACCGTTTTATTCGTTATTAATCCTCGTATTCTGTCTGATCCTCAATCCCGGCATCCCGAAGAGCCTCTTTGCGTTCTACACAAGTACCGCATTTCCCGCAATGTTTCTCCCCTCCTTTGTAACAAGACCACGTTTCGGCATAGTTCAAATTCAACTTTTTCCCCCGACTGGCAATTTCTGTTTTTGAAATATCGGTATAGGGAGCAAAGATACCTATATTCTCATAAGTTCCCGAACGCATAGCTTTATCCATAGCTTGGATAAACTCCGATCGACAATCGGGATAAATAGCGTGGTCTCCACCATGATTAGCAATGAGAACTTGTTTCAAGCCATTGCTTTCTGCAATACCGCAAGCAACTGATAACATAATGCCATTCCGAAACGGGACAACCGTACTTTTCATATTTTCATCGGCATAATGTCCCTCCGGTACAGAGTCGCTACCGTCCAACAACGAACTTCTGAAATATTCTTTCATAAACGCAAGAGGTATTACTATATGTTTTATTTTTAACCGCTCGCAATGAATACGAGCAAACGGTATTTCTTTATGATTATGATTAGCTCCATAATCAAAAGAAACGGCTAATGCTATGCGGTCGGCATACTCATACAACAAAGTAATACTATCCATACCGCCAGATACTACGATCAACGAATCTTTCATATTTTCTATTCTTATATTCGATTGCAAAGATAATGAAAGGTAAGAGTAGGATAAAACGGACAAGTTCGTTTTTCGTACCTATTTTTGTATTTCTCACAAAGGGGGGGGGACGTGCAAAGCCAGAGTTGAAACACGCTTTATTTAATTATTCAATGCAACCTATCTTTACAGGTTGTAAAGATAAATTAAATCCATATTCCTCTTATAGGATTTCTTGCGCAAGCCATTAAAAAAATCGCTATCTTTGTAGATACGAAGATGGGATTCGGTTCGGCATAGTCAAATCGGAAATGAATTTTCCGTTTGTCTCTGCGCTCACCTTTTATTATCTTTGCCAAAAGTAAAGATAAAATTGAATATCGCAATGAAAGCAAAAACACGTGTTCGCATTATCTTTTTTTGTCTAACCGTCTCTGCCATAGGCCTTCCTTTAATATTGATTAGCACACCTTCTATCCATCAGCATTTCGAACCTGAAAATATAGCCATATCTTTCGTCGAAAATCTATCCAACGCTAACTTCCAAGAAGCTAAAAAGCTATCGACTCCCGAGTCGGCCGAAACACTATATTTGTTTGAGACCTTAGTCGGGAATCAATCCGATGAATTAAAAAACACACCCACTCATTTCAATATTTCTTATTCTGAGATGAATACTTCACAAGATACCCTGTTCGTACAAGGGAAATTATTTTTCTCACATAAACACAAACTCATACGAAAAATTAATCTTACTTTGGTTAACCGTAGAGGAAGCTGGTTGGTCGATTGTCGTGACAATACTATTTTCTGATATTCACGGAACGAATCGAACCAACAGAACCATACCGCTGTTAAAATCATATTCATCTTATTAAATTTCAAGACATGAACAAATTTCAAGATATTATCGCAGGTGATACCCCGGTTCTAGTAGACTTTTTTGCAGAATGGTGTGGTCCCTGCAAAATGATGAAACCAGTCCTTGAAGAATTGAAAAAGAAAATGGGGAATAAAATCATTATACTAAAAATAGATATCGATAAAAATATTTCCTTGTCTTCGGAATATAGAATACAGTCAGTCCCTACCCTTGTACTATGGAAACAAGGCGAAATCATTTGGCGACAATCTGGTGCCCTGTCGTTAAACGAATTAGAACAAATTCTATCGTCTTATATACGATAGTTTCATAAGATTGTCACTTTTTTATACGATCTAGACAACTGAATACGAAAACAGGTTATACTTCGATATATCCAACTAAACTTGTTTCTGTTCCAACCTTATATTATCTTTGATAAAAGTCCTCAAAAGATTACTGGTCGAAAAGAAAAAAGAACTTATTCGTTTTATCTTTCTCTTGCCTTACACTATCTTTGCAAAAATGCGAAAATAGGTGGCATTCGGCAAAACCAAATAAATTTGTTTCTGCCCTCGTTTGCACTATCTTTGCAGCGCATTAAAAAGAAACTATGAGATCGAATCTGTATCTGAAACTATTCATATCATTTTTTAAAATAGGTGCGTTCACATTCGGAGGTGGTTGGGCTATGATACCTCTCATTGAAAGAGAAGTCGTGGATAAACAAAACTGGATTAAACGGGAAGATTTTGTCGACGCACTTGCCATTGCACAATCATTGCCCGGAGTTTTGGCGGTGAATATATCCATATTGATCGGAAACAAATTGCGAGGATTAAAAGGTTGTCTCACGGCGACACTCGGTACAATTCTACCCTCTTTTCTAATCATCTTGGCTATTGCAATCTGGTTTGTTCAAACGTATGACAATCCGGTAGTCGAGCGTATATTCAAGGGTATAAGACCAGCAGTGGTCGCACTCATCGTGTCTCCGGTATTCAGTACGGCTAAAACAGCACGTATCAATATTAAAACGGTTATTATTCCCATTATAGTGGCATTATCAATCTGGTTAGGAGGGGTTTCCCCCATTTGGTTCGTCTTGTTAGGAGCTATCGGTGGAATACTTTACTGCAATCATGTCATCGCCAGTTCAAAACAAAAGAGTAATAAAGAAGAAAAATAGCCATGTGGATCGTATATCTCAACTTATTTTGGGCCTACCTAAAAATCGGACTATTCGGTTTTGGTGGCGGATACGCCATGCTCTCTCTCATTCAACACGAAGCGGTAGAAGTCGTTCATTATGGCGAAAGCCAACCGTGGCTTACCCCGACCGAATTTACCGATATCGTAGCTATTTCTCAAATGACTCCCGGTCCCATAGGAATAAACAGTGCTACTTATGTAGGATATGTAGCTGCCGGTAATAGTATTTGGGGGTCGATAATCGCCACATTTGCCGTATGTTTGCCGTCTTTCATTTTAGTCTTATTAGTGAGCCGTTTTATACTTAAACATAAAGATAACATTACTATCAAAAGCATATTTTCCGGACTTCGTCCTGTGGTTGTCGGTCTGATAGCTTCTGCCGCACTCCTCCTCATGAATAAGGAAAACTTTCCAGACTATACAATAAGTATCGATATTGCAGTAATCTCATTTGTTCTGGTACACTATGCGAAAATACACCCCATACTCGTTATCGTATTGGCTGGTATTTCAGGATATGCCTTATACTAAATATGAAATATGAATTATGAATTATGAATTATGAATTACGAAGAAACATTGGAATATTTATATAAACAACTACCCGTTTTTCAACAAATAGGAAGTGCCGCTTATAAACCGGGACTGCAAAATACCGAAGCGCTGGACAAATATTTCGGATATCCCCATCGAAAGTTTCACACCATACATGTTGCCGGGACCAACGGCAAGGGATCGGTATCGCATCTATTAGCCGCTATTCTGCAATTAAACGGATATAAAACTGGATTATATACCTCTCCGCATCTTATCGATTTCAGAGAACGTATCCGCATCAATGGGAAAATGATTTCCAAAGAAGATGTTATTCAATTTGCAGAGAAACACCTTGCATCTACACTCCATATCCAACCATCATTTTTCGAACTCACCATGATGATGGCGTTTAACTACTTTGCCGAAAATCAAGTAGATGTCGCTGTTATCGAAGTCGGATTAGGCGGAAGATTGGACAGTACAAATATCATTACTCCTGATTTATGTGTCATTACCAATATCAGCTATGACCATGTGCAAATGCTCGGAGACACCCTGCCGAAAATAGCCCGAGAAAAAGCAGGTATTATAAAATCCGGAATACCGGTCGTGATCGGTGAAGCTCAGGGAGAGGTGAAGCAAGTATTCATCGATCGAGCGAAAGAGATAAAAGCCCCCATTATATTCGCAGAGGGACAAATTCATTTCCGGTCGACCCAACGGAATGACAAAGGTTGGGAATTCGATTCTCCCGAATTTCCGCACCTTTTCGGGGAGTTAAGCGGGCTATGTCAGGAGAAAAATGCAGCTACCGTTCTGACAGCAGTCGGCCAATTACGAAATTTAGGATACAATATCTCCCACCAATCGGTCTATGATGCTTTCGCCCATGTCACCAGTCTTACCGGTTTAATGGGGCGATGGCAACAATTGGAATCGTCTCCCCGACTAATTTGCGACACCGGGCACAACACCGGAGGCATACAATATATAGTTCGACAGTTGCAAAACGAATCTTATCAAAACTTGCGTATTATCATCGGTATGGTCAATGACAAAGACATTTCGGGAGTTTTGGCTATGCTCCCCCAAAATGCCGTTTACTATTTCACCCGGGCCTCGATACCTCGCGCTTTACCCGAGGAAAGACTGTACGAATTAGCAATAAAAGCAGGATTGACAGGGAAGTGTTATCCGTCGGTTCAACAAGCTGTGGAAGCGGCGAAAAAAGAAAGCCGCCCCGATGATCTGATCTTCGTAGGCGGCAGTACATTCATCGTGGCCGACTTGCTAAAAACTATGCTTTCACAGCAATAACCTCTATTTCGACTAATGCTTGTTTCGGTAATTCTTTAACTGCAAACGCCGACCGAGACGGAAATACGGACCCGAACTGCTCGGCATATATTTCGTTCATTTCTCCGAAAAGAGACATATCGGCCAACAGCACGGTCGTCTTTACGATATGTTCGACCGAATAACCGGCCTCCGCCAAAATAGCTTTAATGTTCGCAAACGATTGACGAGTTTGAGCTTTGATGCCCTCAGGCATTATTCCGGTTTTGGGATCGATGGGCAATTGACCCGAAAGGAAAATCATATTTCCGGTTTCAACAGCTTGACTATAAGGTCCGATAGCAGCCGGAGCAGATGTCGTAGAAATTACTTTTTTCATATCACTCATTATTATTTAATTTATGGGAAAGCACTCGGCTTTCTTCTATTTTCAAATCTTTCAATGCAATACTATCACCCTTCTCTTCCATAAGCCTACGGGTATCTATTATAGCCGCCCATTCCTTTGGGAAATCGGCTTTTAAATTACAGATAAAATCCTCGTCTCCTTCTCTGTCGATGGCTCGCAATAAATAGCCCAAAGTCAATCGGCTGATGTCTACCGCCGGTTGATATGCAGGAACCCTCTCTTCTTCCGACAATGTCTGCGAAATAATATTCACCCGTTCCAATTCATCGACGGTACGCTCTACCAACTGTATGGGAATAGCATAACGTCTCGATATCTGTCCTTTGGTCATCGGCGGAAGTCCCTCCTTGAACCGATGGACAATAACTGTGGCTATGACTAATATAATATAATCGGAATACCGACGAGATATATCGTTGGTCTCTTTTTCGAAATTGAAATTTACTACATTTTGAGATGAGTAAGTCAACACAGCACCAAACAGACAAATCAACCATGAAAATTGCATCCAAATGAGCAACAACGGCAAAAATGCGAAACTCCCGTAAATAGCATTATATTTCGATACCCAAATTTGGCCCGAAATATATATAAATTGAAAAATCTGAAATACCGTACCACAAATAAGCCCAGAAATAAACGCATATTTGAACTTAACCTTTGTATTGGGTATAAAAATATAAATAGCGGTAAAGAACAAAGCGGTAAGTATATATGGAGCTAATCGAAAGACCCAACGCAGCAAAGGGCTCATAAAATCGAATAGAACCGAAGAACTGAGCATGGTTGACATAAACAAAGAAAATCCGCTCGATGCAACCATCAAAATAGGCAAAATCAAAAACATCGAGGTATAATCGGTAACCTTACGATAAAACGATCGACCGCCTTGTACCTGCCAAATATCATTGAATGCTTTCTCTATATTGGATAACAAACTTATCAAAGTCCACAAAAGGAAACAAAGGCCTATCCCCACGAATACTCCACCTTTCATCTGATCGAGATACTGGTCGACGAACCCTAACATATATTCCAATGCATTGCGTTGCGCCGGGAAATAATCGAACAACTGACTTTGTATAATATGTTGGAATCCGAATCCCTTACAAATAGCAAATAACATAGCCAACGCAGGCACGATTGCCAAAATCGTACTAAACGTCAATGCGGAAGCCTTTTCCTGCAACTTTTCATTTAAGAAACAGCGTACCGACAAGTTCAATGTTTTAAGAATATGAATATGGAGCTTATACTCGGTCACATGCCATATATCGACCGAGACAAACTGCCATAACCGTTTTATCAAAAGGCTGGCGCGGGCAAAAAAAGAGGGCTTGTTTTTACGCTGAACCATAGAATATATCGTACAGAAAACTTCTACAAAAAAATACAGCAGGCCTGTAAGCCGGGTTATGTACTCTCGAAAGAGTGTCTGTCATTTATCTCGACCTTGTGTCACCACAAGGCTCTAGCGGTTTACCCCCCGGCATCGGGCGAGCAACCCTACAACGCCGGTATACATAACCTTACAACCCATAAGACGTACGGCATTCTACATTACTGTAAAACCCGGTGAGCTCTTACCTCGCCTTTTCACCCTTACTGCTTTCGCAGCGGTTATTTTCTGTTACGCTACTCCACTCTCGCGAATGGCTTCCCGTTAGGAAATATGGTGCTCTATGTTGCCCGGACTTTCCTCTCGCATCATACGAGCGACAGACCGTCCTGCTGTACGTTACAAAGATACGATAAAAATGGCAAAGACAGAATACTGTCAGTATGATTTTTAATCTTTCAAATTTTAACGGACAATATGACATGCCTAAGTATATAAAAATGATTCTCATGACAGTCATCTGCGTTAACCCCTGTTAAGTAGCTATCCTGCTTATTAAAAGAGCTTAAAAAGAAGATGCAAGGGTTCCAACGGCACGATAAATGTATTAAATTTAACGTCTTAAAAACTTAAATACAAGATAATATTAACATTTAAAGCTAATAGATTATGAATTCTTACGGAAAAAAATTGATGGGCATCGCCTTAATTGCAGCTCTGAGCTCCGGAATTACAATCGGCGCATTTAGTATATTGAATAAGTCGGCCGATTCAAAAATACAAGATCAATCGCTCGACAGTGGATATGCACAGCCGACTCGCTTTACAAGAGTAATCAATCGACCGGCTGTTGAAACAGATTTCACCACAGCCGCCGAAAACACGGTTAATGCCGTCGTTAGTATAAAATCGATTTCTACACCCAAACAAAGTCAATTAGGCGGTTTCAGCGATCCGTTTTTCGAATATTTCTTTGGACAAGGAGGGCGCAATATACAACCTCAGCCTCGTGCTGGATTGGGGTCGGGAGTAATTATTACCCCCGATGGATATATTGTAACCAATAATCACGTAGTAGAAGGAGCCGATAAATTGGATATAACTCTGAATGACAATAGGACTTTCAATGGTCGTGTAATAGGAACCGATCCTTCTACCGATTTGGCATTGATAAAAATAGATGCCAAAGATCTCCCCATCGTCAAATTTGGCGATTCCGATAATTTGAAAGTCGGAGAATGGGTATTGGCGGTAGGAAATCCGTTAGGATTGACATCGACGGTTACCGCTGGTATCGTAAGTGCCAAAGCTCGTAGCATAAGCGCACTCAACCCTCGTAGCCAAAAAATGGGTATAGAGGCGTTTATCCAGACCGATGCAGCTGTAAATCCGGGAAATAGCGGTGGAGCATTGGTAAATACAGCAGGTGAATTAGTGGGTATCAACACGGCCATTTACTCCGAAACAGGAAGTTACGCCGGCTATTCATTCGCTATTCCCACTTCCATAGTAAGTAAAGTAATTGCCGATTTGAAAGAATATGGTACCGTACAAAGAGCCGTATTGGGTATAGGGTATAGAGAAATAGATTCCGAATTGGCCAAAGAAGAAAATCTTGAAGTACAAGAAGGAATATACGTCGGTGAAGTATACAATCGCAGCGCTGCGATGGAAGCAGGAATAAAAGAAGGTGATGTTATAACCTCTATTAATGGCGTAAAGATTAAAAATGGAGCCATGCTTTCCGAACAATTGAGTAAATATCGTCCCGGAGATAAAATTAAAATAGGGTTGTTACGAGGAAAAGAATCCAAAACTGTATCCCTGACATTAAAAAATAGTCAAGGCAATACCGAGATAACCAAGATTGCCGGAATGGATTCTTTGGGAGCTGGATTCAAAGAATTAGATACCAAGAGTTTGAGAGAGATGAATATCCGATATGGAGTGCAGGTTATTGGATTGAAAAACGGTAAATTCAAAGCGGCCGGTATGCGAGAAGGATTTGTTATTCTGGAAATCAATAACACCCCGATGAAGTCGGTTAGCGACTTGGAATCCATGTACGACTCTATTGTAAAATCAAATCAAAATCAAAAAGTTATGTTCATTACGGGTATTTATCCGAATGGAAAAATGATGTATTATGCAGTAGATTTGGCCGATTAAATCTTTTTGGAATATGCCCCCTAAACAAGGGTCATATTCCAAATTAAAAGATAATTATTAAATATAGCACAACAAACACAACAGAACAAATATTCAAACGTTATAATAATAAATACGAAAAAGGCAGGAGCAGTAAAATGGTATTTTTGTAGATTTACGTTCAAAATTAAACATTTTTTACAGCTCCATTAACAATAAATATAGTATATTTGCAGTCCAAAAATCTCAATATTGCAAGATGAGACAATTAAAAATTACAAAATCGATTACGAACAGGGAGAGCGCTTCTCTTGACAAGTACCTACAAGAAATCGGACGCGAAGACTTGATTACGGTAGAAGAGGAAGTAGAACTTGCCCAACGCATTAAAAAAGGCGATCATGCAGCACTAGAAAAGTTGACACGAGCCAATTTGCGTTTTGTCGTTTCGGTTGCCAAACAATACCAAAATCAAGGGTTAAGTCTCCCGGACTTAATCAATGAAGGAAATTTGGGTTTAATTAAAGCTGCCGAAAAATTTGACGAAACGAGAGGCTTCAAGTTCATTTCCTATGCAGTGTGGTGGATTCGTCAATCTATTCTTCAAGCTCTAGCCGAGCAATCGAGAATCGTTCGTTTGCCATTAAATCAAGTAGGATCTCTCAATAAGATCAGTAAAGCTCTTTCTAAATTCGAGCAAGAAAACGAACGTCGTCCCTCTCCCGAAGAGCTCGCAGAAGAATTGGATATACCGGTAGATAAAATCTCCGATACATTAAAAGTGTCGGGACGGCATATTTCGGTAGACGCCCCTTTTGTTGAAGGAGAAGATAATAGTCTGCTCGACGTATTGGTTAATGACGATTCTCCCATAGCAGATAGGTCGTTAATTAACGAGTCTCTCTCGAAAGAAATCGATCGCGCACTTAAACAACTTACTCCTCGCGAAAGCGAAATCATTAAAATGTTTTTTGGAATCGGCTGTCAAGAAATGACTCTCGAAGAAATTGGAGACAAGTTCGGATTAACCCGAGAAAGAGTTCGACAAATAAAAGAAAAAGCCATCAGAAGACTCAGGACTGCTTCGAGGAGTAAACTGTTAAAGACTTATTTAGGGTAACCTTATTGGATTGTCTGCCCCCAATGGCAGGAAAAACCGACCTGCACCTCAGGTTGGTTTTTTATTTTAAATACCTCTTCATTTATTTTTTCAGTCGTTCGATTGCTCAATCGCAATAAAAAATTTACCTTCGTCCTCAACAAATAATAAAATCATGGCTAAATACCTATATCAGATATTGTTAATATCAACTCTATGCCTTTTTTTACAAAATACATCGGCACAAGAATCGACCACAGGTTTTGAAAACGGGAACAATCAATACGTCATGCGCGAAAGCAACTTGTCGGATATGAGCAAAGATAAAAAAATCAAACCTGTTACATTTGGAGTTGAAGCAGGAGCATCCATCGATATGTCGGGGAATGACTTTTCTTCTTTCGATTTAGATTTATTCGCAGGCTACCGGTCCCACACCATCAAATGCTTTGGTTTAGGAATAGGTCTTCACAGTTCATTTTCCAACAATCGATACTACCTCCCTATTTATGCACTTTTCCGTTGTAATTTGCTAAGCAATAAATCTCTTCTTTTTGTTGATTTCAGAGCGGGTTATTCTACCAATCAAATGTACAAAGGAGAAAATCAAGGTGGCTTTTTTGGTTCTGCTGGATTAGGTATGAACCTATCTGTAAGTAAAAAATTCGGGTCTCATATTCTTATCGGATATAATTTTTATCAAATATCTCCATTTACCGATGAAAAAGGAACTTTCCAAGATATGAACGGATGCCATCTCGTATCTATCCGATTAGGAATAAGCTTCTAATAACGTGAGCTATCAATTATAAATAAGCATATTTTCATCGATAAAAATTACAGATTATAAATTTAAAGAAGAAAAATATGATATTTTATTTTGTTTTCTCAAAACAATAACTACCTTTGCACAGAAAACAAAATAATTCAATGATGATAATAGAATTGCTAAACAGCCTAATTATTGATCTTCTATCGAATGTAACAGAATAGAAGTGAGATATAGTGCTTAGCAATTTACGATACAAAATTATAGCCTTTCTCACGAATACGTCGAGAAAGGCTTTTTACAATTTAATATAGCAATAACATGTCCGACAGATTATTTATCTTTGACACAACATTAAGAGACGGAGAACAAGTTCCCGGATGCCAACTCAACACAGTTGAAAAAATACAAGTAGCTAAGGCATTAGAGACACTTGGTGTCGACATCATAGAAGCTGGATTTCCTGTATCGAGTCCCGGAGACTTCGAATCGGTCGTCGAAATATCCAAAGCTGTAACATGGCCCACGATCTGTGCGCTCACCCGTGCTGTCGAAAACGATATAAAAGTTGCAGCCGAGGCTCTTCGATATGCCAAACATAAACGTATTCATACAGGCATTGGAACTTCGGACTATCACATTAAATATAAATTCAATTCGACTCGTGAAGAGATTGTAGAAAGAGCTGTGGCAGCTGTCAAATATGCGAAAAAATTCGTAGAAGACGTACAATTTTATGCCGAAGATGCGGGTCGTACCGATAATGAATATTTAGCCAGAGTAGTCGAAGCCGTCATCAAAGCAGGCGCTACGGTTATAAACATACCAGATACAACTGGATATTGTTTGCCGGACGAATTTGGGCAAAAAATATTATATCTCAAAGAACATGTCTCAGGAATCGATAACGTTACGATAGCCACTCATTGTCACAACGATTTGGGCATGGCAACGGCGAATACGATGGCTGGAATCCAAAACGGAGCCAGACAAGCCGAAGTTACGATAAACGGCATCGGTGAAAGAGCTGGAAATACAGCCCTTGAAGAAATAGCCATGATTTGCAAATGCCACCACAACTTACAGATAGAGACTAATATCAATACACAAAAGATTTACGGAATAAGCCGCATGGTCTCTAATCTCATGAACATGCCGGTACAACCGAATAAAGCAATCGTTGGCCGCAACGCATTCGCCCACTCGTCAGGAATCCACCAAGACGGTGTATTGAAGAATCGGGAAAGCTATGAAATCATAGATCCCAAAGACGTCGGAATTGACGAAAACTCTATCGTATTAACCGCAAGAAGTGGACGGGCTGCTTTGAAACATAGACTTCATTTATTAGGTATCGAATTGGAAAAAGATGCTTTGAACAAAGCTTATGATTCATTTCTTAAACTTGCCGATCGTAAAAAAGATATCAATGACGACGATATATTAATGTTGGTAGGGAAAGAGAGAACAGCCAATGCACGCATACAACTAGACTTCCTACAAGTAACTGCCGGAGTAGGAATAAAATCCGTTGCCAGCATCGGATTAGACATAGCCGGTGAAAAATTCGAAGCAGCAGCTTCGGGAAACGGACCGGTAGATGCCGCCATAAATGCTATACGATGCATCATTCACCGAAAAATGGTAGTCAAAGAATTTCTTATACAAGCTATCACCAAAGGCAGCGACGATGTAGGGAAAGTACATATGACTGTGACCTACAACGGAAACTCATACTACGGATTCTCGGCAAATACAGATATTGTCGCAGCCTCTGCCGAAGCCTTTATAGATGCTATTAATAAATTCATTATATAACGAAATCACATGAATACATTATTTGATAAAATATGGGATACCCACGTCGTAACCTCGGTGAAAGGAGGCCCCGATCAATTATATATAGACAGGCACTATTGCCACGAGGTTACCAGTCCTCAGGCTTTCAACGAACTAAGGGCTAGAAATTTGAAGGTTTTTCGACCGGAAAGAACAACTTGTTCTCCCGACCATAATATTCCTACGTTAAATCAAGATAAGCCTATTGCCGACCCGGTTTCCCGCAATCAAGTAGAGACACTCGCCACCAATGCTAGCGAGTTCGGTTTAGCTCATTATGGACTGGGAAATGAAAGAAACGGAATCATTCACGTTATCGGACCGGAATATGGGTTGACTCAACCGGGAATGACCATCGTTTGCGGAGACAGCCACACTTCGACCCACGGGGCTTTTGGAGCCGTCGCTTTCGGTATCGGCACGAGTGAAGTTGCTATGGTATTGGCATCCCAATGTATTTTACAGCCCAAACCTAAAACAATGCGCATAAATATCGAAGGAAAACTTTCTCCCGGAGTCACAGCTAAAGACATCGCTTTATTTATCATTTCTCGAATGACGACAGGAGGAGCTACCGGATATTTTGTGGAATATGCAGGAGAAGCAATCCGCTCGCTCAGTATGGAAGAAAGAATGACAGTCTGTAACCTCAGTATCGAAATGGGAGCTCGCGGAGGTCTGATTGCTCCCGACGAAACGACATTCGGTTATATAAAGGATAAAGAATTCGCACCCAAGGGAAAAGATTGGGACAAAGCCCTCGCCTATTGGAAAACTCTATATAGCGATAAAGATGCTACATTCGATAAGGAAGTGACATTTAATGCGGCAGAAATCTCCCCTCGCATTACCTATGGGACAAATCCCGGAATGGGAATCGCTATCGACGAAAGAATACCATTGGAAGAATCGATTGAAGACAGTGGAAAAATTTCGTTTCGCCGGGCATTGAGTTACATGGGTTTCTCTGCCGGAGAGCTTCTAATGGGGAAAAAAATCGACTATGTTTTTTTAGGAAGCTGTACAAACGGCCGTATTGAGGATTTCAGAGCTTTTGCCAATTTGGTAAAAGGGCACAAAAAAGCTAATCATATAATTGCTTGGCTCGTACCGGGTTCACAAGCCGTGTTGCGACAAATCAAGGAAGAGGGCATCGATCTTATCTTGTCGGAAGCAGGATTCGAAATACGTCAACCCGGTTGTTCGGCTTGCTTAGCCATGAACGAAGATAAAGTCCCCCCGGGAAAATATGCGGTATCGACCTCTAATCGGAACTTTGAAGGTAGACAGGGACCCGGAGCGCGGACTATACTTGCCGGACCTTTGGTGGCCGCTGCGACAGCAATTACAGGAGAGATAACCGATCCCAGAAAATTTTTATAACTTTGTATGACTATGATAAAAAAAATCGACATCATAACATCGACATGTATTCCTCTTCCCCAAGAGAATGTAGATACCGATCAAATTATCCCAGCTCGTTTTCTAAAAGCCGTTTCTCGGGAAGGTTTCGGAGAAAACCTGTTCCGCGATTGGCGCTTCGATAAAGCGGGGCAACCCATTCGAGATTTTATTCTTAACAACCCGCTTTACTCCGGCTCCATTTTAGTAGCGGGGAAAAACTTCGGTAGCGGTTCCAGCCGTGAACATGCTGCTTGGGCTATTGCCGGATATGGATTCCAAGTAGTAGTATCTAGTTTTTTTGCCGATATTTTCAAGAACAATGCACTTAACAACGGAGTACTTCCGGTAATTGTCTCAGAGCAATTTCTTACCAGTTTATTCAAACATATTTTTTCGAACCCACAATCGACCGTTACAGTCAATTTGAAAGAGCAAACCATTACAGATGACACAAGCGGAGAATCGGAACATTTCGAAATAAATCCTTACAAAAAGAACTGTTTGCTCAACGGATATGACGACATCGATTATCTACTAAGCAAAAAACAAGAAATAGAAAACTGGGAAGAAAAACATTCATAACGAAATCGAGAAGTACTATGGTTGTAGAAATTATGGATACTACTCTGCGAGACGGAGAACAAACGTCGGGGGTATCGTTCGCCCGACAGGAAAAATTGAGTATCGCTCGCTTACTTTTAGAAGACCTAAAAATTCCTCGCATCGAAATTGCCTCGGCAAGAGTTTCCACCGGAGAGTACGAAATGGCGAAACAATTATGCGAATGGGCCGAGAAACGAGGGCACATCGACAAAATCGAGATATTGGGATTTCTCGATAAAGGAGCTTCTATCGAATGGATTCGTTCTTGTGGAGCCAAAGTGATGAATTTGCTCTGCAAAGGATCGGAAAAACATTGTACCTTCCAACTTCAAAAAACGGTACAGGAACACGTCGAAGATATCAAACAAACTATTAAGAAAGCGAAAGAAGTCGGACTGAAAATCAATCTCTATTTGGAAGATTGGTCCAATGGGATACAACATTCCCCTCAATACGTTTTTCATTTAATGGATGCTTTAAAAAATGAAGCTGTGGAAAGGTTCATGTTGCCCGACACATTAGGTATCTTGAATCCTCTTCAAACGCTAAAATTTTGCAGAGCCATGCGCAGGCGTTACCCCGACTTACGATTCGACTTTCATGCTCATAACGATTACGATTTGGCGACTGCCAACACTTTCGCTGCAACTCTAACCGGAATACAAGGCGTGCATTGTACCGTAAACGGGCTGGGCGAAAGAGCAGGAAATGCACCCCTCACCAGTGTCGTAGCCGTGTTGCATGATCACGTAAAAGCAACAACCGGAATTACCGAAAACATGGTAAACAAAGTGAGTCGTATCGTTGAATCCTATTCGGGAATACGAGTCGCAGCCAATAAACCTATTATTGGAGAATCTGTATTTACTCAATGTGCGGGAGTTCATGCCGACGGAGATAATAAGAACAATCTTTATTACAATGATTTATTACCCGAACGATTCGGGAGGAAACGCGAATATGCACTTGGCAAGACCTCCGGGAGAGCCAATATCCGTAAAAATCTCGAATCGTTAGGTATCGAACTCGATGACGAATCCATCAAGAGAGTAACTCAGAGAGTGGTCGAGTTAAGTGATAAAAAAGAAATGGTTACCCCAGAAGATCTTCCCTATATCATTTCAGACGTATTAAAACACGAAACCATAGCTCAGCATGTCAAGGTAATAAATTATACTTTAAACCTTTCTCAGGGATTAAAGCCAGTAGCAATCATTGCCATCGAAGTAAACGGAAAAACATACGAAGGAGCGTCTACCGGCGACGGACAATACGACGCATTCGTAAAAGCCATACGGAAGATATACAAAGAACAACTCGGACGAACGTTCCCGTCGTTGACAAACTATACAGTAAACATACCTCCCGGCGGACACACCGATGCATTGGTACAAACCGTTATCTCATGGGATTATAATGGAAATATTTTGAAAACACAGGGATTGGATGCCGACCAAATGGAAGCCGCCATACAAGCCACAATCAAAATGCTTAACTTAATAGAAGATAAAGAGCTGAATATACAAGACAATTAAAATAGAAAGAATATGAAATTACATATCGCAGTATTGCCCGGCGACGGAATTGGACCAGAAGTAGTGGAACAGGCTTTGAACGTAACGAAAGCCGTTTGTGAAAAATTCGGACATTCTCTGGAATATCAAACAGCCCCGGTAGGAGCTTGCGCCATAGAAGAAACCGGATTGCCCTACCCCGACTCTACTCATGAATTATGTATGCGCTCCGATGCCGTTTTGTTTGGAGCCATAGGTTCGCCCCAATATGACAATAACCCCAATGCTACCGTACGCCCTGAACAAGGATTACTTGCCATGCGGAAAAAGCTCGGACTATTCGCAAATATTCGTCCCATAACCACCTTTCCCGGATTGATTCATAAATCCCCCCTCCGTTCCGATATTATCGACGGCGCAGACTTTATGTGTATCCGAGAATTAACAGGAGGACTATATTTCGGACGACCACAAGGCCGTAGTGAAGACGGGAACATAGCCTATGATACCTGTATATACAGTCGGGAAGAAATTGTACGAATTGTCCAATTAGCATACGAATACGCCATGAAACGGCGTAAAAAAGTTACAATGGTCGATAAAGCGAATATATTGGCGACCTCCCGACTATGGAGAGAAATCACGCAAGAAATAGCATCGGAGTATCCAGAAGTCGAAACCGAATTTTTATTCGTCGATAACGCTGCCATGCGCATGATTCAATGTCCCAAAAGTTTCGATGTCGTCGTTACCGAAAACATGTTTGGCGATATACTCACCGACGAAGGTTCCGTTATCACAGGATCCTTAGGCATGCTGCCATCGGCATCGATTGGCCTGCATACTTCTGTATTCGAACCTATACATGGGTCCTATCCTCAGGCAGCAGGGAAAAATATAGCTAACCCGTTGGCGACCATATTGTCGGCGGCTATGATGTTCGAATATGCATTTGGGTTGAAAGAAGAAGCCTTATCGATTCAAACGGCTGTATCCGAATCGATGAATGCCGGAATCGTGACCGAAGACATCGCCGGCACAAGTACGAAATCCTACCATACCGACGACGTAGGCGAATGGATTGTCGAATGGATAAAAAGCCACTGATCAAAGCAATAATAAAGCGGATAGTAAATTTTGAATACTATCCGCTTTTTTGCTACTTCCTTATCTAATTATCTATTGAGCCGAACCAGAAAATACGACAATTCTATTCCAATTATTATTTTTCGGATATAATTGAGAATCACTACCATTAGCAATAATCTGTATTCGTTTTCTATCTATATTGTATTTCTCGGTCAATAATTTGACAACAGACTCTGCACGACGCTGGCTCAATTGTTTATTATACTCGGGTGTTCCGGTTGCTTTATCGGCATACCCTATTACCGAGATATTACAAGAAGGATTGCTTTTCATCCATTGTGCTATGTTATAAACATTTACCATTTCTTCATTAGAAACAACAGCGCTATTGATCGTAAAGCGTACTACCCCCGTCAACTCTTGGCTACAAGCAGCTGGCTCTATTACAGTTACCTCCTCGACAACCGCTTCTGGACATGGAGGACATTCCACAACTCTTGACTCGCACTCGTTCAATTGAGCCCTCAATGCATTAACCCTATTATTCAAATCGCCGATAACCATTTGATCGGCATAAGCATCGTATGCCTTAAATCGGTCTTTGCCGAATTTAATAGAAAAACCTCCGATTGCCGAAATAACACTTTCGACTTCTGTTCCTTCAACAATTCCATTAAAATGATCGCCAATTAAATTACCTCGTCCCTCCAAGAAGAAATCGACATAATGCGACAATCTGAAATTCAGCTTAATACCGGCTGTTATAGGGAAAGCATACGTTTTATTATTATATGGAGTATTATGGAATGAATAAATACCACCGGCTCCGGCAAAAGGTATGATAGAAAATACACGATCCTCGTTATAACCGTGGAAAGTATTAAACATATTCCACATGATATCGCCGTAAACCGCAGCATAACGCATATGTGTCATCACTCCTTCGGCAAGCGGCCAATTGGTATGTAAAGCACCTCCCATCGCAGATAACCGGAATCCCAAATACGGGCTGATCCATTTACCGATAGCAAAGTCCATAGCCAGCGTATATTGGGCATCTCCTACATGTTCGGTCAAAAAAGTTTGACCTCCGGCTCCTATCGAAATAAACCAGTTATTTTTATGACTATCAGAATAATACCGAGGCTTGGTAGGTACAACCTCTGTTACCGAAACATCTTCTTCAACAATAATCGCTTGAGCTCCTGCCGATTCGGAATAACAGAAAAGCGAAGTTGTAGCTATGGCTACCGCTAAATAAAAGAAATTTGTTTTCATTTTAATTTGTTTTAGTTATACAATTTTGCAATTACATTTCAAAAAAAACAGGAGCATAAGTCAAACGCTATTATCCGTTTTTGTAAATTAAAACAAACAGATAAAAGAATGTGTTCACCAACCGTCGAAAAAAGAGATAGTAAAATTCTATATTATTTAGGCTATATAAGCTTCTTATAAAAAATGAAAACAGGTTATACCGGTTGGTAATAAATTATTAAATTTGCACATACCGATGAATGCGAAACTTTTACCCATCGAATAACAGAGGTAATATTTATGAAACGAAATAAAAAAAATTCTGATTTTTTCTCGAAAAAACGCTCCAAATACAAACTCACATTTTTCAACGAAAGCTCTCTTGAAGATGTATGGACTATTTGTTTTTCCCGATTTGGAGCCATAATGACCGCCATTCTTCTCATTGGTTTGATTGTCGTAGCTATACTCTCTGTAATCGTAGGTACACCTGTAAAAAATTTATTACCCGGATATTTGAAAACAGAAGAACGAATCGAAATGGTTGATAAAATCCTTAGAGTCGATTCTTTGGCGGCAGAAGTACAGCGTCGCGACGCATATATAAAAAATCTTGCTTCCATACTTACCGGTGAAATAAAAATAGATTCTATCGGACAACAAGCCGACAGTCTGCTTTCCACAACGACAGATACTCTTCTACCGGAATCCAAACTGATGGCAAACTATATCAAGCAATACGAACAAGAAGAAAAATACACGCTAAATGTTTTTACCCCGACTACTCCTATCGACGGAAAACTGTTTTACCCGCCGCTAAAAGGCAAAATAATCAAAGCCTATAACCCCAAAGAAGGTCATTTCGGTATCGACATACAATGCCCCAGAAATACAGCTGTTTCTGCCGTCCTCGATGGCACGATTGTTTCCGCCGGTTATACAATCGATTATGGATATGTCATATATATACAGCACAGCAATAATTACCTGTCGGTCTATAAATATAATTCGGGGATTCTTAAAAACATAGGAGATAAAGTATCGGGAGGTGAAAAAATAGCCGTGACCGGGTGGGAAGATGGTAAATCCTCAAAACAATCATGTGTGGCCGAATTTCAATTGTGGCACATGGGTCAGTCGTTAGACCCGGAAAAATATATCACTTTCTAATCCCGATTCATTAAAGATACACTTTATTTTATACCTTTGTAAAGTTAAAATTGAGATTTGACCTCTTAAACCGAATGAAAAAGCAATTAGCAATATTAGGCTCTACCGGATCGATTGGAACTCAAACATTAGAAGTTGTCGCCGAATATCCCGACTTATTCGAGGTATACACATTAACAGCGAATAATAACGTCGACTTGCTGATAGAACAGGCCAAACATTTTAATCCCGATTCGGTAGTAATAGCCAACGAAGCTCATTATAACAAGCTGAAAGAAGCTCTGAAAGATTTCCCTATAAAAATATATGCGGGAGAAAATGCCATTTCTGAAATCGTAGAGGCAGCGCCCATCGATATAGTAGTCACGGCAATGGTAGGATATTCGGGGTTAAAACCTACTATACGAGCTATCGAAGCTCATAAGACCATTGCTTTGGCCAATAAAGAAACATTGGTAGTTGCCGGGGATCTCATCAAACGTCTTGCTCTCGAATACCGGACACCTATCATTCCTGTCGATTCGGAGCACTCTGCTATTTTCCAGTGCTTAGTTGGCGAAGGAGATAATCCTATCGAGAAAATCATTTTAACGGCATCCGGCGGACCATTCCGAAAATTCACGGCAGAACAGATGGCGCATGTTACCAAAAGCGATGCTTTAAAACACCCCAAGTGGCACATGGGACATAAAATTACCATAGACTCTGCAACGCTTATGAACAAAGGCTTTGAAATGATCGAAGCCAAATGGCTGTTCGACGTATCCCCTCAAAACATAGAAATCGCCGTACACCCGCAATCTGTCGTACACTCTATGGTTCAATTCAAAGACGGATCTGTTAAAGCCCAACTGGGAACCCAAGATATGAGACTCCCCATTCGATACGCCTTGTCCTACCCTGCTCGTTTGGAAAGCTCGGCTCCGAAATTGACACTCGAACAATACTCCGAACTCACATTCGAGTATCCCGATTTCGAACGATTTCCTTTGTTACGATATGCATTTGACGCTGTCGCAACAGGTGGGAATATGCCCTGCATTATGAATGCAGCCAACGAAATAGCCGTAGCCGGTTTCCTTAACGACACGATCGCCTACCCCGACATTGCCCGCGTTGTTTCTGAAACAATGGAGCACATAGAATTTATCGAGTCACCCGAATATGAGGATTACGTCCACACAAACAAATTAGCCCGCAATTATGCGACCGAACTTGTTAAATCATATCAATAAAAATAGCATTATTAATGGAAACATTCTTAATAAAAACAGTACAACTACTATTAAGCCTCTCCATATTAGTTATTTTCCACGAATTCGGACATTTTATATTCGCCCGAATGTTCAAGGTTCGGGTTGAAAAATTTTATCTGTTTTTCGATCCGTGGTTCTCTCTTTTCAAATTCAAACCTAAAAATAGCTATACCGAATATGGAATCGGCTGGCTACCGTTCGGAGGATATGTGAAGATTTCGGGAATGATCGACGAATCGATGGACAGAGAACAAATGAGCCAGCCGCCCAAACCGTGGGAATTTCGGTCGAAACCGGCATGGCAAAGGCTCCTAATTATGGTAGCGGGCGTTGTATTTAATTTCATTTTGGCCGTCTTCATCTATTCGATGATCGTCTACACATGGGGAACATCTTATATACCGTTCAAAAACGCTTACGCTGGCATGGAATACTGTGAGTCGGCAAGAAACATAGGATTCCAAAACGGAGATATTCCTCTCTCAGCCGACGGTGTCGATTTGAATTACATGTCGAGCGAGACCCTTCAAAAAATAGTAGATGCCAAAGAGGTGAAAGTTTTGCGAGATAACGATACAGTAACCATCGAAATACCCAAAAACTTTATGTTGCGATTGATCGATAAAGAAGAACTGTTCGCATTATACCGTATTCCTTCTGTCGTGTTCGAAGCCTCCCCGAATACCGGGGCAGCACGAGCCGGTCTGCAAAAGGGAGACCATATAGAATCGATCGATGGAGAAAAGGCATCATCACTAAATGAAATGCACAAAATACTGGAATCCAAACCTAACACCAGCGTGTCGGTTGTCTACTCCCGAGGCTCAGAAGTGAAAACGACAGAAATCATGACAGATTCTTTGGGACGATTAGGCATAGCCATTGCTCCTTTGAGCGATAGTTATGCAATAGTCACAGAACATTATGGATTCTGGGAATCTTTTCCCAAAGGGATAGAATTGGGAGTGGACAAATTGAAGAGCTACGTGAGTAGTATGAAATATGTATTCACCAAAGAAGGAGCTCAAAGTTTAGGCGGATTTGGAGCTATCGGAAGTATATTTCCGGCAACATGGGACTGGGAGGCTTTTTGGAGCATGACGGCATTTCTCTCGGTCATATTAGCCTTCATGAATATTTTACCTATTCCTGCTCTTGACGGAGGACATGTCTTATTCCTACTATACGAAGTGATTACAAGAAGGAAACCGAACGATAAATTTATGGAATACGCACAAATGGGAGGCATGCTCTTCCTATTTGCATTATTGATTTATGCTAATGGAAACGATATATTCCGATTTTTCTTTAAGTAACAGACTATGGACTACATTAAAATAACATTAAAACCGGGGAAAGAAGACTCGTTCCACAGATTCCACCCATGGGTATTCTCAGGAGCGATATATCGCTTTGAGAAACAACCGGAAGAAGGAGATATCGTCAAGGTAACAGACCATCAAGGAAATTTTATCGGTATAGGCCAATACCAAATCGGTAGTATTGCCGTTCGTATATTGACTTTTAAACAGGAAGAAATAAACGAGCAATTCTACTTCAAAAGATTGCAAGAGGCATATAATGTGCGATTAAGTCTTGGTCTCCTTAACGGAGAGTATAACAATACCTGCCGATTGGTACATGGAGAAGGAGACAATTTACCGGGGCTTATCATCGACTTATATAATAAAACGGCTGTCATGCAAGCTCATACACCGGGCATGCATTACGCCCGTCATCAAATAGCCCAAGCGTTGAAATCGGTTCTGGGAAATACGATAGACAATATCTACTACAAATCGGAAACTACTCTCCCCTATAAAGCAGAACTTGATGCAGAAAACGAATATCTGTTGGGGGGCGATGCACCTAATATCGCCACGGAAAACGGACTGAAATTTTATGTCGATTGGGTTCGTGGGCAAAAGACCGGGTTCTTCGTCGACCAACGGGAAAACCGGGCCTTGCTCGAACGATACGCTCACGGACGATCGGTTTTAAACATGTTCTGTTATACTGGTGGTTTCTCTTTTTACGCCATGCGGGGTAATGCCAAATTGGTACATTCGGTCGACAGCTCTTCGAAAGCTATCGATCTGACCTGCAAAAATGTAGAGTTGAACTTTCCCGGAGATAACAGGCATCAAGCATTTTCCGAAGATGCGTTCAAATTTTTGGATACTATGGGAGATCAATATGATTTAATTATTCTCGATCCACCGGCATTTGCAAAACATAAAAAAGTATTGAATAATGCTTTGCAAGGTTATCGGAAACTGAATGCAAAAGCATTCGAAAAAATTCGTCCGGGAGGAATATTGTTCACATTCTCTTGTTCGCAAGTAGTAAGTAAAGAAAATTTCAGATTGGCTGTTTTCAGTGCCGCAGCACAATCGGGACGCAATGTCCGCATTTTACACCAACTGACTCAACCCGCCGACCACCCGGTTAATATCTATCACCCAGAAGGTGAATACTTGAAAGGGTTAGTCTTGTATGTAGAATAAACCAAATTTCAAAAAATCACGTTATATGAAAAAAATTGTTTGTACAATGGCTTCATTGCTTATCTTAGCATCTTGTGCTACCAAACAGGAAAAAGACGACTTCGATTACACCGTAGAATCGTTTGCCGATCTTGAAATCCTGCGTTACAAAGTTCCCGGATTCGAGGAATTATCTTTAAAACAAAAAGAATTGATTTATTACCTCTCCGAAGCTGCGGCATACGGCCGGGATATACTTTATGACCAAAACGGAAAATGGAACTTGGCCATTCGCCGCACTCTCGAAGCAATCTATCAAAACTATACCGGAGACCGCGAAAGTCAGGATTTCAAAAATTTTGAAGTTTATCTGAAACGGGTGTGGTTTTCAAATGGAATTCACCATCACTACGGCTGTGACAAATTTGTTCCCGAGTTTTCACAAGAATTTTTTACCGAAGCTGTTAAATCGCTCGATCCTAAAACACTTCCTCTAACTACTGGTGCAAGTGTAGACGATCTACTCAATACATTGACTCCTGTTATTTTCGATCCCTCGGTCATGCCCAAACGAGTAAATCAAGCTGCCGGTGAAGACCTCATCGTCACCTCGGCATGCAATTATTACGATGGTGTGACTCAGGCCGAGGCAGAAGCGTTTTACAACAAAATGAAAAATCCCAAAGACGAAACTCCTATCTCGTACGGACTGAATAGTCGTTTGGTAAAACGTGACGGAAAAATCGTAGAAGAAACCTATAAAGTGGGCGGACTCTATACCGAAGCTATCGAGAAGATTGTATATTGGCTCGAAAAAGCTGCCGGCGTAGCAGAAAACGAACAACAGAAAGAAGTCATCGAGAAACTCATCGATTATTACCAAACCGGTGATTTGAAACAATTCGACGAATATGCCATTCTCTGGGTAAAAGATCTCGATTCCCAAGTAGATTTTGTCAACGGCTTTACCGAAACTTACGGCGATCCATTGGGCATGAAAGCGAGCTGGGAATCTATCGTCAACTTTAAAAATCTCGAAGCATCGGAACGGACTCATACGATCAGCGATAACGCTCAATGGTTCGAAGACAATTCTCCGGTGGATTCTCGATTCAAAAAAGATAAAGTAAAAGGTGTTTCAGCCAAAGTAATCACAGCGGCCATGTTAGCCGGAGACTGTTACCCCTCCACCCCCATAGGTATCAATTTACCCAATTCTAACTGGATTCGCCACATTCACGGATCAAAATCGGTAACGATCGAAAACATTACCGAGGCTTACGAGAAAGCCGCGCAAGGTAACGGATTCAACGATGAGTTCGTATGGAGCGATACCGAACGGAATTTGATGAATAACTACCTCTTCCAAGCCGACAACCTTCACACCGATTTACACGAATGCTTGGGTCATGGATCCGGTAAATTGTTACCCGGTGTAGATCCCGATGCATTAAAAGCATATAGCTCCACATTGGAAGAAGCTCGTGCCGACTTGTTCGCTCTATATTATATGGCCGATCCCAAAATATTGGAATTAGGTCTTCTTCCTTCGGAAGATGCTTACAAAGCAGCTTATTACAAATACATGATGAACGGGCTCATGACTCAGCTCACCCGCATAGAACCGGGAAAAAACATAGAAGAGTCGCACATGCGTAATCGCCAATTAATCGCCCGTTGGGCCTACGAACATGGTAAAGCCGACAACGTCGTGGAATTTGCCAAACGTGATGGAAAAACTTACGTTGTCATCAATGATTATGAAAAACTACGGAGTTTGTTCGGTAAATTACTGGCCGAAGTACAACGGATAAAATCGGAGGGTGATTACGAAAGCGGTAAAAATTTAGTCGAGGAGTATGGAGTAATTGTCGACCAAGATTTGCACAATGAGGTATTGGCTCGATATGAAAACCTACACATAGCTCCGTACAAAGGATTTGTAAATCCGGTCTATACACCTATCACCGACGAGAACGGAAATATAACCGACATACAAATCTCCTATAACGAAGGATATGCCGAGCAAATGTTGAGATACTCCAAAGACTATTCTCCTCTGCCTATCTATACGTCTATACCCGTTGTTTGTAAATAATCGATACAACGATACTACCCTCACCCCGATATATGCCAGATATATCGGGGTGCTCTTTTTCTACAAAACATCTTTACTCGCTTATTTTTAATTTGTATCTTGTAACAAATTTCGATTACATATCATGCAACAAAAAATCAAAGACATAAAACTTAAATTCAGACAGGCAATGAACGGGATCGTTTCTCAAAACATGAGAAATCTCGGAGCCAACTACAAAATAAACTTTGGACTAACATTACCCCTGTTAAAAAAAATAGCCGAAGAGATACCGGCGGATGCTCAACTGGCAAATGCTTTGTGGAACGATACTGCCGTGCGTGAATCGATGATGCTGGCGCCTATGCTCTACCCCGCAGATGAATTTAACGAAGATGAAGCAGAAAAGTGGGTCACGAATATGCCCAATATCGAAATTGCCGATATATGCTGTAAAAGCCTGTTCCGCCGACTCCGATTCGCACCTCGAAAAGCACTGTCATGGAGTCTCTCCGACAAGATGATACGACAGTATACCGGATTGCAGTTAGCGACAGCTTGGCTTATCGACCACCACGAAATAAACGACATTTCGATATTCGAGCAGATAGCCGATATCGCACTAAAAAAAGTGGCAGACCCAAATGTCAATTTAGCTTTTCCTGCCGTCAATTATCTCAAACAAGCCATGCATCATGACAAACTTTCTGTCTATATTCTGTCGAATTCAAAAAACTCATTCGAGAACAATGAGTTATACAGTAACTTATTCGATGAATTAAACCAAGAAAAGGAACTGTTCAAAGAATTTTCGAGATACGATTCAAACTGAATTTGTTTTGCTTGTAATACAAAAATAGCTAAATTTGTAACATAGGTTGTTTACCATGCCAGAAGAAAAATCAAAAGAAACTGTAAAACAGTTGTTTATACAATTTTTAGAATCCCGGAATTTACGAAAAACCCCGGAACGGTTTGCTATATTGGAGAAAATATACACGACAACTCAACACTTCGATGTAGAAACTCTATATGAAGCTATGATCCAAAATGGATACAGAGTAAGCAAAGCCACGGTCTATAACACGATAGATCTGTTACTCGAAGCCAACTTAGTGCGCAAACACCAATTCGGGAGTAATCTGGCACAGTATGAACGAGTATATAATGCCAACCATCATCATCTCATCTGTATGAAATGTGGTAAAGTCAGGGAAGTAAAAGATTTGGATTTGATGTCCAATTTGAATACTCGCAAATTCAATAAATTCAATACATCGTACTATACCCTGTATGTCTATGGCATTTGTAGCCGATGTAGCAACAAAAACAAAAAAGATAAAATCGAAAAGAAATAAACCGAATTAAAGTTTACATAACACTCAAATTATGAAAGTCGATGTTCTCTTAGGATTGCAATGGGGCGACGAAGGTAAAGGTAAAGTCGTTGATGTATTGACACCCAATTATGATATAATCACTCGCTTTCAGGGAGGCCCCAATGCCGGCCATACACTGGAATTCAAAGGCGAAAAATATGTTTTACGCTCTATTCCTTCGGGTATTTTTCAAGGAGGGAAAATAAATATCATCGGGAATGGCGTAGTTTTGGATCCTATTCTGTTCAAAGAAGAAGCCGAAAGTTTAGCCGAAAGCGGACACGATCTCACCCAATGCCTCTACATTTCAAAAAAAGCTCACTTGATTTTACCCACACACCGAATTCTCGATGCGGCTTATGAAGCTGCGAAAGGAAGCTCCAAAATCGGGACCACAGGAAAAGGTATCGGCCCCACCTATTCCGATAAAATCAGTAGAAACGGTGTTCGCGTAGGCGACATATTCCTCGATTTCAAAAAAATATATACCACGGCAAAAACTAAACACGAAAATATTCTTCGCTCTCTTAATTACGATTACAACATAGACGAATTGGAACCCAAATGGTTCGAAGCTATCGAATACTTGAAAAGATTTAAAATCATTGACAGCGAACACGTTATCAATCATTACCTGAAAGAAGGAAAATCTATCCTCGCCGAAGGAGCGCAAGGAACGATGCTCGATGTCGATTTCGGTTCTTACCCGTTCGTCACGTCATCGAATACCGTATGTGCCGGGGCATGTACCGGATTGGGAGTTGCTCCTAGTAAAATCGGAGAAGTGTATGGTATATTCAAGGCCTATTGTACCCGGGTAGGAAGCGGCCCCTTTCCAACCGAACTATTCGACGAAACCGGAAAGAAAATACGAGACCTCGGCCATGAATACGGTGCTGTGACAGGACGGGAACGACGCTGCGGCTGGATCGATTTGGTAGCCTTGAAATACGCGATTATGATAGATGGAGTAACCAAACTAATCATGATGAAAAGCGATGTTCTCGATTCTTTCGAAACCATTAAGGCTTGTGTCGCTTATCGGATAAATGGAAAAGAAACTACTGAATTCCCCTACTCTATTGAAGAAAATATTGAACCGGTTTATGTAGAACTTCCGGGCTGGAAAACCGATATGACTAAGATTCACACAGAAAAAGAATTTCCCCAGAAGTTCAATGATTATATCGCATTTTTGGAAAAAGAATTACAAGTACCTATCCAAATTGTATCGGTGGGACCGGATCGTGAACAAACGATTATCCTCTCCAATAAATAATAACTAACCTAACCTCTATCTACTATGGCAAAGATTAAACCATTCAAGGGAATACGTCCTCCGAAAGATTTCGTCGAGCAGGTGGCCTCACGACCTTATGATGTTCTCAATTCAGAAGAAGCGCGCCAAGAAGCTGATGGCAATGAAAAATCGCTCTACCATATTATTAAACCTGAGATCGATTTTGTTTCCGGTACGGACGAACATAGTCCAGAAGTTTATCAAAAAGCGGTAGAGAACTTTAATATGTTCCAAGAGAAAGGTTGGTTGGTACAAGATAACAAAGAACATTATTACATCTACGCTCAAACCATGAACGGACATACTCAATATGGATTGGTCGTAGGTGCATGTGTCGAAGACTATATGTCGGGAGCAATTAAAAAGCACGAACTTACTCGGCGAGATAAAGAGGAAGACCGTATGAAACATGTGCGTATCAATAATGCCAACATCGAACCGGTATTCTTCGCTTATCCTGATAATACAGAACTCGATGCAATCATCAAACAAGAAACTTCTGTTTCTCCTGAATATGATTTTGTAGCTCCCGATGGATTCGGACACCATTTTTGGGTAATCGACAACGATAAAACGATAGCTCGAATTACAGAACTATTTGCACAAATTCCCAATTTATATATTGCTGACGGACATCACCGAACGGCTGCGGCCGCCCTAGTAGGGAATGAAAAAGCACGGCAAAATCCCAATCATCGCGGTGACGAAGAATACAATTACTTCTTAGCTGTCTGCTTTCCAGCCTCTCAATTACAGATTATCGATTATAACCGAGTTGTAAAAGACCTGAACGGACTTACCCCTCATGAATTTCTTGAAAAACTAAAAGAAAATTTCATTGTCGAAGAAAAAGGAGTGCAAATATATAAACCGAAAAAGCTACATAATTTTTCTCTATATATAGATGGAAAATGGTATTCCTTAACGGCAAAAGAAGGTACATACGACGATAACGATCCCATAGGAATACTCGATGTAACTATATCTTCCGACCTAATTCTCAGGGATATTTTGGGTATAAAAGATTTACGTTCGGACAAACGAATCGATTTCGTCGGAGGAATCCGGGGACTCGAAGAATTGCAACACAGAGTCGACAGCGGTGAAATGAAAATGGCTTTGGCTCTATATCCGGTATCGATGAAACAACTGATGGACATAGCGGATACGGGTAACATAATGCCACCCAAAACAACATGGTTCGAACCTAAATTAAGATCTGGGCTGATTATTCATAAATTGGAGTGAGAAGGCTGGTCTATTCCCTCACTTAGCGGTTCTTTGATATAATATTATTTAACAAAGAACTGCTATATTATTTTTTATCTCATGCAGCAAAAAAGGGTTTGATTACATCTATTTAATGTAGAAGTAACTCAGGCCGAGTAAATCGGTATGAATGAAAAAGAGCTGATAGAAGCTTGTAAAAACAACGACGTTCGAGCGCAGAAGTTACTTTACGAAACTTTTGCTCGCAAAATGATGTCAGTGTGTTTGCGTTATGCCGATAATCGAGAAATGGCAGAAGACTTTTTGCAAGACGGATTTATCAAAGTTTTTTCTTCCATACGGAGTTACAGTTACGAAGGTTCTTTTGAAGGATGGATGCGGCGTATTTTTGTCAATACGGCATTAGAGGCTTTACGCAAAAACGATCTGTTAAGAAACGGAGTCGAGTTAAATGCGTTAGAACCACAGCAAGAGGCCGACTACTCTGCCGTAGAAAAAATCTCGGCCGATGAATTGATGGAACTCATCGCGCAACTACCTCCGGGCTTTCGGACGGTTTTCAATATGTTTGCTATCGAAGGCTATTCACATAGAGAAATAGCCGAGACTTTAAACATCAATGAAAGTACTTCGAGATCGCAGTATACACGGGCAAAAAGATTGCTGCAAAAATGGATTAAAGAATTAAAGTAAACAGGTATTGATAACAATCTATTAATGATAGACGATCAGAATTTCGAAAAAGCAATACGCACCAAACTGGTACAACATGAATCCGATGTTCCGGATGCCATGTGGTCGGGTATTGAGTCGAGATTGCTTAAAAGAGTACCCAATAAAGTACCCCTCTATCGTCGTATCATGTGGTATTCGGCCGCTGCAATCGTTATGGGTGTTATCGTTACGGTGGCTTTATGGCAATATCCGGATAAAGAAATATCCGCACCTCTCGCTGTTAATGAGGATTACACAGCTCCCACAATAACACAACCTTCTATTTCAAATCTTCATTCAAGTATTGAATCTCCTTCGGTAGAGACACCCAAATTTTTACCGGTTTCATCGCCTCAGTCTCAGAGTCAAACAAAGCAAGAAACTCAAACTGACTCAAAAATTGAAATCGTCGAAACGAATAAAATGAATGAATCCCAAGTAGAAAACAGATCTAACAATACGAAATCAGAACAATACGATTCACAATCCTATCGGAAAAAGTTAGAAGATTTCGAAAATGACGGCAAAAAACTGAAAGAAGCCGATCTTGCAATTACCGAATCGATGAAAAAGGGTAAAAGCAATGGGCTAAAATTCGGACTTATGGCATCCAATGCGACCTCTGGAAACAGTAAGAATCCGGCAAAAGCTATTCGCACGAGGAATCCGCTAATGATGATGTCGGCAAAAAGGAATCCGGTTTATGAGTTTGACCACAAGATGCCATTATCTGTGGGAGCCACAGTTTCCAAAAGTTTGGCAAGAAACTGGGAGTTAGAATCAGGTATAATATATACTTATTTATACTCCAAATATCATTCAACCAACGGAAATGGCAGCCAAGAATTACATTATTTAGGTATTCCCATAGATATTATATATCGATTTGCCCGAGTGAAACGAGCATCTTTTTATGCTTCTGCGGGAGGAATGGTCGATTTTTACCTTACCGGACAACAGAAAGACGAAGGACACGACGAAGGAATTTCCGGGTCTGGGTATAAAAAGCTCGAACATGAAAATGTACAATTCTCTGTACAGGCCAAATTGGGAGCGGCTCTCACACTGTATAAGCAAACGGAACTTTATTTGGAGCCTCATATCGCATATTATATCGAGAATAATTCGAGTATACACAATATATGGAAAGATAAACCTTTCAACTTTGGATTAACGTTGGGAATAAGAACTGGCTTTTAAACGAACAACATTTATAAACTAAGAACAAAAAAATAATGAACACATTGAAACTTGTATCTATTCTAATTTTACTCTGTGGCGTTTTATCATTTTCCGGCTGTTTAGGTGACGGTGGAAATACCTTATCTGTATACTCTACGGGCAGTATCTATAAAACTTCGACAGGAACTTCCTATATGTTTATAGACCGAGCCGGTATATCTGCGACAAGCGCAGAATTACAAGGTGAAAGGTTAGAAGTAGGCGACAGAATATTAGCTACCACGACCATCGATTTCGATAATCAGGGAACCCAATTGGCGCAAGGTATATACAATGCCACGATTGCAGGGGTACATAAATTCGATTGTAAAAACTATACATTCGACAATTCTATATCCTCTTTCGCTAGTGACACATTGCCCACACTATATGGTGTAGAACCTTTCCTAAGCTATCGCAAAGACGACACGATATTGACTTTTGCATATGTCAAACATGATGTGGAAAACGGTGATCCGAGCTCTTTGAAGCTAGTCCAACCTAAATTATACAATCCAGAGGCTAAAACAGATACTCTCTTTCTCATATATGAAAAAGGGAATATCAAAGATAGCAAAAGCTCGGACTATATTTCTTTCAAATTACCTCAATATCCGAGTGACACAGATATTAACGTCGTTGTAAGATACAATGCCGAAAGTTCCAATTTATCGACCAATAACGGCGACAGAACCAGTAAACTATTTTCTATAACATATAACAGACCTTCGACACTAAACTAATTCTATAAAGAACTTTTATTTTTGATGTTTATAATTTCAGACGGGGTGTCCGTGAGGATACCTCTTTCTTTTTATAAAAATGGAGGCATTTCTATCGATTTCACTCATTGCAATAATTACAAAATAATATTATCTTTGTCTCCTTATAATACTCATAAAAAACGATGAAAAAACTTTTTTTCTTTACTATTGCCCTGCTATGGACAGGGTTCAGCTCTTTCTCGAAAACTCTTTCTTTGCAAGGAGAGTTTATAAATTCCTCGCACCGATACATTCAATACATAGGCCGTATCAGCCATAAAGCTCCGGATACTATTCGTTTCAATTATCCCGGAGTTCAAATACGGGCTTCATTCCGGGGTACATCTCTAAAAATGTATGCCAAGCCCATGAGTGGATTTTTTATGGTAAAGATAGACAATGCTGCCCCTTTCAAAATTTCATTCAATTCCCCCTCCGACTCGATCGTTACCCTTGCCACTGCACTAAACGATACGGTTCATACCGTGACTATCATGAATGTAATAGAGTCTTTTCATCGTCAACCGGAATTCAAAGGCTTTTTGCTTGACAAAGGGAAAAACTTGGTATCCCCGCCAAACCTTCCACAACGCAAAATAGAATTTATCGGTAATTCCATCACATGCGGATATGGAATAGAGAGTGTTGAAGCCTCCGATCCCTTTACCGAAGAAACGGAAAATCACTATTACACCTACGCCGCAATCACCGCCCGAAACCTCCATGCCCAACATTTTGCAATAGCTCGCAGTGGAATAGGTATCTACCGAAATTATAACGGGCCACGTGAAGGCAGTCCAGATTGTATGCCTGCCATGTATAATCAAACTCTTTTCAATGATTCCTCCGAAATTTGGGACTTCTCCCGATATATCCCAGATGTCGTATGCATAAACCTCGGTACAAATGATACCAGCACGCCCGGTTATGATACGGATCGTTTGTATAATGCCTATCTCGCTTTCCATAAAACAGTACGCAATAATTATCCAAAAGCCAAAATCGTGTGGCTTACAGGCTGTATGCTTCATGGCGAGTCGTTGTCTCTGGTTAAAAATACGCTCGACCGACTCTCCGATACACTTCACAAAGCCGGAGACCTCGAAGTATATCGTTTCGATATGACTCCCCAAACCGGAGAATTAGGATACGGAGCAAGCTGGCATCCCAGCCTTTTACAACAACAACGAATGGCTGACGAACTGACTCCATTTCTCCGTAAGTTAATGAGCTGGACAGACTAACCATCTTCAACAAAAAACATTACGAAAAGCGGGCTTAAAATAAATTCGTTTTATTTTGAGCCAAGCCATATTCTGTAAAAGTCAAATATAAAAAAGCCCAGAAAGATTGAGTTCTTTCTGGGCTTTTTTATATGTTGGGTAGAACTATCTTAACGAAACAAATCCGTGTGGTCTGCGATATACCAATCGTACATCTTTTGTACCCCCTCCTCTATCTCGATTTTATGATGCCACCCCAAAGCATGTAGTTTGGAAACATCGGTCAATTTACGCATGGTCCCGTCCGGTTTATCGGCATTGAACCGAATCTCTCCTTCATAACCGACAACTTCCCGTATCCGATGAGCCAAAGCAGCTATGGTTATTTCTTTACCTGTTCCGATATTGATATGGCAATTCCTTACTTCCGGGTTATCACCTTTCACATCAGAGAAATCGACATGTTCGAGAATATATACCGAAGCATCGGCCATCTCCTCGCTCCACAAAAACTCACGTAACGGTTTCCCGGTCCCCCACAATTCCACATAATCGGGATAAATACCATACTTACCCAACACCGTGAGAATAGCTCCTGTCGTGGCGGTTCCGTCGATACCCTCCACTGGCCGCAACGATAGATCTTTACGAACAGCGCCCCAATCGTCCATCATTAAACATTTTCCCAAATGTATTTTACGAATCATAGCAGGCAACACATGGCTTCGCTCCAAATGGAAATTATCGTTAGGGCCATAGAGGTTAGTAGGCATTACAGCAATATAGTTGGTTCCATATTGCAAATTAAAACTTTCACACATTTTCAAACCGGCAATCTTGGCAATCGCATACGGCTCGTTCGTATATTCCAACGGAGAAGTTAACAATGCATCCTCTTTCATCGGCTGTCGAGCATCACGCGGATAAATGCAAGTACTGCCCAAGAACAACAATTTCTTTACTCCATGTCTGAAACTTTCACCGATGACATTCTGCTGTATTTGCAGGTTTTGATAGATAAAATCTGCCCGATAGATACTGTTTGCCATAATTCCCCCCACATGAGCGGCCGCCAGAATCACATACTCCGGTTGCTCTTCGTCAAAGAATCTCTTCACAGCAACCCCGTCGAGCAAATCCAATTCTTTATGAGAACGACCTATCAAATGGGTGTAACCCTTTTCCTGCAAATTCTTCCAAATAGCCGATCCCACCAATCCGTGATGTCCGGCTACATATATTTTGGCACTCTTTTCCATACCGATTCTTTTCTTATTTAACAATACCCTTTTCCAGATATTCAGCCAAGTTCATGCGAATCTCGTCTCCGGCTCTCTCGACCGCCACTTTCGCCATGTCGGCATCGACCATAATCTTCACCAATTCTTCAAAAGAGGTCTTCATGGGATTCCACCCCAACTCTTTCTTCGCTTTCGTCGGGTCACCCCACAAATTCACCACATCGGTAGGACGATAAAAATCAGGAGAGACCTCGACAATGATCTTTCCGGTCGCCCGATCTATTCCCTTTTCATTCTCCCCTTCGCCTACAAAATCCAATTCTATACCTACATGATGGAATGCCAACTGACAAAACTCCCGTACCGAATGCTGTACACCGGTGGCAATCACAAAATCCTCCGGTTTATCATTCTGTAAAATGAGCCACATGCACTCTACATAATCCTTGGCATATCCCCAATCTCGCAACGACGAAAGATTTCCCAAATAGAGCTTCTCTTGTTTCCCTTGTGCAATACGAGCGGCGGCCAATGTAATCTTACGAGTCACGAAAGTCTCCCCCCGACGTTCCGATTCATGGTTAAACAAGATACCCGAACAGCAGAACATATTATAAGCCTCACGATACTCTTTGACAATCCAAAATCCATAGAGCTTGGCCACTGCATAAGGGCTGTACGGGTGGAATGGAGTCTGTTCGTTTTGTGGAACTTGTTCTACCTTACCATACAACTCCGACGTCGAAGCCTGATAAATGCGACAAGTTTCGGCCAAACCACATTGGCGGACGGCTTCAAGAATGCGAAGCACACCGGTGGCATCTACATCGGCTGTAAATTCCGGGGCATCGAATGACACTTGTACATGGCTTTGAGCTGCCAAATTATATATTTCATCGGGCCTTACTTTCCCGACCACCTGAATCAGACTCATCGAGTCTCCTAAATCGGCATAATGCAAATGGAAATGAGGCCGACCTTCCAAATGGGCTATACGTTCACGGTAGTCTACCGAAGACCGACGGATCGTTCCGTGCACTTCATAGCCCTTTTCCAATAAAAATTCTGCAAGAAATGAACCATCTTGCCCGGTAATACCGGTAATTAGCGCTGTTTTCATAACTGTATTTATTCGCTTTTATTGATTATTTCATCTATTTATAATGTCATCATAAAAATATAGCCGAATGCAAAAAACGAGCTTATTCGAGTTCCTTACCGAAGCAATTCCTTCATTTTACAAATATAGTGAAAGGTGAGAGCAGAGACAAATGTAGTATCAAATTTTCAAATTCGGCTCTACCGGCCTACTTCCTCGAATCAATCACTCGGTTTTTCCCGCCAATTTTTTACGTTTTCGCTTGCGATTCCACTCTTGATAAAGCAATTTAGGCAGAGATTCCACAATCATCGAGCAACGCCCTATTTGCTTTTTCGGTTCGCAATAAATTCGGTGCAAAAATTCCAAATGAGCCCGCACCATCCAATAAGGAGCCCTGTTCACATCGGTTCCGCTATAAAATTTGAATGCCGCTCCCACAGCGATCATCACCCCTCGTTTCAAATAGGGTTTCAATTTGCTCATAAATATCTCTTGCTTGGGAGCACCCAATGCAATCCAAATAATCTCGGCGCCATCTTTTTCCAACATCTCGGCAATAGCCGGATAGTCAAACTCTTCAACTCTCTTATAAGGTAATGAGTAAAACCACATGTTTGCAATTCGTGGATCTATCTCCGACAAGTTATTTTGCAGCCCGTTTAAAGTCGCTTGCGTCGTTCCAAGAAAAGCCATTTTATATCGCTTCATATGGACAATATCCATAAAAATCTCGCTTCCGCAATACTGGTGACGTTCTATGCCATAAATCCATCGCAAATACAAGGGTACATAACCACTGTCACAAATAGAGAACATAGCTCCATCTACAACCTGTCTGTAATCCGGGTCCCGGTTTACCGTACTTAAAATAACCCCGTCCGAGACACATATATATCCCGGCTTCCCCAATAACAACGCTTCGTCGATAGCCTGTAAAACGGCTCGTTTATCAAACTCATACCTGATATTGAAATAATTCTCCATAAAAATTGATATATAAAGTGACTGTCGGAACTCCCCTATCCCGACTATAAAACAATCTTACCCGCTTGTTTGATTTCAGACCGAGCCAATCGATGACTTATTTACTCGGTTTGTGAATGTATTTATAATCCCTCGTTATTCCCTATCTACTCCACCGTTCCGAATCTTTTTCACACCATTCTCCCCTCCCAAACACGGGAATCACAGAAGCAGAGAAATATTTACTGAAATACAATCTACGACAATATGCCTCTTGCTTACGATTCAAAAGTCCCGGCTTCTCGTAATTTCACTAAGAAGAAAATAGAAAAAATTAAAACTGTACAAATTTTTACATCAACCTTTTCACCAAACAGAATGTACCCTCTTTCACCCAAGCCAATAAGAATGAGCCAATAAACAATATGGGAACAATAACAAAGAAATAGATCCCAAATTGCGACTGATTCACAAAATAGTGTTCCATGAAATAGGGATAAACCATTGCGTCGAACAGATAACAACATAGATACATATCGAGAGACAAAAGCGAAATCTTTGTCAAACTTTTACGCAATACCGGTAATTTGAAATCGGTCTGATAAAACAGCAGAAAAAATGCCAAAGCAATAACCGTTCCAAATACACCCCACGGGCCTCCCGCAATTTGAATAAGCGTATGATTATGTACGAACAATGAATTAAATACAGGATTTATCAGGCACAATAACAAAATCACAATCCACAACTTCCAACTTTCAAACCGTGGTTTATACTCATGAATATAAGAGCCGGCAAAGAAAAATGTCAACGGATAGCACGAAGCCCAGAATCCGGGAACCAAATGTAGTCCATACCGATTCAACAAATCGGGCAATGCCGTCATCACATACAATGTCAATATCAAAACCTGTTTCTGCCACCGAGTAGGTATTGCTTCATACAACATATTCAAGAACGGTGTCAAGAGGAACAATCCTATCCACATCTCGATATACCATGCATATGGTATAGCCGAAAAATCGAATATCTTCAAAATCCATTTTGACCAAGTCAAATCTTCTTGTAAATAATATTTACGAAACAAAATCGTAAGGAGCGAAAACAGAAAATAAGAAGCCAGTACCCGAATACAGCCTTTATAATACCGTTTCGATACCATTTTATTGATATTCAAATAACCGGTCAACAGAAGAAATAACGGAACTCCCGTCATAAATAACGGAATGGACATTGCCTGCAAAAACATCGAAAAACCTCCAAAATCTGTATTTTTAAATGGAGTATTCAAGACAAAAAAATGGCCTGCTATCACAAATAATATCGCACAGCTTCGAACTAAATCCAGCCCTATTATTCGATTTTGGCACGATTTTTGCCCCCCCCTAAATTGTTCTTGCATAATTACTCTTTTATTAATTTTTGAAATAAATTATCCCATTTTTGATAAATTACTTCCGACGAATATTCCCGTTTCAGTTTCTCTAAAGCCTTCTTACCCAATCGGGCAATCTCGTCGGGACGGTTCCACAACGATACCACTTTTTGCTCCAAATCATCAAAATTATTAGGTTCGAACAGGTCTCCTATCGCCTGCTCTCCCCGACCGATAATCTCGGTAAAACCACCATGAGCCGGCCCAATAGTAGGTTTACCGTAACAAGCAGCTTCAAGAATAGCCATAGGGAACCCCTCGTAACAGCGACTGGGCATCACGACAAAACGGGAATGACAAATAAAGTCCGAAAGCTCTTCCTTCTGTAAATATCCCATGAACTCGACATTACCGGGAATCTCCATATCGCTTTGTTCCCGCTTAGCCCCGGCAAATCGAAACGGAATAGACGGGTTTCTGCGAGCTACTTCTATCAATAAGTCGTATCCTTTTTCATAACTCAATCGCCCGATGTACGCCACATAATCCCCCCCGGTTAAATCATACGAGGTCGGAGCATCGATGCCATTCGGAATAACCGTTACCCTTTCGGCGTCATATCCGGCAGCGATCAACTTCTGTCGTTGAAAATCGGTAATGCAAGCAAACGCAGCTACATTCTTTCGATAAGCGCCTGTCCAACGGGCATATACATTGCGAATGGTATACCCAATCGATTTTAATCGACTACATTCGCAGTTATATCGCACACAACTCCACTCATTACCTCGCTCCAAACACACTTCACACGGCAAACCATCTCGCATAAACAATCCCGTGGGACAAATCAATCGGAAATTATGTATAGTCATAACGATCGGAACTCCGGCCTTTTTACACTCGAAAAGTGCAGCCGGACTGATAAACGGATACAGATTGTGCACATTCACTACATCGGGACGTTCCCGTCGCAAGGCCTCCCGCATACCTTGCACTCCGGACGGTGAATAAACTCCCGACAAGAATCCCTTTATCTTCCCAACAGCCGATTCTCTTACACCCTCGGTTGTCCGGCGATAAAACGCCACCTCATGACCGTGAGACGTAAGCATGTCTGCCATCTTATCGACAACAGCCTCTTCTCCGCTATACTTTCCATAATTATTATGGACAATAAGGACTTTCATAATTATATAATTAAAGGACTAACCAATCAGAAGGCAATATAGGATTTCTTTCATCAGTTTGTCCTTTATACCAAATTTTAGGTGCAATCACTATTTTTTTAGGATTATCCTCCGATAATAGCGCAGCCCAATAAGGATATGTGCTATTAGGTATTATAAAATGACTACATAACATCATCAATTGCAAATAATTTCCAGCAAAAGGACCTGTATATTTCTGATCGACAAAATATATAGACTCATTTTGAAGATTAAAATTTTCTTTACACCAAGGTATATCATCTGAAAAAACAAAAAAAACAGGATTGCATATTTGTGTCTTTAATAAATTTATTGCTTTATAATAAAAATCAAGCCCAACAATTCCTAAAACAGGATGATTAACATAATCTCCTCTACGGAAAACTACGCATACTGCATTTTGTTCGCCTTTTATTTCTGAGACAATTTCTGCATAAGAACTAGGTAACTCATCTTTAAATTGAAAAACCCGCCTAAGATAATTAACATTTTTTTTTGATATATTCATACTTTTGAAAATACCCTGTTATATAAGCATCTTTTGTAGGAATATTTATCAATTTATCATACGTATTTAACTTTATATCATCATAAACACATTTAGAAGGGTGTAAATATTTTAATATATGATAAATATATTTACTAAAAATACGAGGAAGAATAAATCTATTTATATCCATCGGTGAGGCTATATGTTTTTCCATATCATTAAATAATGACAATGCATAAGGACGATATTCAAAACGATGTAATCTTGATGATTTATCTCTGTAATAAAGATTATCAATTTTCAACTCTTGATCGTTATTTTTCGCAGCTATATAGGCTGCTGCATACTGAAACATCTGATTCCCTAATCCGCCCATCAATCTTATAATATACATAATAAATCTTAAAAAAATATTTACATTAATTTCTTTATCTTTCTAACGACCGACTCTCTCACGCTTTCGGCTATCCGGAGATAAAACACCACCTCATGACCGTGAGACGCAAGCATGTCTGCCATCTTATCGACAACAGCCTCTTCTCCGCTATACTTCCCATAATTATTATGAACGATAAGGATTTTCATTGTCTATATTTATTTACTCCCTCAGCCCATAGTCGAGTATCGGCATACTTTTTAGCCGGATTACCTATCATGATGGAGTAATCTTCTATATGACCTTTTACAACAGCTCCGGCTCCAATAATACAATATTTCCCAATCGTCGTCCCCGGTAATATAATAGCACCTGCTCCAATAAAACTGTAATCGCCAATAGAAACCGATTTGAATGCCATTTTATTATAATCAAAATTTTTTTCATCAATAGCTTTCATACCAACCAAAAAAGACCAATCATGAGTTAAAACCACGACCTTTGTAGATATAACACACTGATTACCAATAGTTAAATTACCCCCCCCAATTGGATTTGCATCCAAAAATGCATCATAATGAATATATTCCGGAAAACCTAGAAATTCAACCCCTACTATCTTATTTGACTTAACAATCAATGGCATATACCATTTAGGAAAAATAAGACGACTTACAAATGCGCACACACGAAATACATAAAATAATATTCTCTTCATACCGAATATCTACAAATAATAAAAAATCTTATTTTCTGAGGCAACAATGCAAGGAAAAAAAACGGCATTACTCGCAAATTAAAAAGATTATACTTTAACGATATTATCACTTCTTTTATCGTCTCAATCTTTGCTCCATAACGAATAGCTACCGAAGCTCTCATTTTATGCCAATGAGAGATATATTGTTTTAATACTCTCTTATCCGGATATCTATCTAACAATGTTACCAACTCTTTGCCAACCGGATCCCCTTTATCTTGCCGGCGGGGAGGAAGATTAGTCAATATATATCCTTCCCCTAAATTATATATGGCTTGTACTGTCTTTGAATAAGCAATCGTCCCTCTCACCGCCAATCTTGCCCAAGTCAATAAATCCTCTCCCGATTTGATACCCAAAGGAAAGCCCCCAATAGCTTGTATAGCCGACTTTTTTATAACAACTGCCGATGCACATAATGGAGGATGTGAACAACTTGCTACCTCGAAATAATTGGATAGTATTCCATCTTCTCCTTCGAAAGGCAATTTGCGGATAATTGTAGGTGTTACATTCCCCTTGGAATCCCGAAACTCGTAATTACAAGCATATACGCTACATTCGGGATACTTTTGATAAAGTCCGGACTGTGTCGCCAAATACTCCGGCTTCCACTCATCATCGGCATCAAGAAATGCGATCAACTCTCCACGAGCTTCTTCTATTCCCCGATTCCGGGCAGCAGAAACACCGGCATTAGTTTGATGAATCAATCGAATACGAGAGTCATCGAATCTCTCGACTTCCTCTACACTATTGTCTGTCGAGCCGTCATCGACAACCACAATTTCAAAATCTTGAAAAGTCTGCTTAAAAACAGATTGTAAAGTATGAGCTATCTGCTCCTCTTTATTATATAAAGGTATAACTACGGATATCATAAACTATCGACCACCTGAAATAATATGATATATTTTTGGTATTCTCATTCTAAAAAATTTTCCAATAATAAGGCTTATAAAAATAGTAATTAACGGTGCAAAAAAAATAAATTATTAAGATCACAGAAGACGAACTACTACTTATACTCAACAATATTTTTTTTATTCCAGTTAACAATGGTTCATGAGTCACATAAACGAAAAAAGAATATGTGGAAATTTCTTGTAATTTTTTTATGCGATTTAAATAAGAATATACACCATCATATGAATACCATACAACTATTATTCCTAATAAAATACCCAAACAATGATATGAATAACCAAGTTTATAATAAGCCAATACACTACAATAAACGACCCATACACAGACTAATAAACAATACGCAAAAGGGCACAAATGCTTTGCCTCTAAACAGTCCTTATATCTCAACGCAATATATGCACCAACTGTGAAAAAGAAAATAGACTCTATACTGACGAAATACTGTATTCCATTAATCCATAAAAAAAATAAGCCTAACAAAAAGAAGATTCTTACATGTTTTATTCCCCAATAAATAACCGGACTAAAAATAACCAAAATAAATAAATCTCGCAAAAACCACAACTGATATGCCCCTACCGGTTGTATAAAAATAGCATATAAGATTTCTTGTATATCATAATTAGCAATCAAATTCTTCGAGGAGAAAAAAGAGACCGGTAAAATTTGTTGTATTACATACAAAGAAACGATACCAAAAATACTCCAAAACAAATATGGGATTAATAATGTATATATCCGTTTTTGAATCTTCTTTTGAAAAAACGGAATCAACGGCATTGAAAAATTCTGAAAAAATAGATAACCTGATATGACGAAAAAGAGAGGCACAGCAATCCGTGTTAATTCTCCTGAAACAAACTGCTGTATCCACAATACATATCCCGAAGAAATAGATATCAGTTGTCCATGTAAAAAGACAACCAATACCATAGAAAAAAAAGATAAACTCCTAATTTTTTCACTAAGATAAGCTGTCATATTTCGCTAAATCGATAAACTTCAAAAAAAATCCTATAAATATAAAAGGATTGATCAATGATGTCATCGAATGAGAGACCACATTGTCAAATCCCATAGAGAAAGTAACTCCCGCCATACTCGATACAGCCATAATTCCACTAACTTTAATCCATGGATCAGCACCACTCCAAGAATATATAAAGACCTTATAGACGATACTAAAATAGAATAAAGCCAATAACACAATACCAATAATACCATTATCACACAATATTTGTACATAATCACTATGCAATAGTGCTATGGTATGTTCTTTCTGAGCACGTTCTTTTATAAAATGAGTCGTTGTTCCCAATCCTGAGCCGATTATAGGATTCGGTTCATAAAACTTATTCATTGCTAACTCCCATAAAAACGATCGACCAGACGTTTGGATATTATCCATACTCAAAGCACCACCTTGAACAATATCAGTAGCATCAACTGTCCCTGAATTTTCACCGAAAAATTTTTCATTGACACTTGGGACGTACAAGACGATACCTATAAATAAAATTCCTGTAACTATAATATATGGAATAGATTTCAATTTATATCGAAAGAATACAAAAAATGTACCGACCAATGCCATTCCCCCTAAACCGGTTCGTACCACTTCCAATATAGTCGATAATAACAACCACAAGGCTCCCCATAAATAAATTTTACGCCCTGTTATCCAATATAATATAAAAAATACCACGAATATAGAAGTAAAGTAATCGGCCAACCCTGCATATGTTAAGAACATTGCTCCAAAAGGAGAAAAATATAACCACGGCATAAATACAGCACTCACACCTCCTACGGTAAGAGCATAAACGATAGATGTTTTAGCTACGGATTTTGAAAAATAATATAAATCATATTTCCCCTCTACAGCACTATAACCCAACCATAAAGATAATAAAGGAATAGAATATTTAATTAATAGCATCATAGAATCATACCGTGATTCTGAATAGGAAGTAGAAATAATCAACCACAAAAAAAATAGTAAATAAGTACCCACTATTACATCTATCTTAATTCTAATTTTCCCTAAAATTAAAAGATAAATTAAAGCTAAAAAATAAACACCATATTTGATCAATGAAAATTGCCCCAAAAAGAAAGGAGCCGTACAAACCACAAAAATCAAAAAATACATATTTCGATTGATGCGATACAAGTAATCTCTATTCTCTGGAAATTTAAGTAGTCTATATTTATCAAATTTAGGTGTAAATATCCAAATGGATATAAACACGAAAACTATCAAAGCTAATAAATTCAAAAAAAGACTCATATCAACCGCCTATACAAATCATTAAACAATTGAGAATAGCGTTCGAAACTATACCTACGAACATACCGTATCGCTTCTGATGAATATTTTTGCAACAACTCAGGAGTAGCAATCAGCGATATGATTTTATTTGCCATATCGTCGATTGAACCCACCTCGTGCAACAGCCCGACTTCTCCATCTTGAACAACTTCGGGCAATCCTCCCGTTTGGGAAGCGACCACCACACAACCGTTAGCCATAGCCTCGATAGCCGTCAATCCAAACCCTTCGCTACGAGAGGGCATCAGCACGATATCCATGCGGCGATACCACCCCGATAAGCTCTCCTGCGGTTGACGACCAGCCCACTCGACATATTCGACACAATCGAGCTCTTGTGCCTGTCGTTGCATTTTCACCCGCAAAGAACCGTCCCCCACAATCACCAATCGTGTATCAGGATATCGCTCTCTCACCTGTGCAAATGCCGGAACAACCAAATCCATACCCTTAATCTCTTCCAACCGACTGACAACCCCTATCGTGATTGGGCGAGCAAAGCTCCTATTCTCTCTCACAATAGAAAAGCCGGGAGGCAACGCATTATAAATCGTGAAATGGTTACGTTTGTTCAAAGGAGTATTCTCATTATACAATCGAGATGTCCCGAAGAAAGATCGCTCAGCCAGCTCGGTAATACATGTAAACGCCCGCACACAATGTCGTTGAATAAAATGTATCAATCGCAAGCAGGGATATATATCGGCTGCCGTATGTACCGTAGCAATAATCCGCCGCATACCTAACCATCGCAACAACAGGATAGGAATAGCACCCGGAGCCATATATTGCACATGAGCTACATTGGGTTTATACAGCTTCAATACCCTACCTAACCCTTTGTATAAAAAAAGTATTCCCCGCCAACCATTCACTCGCGCTCCGGTAGGGCTCAGACAAACCACTTCGCTACCGGCTTTTTGGAATCGGACGACCATATCATCGCTATATTCGAAATAGCATGTCGTTACTACCCGATGTCCTCCGGCAACAAGTGCCTGTACGAGATTCAATGTCTGAATCTCCGTTCCACCAGTCATCAAACAAGGTATGCAAATAAGAATAGTCATAACTTACAAGTGCAACTTTTGTTTAATTTTATTCTTATAATAACAAACTGTCGGGTTCAAATCTTTCAAATTAATATTTATAAAACATCGTGTTCTCAACAAATCCCGAATCCACGACCACAAAGATAATTCACCATTCTTCACGTAAAGAAAATCCAAAGAATAATTCATCATATAAATCCTGTGGACTTTATTCTTCTCAATTTTCATGTCCGGTTTCAGATATAATGCATGTAAGTTCGCACCTGCTGCAGTCGCCACATAAGCCAAGCCTTCGTTTCGAAAATTCACTTCCATAAAATAATTCTTATTATCTCTATGAAGGAATTCCACACTAAACGGCCCATAATAATTAGCTTGCTCCAAAAATTTCTCTACACAGCCCACATCAATATCAAAATCCTCCATCGGCCGAAACTGCCCATAAGCCCCTGCACCGATTAAACGAGGATAGTGCCTAATCTTCCTCACTCCTCCTGCCACATACATCTCCTTATCGGTTCTCACACCAATACAATCGATCTCGTACTCTTTATCGATAAACTCTTGAAGGATAAAATCGGCACAATGACTTTCAATTGCTAACGCAGCCTCTACCTCTGCCTTATTCCGGCAGATATGAATATCGCCTTTTTCACCTTGCGTACTATTAAGAGGTTTTAAGAGGATAGGATACTCAAAATCAACATTGTCTATATTCTCCGTTCGATGGAAATTAATCGATTTTGGGACTGTCAAGCCACATTTTTCAGCCAACTTACATTGCTCATCTTTATTAAATAATTTACAGATCTGTTTTCCTCGTGCGGGAGTACGAAAGAAAGGAGACAATACCGGTTCCTTCTTATCGATAAAAACTGCCGCCTCGTCAAAACTACAAATTATATACTGTTCCCGGGCTTCATCTTTCAACCGCTCCAATATGGACATGCACTCCTCTATCTTACAAATACGATATACCTTACTCTTTTTAAGATATTTGCTTTCTGCGACAAAACAGGTATCTTCATCGCATTTGAGGATTAACGTTTGTGCTACATTTGCCTCCCCCAAACTACGAACGACACTTAATGTATTATTGGTCGAATCCCCTATAATAACAGCTTGCTGACTTATCTCTCCCATCATCGTTCCCTAAAATATAGTTCCCCCCTCCAACGATTTGCCCGAACAAAAGCCTTAGGTAAAACACCCGACCAAGGACGGCCACAAGGCGCTACCGGTTGTATATAGGCATCAATCGCTCTATTTTTAGCAGTATGCTCCTGTCTATTCATTTTCAATACACAAGCATTTTTCCAATCGATATTCCATGTATTATAATACCAAAACCACACGCAATATTCATACAATTCCATGCACGAGTCCTCTCCTATCAATTTCTTCACTATGTCACCCGCAGCCAAGTGGTCGTTCCACCCTTCTCCCTTATGGGGAATAAAAATAGCCTTCGGTCGAAGTTTGTCGATCAAGGTTTTCAATTTACGGGTTTCCGGACAATCGAATGAGATTTCGCCATCGGGATAATCGAGAAAATGAAGATGATTCAACGGCAGCCCCAATATACCGGCAGCCGTTCGTGATAAAGCTCGCCGAGATTCTATCAATTCTTTTTCATCGATACTGCAACAACCACTATGACTTTTACCTCCACCAGATAATATGACGACATCTACCTGTTTTCCTTCTCCTAACACTCTTTGTATCAGCCCCGAGCAACCCAGAACTTCATCATCGGGATGCGGTGCAATGATTAGTATACTTTCTTTTATAGGTAACCGACGCTTGCCACAAGAAAGGATACGAATTATCTGAATCCTTATTCGACGAATAAAATTTTTCACGAAAGTAAAGTTTTATAAAGTTCTACGACTCTTCGAGCAGAAAAATTTTGATATAACTCATTTGTATTATATTCTTCAAAAAGTTTCTTTTGTTTCCAACTTTGGTATAGCTTTAATAAAGCTGATTTAATCGATCGATAATCTTCATTATCAGCAGCAATCCCCCCCCCATAACAAGATAGCATTTCTTTTGCAAAACCATCTTTCGGAGAAACTGCTAAAATCGGTCTGTTTAATTGTGCATAATCGGTAAATTTACTAGGGAAGAATATCCCTTTTTCCATCTTAGCCTCCAACAGGACAAACACATGATAAAACTGCATCTTTCTCAATGCTTCCAAATAAGGGAAGCCACCTATAAAAGAGACATAACCATTTAATGCATATTTTTCTATCAATTGTTGAGTATAATCATTAATATGTCCCATAATCTCTAACTTCATAGACGTATATCCCTCATCTATCAAATCCCGAATAGCCTTAAACATCAACTCGGGATTTCGCTCCGAAGACAAATTTCCCGAATGACACATATACAATTTATCATCTTTCGGTAGTACCGATGTTTGATCATACAACCCGTCAGGCATTGCTATATGCGGTATTACAACATTCCGTTTATCTTTCAATAATGAGTAGTTATCTTGGAAATGTGTCAATAGCCAACTTGATGGAAATGTATTGATTGTTGCATGACGTAAACATAATTCATTATACCTATCTCGTAAACGATATGCCTTCTTTGAGAAATGATGAGTGTACGGCTCTGGCCAAATCGTCGAAGCAGGATCATTCCAATTTGCAATCCATTTTATACCTGTTTTTTTTGCAAATTTATATCCTACGATGTGAGGAATATCACTGGGTGAACGTGTAATTACCACATCATAATGATTACTTTTGTGTAAACTCATTGCCTTTTGATAAGCTCTTCTTGCCCAACGGATACCATCGACAGGAAATCCCCCCATCATGATACTCGATCTCAACAAATCATACAATCGACTCAATTTCCCACCAACAAAATAAGAGACCTCATAAGTATGCTCTTTCAATGGCAACCATGGTTCTTGCCATTCTGTACTATAAGTCGGTCCATTATCTTTCTTAGAAATAACATCTACATGCCAACCTGCTTCTTGTAAAGCATAAACGAGCTTAGCATTACACAAATTTTCAGAGAATGTATAAGGTAAATAACCAGAGGCGATAAATAAAATTTTCATTGGTGATTAACAATCAATTCAACGCTATTATCATTTCTTTCTATTAAGTTGTTTTAGATACTTGATTACAAGGATTTCTTTGTTAATAAGCTCTAATACCCCCCCCTAAATGTTAACAAATATTTTAAACAATACGATGTTTTAGTTATCCGGGAAGTCCATATCGCATAAGAATAACCTACCGTTTGCTTAACTAAAACAGCATATCGACGCAAAGCGTCGTCTATTTTTTTGAAACTTTTAGATGTGCTTTTACCTCCTAAATGGATAATTTCGGCATAAGGATAATAGACAGTTTTGAATCCTTGTTTTGAAGTCCTAAATCCAAACTCCGGTTCCTCCCCATAAAATTCAAGATTCTCATTCAGTCCCCCAACCTTATGATACAAATCAGATCGAATTAACATACATGCACCTGAAACCCAAGCGACTTCATGAGGTTCATTTCGATTAAACGGATAAGTCCCGGGAGGCAATATTCGTTTTCCTATAAAACTGGGTAATATTACTCCCAACTTAAAATGTTTTGTAATTGTAGCCCAATGGCTCAATCCTGTAAATCCCTGTGATTGAATACTGCCATCCTCATTCAATATTTTAGAACCGACACAGATCACCGATTGCCCCAGTGTCTCAAAATAACTGACTAAACGATTTATATTATCACCATAAACAATCGTATCACTATTTAATAACAATAAATATTCCCCTTTTGCAATAGTTGCGCCTTGATTATTAGCTTTTGCAAATAATAAATTTTCCTTATTGGCAATAACTTTTACTTGGGGGAAATTTGTCTTTAACATCTCCAAACTACCATCTGTAGAGTGATTATCCACTACAATAATTTCATAATCAAATGAAATTATTGACGAGATTATAGAAGATATACAATTTTTTAATAAATCTTCTGTATTATATGATATGATGATAATGCTTAGTTTCATATTTTTTATTTCAATATTTCTACTATTCTTTCACAGGCTTTTCCATCGCCATAAGGATTTACGGCTTCACTCATCGTTTTGTAGTACAAAGGATCGTCTATCAACCGCGATACTTCGCTCACAATTTTGTCGTAATCGGTTCCCACCAATTTCACCGTCCCTGCCTCCAAAGCCTCGGGACGCTCGGTCGTATCGCGCATGACTAATACCGGTTTGCCCAATCCCGGAGCCTCCTCCTGTATGCCTCCACTATCGGTCAATACGATGGTCGACTTCTCCATTAAATAAACGAACGACAGATATTCCAACGGTTCAATAAAATACATATTGTCATACGAACGACCATCAAAGGCCTCGTGAATGGGTTTGCGCACATTGGGATTCAAGTGCATGGGATAGACAAAATCAACCTCGGGGTATTGCTCTACCAATGTTTTTATGGCTTTACATATCCGTATAAATCCATCTCCAAAATTCTCTCTTCGGTGACCGGTTATCAGCACTAATTTCTTCCCTTGCGATAGTCGGTTCACATCATATCCGCCATGTAAAAGTTCTTCACTTAATGTTTGGGACAAAGCTCTATCGCTTTTTATCCGGTCAACGACCCAATAGAGCGCATCGATGACCGTATTGCCGGTAACATGTATATGGGCAGGCTCTACCCCTTCATTTAAAAGATTTTGCCGGCTCAACGGAGTCGGAGCAAAATGGTAAGTAGCGATTCGGCCCGTTAACTGGCGGTTAATCTCTTCGGGCCATGGGCTGTATATATTGTGCGTGCGCAACCCGGCCTCGACATGTCCCACCGGTATTTGTTGATAAAACGCCGCCAATGCCGCCGCCATAGAGGTGGTCGTATCGCCATGAACCAACACCACATCGGGTGAAACGGCCTTCAATACATCGCGCAATCCTACCAACACCCGGGCGGTCACATCATACAAGTCCTGCCCCTGTTTCATGATATTCAAATCATAATCGGGCTTTATCTCAAAAATCTGCAAGACTTGATCCAACATTTCCCTATGCTGCCCTGTCACACAAACTACCGTTTTATAATCATCGGAATATCGTTGAAATTCTTTTACCAACGGCGCCATCTTAATGGCCTCCGGCCGTGTCCCAAATATCAATAATATCGTTTTCATAATAAATATCCTTATCCGATTAAAAATCTACCAATCTTTGTTTTGAGCAATAACCAAGTTAAAAGATAAGAAATTATCAAAGATAGCAAGAAAAAGCCGAATGGGAATAATATGGTATGTTCTCCAGCCCATCTTTCTAACGGAAATAACCGCTGTGCCATAGATGATATGAGATACATCTGTATCCAATTATGGAATATATAAATACCATAGCTATAATTGCCAAATGAAATTATTGGTTGTACCCATGTTTGTTTTTCCCAATTCACTCGATTACATAAATACCATAAAGATATGATCATACAAACTTGAGCTATTATATTATACCAATATACATCAGCATATTCCGTAGGCTTATAAATCGTGATAAATAAATAAATAAATATAAGTATATATACCAATTTATACTTAGCGATATTCGATATAATCACATCCTTATGGTGGTAAATCACCATTCCCAAATAGAACCAACAGAACCAAATTGTAATATAATGAATACCTAATAAACGCGGTATAAAACTCGGGAATAATGATAAAATAAAACAAAAAAGAAGAATTATTATTTGAGATTCAAAACTCATAACCCATTTATTCAACAAATAAGCAATAATAAAACACCAAAATAACATAGGCAAAAACCATAAATGCCAATAATTCCCATAAAAAAGAGCAAGTGGATGAAAATTATTGGTTGTAGCCATCATTATTAACCCAAAAACGAAATATGGTAATAATATCCGTTTTGCTTTGTTCTTCGCTAAATCCACAAAATTTTGGTACTTACCTTTCTGACGTAAAAATGCGAACAGATAACCCGAAACAAAAATAAACATAGGCATCGCTATATTTATAAAGACACACTGGTTCAATGTAAAATACATCTGATAATATGTGTCTTTTAATGCCGGGAAATGTGCTGCAGCATACATCATGCCATAGGCATGAAAAGCAACAACAAATACAATTGAAATAGCCCGAAGAAAAACAATATCAGACAAAAAATTTTTATTTTGCATATATTATCTCTTTTATATCATTATAAATTTTAGATGATACAGCACAGACTTGATTAAATAAAGATTCACCGATTTGATCTATTTCTAGTTCTATATTATCAAATTTTCTTATTAATGATTTACTTGAAAGTTCTTTATCAATGATGCAATACTGAGGAATTGAAAATTGTTTCATAAATTCCTCCGTTTTAGGATGGTAAGCTATACCTATCAGAGGAGTTCCAGTAGCAAGTGCAAAAATTGTTGAATGAGTTTTATGCCCAACAAAAATTTGACATTTTGAAACCTCTTGCAAATGTACATCTGTCGGTAAATCTTTATCTATAAAATCACAATACGTCTTATTATCAACTCTTTTTATAATATCCAATATAACAGGTCTATCGTCTGGTAAAGATCCTTTTAATTCCATAGGGAAAAATCGGACTGAATAACCTTTTTTAATTACATAATTTGCAAATAATGAAAAACACTCTATATACGATTCTCTATTTTCTTCTTTAAGCTGTGTACTATAAATCGCTATTCCTATCCTTTTTTCTCTCTCACTAGGATATTTATAACTCTTAAATAAAGAATTCAAACTTAAAACCGATTCATAAGTATCTTTTATTTTAGCATCCGGTATACCTAATTGAACTAAATATTGTCGAGCTCTATTTTCTCTTACATATAAAGAGGTACATTCTTGTAAAATTTTTTGCGTAAGTATTCTATTCCTTATATTGAAGAAAACAAATGGTCCGAAAGATTGTGAAAAACAACTTAACTTTTTCCCAACAGAAAGAATCGCCATCGCATCAAAATTTATTGAGGAAACTAAATCCCTCGATAAAATTGTTGTAAAATGATGTCCCCCAACGCTTATAATAACATCTGCTGCTTTTATACGTTTATAAAATATTGGATTAATTAAAAATCGAGTCACTAACCACGAACAATGATGCAAATAGCATTCCCGCATAACAGTAAATGTATATTTCTTTATTCGATTAATGCTATTCCAATACCATCGAGCCTTAACAATATTTTTATAATCCCACGCAGACGGTATAAACTCAATTTGTTGTTCTTTATAATATCCATATCCGGTCCATAATTCTGGGGAAGATGTAGACACACTGATATTTATCGAATTATCTACCGATTTTATCATGGAACACATTGCAAACAAAACAGCACGATCTCCTTTGTTCCCCGCATATTGATGTATTAATAGAATATTCATTTTATATCCTTTCTTGTAGGTATTTGATAACGATATAAAGGATATCCAATAACTGCACAAAACACAATAATACAGTCATCTGGAATCGATAATAATTTCCTTAATTGTAAATTTTCCTGAATATTTTTTTGAGCCCAAGATAAAATAGTTCCTGATAACCCAAATGTTTCTGCTGCTAAAAAAATATTTTGAGCCCCTAAACTTACATCAACAAAAGGTAAATACATCTCCGAAGGCCACACATATCCACGACAATTTGCAGTAAAAGCCCAAAACGTCGGAACAAAATCACTAAATCCTGTTCCTCCTTTACAACACATTAAACATTCTTTAGCCCAAATAGGATCATTGGTGACAAATAGCTGTATTGGCTGTTTATTGCAACTACTTGCAGCCCAATTTACAACTTCTTTCAATTTTATTATAATATCTTCTGTAACTAGTTGCTCTTTAAATGCCCTATTAGACCGTCTCAGTTTTATTAACGAGACTAAATCTTCATAACTAATTTTCGATGTTATTTCTTTTCCTCGAAATGGTTTAAAAGATTTAGGTTCTTCTTGAAGCATTTCATATTTCTTTAACTTTGATTGTGCCCATATACATGTAGCATCGTTACTATATTTTGTGGTCGATAATCTTTCTATTAAAGACTTCAACATTTCGTATATATTTTTACTATGTCCAGCTTCAACATCACTTCTGTGTAATCCTTTATCTAAAATATGCGCATATTTACGCATCAAAAGGATATCTTTTTCTGGACTATCTTTCAACGATAAATCCATATAAGTTTCAGCATCTTTTATGATTGTTTTATAATAAGATGGGACTATTATAAATCCATTTGCTACCAATTTATAATATTTAAATGGTAATAATTTTCGCAATATTTTCCCTACTAAAGATTTCATTTTTTCTTATTTATAAATCTACATACAAATTTTCTCATTCCTGGCGTAAAAACATATAACAAGACCAAACAACTCAAAGTGTATATTGGCACGAGTATGATAGTATAAAATATCCATGATACAAAGGACTGGGAGGGCTCTATATCGAGTATTGGAATTAAAATTATCTCTATCATAACCCAAGGAATAAAAATCAACACTATATATTTTACCCAGTTTCCCCAATAATAGAATACACTTTCTTTAAATCCACAATGATACAAGAAATAAGGTTTCCAAATTCCTACAATTAATATTTGACTTACAATTCCACCCATCAATACACCAGGTAGTCCATATAACTTACCACAAATAATCGCTGTCCCAAGATTTAATACAATCTCTGCAATAGGGGCCCAAATATCTCGAAACAAACCATACCCATACAAAAATTGCATAACTCCCCCTCGAGTATAGCTTATAAAAATACTGATTACTATTAAAACAAGAATTATATGATCCAATATATACTCTTTACCCAACCACAAGACAATAAATGGATCTATCAGATGATAAATAGAGAAACAAATTATACCTGCAATAAAATAACGAGCGCTAAGCAATTCCCAAAATACAGACTTTATCTTACTCTTATTCCCTTCTGCTATTAAATTCCCAATTCCAGCTCCTGTACTTTCTAAAAATGTATTTACAAAAACAGCTAGCTTATCTGTTATTATTGTATAGTTTCCATAAAAAGCCACAATTTTTAGATTCACAAATGTATATATTAAGAAGGGGGTCGTTTGCCATTGTACTATACCACTAATTTTTTGTATAAAAAGCTGCTTGGTGTACTTCATCACCTCGGGATATTTTTTGAAAAGGTGCTTGCCTTGACGTACTTCACTACGAAGCCACGGGTAGACTTGATTGATTTTCCAATTCAATATGAAAGAATAAATGATGCCAAAAGTTAATTCAATGGCAACCCACAGGTAGTAACTGCCGGTATAGTAGGCCGAAGCCATTTGAATGAGAACCTTTATAATATTTGCTGTTTGGAAATAGGCGGTAACCACATAATTTTTTTGGTCGGCTCCCAAAAGCGTTTGTTTGTAGTTGGCAAAATAACCGATTAACGAGGAGGCCAAAAACGAGAAATAGGCAAAAAAGATAACTCCCATCTCAAACTCCGTATTGGGAAATATCAACGGAAGAAAGCAAGCCAGTACAATGCCTGCACCCAAGATAATAAAACCTATCCAACGATAGAGATAACCGAACACAGAGATAATCTCGTTGATTTTTTCCTCATCGTGCTCGAATAGGGGCTTATAAAGCACATAACCTATGGCGCTTCCTATCCCCAATTCTGCCAAATTAAGGAATCCGAGCAGATTTTGCAACGTGCCGGTGAGTCCCACAAAATCAGCTCCCAGCGTATCGAGAAATATCTTCCGGGAGAAAAACGAGAGAATAAGAGTCAGGAAATAGAATATGAGATTGACCCTTGCATTCAACAATGATTTTTTGACCCGCGATTCTTGTTGAGGCATATAATATAAAGATATTCTATTTTTATTATTACCGGAAGAAAGACTTAACCCTTTTCCTCTGAAACCATCGTTTCTTCCAGCATCTCCACTGTCTTGGATTTACATCGACGCAGGAGCAGTTTTATTTTCAATTCTATTTTACAAATCCACGCTTAAACTATTGTTTTCCCTCTATCTCATCATGGGTAATAAGCAATAGCATTAAAGTACCAACAGGATTCAAAGCAAGAGGTAAAAGACAGATAAATTTACCCCCTAAAAATCCGTCCTATTCTATGAGCAATTTTATAGATGACATTACGTTTTTTCTTTCTTCCATGTTCCACTCCATAGCCGTAACCGTATCCATAACCATAGCCGTAACCGTATCCATACTTTTTGCTCTCCATTTCGACACCATTGATGACAACCGTAAGGTTCTTGAATTTATTCTCCCGGTAGAGTTTTTCCAATTCCGGCAAATAACGGCGATCCAACATTCCGTTACGGATTACATAGACCGTAAGATCGGCTACCCGACCGATGATAGAAGAATCGGCTACGACTAATGCCGGCACGCAATCCAATATAATATAATCGTATTGTTTCTTCAACTCTTCCACCAAAACAGGTAATCGATCGCTCATCAACAATTCCGAAGGATTGGGAGGTACAATACCGGCCGAGATGATATCGAACATCGCATGAATGTTACTGGACTGAACGAGCTCGGACACACTGTTGTTTTTCCCGGAAAGCCAAGTCGACACACCGTTTTTCGTAGTCAGATCCAATGTTTTACTCAATGTGCGTTTTCTCAAATCCATATCGAGCAAAACCACTTTTTTATTGGTCATAGCCAATGTTACGGCAAAATTGCGGGAAACGAAACTTTTTCCCTCTCCCGGCATAGTAGACGTAAACATAACGACCTGTGCCTGAGGAGCGACGAAATCCATATTGGAACGTAATAACCTGAAAGACTCGGCCACACTGCTGGTCTTATTCTCTTCCACGACAATGGCATGTTCTCCATCTCGGTCTTTCATCAATGGGATTTCGCCCAATATAGGCATCGACGTATAATCCTCAATATCTTTACGCCCCCTCACACCGGTGTTCCACAATAATCGCAAAAGCTGTATCGCCAACGGTATAATGAGTCCCACGATAAAGGCTCCCATCAATAACATTCTGCGAGCCGGGGCGACGGGCGCCGACGAACCGAAAGGTGACTCGATCACCCGTATATTGGCCTCGGTAATGGCCAACTGCAAAGCATTTTCTTCCCGTTTATTCAACAAGAATGTATACAACGACTCTTTAATACTTTGCTGGCGTATAATGCCCAAAGCCTTTTTCTCTTGTTGTGGTACCGACTCGATACGATCGAGTGTCTGCGACTCGACCTCCCGGGCCTTTCTCAATTTTAGTTTCAGTGTAGACAGATAACTATCCATCGAGGCAGTAAGATTGACTCTTACCGCGGCTAAATTATTGTCTAAATCTTTTACCAAAGGGTTATTCTCACCCGAATTAGCGGCTAATCTTTCTCTTTGTAACAGGATCTCGTTATAGGTAGTTATCTGATTTTGCAAGCCACTATCCCCCACGCCAGACACATTGGGTATCAACTGCTTCCCATTTTCATTATCGGTCAAATAACGTTCTACCGCCCGGGCGATGGCATACTCGGTTTCCAGCTGTATCAATTCTTCTCTCATCTTACTGCTTTCGCTCATAAATTGAGAGGCCGCTGCATCTATACTGACAATGCGATTCTTTTGCTTGAAATCGGTCAATTCATTCTCTACGTCGCACAACTCTTTACTGATAATTTCGACTCGTTCATTAATAAATTTAGCCGTACTGGTCGCAATGCGGTTTTTATCTTCGATAATCGTTTCCCGATAAACATCGATCAAAGCGTTCAATATAGCCTCGGCACGCGAGATATTCGAGTCTACGCAGTTTATTTGTACCAATGTCGTACGTTCTCCGGCCAAAGAGGTCGAAATAAACGAATGATAAATATTTGCCGCAGTATTCAAGTCTATACGAGATACTTCGACCGGTACATTATAATAGGCCGATATTTTATCGGGGATATCCTCTACAATAAATCGACCAGCTGCGGAAATTATAGTATCACCGAACAAAAACTCTTGGCCTTCGTTATCACTTTTCTCCTTACCTATTTTGAGTTGATTCAGTAAAAAACGATTCCCATTTAAGGGCTTAATTTCCATAGAAACCGGAGCCGTATAAGCATCTAAGAAATTCACCCGGATAGGCGACTCGGCATACAACTGATCATAGTGCAACCAATTTTTTACCTGATAAGTGACGTCCAAATGTAAGCGTCCGACAACTTCACGCATTAATTGATGCGACTGCAAAATATAGATTTCATTCTCGACTCCGCTACCCGATATGCCCCCATTTAATTCAAGAACAGCCGACATATCGTTTCCCGATTTGTTTTCGCTCTTCACTAACATTACCGCGCTTCTCTTGTATAACGGTGTTTGCATAGCTAAATAAAACCATGCGACCGACATACATATAACGACCGATAGCACAATCCAATACCAATTATCGAATACCAACTCGACAATATCCCGCAGGGTTACCCCTCCTTCATTTTTCTTATCGTTCTTAGTTTCTTGAATGAGCTCCATATAGAGATGTTACTTATCTTTTAACACAATAATCATAGACACAATAGACAGCACCGATGCTACAAGAGATATAATACTACTACCGGCAGAAATAAACGACAAGGTCGAGCTACCTTTCACTCCTATCGATTTATTAGGCTGCACATAGATTACATCGTTTTGCTTTAAATAATAACAAGGTGATTCCAATACTTTTTCGCCCGAAGTTAAATCTACGGTATAAGTTTTTCGTTGGTCTCCATCCTCGCGTATTACCAATATATTATCCCGTTTTCCCGAGGGAGTCAAGTCACCTGCCATAGTCAAGGCTTCGAGAAGCGTAATACGGTCTCCCGATATAGTTTGCACACCGGGACTGTTTACTTCACCCATTACCGAAACCTTAAATCCCTTTATCTGTACATTCACCACAGGATCTTTTACATATTCCCCCTCGATGAGCTTGTTCTCGACGGCATCGGCCAACTCTCTTCTCGATAATCCACCGGCCTGCATCTCACCCAAAATAGGAACTTCTATTTTTCCGTCCTTATCGACCCTTAAACCAACAGTTTCCTGTATCGTGGTCGATGCCCCCGTACTACCTAATACCTGACTATTGCTGAATATTTCCAGCAACTCACCATCTTTACTACTCACTGTTATGAGTAACTGGTCGTCCGGGACAATCTTTAATTCATAGTCTTGTACTATGGTTTGAGGGGACTGCTCCAAGCCATCGGCTCCCTGCAAATAAACCATTTTCTTAGAAGGCACGCATGATACCAAACCTACAAGTATCACAGCCAAGAGAATTTTCGGAATATATTTCATTTGTCTAAAATAACAATTTAACATATCAAGCCTTTGAACCAGCCACTTTCCTATTAATCTTTTTAGTAAGATAAAGTTGCATAATGGTCCAAATAAAAATGTCTAAAAATAATAATAAATTTATATTTATACGAGTCAATAACAACAAATTCATGGCTGCAAAGCCAGCAGAGATTAACAATATCGTAATCATAGCTGCTCGATGCGAAAATCCTAATGCTAAAAATTTATGATGAATATGATTTTTATCAGGACTGAAAATGTTTTTACCAAAACGTGCCCTATGCAAAATTACCCGAACAACATCAAATACCGGTGTAATCAGCAAAGAAAAAGCAACTACGATAGCATCGGGAACTCGATGTAACACTGCATTATCATACATACTGAACCGAATCGCCAAAATGCTCAATATAAAGCCAATAGTCAACGATCCGGTGTCACCCATAAAAATTTTTCTACCTCGGTTTGGATTTCCGAAAACATTATAATAGAAAAACGGGATAATTGTTCCCAAAGTTACGATAGCGAGAGCCGCATACAGCCATTCTCTCTGATAAATAAACAATATAGTAAAAAATAACAATGCTATTCCGCTCAATCCAGAAGCCAGTCCATCTATTCCGTCTATCAGATTTATAGCGTTAGTAATAAAAACAATAGTAAATACAGTAAACGGGAGTCCCACTACCGGAGGTAATTCGTAAATTCCGAAGATTCCATAAAGATTATTGATCCATAATCCCGAAGACACCAACAAAATGGCACAGAATATTTGAACAATAAATTTCTGACGATAGCGAACTCCGATCAAGTCATCGGTAATACCTGTCAAATACAACAGCAATAAACTACTCAACCCAAAAGATAGAACGGACGTATCACTCACTCCGATAATAGAGGGAAACAATTCCTCCCCGTAAATTCTATTCAGCCCTATCATCAAAGAAAGAGTAAAAATAACGGCAGGGAAAAACGAAACACCTCCCAGACGAGGTATTATACCCTTGTGTACTTTTCGTTCATCTGGCATATCGAATAAATGCTTTTTAAACGATATCAATAAAATTCTTGGAATAATAAAAATAGAAAATCCCAAACTAATAAAAAATGACAACAATAAAATCGAAATATAACCCATAAAATATTAGATTTAATTCATCATTTTCAATACTAATAAACCCAATTTTTTCAACATATTGACCCAATTCTATGCAAAAATATCTTTATCCACTAACGCCCCCACTATGAAAGAAATCAATCCTATCTGTTAACCCAAAATCTCAGGCGAAAGAAATTACTTTATTTTTTATGCATTCCTTAAATATACGCCTCTATACTACTGGGGGACACCGAAAAGAAAGCTTTTCCCGGCTCTAAGAATCACTTATAACCCCTCTTTAACCCATCCCTATCTCAGTGGATAATCATTATTGGAAGGGTAAATAAATATAACGCTTCATACAAGAGATAGATTACTATAAACTATCAATTTCAGAAGAACTACATTTACTTTTCTGTGAAGAACAGGGTAAATAACAACAGAATAACTTAAACATATCTGTATATTATACTAACTCTGACTTCACATTTTTTGCAAAGGTAGCTACATTTCTTAAAAAACACAATAAAATCTTACAAAAAATACTTCCATTCTACAAAAATCCAGATAAATATATAGTATTGAGCAGTTTACAAATTATTTATTAAATATTAAACAAACCAGTAAAAAAACAGAAATTAAAAACACTTAATAATCACATAAAAAACTGACATTTATGTATAGTTCAGAAACCACCGGACAACAGTTTATACAACACAGCCGCTCTTTCATTTTTGAATATTACCGAATGCAACGTAATATAAAAAATGGGTGTATTTACAGCATATATATCAAGTATCCTGTGTAAACTACATAAGCAAAAATCATAAATACACCTTCCACCCGAGTAATCGTACGTACCTTATAATATCTCCCGGCAAAGAACAGCAACAAAGAAACCGCTAATAAATAAAATAGATCGACATTCGTTATTCCACCCAAAGGTAATGGGGTAATAGTAGCGCTCATGCCCAATACAAAAAAGACATTGAACAGGTTGGATCCGATCACATTCCCAATAGCAATCTCAGGATTTTTTTTCAAAGCAGCTACCACCGAAGTGGCCAATTCAGGAAGAGAAGTCCCCATAGCAACAAGAGTCAATCCTATAACAGACTCTCCTACTCCCAACGACCGGGCTATCTCGCTCGACCCATTGACAAAAAGCCGACCACCGAAAATCAAAGCGACAAGCCCTCCAACGATATACAATAAACAACGCCATGTAGATAACGGTCTAATTTCAGCTTGTTCTTCTCCTGTATTATCGTGTGCGATAGCAAACGTATACCCGAGAAATATGGCAAAAAAGCAAAGCATAAGCAAACCGTCCGCCCTATTCAGTATATTCTCCGCACCGGTTTCCAAAAACACATCGTTAGCACAAATTAAGACAACCACACACGAGAGAATGGCGAGCGGTATTTCTTTTGTCAATGTTCCTTTGGTTATTGTTATAGGAGCAACAACTGCTGTCACACCCACGATCATCAAAATATTAAAAATGTTACTGCCCACAACATTCCCGATAGAAAGTTCGGCACTCCCATTAATAGCCGATACGATACTAACTGTCAACTCGGGAGCCGAAGTTCCAAAGGCCACGATAGTTAGACCTATTACCAACGACGATATGTTAAACCTTTTGGCCAATGCAGCCGCTCCATCAGTCAAAAAATTAGCACCAGACAGAATTAAGCCCAAACCCACAAGTAAAAACAAAATACTCATCATGAATCTTTACGCTAATATTTATTATATGTAGGCAAATATACAGGAAATATGCCTAATATGAAAATCCACCTCAGACCGGAGGCGCTCTTTTTCGTCCAATACGACCCGAAAGCAACTTGGTTCGATCAACAGAAACCAGCTTTTCGGTGAAAAAGAATCTTTCTTCAAAAACAAAACACGTCCCCCCCCTTAAAACACGCCTCTATCGTCTTATTCGAATAAGCATATCTTCATTAATTTATATTAAGAAATATCAGCTGTAAGAAAATAATCCATACCTTTGTTCACAAACAAAGGGGTGCCTAAAAGCGGCTGAGATTATACCCTATGAACCTGATACGGATAATGCCGGCGCAGGAATTGTTCATAGTTCTATCTTTTTCAATACGGTTTTATGTGCATCCCCTTAAATGAAACAAACCGTATGAAAACTTATCCTGTCGTATTGACAATAGCCGGTTCGGACAGCAGTGGAGGAGCCGGAATACAAGCCGATTTGAAAACCATGTCGGCCATCGGGGTGTTCGGCACATCGGCTATCACGGCCATTACGGCACAAAACACCTGCGAAGTGAGGGACATACAAGGTATCGAACCCGATATCGTGCGGCAACAAATCGAAGCCATACTCGACGACCTACCTTGTACAACCGTTAAATTAGGCATGCTATACTCTCGCGCGACCATCGAAACGATTGCCGATTGCCTACAACGTTATCCGTTACGGAATATCGTGCTCGATCCGGTTATGGTTTCTACTTCGGGTTGTCGGCTAATCGAGGAAGAAGCTATCTCTGCCGTTAAAACACTATTGTTGCCACAGGCGACAGTCATCACTCCCAATATTCCCGAAGCCGAGATACTGAGCGGACTTGCCATCGACAGTGAGAAAGATATGGAAAAAGCAGCCAACAGACTGTTTCAAGCCGGTTGTCGTGCCGTTCTCGTGAAAGGAGGACATTTGAAAGGAGCAGAATCCTGCGACATACTCTTTATGCCCGATTCTGTTCCTGTTCGCTACACCTCACCCCGCATTTCTACCCGGAACACACACGGAACAGGGTGTACCTTTTCTTCTGCCATCGCCTCTTATCTGGCGTTGGGACACATGTTGACCGATGCCGTTTCCCTCGCAAAAAAATATCTCACCCAAGCGTTACAGGCCGGAGCCGACATTGCAATAGGAAACGGACATGGTTCGGTAAACCATTTTTTCGCCCCTCGTGTTTTAACCCCATTAAACCCGATTAAAGATGAAAATCTATATTAATCAAAAGGAAATAGAAGTCCAAGACAACATTTCCGTAAAAGAGTTACTCGATATGCAACAAATCGCCATCGAAGGTACGGCTATCGCCATCGACAACAAGCTGGTTCCCAAAAATGAATGGAACGATCGGATTTTAACCGATGGGAACAAGATAACGATTATCCGGGCTACATTCGGAGGATAACGAACGGATTTCTCGAAATGAAATATATAGGCATTACAGAGGAACGCCCCATAGAACAGGAAAACCGCTTAATCACCGCCCTGCTCGACAACGGATTGGATTTACTCCACCTCCGCAAACCGAAGTATTCCAGAGAAAAAACAGAGCAACTGTTACTTTCGATTCCTCCCCGCTATTACGCTCGAATAGTACTTCACGACCATTTTGAACTGGCGGAAAAATACCGGCTTGCCGGTGTTCATCTCAATGGAAGGAATCCGCATTACCGACCTCTGTCGAACGACTATATCCCCACCCTATCCCGCTCTTGCCATTCCATCGAGGAACTGGCGGACGGACAACAATACGACTATCTGTTTTTGAGCCCCATCTTCGACAGCATATCGAAAAAGGGATACCGTTCCGCATTCTCGCCCGAACAACTGACTAAGGCCGGGAAAGAAGGCGTTATCAACGAGAGAGTCATTGCCTTAGGCGGTATCACCCCCGAAAAGAAAACTGCTATAAAGGATTGGAATTTCGGAGGGATCGCCGTACTCGGTTTCCTATGGCAGGAACCGACCATTGCAGGGGTTATTCGACAGCTCACTCGATTAAGAAACGATTAATACGAACAAAATATGTTACAATTCATTACCCACCAGACACCCCGATTCGGAATCATAGAGGGAGCAGTCGCCGCCTTGAACGGAGGTTGCAAATGGATACAGCTCCGTATGAAAGGTGCTCCTATCGAAGCTGTCAGGCAAACCGCCCAGCAACTCATTCCGCTCTGTAAAGAACATGAAGCCATACTCGTCCTCGACGATTATGCCCAACTGGCGGCCGACCTCGACATAGACGGCGTCCATCTGGGAAAGCTCGACATGCCTGTTTCCGAAGCTCGTCTGCTTATCGGCGAGAAATACATTATCGGAGGAACGGCGAATACCTTTGAAGACATACAAGGATTAGTCCGGCAAGATGCCGATTATATCGGTTTGGGACCATTCCGATATACCGAGACGAAAAAGAACCTGAGTCCTATCCTCGGCCTCGAAGGTTATGCCCGAATCATGGAACAATGCCGGACGAACGACTTGAAAATTCCGGTGGTCGCCATCGGAGGTATCACAGCCGACGATATTCCGGCCATCATGGAAACCGGAGTGTCGGGAATCGCTTTATCGGGAACTATCTTGCAAGCCGAAGATCCTGAAAAGGAAACTAAAAAAATAATAGACCTATTAAATAAATATCGTAAAGCATGAACAAATTAATTATCGGAGGACGGGAATTTTCCTCCCGCTTATTCGTAGGAACCGGGAAATTCAGCTCAAATGAACTAATGGAAAAAGCCATCGAAGCCTCCGGATCCGAAATGATTACCGTGGCCATGAAACGTATCAACATGACCCAAGAAGCCACAGACGATATGTTGACACACATCGACCGCAATAGAGTACAATTTCTACCTAACACATCGGGAGTACGCAATGCCGAGGAGGCCGTACTTGCGGCTCAATTTTCCAGAGAATGTTTCGGGACCGATTTCGTTAAACTCGAAATCCACCCCGATCCCAAATATCTCCTACCCGATCCTGTGGAAACCTTGAAAGCTACCGAACAACTGGCAAAACTGGGATTCGTGGTACTTCCCTATATTCAAGCAGACCCCGTACTTTGTAAACGGCTCGAAGAAGTCGGCGCTGCCACCGTAATGCCCTTAGGCGCACCGATAGGCACTAACAAAGGATTGCGCACTCGCGACTTCTTGCAAATTATCATTGAACAAAGTAATGTACCAGTCATCGTCGATGCCGGGATAGGTGCACCTTCCCATGCCGCAGAAGCTATGGAACTGGGAGCCGATGCTGTGTTGGTAAACACGGCTATCGCCGTCGCCGGGAATCCCGTAGAAATGGCTATCGCATTCAAACAGGCTGTCGAAGCCGGCCGCCGGGCATACGAAGCCGGATTAGGCGCACAATACCATTTTGCACAAGCCAGCAGCCCGTTAACCTCTTTTTTAGATTAAACGCAAAAGTAATATGGACACAAAAAAAATAATCAAAGATTCTTATCCCAGTTCCGAAAAAATATATATTCCGGGGAAATTATTTCCCATACAGGTGGGGATGCGAAAAATAAACCTCACCGACACAGTCACCGTAGAAAACGGAAAACGGATACACACGCCCAACGCTCCCGTATACGTATACGACACCAGTGGGCCTTATACCGATCCCGATATTACGGTAGATATAGACAAAGGGCTTCCACGTCTGCGCGAATCATGGATTACGGCGCGAGGCGATGTGGAGCGACAAGACGATATCACCTCGGAATACGGCCGTGCCCGTCGTGACGACCCGTCTCTCGACCCTATACGGTTCAAAAATACTCCCCTTCCCTACAAAGCCAAACCGGGACATGCCATCACGCAAATGTATTATGCCCGACAGGGAATCGTCACGGCCGAAATGGAATATGTCGCCATACGGGAAAACTTGCAAAACGAACAATTAGGCATTAAAAGCCACATCACACCCGAATTCGTGCGACAAGAGATAGCCGCCGGGCGAGCGATCATTCCGGCGAATATCAACCACCCGGAAGCCGAGCCGATGATTATCGGCCGTAATTTTTTGGTCAAATTAAACACTAACATCGGGAACTCTGCGCTATCCTCGGGTATAGAAGAAGAGATCGACAAAGCCGTATGGAGTTGCCACTGGGGGGGCGACACACTGATGGATCTATCGACCGGCGACCACATACACGAAACCCGTGAGTGGATTATCCGGAACTGTCCTGTCCCCGTGGGAACTGTCCCCATCTACCAAGCCCTTGAAAAAGTAAATGGAAAAGTCGAAAATCTGTCGTGGGAGATTTACCGCGACACACTTATCGAACAATGCGAGCAAGGAGTGGACTATTTCACCATTCACGCCGGCGTGTTGAAAGCTCATGCCGAATTGGTGGGCGAACGACTTACCGGAATCGTATCGCGCGGAGGGTCTATTATGACAAAATGGTGCGTCATTCACAATCAGGAAAGTTTCTTGTACACCCATTTCGATGAAATCTGCGAAATCTTAAAACAATATGACGTAGCGATTTCTCTGGGTGACGGTATGCGTCCGGGCTCGATACACGATGCCAACGACCGTTCGCAATTCCTCGAACTCGATGTGTTGGGCGAACTCACTACAAAAGCATGGGCTCATGATGTACAGGTCATTATCGAAGGTCCCGGCCATATCCCCATGCACAAAATCAAAGAAAATATGGAAAGAGAACTGAACAGTTGCCACGAAGCTCCTTTCTATACGTTAGGCCCATTGACGACCGACATCGCACCGGGATACGACCACATTACATCGGCTATCGGAGCGGCTCAAATCGCGTGGTTAGGTACAGCCATGATCTGTTATGTAACCCCCAAAGAGCACTTGGGATTACCCGATCGAGAAGATGTGCGCAACGGTGTTATCGCTTATAAAATAGCAGCACATGCCGCCGACCTTGCCAAAGGATTTCCCGGAGCACAAATACGCGACGATGCCATGAGCAAGGCCCGGTATGAGTTCCGCTGGAAAGACCAATTCAATTTAGCACTTGACCCCGAACGTGCCCTTGAATACTACAAACAGGGCTCGTTCCACGACGGTAATTATTGTACCATGTGCGGACCGAACTTCTGCGCCATGCGCCTTTCGCAAGATATTACCGACTGTATCGAGAAATAAATGATAAAAAACGATTACTAAAAACAAAAGAAAGATATGTTTTCCGACGAATTAGAAAAATATTCTTGGGAAGATATAACTGCCTGCATAGCTTCGAAACGAAGTCGTGATGTCGAAATCGCTCTTGGTAAAGAGCATTTACAACTCGACGATTTCATGGCGCTCGTTTCACCGGCTGCCGCCCCCTATATAGAACACATGGCGGCATTGAGCAGGCTCTATACCCAAGAACGTTTCGGCAAAACGATACAGATGTATGTACCGCTTTATATCACCAATTCATGTACAAACCACTGTGTCTACTGTGGATTCAATCACAATAACCCCATCGCCCGAATTATTCTTACCGAGAAAGAAATCGAAAATGAATGCCGGGCAATCCGTCAAATGGGACCGTTCGAGAATTTGCTTATCGTAACCGGAGAAAATCCACGCGATGCCGGAGTCGATTATTTGGAACGAGCTCTACAAATCGCACGTCCCTACTTCTCGAACCTATCGATAGAAGTCATGCCCCTCAAAAGCGAAGATTACTATCGCTTGACCCAATCGGGTCTCAACGGCGTGGTATGCTTTCAAGAAACCTATCATAAAGACCGGTACAAAGTATACCACCCGAAAGGCATGAAATCTATTTTCGAATGGAGAGTAAACGGATTCGACCGCATGGGACAAGCCGGTGTACACAAAATAGGTATGGGAGTGCTCATCGGATTGGAAGACTGGCGTACCGATGTAACCATGATGGCCATACACTTGCAATACTTGCGCAAGCACTATTGGCAAACTCGATATAGTGTCAACTTCCCCCGCATGCGCCCGTCCGAAGGTCATTTTCAGCCCAATGTAATCATGACGGATAAAGAGCTGGCACAGTTGATTTTTGCATTTCGTATTTTCGACCACGACGTGGATATTTCCGTATCCACCCGAGAAAACGCAAAATTCAGAGATCACATCGCCACTCTCGGAGCGACTTCGATAAGCGCAGGTTCGAAAACCGACCCGGGAGGTTATGCCACTTATCCGCAAGCGTTAGAACAATTTTCGGTCAGCGACGAACGGACACCTGCCGAAGTGGAACAAGCTGTCAAAGCTATGGGGTATGAGGTCGTATGGAAAGACTGGGACAAAATATTCGATCGATGAACGAAAGGTATATCCGCCAAACCATGATTCCCGAAATCGGGGAAGCAGGACAGGAAAAATTGAAGAATGCTAAGGTATTGATTGTCGGTATAGGAGGGTTAGGTTCTCCCATCTCTCTATATCTGACCGCAGCCGGAGTAGGACAAATAGGACTTATCGACGATGATATCGTTTCAAGTAGCAACTTACAAAGGCAAATTCTTTATACCGAGGCAGAAATAGGACAATCGAAAGTCGAGTGCGCTTGTCGAAGACTGTCGGCTTTGAACAGTTCAACTCGATTCGAGACCTATCCCAATCGTTTCACCTCCGACAATGCAGATCGACTTGTCTCCACTTACGATATCATTGTCGACGGATGCGACAATGCTGCGACCCGTTATCTGATCGACGATGTCTGTTCCTGCTTCAAAAAGCCCTATGTATATGGGGCCATTTCGGAATTTCGGGGACAGGTTTCCGTCTTTAATTACCGAGGTGGACCTCGATACAGCTATCTTTATCCCCGCCCCGAAGTTATTCCCCCGGCTCGTCCCGGAGGAGTTATCGGTACTATTCCGGGAATTATCGGCTGCATGGAAGCCGCAGAAGTGATTAAAATCATTACCGGCTATGGCGAAGTTTTAAGCGGGAAACTTTTCCTGCTCGACACACAAACCTTACAACATGAAATCATCGAGATATGATTTTCGTATTATCCTCCCAAA